>ERZ773263.533-NODE-533-length-26417-cov-19.239853_pt1 | contig 26417 bp, 18 predicted proteins | sample MGYA00511076_ERZ773263 | MGnify/ENA primary metagenome ERZ773263 (study PRJEB29015, sample SAMEA2738155) | human oral metagenome | biome: human oral; feature: human-associated habitat; material: saliva | place: China | collected 2195 ... | reverse complement strand
GCGGGGGTGACTCGACAAAATCTTGTTTCTTAAGAAATCACGATTTTTGAGTCACCCCCGGATTTTTTAATTATTTAAGTTTTTCTATTTCTTTAGTTAGTGACTCTTCAGTAACTGCACCGGCGATTCTATTTCCGATTGTACCATCGCTGTTGATGAAAATATGCGTTGGGAATGAACGGATTGCGTAGTTTATAATGAATCGGTCGTTAACATCGAAAAGAACAGGATAAGTTACGCCAAGTTCTTTTGCTTTATTAAGGATTACCTCTTTACCTTTGTCTTGAGGACTTTGGTTTTTGAACTCTGCATCATTAGGAGAAGTCATCGATAGAAAGACGATATCTTTATTATCTTTTAATTTTTGATATGTTTTCTCTAATTCTGGAATTTCCCTCATACAAGGACCGCACCAGCTAGCCCACATATTGATGTAAACTTTTTTACCCTTAAAGTCACTAAGTTTTACAGTTTTTCCATCTTTATCCATAGCTGTGAAGTCATAAGCTTGGATAGCTTTGTTTTCATTAGATGAAGATGTTGCTGTTTGTTTGTTAGTTTCTTCTTTTTTTTCGAAAGTGCTAGCACATGCACTTAAAATTAGAGCACTACTAAGAAGAGTTGCGCTAAGTACTGATAGTTTTTTCATATTATGTTCCTCCAATTTATATCACAAGTTTAAGAAAAATATCTAGTTAAAGTGATAAATGATCCACTCAGGATTAAGATACCGATTAGGATAAGGATAATACCTGAGATAACTTGTGTGTATTTTAGTATGTTTGTGTGTTTTTTGAATAATTCTAATAATTTTGAAGCGAAGAATGCAACAAGGATAAATGGTAAGATAAATCCTAGGCAGTATGCAAGAATTAAAAGAATACTCATAATTCCAGTATGACTAGATGCATATAAGAAAACACTAGCTAAGATTGGTCCAATACATGGCGTCCAAGAAAAGCTAAAGGTGAATCCCATTAAAAAAGCAAGAATCGGAGTAGTTTTATTTCCTTTTCTTTTAACTTTGTTTTTTATTGAAAATTCTTGTTTTAAAAATCCTATCTTAAACACGCCAAGTTGTAATAATCCCATAAAGATGATTAAGACACCGCTGATGATTTGCAATGTTTTAATATTTTCATTTAAGAAAACACTAATAAAACTAGTAGCAAAAGCTAGGATGAAAAATGTTGAACAAATACCTAGTACGAATGATAGGGTATTTGTAATAGTGTTACGTTTGTTGAAAACTAGTTCTCCGTGTTCGTTCATTTCTTTTTTTCCTGCAAGAATACCGATATAGATAGGTAGTATAGGTATTACGCAAGGAGAAAGAAAAGAAAGAAGCCCCTCTAAGAAGACGAGAATCATCTTTAAGGCAGAGCTAGCAGTATTAAAGTCTGTCATAAAACCCCCTTGAAAATTAAATTTAAAATTACAGATTTACTATATAATAAAAAGGCTTAAAATGCAATTGAACTGCTTATAGAAAGAGGACAACACTTACGGATTTTGCACAATGTAACAGAGAGTTATCGTTATTATTACAAAATCGTTACAAACCTTGAAAAAAGTGATATTTAAACATATAATGATATTACGTCAAATTTATAAAAAAATCAACCTAGAGGTTGAATGAAATTGATGATATTTATAGTGTTAGAAAATAGTTATAAAAAATTACAGATTTAGAAGATAAAACAGTATTTATAATAATAAATTGAGTCGCTTGGCTCGTACCTAATTTTAAGGAGATAAAAATATATGAGTAAATTACAAAAATTAGTAGCCGCAACGGCAATCGTATCAACAGTAGGAGTTGGGTTAGCGCAAATCGCAGACGCTGATACATACACAGTAAAAAAAGGTGATACTCTTTGGGATATCGCAGTAAACAACGGAACAACTGTTGATCAACTTATGCAAGATAACAATTTAACAAGTTCATTAATCTTCCCTGGAGATAAATTAACTTATAACACAACAGTAGCTCAAGTAGCTCAAGCTAAAGAACAAGGATACTACACAGTAGTATTAGGAGATACTTTAGGAAAAGTTGCTAATAGATTCGGAGTTTCAGTAGACGAACTTGTTAAATTAAACAACCTTTCAAATCCTAACCTAATATATGTAGGAACAGTATTAAAAGTAGATGGAAGTGCAGCGAAAACTGCTGAAGTAACAGTTCCAAAAGCGACTGTAGTAGAAAACACTGCTGAAAAAACAGTAGTTAAAGTTGACCCAGTTCAAACAGTGGCACCAAAAGCAGCAACTCCAGCAAAAGTTGAAACAAAAGCTGTAGAAACTAAGAAAGAAGAAACACCAAAAGCTGAAGTTAAAAAAGTAGCTCCAGTAGCTACGCCAGCTGTAGCAAAAGCAGAAGAAAAAGTAGTAGCAACTCCAGCAGTTGCAACAGCAGCGCCAACAGTAACAGCTAAGACACAAGCTCCAGCGGCAGCAGCAACAACACAAGTTGCGTCTTCAAACAAAGGAGCTGCAATCTATCAAGCAGCATTAGCTCAATTAGGAAAATTCCAAGATTGTACAATGTTAGTAACAAATGCTCTTAAAGCGGTAGGAATCAACTTCCACGACTGGCCAGCAGGATACATGAGCTTAGGAACAGTAGTTCCAGCATCTCAAGCGCAACCAGGAGACTTGATTTACTATGCAAATGGTGGAACAGGATTAGCACACATCGCTGTTTATGCAGGTAATGGACAAGCTGTCCACGGTGGATGGTTAGGAAACCAAACAGCTCTTAATACTGCAAATGTAGGAAGCGGAGCAGTTTACATCCGTGTTAAATAATTAAAGAATAAAATAGAAAAAAGCGATTGGAATTTCCAGTCGCTTATTTGTTTGGGTTGCATGTTAATCTAATTTTAGGGCATTGTTTATTTTGATAAGATTAAAATTTAAAAGATAAATAATATATTATAAATAAAAATTAATGAACACTAAGAATATATTATTTCAATAATAATTAGATTATTTCTTTATATTTTACTGTTTTTGTTGATTTTTTAAAAAAACGTTTACATTTCTATTGTATCATATATAAGAATTAATTATAAGACTTTTTTTTCTTCTTTTTTTTGATATACTTAATTATAGATGGTAAAAGTATATACTTTATAGTTATATATGCAGTTGCAAATGCGTATTTTCACATAATTATTTATTCATAGGGAGGTTTATTATGAATATGAAACAAAAATTTTCAATCAGTTTTTTAGCAGTTGCTTTAGTAGTTACCCCGCTTTCTATAGTTACACAAGAAAAAGCTAACTTTGCAAAGGCGAATGAGTCTAATATCACCACAGAAAAAACAGAGATTAATCGCATCAATAAGGAGGTAAGATAGCATGGATAAAAAAATAAAATATAAAATAGCTTATACAATATCTATAATACCTATCATAATATTAATTTGGAGTAAATATTTTGAATTAACTATAATAAAAATATTAATGACAATATATATACTAATATTAACATATATATTTAAATATATAAAAAGGGATTAATCCGAAAGTCTTAAATTTTTACAAAGTGTATATGACAACTCATAGATATAGAAGTTTATTGATATCTACTAAACTGTGGGGGGATTGGGCAAAATCGATTTTTCCAAAATTACGATTATAGAGTCATTCCCTTTTTTCTGATGCTCCATACTTGACTTGCTAAAAAACCAATTTTCATAATATTATGAAAATTAGTTTTTTAAAGTCGCTTTCTTTAAATAGATAAGTTAATCACCGTTTCTTTTTCTATTTTTTCTATCTTTTTTAGATTTTTCTATTTTTTTTGCAACAAAGTATGATAGTGTTGTTGATAGCAGTGTTGTTGTTATTACGAATATAGCTATTTCTATATATTTTTCGGTATTCATTTTGTCATTCTCTATGTTTTATTGCTGTCTTATTTGAGATGGATAATATCGACCTAAGAAATCCCTCTTAACGTAAATAATAACTCCATTACTTAATTCAGCACCCGCTACCAAACCAATAAATGCACTTACAGAACCAACGGCAAAAAGGGAAGCCCCGCCAGTTATTCCTGCTGCTGCTAATAGAGAAGTTAAAAGTACAGTTGCACCTCCAATACTAGCACCTGCAAGAGCATAACTGTAGTAACTATTTAGATACAAATCAAATGCTCCATCCGAAAAGAAAACAACTTTTGTTTGTCCTGAAGGTCCCCATCTATTATCAAATTCAGATTTTATTATGTTATAATCTTTTTCAGACAACTCACCATTCTGATATTTTCCTTTTAGTATATTCAAAACATCAGAATTTTTTACAGTTACAACTTTTTTTATAGCTTTATTACGCTTTAAATCTGCGGCTTTAGCTACATTTTGATTATTCTGAAGTATAGAAGTTACAGGAGCAATTAAAAGACCTGCAGAAAGAACAGCACTTACAACTTTAAAATTTTTATTCATAAAATATACCTCCTTTTATGAATGTAAAACATAATATGCATTTGCAACTACATATTGACTAAAATATACACTTATTGTTAACGTTTTTATGATATCATATTTTCATGATAACATGTTTTTATGATTAAAGTCAAAAAATGTAATTGATATGGTATAGTATAATTATTACGGAAAAGGTAGAAAAAAAAGAATAAATTACTTTAAACTATAAATTGGGAGATTGTATAATTAAATTAGACACTTAAAAATAAAATAGGAAAATGTCTCTAAAAAATAGAATCTTTGTCAAGTTTGAGGCATAGGGGAAATCCACCTCTTTGTCAAGTTAGGGAATGAGGGATTTGGTTTTAGAGCTCGGATTTTTAGAAAATGTAATGGGAGTGACCCAAAAATCGTGATTTCGGAGAAATCGATTTTGTCGAGTCCCCCCCGCACAGTTTATTAGATATCTAAAAAGCTTTTATAAAGCGAATTTAGATATCAATAAACCACTGCGTCTATGAGTTCTCATCTGAACTTTGTTACATTTTAGGACTTTTGGGTCGATCCGGTATTTTGATGAATCATTTCAATTAGTTTGATTTGTTTAGTTACAGGATTTTCGATTGTTTCTTTAAATGTAATAAAACAGTCGTCACTACTCAAAGTCTCCCCAACAGCTAGTTCGTTGTGAACCGTTATGAGTTCCAATAGCCATATAGTGACGTTCGCCCGAATATGAGATATAACTAATCCAAACGAACCCTTCTTTAATTACATAGCTATCATAAAAGACTTGTTCGCCTTTGTGATAAACACTGACGATTTTCCCTAGTTTGCTAGGTTTAGTTCTAACATTGATAGAGGGTACATTTATGGTGAAACGTCCATTTTCAGACACTCGAGTCCATTCCTCACTAGAATCATAGCAAGGTCTAATAAAACCAGCTAGATATGTATCATCGCGGCTCATAATACGTGCCATTCCACCACGTTCAGGTGTTCCGTCTACATTTTGTTCTACAGATGTGATGATATCGTCATCTACATCTATAACAATGCCGACATGTCCGAATTTATCCCAATTACCCCAATGCCATATTGCTATATCCCCAGGTGCAATCTCGGCATCTCCTTTGTAATATCTTTTCCAACCGGGAGGAATAGGATTAGTTAGATAATCGATAGCATTGCCGTACATTTGAAAATCTGCAAAATTCTTGATGTATGCCATAGTAAGATCTACACATTGTGCGCCGTACATACCATCCATATCTATCCATTTATAGACGTTATCTTTTGCCCAGTTTACCATTGTTTGTTGACTTGTCATAATATTTACTCCTTTATATCGATTTATTCTTTAATATTTAGCTTTGTTTCTATAATACGAGTAAGATCATTTAAACTTTTCCCTATATTTTGAAGAGTATTATCTAATTTAAGTAGAAAAAATACTGCAACAAAAATAGGGAATCCTACAGTATTGATGAAATTTAGTATATCCATAAAAAAAAGGTGCGGCTTAGACCGCACCACCCTCCCTTCTATTATTGAAGTTCGCTTACTTCACGAGTTGTGTAAGTAGCTTTTTTAAAAGCTGTAAGAGTATGTTTATCGTTATTTAATACTCTAGTGTCGACAATTTTTTGAGCGACAGCTTCTACAGTAGCTTTACTTAAATCATCTTTTGGATGTGATAAAGCAATGTGATAAGTTTTTTTATCTTCTGTTGTGAAGTAGATGTTTAAAATTTTTTCCATAATTGTTTTTTCCTCCTAAATTACAGTGATGTCTTAGTGCTAGTGACAATATCTTCAATATTTTTAGCGACTAATTTTTTCAACTCTTCGCCAACCTCTTTTAAAGCAGTGTCCTCAGCATTTGGAGTAACTTCAAAGTTATAACTTTTAACGATGTGTTTATCTCCCTTTGGTTCGGTATAGTTTAAATGTAAAACTTTTCTTAAAATTTTCATTGTGAAATCTCCTTTTTATTTTGATATTTATGTCTTTGGCCTCTGACATTATATATATCGAAAAGAACGACTCAATTTTCTCAAAAGGAAAGTTATTTTTATAGATAATTATAGAAAGTAGTGGAAATATGTAAGAAATAGTATTATAATATATTAGGAACAAAGGAGGGAAATACAATGAAAGATAATAGATTATTGAAAGTATTATGGGGAATTGTGTTGGCTATTTTCTTATGTAGTGCTTTATTCATAGGTATAAGTTATTTTACAGGTGGGGATAGTTCTAGTAGTAAGAAAAAAGACAACGAAACTACTTCATCATCAAAAGATAAAGATAAGAGCAAAGATAAAGAAAATTCAAAATCTAAAACGAAAGAAAAAAGTGATGAAGAAAAATATAGAGAGGCTAAAGACTCTAATAACGGAACTAGCTCATCTTCTACAAATTCGTCTAAATCAGAAAGTACTAAGTCAGAAAGTGCTAAATCAAATAACAGTGATAAAACTGTAAGCAATACACAGAACAAATCTGATAGTAGCCGTGGCGATAAAGACAAGGCAGCAAATAATTCTTCTAATAAAGAAGATAAAAAAGAAGCAAATGATGGAGTGACATCTCCAGGAACATTTAGCAATACAGAAGCTGCGCATAATTACGCTAAAGAAGAGATTAATAGATTAGCAAAAGAGAATAAGAAAAATTACAGTTATACATTAGAAAGAAATAATAAAAATGAAGTTGTTGTTAAAATAACACAAGGTTAATAGTTGAACTCATAGAACTCTAGAATTGGTAATAGACCTCCGAAATTTGTTAGAATTTTTTGGAGTTGTTACTAAGAGGGCTATGGGTTTTTCTATATAAAAATGATAAAGTCTTAAAATAGTTTTTAATAGTTGATTAAAGTTATTAAATAAAATTTATGAGATATAAAGGGGCTGACCCAAAAGTCCTAAATTTTAACAAAGTGTATATGAGAACTCATAGACGCAGTGGTTTATTGATATCTAAATTCGCTTTATAAAAGATTTTTAGATATCTAATAAACTGTGCGGGGGTGACTCTACAAAATCGATTTCTTCGAAATCACGATTTTTGAGTCACTCCCAGAGGATGAATGGAGATGGTGAGAACAAATATCTGTAAATCTTCGCAAAATATAGTAAGAAGTGGTATAATTATAAGTAACTATAAAAAAGGATAAAAAATTATGAAAAAAAATAAACGTATTAAAATTTTGCTATATAGTGTCTGTTCACTCGTTGTAGCAGGGGTGATTTTTTTAGCAATCAGTTATTTTGGAAAAGGGGACATTCCTCAAAAGAATGACTCACCACAAAATAATACTAAGAAGCAGGAACAAGTAGAGCGCTCGAAAAATAACGAAGAAACAAGCAAAACTACACAAGAGCAAGAACGTAAAACAAGCGAACAAGAAGAACAAAAAAATGAAATAAAAAATGCAGAATCGCAAATAAACAAGCCGATTCAGAAAAAACAAAATGAAAACAAAGCTGTAATCCAATATAAAGGAGAAGAAGTTACAAAGACACCTAACGCATCTGAATATGAGGGAAAAAAACTATCAGACTCAGAAGGTATTGGTACTACTGGTAAGATTTTTGAATCTCAAAAAGAGGCGTTGGATTTTGGTAAGAAGGAAGTAGTAAGACTAGCTAATGCTGATAAGAAACCAAGGCAGTTTGCTATTAGTAAGGTTGTATCAGAAGATGGGAGTCTTTTGGGTTGGACAGTTGATATTTTTGAAGATAACAATGAAGAGAAAATAGTTTCTAATTCTGGGGTAACTATAGGAGATAATAAGGAATAATAAAAAGTAAGCGAGGGATTTGGAGTGAGTCAAAAATCGTGGTTTTAGAGAGATAGATTTGTTGAGCCCCAAAAAACTCGCTATCTTTATATTTATTCGTAAATAGTAATAGAAGTGTGAGGTGAAAAAATGAGGATAGGTATAGTTGCAGAATTTAATCCATTGCATAGCGGGCATAGATATTTAATAGAATGCGCTAGGAGAGTTGCTGATGCTAATGATGGAGAAGTTGTTTGTGTGATGAGTGAATTTTTCACACAAAGAGGAGAAGTTGCCATTGTAGATGGATATACTAGAGCTGAGGAGGCTGTAAGGTGTGGTTGTGATTTAGTTATTGCTTTACCTTATTTGGGAAGTGTAGCGTATGGAGATGATTTTGCTAAAAAGAGTATAGAGATACTGTCAGGAGCGGGGATAACCCACCTTATTTTTGGTACTGAAAACGAGGGTGTCGATATTTTCGAGGAAATATACGCAAAACAGCAAAATACGTCGCGAGAAGAATATAAGAAGTTGGTAAAAAAAGGCTTAAACTTTGCCAAAATTAATAGTCTTTTATATGGATTAGAAAATAATAATCCAAATTTTAGTTTGGCATACAGCTATTATAAAGCAATAAAAGACATGGGATTAGACATACAGATGATTCCTATAAAAAGAGAAGGGCAGGGGCTTAATAGTTCGAATGTCATAGAGCAAAAACATCTTAGCGCAACTGCTATAAGGAAAAATTTGGAGGATGAAAGGATAGGAAAATATCTTTCGAAAGAGATGTTTTCTGCGTTGAAAAAAGATAAAATAGCCTCAGAAGAGCAGTTGTTTCCGTATTTAAAATATAAAATTCTGTCATTGGGTAAAAAGGGAATAGAAAAAATTTATGATGTAAATGAGGGATTAGAGAATAGAATTTATGAAGCGGCACTAAAGGCGAGAAGTTACAATGGTTTAGTAGACTTAATTGCGACTAAAAGATATAGCAATAAGAAAATTCAAAGGGTGTTACTTCATATTTTAACAAATACTACAAAAGAAGATTATGAGAGACACTTTGCTACTAATCAATTCAGGGTACTCGCTGTAAAGAAAGATAAGACTGCTATGATTAGAGAAATTAATAAAGTAGGGAGGATTTATCTTAATCCTCTTTTGAATAGTAAGAATAGTATGTACTTTGAACAAGATATTAAAGTAGCAAGAATATATGAATTGATATTTAATAATAAAGATGTTTTTAGAGAGAATATCAAAATAGTAGATTAATTTTCAAAATCAACCACACTTTACAAAGAACCAGAAAAGATGGTTATATTTCTCCCGAAGTTGCTGTTAAAAGTTTAATATAAGTATAGTTGATTTGAAAGATTATTCACATACAGTAAAAAAGACATGATAAAATGTTTTATTTCGTTTTATCAGGTCTTTTTTATAGTGTTCTAGTGAGATGTCTGTCTATTTTCATACTTGACAAATGGGGACTGTGATTTTTGGATTTGTATGATCACTATAGTGTTAAGAAGATGAGGTGGCTGCTACAAGATGTTTTAGAATAAATTATAAATGCTTTGATGTGGATAAGTGAAAATTTTCAGAAAAATAATGGGAATATAAGAAATCGGTTTAATAAAATGTGTAGTTATTTTAAAAAAATATGTTCACTCTATTTATATTTTTTGTTAAAATAGTTTTTCTTTATGATAAAACGAACTGTGTTATATTTTTCGTTTTTTTTTTTTTTTGATATAACGGCTCTATATCAAGGTTTAATAGGACTGTGTTGGTTTTGTGTTGATAATCTGTATTAATTAAAAGAAATTATTTATTTTAGTTAGGAAAAATTATTTTTAGTAAAATATTTCGTCTTAAAAATAGATTAAACAATCTTGAAACCTTTATTTAAAAGCGTCCATATAACTTTTAATTATAGCTTACAGTGAAAATAAATAGAATTTAAAGAATTGAGCTTGTTTTTCTTTGGAAAAACAAAGCTTTTTTAGTAGACGTAATTTCTAGTATCTGTTAGAATAGGTTTTGTAAATTATTAAAATATGTTAACATACATAATAATAGAATTTATAATCTGTAATTTTTCTTTAAACAAAATATAAAAATATTAATAATATTTATTAGGAGGGATAATTTTGGTAGGAAAAAATAATCAATATCTAAAAAATAAGAAAGACGGAACTAAGGTAGAGTCTTATTCTATCAAGAAATTCAAAGTAGGTACTGCATCGGTAGTAATTGGTGCGAGTATCTTCTTTGGTGCTGGAGCGGTGGCGCAGGCGAGTGAAGAAGTATCAAACAACACGACATCTGACAACACAACAAACGCTGGAGAAAAAGAAAATATTCCAACTACACCGGTAGCGACGGCACAACCAGTAGCAAAAGAAACTACTAAAGAAGATGTAGCTAGTGCAGTAGCGGCAAAATTAGGCGGAGAAACTGCAAAAGAAGTTAAAGCTTTAGACAAAACTAAACTAGAAAACTACATCGCAGAAATCGAAGCAAAACTTGCTAATGGAACATATGCTAACAAAACAGAAGAATCTGTTGCAGTATTAAAAGCAGACCTAGAAGCTGCAAAAGCTACACTAGCGAACGCAACAACTCAAGATGAACTTACAAAAGCTTACAGCAAATTAGTAACTACAGCTAACACTAAATTAAAAGCTAAACCTGTAGAGAAAAAAGAAACTCCAGAAGTAGATACTACTAATGGGAAAGAAACTGTAGGTAAAAAAGCAGAAAACACTGAGCCTAAATCAGAATCTAACTCAATCGAAAACACAGGATCTAACGACCTACGTAACGGAAAAGCTTTAGATAAAGATAATGCGTTTAGAGCTGAGACAACAAGAACTGAAGGGAATATTAGCTATACTGTAGAATTTTCGAATGATGCTACAAAAGAAATCTATGCTTATAACGAAGAAGATACAAATATTGAGATTTCTGTAAATTCAACTGCTGGAAAAATTAGTAAAGCCTATGTTAAGGGTGGAAGTGGTCAGTATTTAGACAAGAGAGCTATAGGATCGGATCCTAAACCAGAGGAAACAGATGGTTACGGTTGGACGTATCACTCTGTTCTAACTCCAGCTCAAGGGCCGGTAACAGTTCGAGTAACAGGGAAACCGAATGATACGTTTAAAGGTATTAAAGCTTATACAAAACAAGAAAATCAAAATGCAGCTTTGGGGGATAGATATCTACAAGTTTATGACGAAGCAGGTGGTAAGATAGAAGCTGGTGGGAATGCAGCGGCAGCTGGTTACTTCAGAATGATTGTTAAATCTCAAACATACAAATATAGTATTAAGTTGCCAGAATCAAATGCTGATAAGATTGCTGTTTCGAATATTGATAGCTTAACTGAGGCAGATGTTGCCAAAATTAAAGAGAAAATTAATATTCAATATTCTGATATTGCAACTACAGAAGATGCTCGACTAGCGTCTAAAAAAGGAGAAGTCTTAGCAGATAAAAATACAGTAGTAGCAGAAAACGGGATTTCTGTTGAAAATGGAACAGTTACTGTTACGTATAAAGATGGTTCAGTAGATACTACTCCAGTAGCAAGTGTGGCACGTACGGATCTGGATCCTGTAGTGGAGTTCCCATTCTCTGATGAACCTAAACGAGAAATTTATGTGTATGGAGCAGAAGAAAATTCATTCGACATCAAAATTAAAGACGATGCGGATAAGATTAAAAGTGCAACTTTATTACAATGGGGAAGTAATCCGTTTAAACCTGTAGCAGGGGAAACAGATAAAGTAAACACACAATATGGATATACAGCTAATGTTATTTCTTCTGAAACAACAGCCACAGAAGCATCACCAGCTGTTATTCGTTACTCAGGTACACCAGCACCAGAAGGGACATTTACACAAGATAAGTTAGATGCAGCAACTAAAGGAGCGAACCCTCCGGGAGTAGCTTTAGGATGGCGTTACTTAAAAGTAGTCGATTCTGAAGGAAAAGAATTTGTAGGGTCTGGAAAAGAAACTGCTAATAAAATGTCACTTAGAGTAATGCTTAAACCTCAAACTCAAAAATATGACATCCAAACACCAGCAGAAGCTGATAAAGTAGCAGTGGATGACGCGTCGGATGTGAGTGATGCAGAATTTAATAAAATCAAAGATAAGATTAAGATTGAATACTCTCAAAAGAATAACGATGCTCGTCTAGCTGATAAAAAAGGTCAAGCTGTAGAAAATCAAGCAGACCGTATCGCAAGCATTAAAAAAGATGGTAACAACGTAGTTGTAACTTATAAAGATGGTTCAACAGATACTAGACCATTGACTGACTTTGCACGTACAAATAATGCTCCAGAAGTGAAAATTCCTTACTCTACAACTGCAAATGGTAAAAAAGATGTCTATATTTATGCTAATGAAGATGTCGATATCGACATTAAATATACAGATGACTTAGGTAAGATTAAATCTGCAACAATTAAACAAGGTGGAAATCAATCTTTAAGCGCTAAAGATGCAGCTAATCCTGATGTTATTGATAACCAATATGATATGACATTTACTCAGATTTCAGCAGAAACACCAGCAACAGCTGAAAATCCTGCAATTGTGAAAATTAGCGGTAAAGTAACTAAAGATACAGCGGGACTTAAAGCGGACAGATTCCCTAAAGGTGATAATGATGAATATCGTCTAGTAACTCGTTATGCAACTGCAACTGACACAGATGGAAAAGAAATCCATAATGTTGCTAAAGGTGGTTCATACGAAACTGACCCAGGTTCATTCAGTATTGTATTAAAATCTCAAACGAAAAAATATGACATTAGAGAATTAGCTGATGCTGAGAAACCGGTGGTATCAAACATCGATAATATTCCAGCAGATGAGTTAGCTAATATTAAAGAAAATCTTCCATTAGAATACTCTAAGAAAAATGAAGATAAGAACTTAGAAGATAAAAAAGGAAAAGCAGTCGAAGCTGAAAATGCTAAGAAGGTTGTAAAAAATCTTGTTCAAGAGGGTACGAACTTAGTAGTAACTTATCAAGATGATTCTAAAGATACAATTCCTGTAGAGAAAGTTGTGAAATTAGATAAACAACCAGCAATTGATGCAGTTACTAACAAAGCGACAGAACAAATCGCAGCTATCAATGGTAATGATAAGTTAACACCAGCTGAAAAAGATAAAGCAATTGCTGAAGTTAATAAAGATAAAGACGCAGCATTAGATAAAATTGATGATGCAACAAATGCAGCAGATATAACAGCAGCTAAAGAAGAAGGTACTGCGGCTGTAGCGAAAGTAAACCCAGTAGCGAAAGAGGCTGCTAAACAAGCGATTGCCGACACGTTGAAAGCTAAAAATGATGCACTTGATAAACGTGCAGACTTATCAGATGCAGAAAAAGCGGCAGCTAAGAAAGAAGCTAAGAGATTAGCAGATGACGAGTTAGCTAAAGTTAATGCTCAAGATGATAACAAAGAGACAGCAGAAGAAGCTAAGGCAGCTCAAGCAGAAGTAGATGCAGCTAAGAAAAAAGGTGTAGATGAGGTTACAGCTGTAAATCCGGTAGCTAAAGAACAAGCTAAAAAAGCAGTAGCTGACAAACTTGCGGAAGTAGAAAAAGGAATTGACGCTCGTACTGATTTAACATTAGAAGAAAAAGAAGCGGCTAAGACAAAAGCTAAAGAAGCGGCTAAGACAGCTACTGATGCGATTGACAATCAGCCAAACTTTGTAAATTCTGAACAAGACGCGACAGCGGCACAAGGTAAAGTAAATCAAGCAAAAGATACAGGACTAGCTGCAATAGTAGCAGCGAATCCAACAGCTGAGAAAAAACCAGCAGCTAAAAAAGAAGTAGAAACTGAGGCAGATAAGAAAAAACAAGAGATTGCAGCTGAAGTTGGAAAAACATTAACACAAGAAGCTAGTGAAAAACTTCTGGCTGAAGTAGACGCTGTTAAAAAGGCATCAGAAGAAGCTATTCAAGCAGCTAAGAAAAATGCCAACGTGGACAAAGTCAAAGAAGCAGGGAAAAATGCAATAGAGGCAATTAACTCTGTACGTGTACCAGCTAATAAAGTTATTGTTCCAACAGGGACAGAGCCTTTAAGCGATGATAAACAAACAGAAATTAAAAAAGCAATTGAAGCAGTAAACCCTAAAGGAACAGAAGTAGTAGTAAATCCTGATGGAACTGCTCAAGTGACATTACCAAATGGTAAATCTAAAAAACTTACGAAAGATGAATTAACTAAAGATGAGAATGCTTTAGACACTGCAGGTGGAGGAAACGATATTAACCGTCCAGCAGATAAAGTTATTGTTAAAGATCCTGCAAAATTAACAGATGAAGAAAAAGCAAAAATCAAACAAGCTGTTCGTGACGTTAACCCTAACTCAGTTGTGTCAATCGATGATAATGGAACAGTAACTGTTTCAACTCCAGAAGGGAAAACAGCAGGATTCCCAGTATCAGAGTTAGTGCGTACATTAGCAGACGTAGCAAAAGATGATTCGGGTAATGCAGGAGTTCGTAAGCCAGCTGATAAAGTAGTTGGTGATGCAACAAACCCAACTGATCAAGCAAAAGCAACAGAAAAACTGAAAAAATTAAATGGTGGAGACGATAAAGTTAAAGCTATTAAATATGACGATGAAGGAAATGCAACAGTAGTTCTTAAAGATGGAACAATTGCGACAATTCCAGCATCAGACTTATTCAAAACACCAGAAGAAGCTAAGAAAGCAAACGGTGGAGATGACATCAATAAACCAAACTCACAAACTGTTGTAGCAGATAAAAATGCTTTAACAGAACCAGAACGTGAGGCAATCAAAGCGAAAATCGCTGCGGTTAACCCAGAAGGTTCAGTAATTACTGTTAACGAAAAAGGTGAAGCTACAGTAACAACACCAGAAGGTAAAACAGCAGTAATCGATGCTGATGATTTAGTTAAAGGTGCTGACGAAAAAAATAATCCAAAAGCTGGTAACAACATCAACAACCCAGCAGACAGAGTACAAGTAGCAGATAAAGCTAACTTAAAACCTGAAGAAATCGCTAAAATTAAAGCAGCAGTTGAAGCTGTAAACCCAGGTGCAACAGTAGTAGTTGATGAAAAAGGTAATGCGACTGTAACAACACCAGCAGCACCAGGTGTAGAACAAAAAACAGCAACAATTCCAGTAAGTGAATTAGTGAAAACTCCAGCTGACAAAGACAATGTAACTGGTGGAAACCAAGTAAACACTCCAGCAGATAGAGTAGTGGTAGAAAACCCAACTGCATTAACAGAAGATGATAAAAAAGCTATTAAAGCCAAAATCCAAGCTGTAAACCCAGGTGCTGACGTAGTATTTGATGCTAATGGAAATGCAACAGTAACAACACCAGCAGCACCAGGTGAACAACCGAAAACAGCAACAATCCCAGCAGCTGATTTAGTAAAAGCTAAAGCTGACTTAGCTGACCCAGCTAAACAAGATGCTGTAAACAAACCAGCAGATAAAGTAGTAGTTGATCCTGCATTAGTAGATGATCCAAATGCAGATTTAAGTGCAGCTAAAGATGCTATTAAAGCGGCTGTAGCAGCAGTAAATCCAGGCTCAACTGTAGTAGTAGATGATAAAGGAAATGCAACAGTAACAACTAAAGACGGTAAAACTGTAGTTATTCCAAAAGCTGACTTAGTGAAGAAAGAAACTGACAAAGAAACTGCTAAAGCAGGAAATAACATCAACAAACCAGCAGACAAAGTAGTTGCTAATAAAGATGCGTTAACTCCTGAAGATATTAAAGCAATCAAAGCTAAAGTAGAAGCAGTAAACCCAGGTGCAACAGTAGTAGTAGACGACAAAGGAAACGCAACTGTAGTTACACCAGAAGGACAAACAGCGACAATTCCGGTAACTGACTTAGTGAAATCTCCAGAAGAAGCTAAAGATGCAAAAGCAGGAAACAACGTTAACAAACCAGCTGATAAAGTAGCAGCAACAAAAGCTGATTTAGCTGATGATGCGAAGAAAGAAGAAGTTAAAGCTAAAATCAAAGCGGCTGTAGCAGCAGTAAACCCAGATGCTAAAGTATTCGTTGACGATAAAGGAAATGCAACAGTATCTACTCCAGACGGTAAAACAGCAACAATTCCTGTTGAAGACTTAGTAAAAGACCCAGCAGCTAAAGATGAAGTAAATGGTGGAAACAAAGTAAACACTCCAGCAACGAAAGTAGTTGTAACAAGCCCAGATAACAAAGCGGCTGATGAAGAGAAAATCAAAGCGGAAATCTTGAAAGTAAACCCAGGTGCAACAGTAGTATTTGATACAGCAGGAAACGCAACAGTAACAACGAAAGACGGAGCTGTAGCAACAATTCCAGCATCTGATTTAGCAAAAGATGCAGCTGACTTAACTAAGCCAGACAAGCAAGATGAAGTTAACAAACCAGCGGACAAAACAGTTGTTAAGAAAGCAGGTAAATTAACTCAAGCTGAAAAAGATGCAATCAAAGCAGAAATCGCTAAAGTAAATAGAGATCCACAGACAACTATCGTAGTTGATAACGAAGGAAATGCAACAGTAACAACTCCAGAAGGAAAAACTGTAGTAATCGCCAAAGAAGACTTAGTGAAATCTCCACAAGAAGTTGATGGTGCAAAAGCAGGAAACAACATCAACAAGCCAGCGGATAAAGTAGCGGCAGCGGCGGCAGATTTAGTTGGACCTAAGAAAGATGAAGTTGCAGCTAAAATTAAAGCAGCTGTAGAATCAGTAAATCCAGGTGCGACTGTATTCGTTGACGAAAAAGGAAACGCAACAGTAACAACTCCAGATGGTAAGACAGCAACAATCCCAGTTGAAGACTTACTGAAAGATCCAGCAGCTAAAGATACTCCATCAGCAGGAAACAAAGTAAATACTCCAGCTGAAAAAGCACTTGTGGATCCAGCGGTATTGAATGATCCAAAAGCAACATTACCAAAAGACGTTAAAGATGCTATTCAAAAAGCTGTAGAATCAGTAAATCCAGGAGCAACAGTAGTAGTAGACGACAAAGGAAATGCGACAGTAACTGTAACAAATCCAGATGGAACTAAGGATACAGCAACAATCCCAGCTTCAGATTTAGTGAAATCAAATGCTAAAGAAGACTTAGAAAATGCAGCTAAACAAGATGCGATTAAGAAACCTATCGATCAAACAGTAGTTGCTGATAAAGATGCCTTAACTAAAGCAGATTTAGATGCTATTAAAGCTAAAGTTGCAGAAGTTAACCCAGATGCAACTGTAGTAGTTGATGAAAAAGGAAATGCGACGGTAACAACTAAAGATGGTAAGACAGCTGTAATCGCAGCGGATGATTTAGTGAAAACTAATGATGAAGTATTAAGCGATGCAAAAGCAGGTAACCTTATCAACAAACCAGCAGATCGAGTGTTTGTTAAAGATGGACAAATTACGGATGATGTTAAAGCGAAAATCGCTGCTAAAGTTCAACGTATAAATCCAGGAGCAACAGTATTCGTAGATGACAAAGGAAATGCGACAGTAACAACACCAGAAGGTAAAACTGCAACAATTCCAGTAGCTGATTTAACGAAGACTGACGCTGATAAAGATAAAGTGAATGCAGGAAATAAAATCAATTCACCAGCAGACAGAGTGTTAGTGAAAGATAGAGATAAATTAACAGCGGAAGATATTCAAGAAATTGAGAAAAACATCTTAGAAGTTAACCCAGGAGCAACAGTAGTATTTGACGCAAAAGGAAATGCGACTGTTAAGAATGCAAATGGAGACATCGCAACAATTCCTGTAGAAGCCTTAGCGAAACCAAAAGCAGATCTATTAAAACCTGAGAAACAAGATTTAATTAAGAAACCTGTTGACAAGGTATTAGTAACAGATCCAGCTAACGTTGATAAAGAGGCTATTAAGAAAGCTGTTGAGGAAGTTAACCCAGGTTCAACGGTAGTAGTGGACGACAAAGGAAATGCAACGATAACTACAGAAGATGGTAGAAGTTTTGTAATTCCAGCAAAAGATCTAGTGAAAACAGCAGAAGAAGCCAAAAATGCAAAAGCTGGAAATAACATTAACAAACCAGCGGATAAAGTAGCGGTAACAGATCCAACTAAATCATTATCTCCAGAAGAGAAAAAAGCGATTGAAGCTAAGATTAAAGAAGTTAATCCAGATGCAAAAGCGATATTCGTAGATGATAAAGGAAATGCAACGGTAACTATAGAAGATAAAGATGGTAATACGGAAACAGCAACAATTCCAGCGGCAGATTTAGTAACAAGTCAAGAAGAAGCTAAACAACCAAATGCAGGAAACAAAGTAAATACACCAGCAGATAAAGTAGTTGTAAGCGATCCAGATCATTTATCAGACGAAGATAAAGCTAAGATTGCAGACGCAATCAAAGCGATAAATCCAGAAGCTAACGTGGCGTTTGACGACAAAGGAAATGCAACGGTAACAACTAAAGATGGAGAAGTTGCAACAATTCCAGCGGCTGACTTAGTGAAAACTAAAGAAGAGGCGGCTAAACCAAACGCAGGAAACAATATCAACACACCAGCGGATAAAGTAGCGGTTGATTCTTCTAAACCATTAACAGAAGATGATAAAAAAGCAATCGCAGCTAAAGTAGCAGAAGTAAATCCAGGAGCTACTATAGCGGTAGACGACAAAGGAAATGCAACAGTAACAACTAAAGATGGTAAGACAGCGGTAATTCCAGCGGCGGCATTAACTAAGACAGCAGATTCAGCTAAAGAACCAAACGCAGGAAACGACGTAGTTAAACCGGCAGATAAGACTGTAGTAGCAAATCCAGAATCATTAACAACAGACGAGCAAGATGCAATCGCAGCTAAAGTTAAAGCAGTAAATCCAGGTGCAGAAGTTGTAGTAGACGACAAAGGAAACGCAACAGTAACTAAAGATGGTAAGACAGCGGTAATACCAGCGGCAGACTTAACTAAATCAAAAGAAGATGCAGCTAAACCAAACGCAGGAAATGACATTGTTAAACCAGCTTCTAAGACAAAAGTAGCAAATCCAGATGCTCTATCTCCAGAAGAGAAAAAAGCAATTGCGGATAAAGTAGCAGCTGTAAATCCAGGAGCAACTGTAGTAGTAGACGACAAAGGAAACGCAACGGTAACACTTCCAAACGGAAATACAGCAGTTATCCCAGCATCAGATTTAACAAAATCTGAAAAAGATGTGAACGATGGAAAAGCTAAAGACAACGCAGTTACACCAGCAGCGAAAACAAAAGTAGCGAACCCAGAGAAATTAACTGACGCTGAGAAGAAAGCAATCGAAGACAAAGTTAAAGCATTAAACCCAGGAGCAACTGTAGTAGTAGACGATAAAGGTAATGCAACAGTAGTTAGAGATGGTAATGTTTCAGTTATCCCATCAACAGACTTAGTTAAAGTAGAAGACGATGCTAAGAAAGAAAATGGTGGTAACGATGCAAACACACCAGCAGCTAAAACTGTAGTAGCAGATTCAGCTAACTTAACAGATGAAGAAAAAGCAAAAGTTAAGAAAGCAGTAGAGGCAGTAAACCCAGGTTCAACTGTAGTAGTTGACAACGAAGGAAATGCAACAGTAACTAAAGCTGATGGAACAGTTCTTAATATCCCAGCTTCAGACTTAGTAATCCCAGCGACAAAACTAGCTGACGAAGCTAAGAATGCTAAAGTTAAAACACCAACTACTCGTACATTAGTTGGAGATAAAGATAAACTAACAGATGCAGAGAAAGCAGCAGTTAAGAAAGCAATTGAAGCAGTAAACCCAGGAGCAACTGTAGTAGTTGACGACAAAGGAAACGCAACAGTAACATCACCAGACGGTTCTACAGCAACAATCTCTAAAGACAAACTAGTGAAGAATGCAGAAGAAGCGAAAGCCAAAAATGGTGGAGATAACCTTGACATCGACTTGAGTAAAGTACCTGTAGTAAATATTAATAATATTACTCCAGAAGAAAAAGCGAAATTCCAATTCAAAGTTCTAGGAGCTATCACAGATGTTGAAGAATTCGATCTTGATGCTTACATTAAATCAATAGATAAAGATGGAAATACAGTTTACACATCTAAAAAAGATCCTAAAGTGAAAATTACAATCGATAAAGATGGTAATGCAACAATCGAAAAAGATGGTAAGAAAGAAGCAGCTGTTAGTATCGATAATGCTGGAAATGTAACAATCGTTACAAAAGAAGGTCAAGTACTAGCAATTCCAAGAGATGATGCATTCAGACAAAAACCAACATTACCAGGAAAAGTTGGAGTAGGAAATGTAGATAAATTAACAGATGAAGAAAAAGCAGCCGTTAAAGAAGCATTAATTAAAGCAAATCCAAAACTTACAGATGCGAATATTACAATTGCAGACAATGGAGACGTAACTATTGTTTATCCAGATGGACAAGTAGTAGAAATTCCAGGAGCTAACTTAGTAACAGATAAAGCATCTGATAACGGTTCTAACGGATCTAATGGTAATACAGGAGCTGATACAAACGCAGCAGATTCTGATGCACAAGGTGTAAATGCTAAACTAGGACAACGTCTAGCAAACACAGGAACAACTGAAACTAATACTGGATTAGCAGGATTAGGATTAGCAGTGCTAGGTGGATTACTTGCAGCAGCAAGACGCCGTAAAGAAAAATAAGAAGTTGAAAAAACTGAATAGATAACATTTACATGTTATTAAGAGAGACCCTTAAAGTTAAATTTTAGATTTAACTTTAAGGGTCTTCTTTGGCTCTTTGTCGAGGTTCTCGAGTAGCCAAGAGGAGTTGAATCGCACCGTCAGCAAAAGGAGTCGAAGTTCTCAAGCGACCAAGAGGAGCTGAATTCCACCGTCAGCAAAAGGAGTCGAAGTTCTCAAGCGACCAAGAGGAACTGAATTCCACCGTCAGCAAAAGGAGTCGAAGTTCTCAAGCAGCCAAGAGGAGTTGAATCCCACCGTTAGCAAAAGGAGTCGAGGTTCTCGAGCGACTAAGAGGAGTTGAATCCCATCGCCAGCAAAAGGAGTCGAGGTTCTCGAGCGACTAAGAGGAGTTGAATCCCACCATCAGCAAAAGGAGTCAAGGTTCTCGAGCAACCAAGAGGAGTTGAATTTGTTGCAAAAGCAAGGAGTGTTGCTACTGCCTCTTTGTCAGGTTTGATTGATTTTGAAAATAGGATAAATTTTCAAAATAAGGTAAAAGTCCAATGACAGGGTATCAAGCCTCCAACTGTAAAATCCTTTATAATACAAATATAAAGAAGAAATGGAGGAAGATAAAATGTCAAAACAAATTGTACCATTAATATTGATTATTCATCAAAAACAGAAGGGAAAGTTACCTCTGAGAAATTCTCAAAAATTAGAGATATTTAAAGTATATAAATATTGAAAATAATTGAGAAAAATGATAAAATTTAATGTTGGAGAAAGTATATTATTAAAAAATATTGTTATTAATTTAGGGTGGCTTTAGGATTATAATTTTAATAAAATCAATCTTGTTGAGCTATTCTTTATAAGGTTTGTTAAAGGTGGGAGCGACTAAAAAATCTTAATTTTGGAGAAACAAGATTTTGTTGAGTCATGACCATAAAGTTTATTGAATATCTAAAAAACTTTCACCCAGTGAATTTAGAAATCAATAAACCATTGAGCCTATGAGTTCTCATATGAATTTTTTGAAATTTAGAACTTTTGGGGCAGACCTATATTGGGAAAATAATGTATTTAAACATCAATTTTTGAATCTTAATGAATTTGATTTGTTTTAAGTACCTAAATTGTAAAGTTAAATGTATGAAAAAATATTAGAGTATTAACTAGGAGAAAGTGAATGAAAAATAAAAAATTTAAAATGAGTCTTAATCAATATAACAATAGATTTAGTATTAGAAAATTTAATGTTGGGGTTGCTAGTATAGCTGTATCTTCTGTAGCTATAGCAGGAATGATGTTTTTTGGAAATACTAATCTAGCTTATGCAGGAGATACGGATTTTAATAGAACGGGAACGGGAGAGTCGACAGTAGTAGGCGCACAAGAGTTTGTAATGGTGACTCATGAGAAACCGGGTGGAGAAGTAGAGGATGTAGCTATTTTAAAATCGAAATTTTCAGAAAGTCTTGATCAATTAAAGAAAGATTATCCAGGATTTACTGCGACAAGCTTACAACTTGTTGGAACAAATAAATATAAAATTACTTATGTACCAGTTACTACAACAAATCAACTAGGTTCAACAAGAGAATCTGTAACTAATACAGGAGAGACTGGTACTTCAAATAGTACATTAGCGACTTCTAATCAAACGCAACCAACAACTGAAAATAAAGTTAGTTTACAAGGGCATTTAGTAGGAAATCAAACAGAATATAATGTAGGAGAGCAAATTATTTCTACATTTAGATTAGATGTGTCTGCACCTTCAAGATTAGAAGATGGATCTTATGTTTTAGTGAATTTACCAGCTAACGAACCGATTACTGATGTACAATTTGGGACTGCTTTAAAAGTTGAAAAAGCAAATGATACACAATATAAAATTTATACTGGAGAAGTTCCAAGTGGTTCGTATGCTAGCTTTAATATAAGTTATAAATTTGATAAATACAGAACAGGACGTAATTCACAAACTACAATTACAGCTCAGGTAGTTGATAAAACTGGTACAGCTATTACACCAACTACATCTACAACAGCTAGAGTAACTAATACAAATAAGAGTGGGTATGCAAATATAAGCGTTGATAGTGAAAGTGGTGCTAGAGATTTAGCTTTATTTAGTACTAATGCTCCTGGAGATTCTATCGATGAAACTAAGAATAAAGATTTAGTTTTAAAATTAACTACTTTTAATAAAGAGACTTCAGCGGTAAATAAAATTGTTCATGAAGTAACGTTACCGACTGGTGCAGTTTTATCTCAAGCATCTATAAATGATGGTTGGACTCAAGATGGGACTATCGCTCGTTATACAAGAATAATAACAGATGCGAAGCCTGTATTTGATCAAGGGAATAATACTAGTGATGATACGCTTCGTATTAATATGCGCCAAGCAGGTACATTAGAAGAGTTTTTAAAAGGAAAAGAATTTACATTTACAGACAATGTAACTTATACAGATAAATCAGGAGAAACAAATACAAGTCAAGGAACAACTTCGTTAGTTGTTAAGGCTGTGAATCCTTATAAAGATAATGGAGACGGAGCAACACCAAATACAGCAGGAGCGCAACCACCATTAGCAATTAATAACTATACTAATGAACAGAATCATGAAAATAGAGTGAATATTGCAATTCCTGGAATTAATACAGAAACAGATGATAAGAGAATTATAGTTTTCTGGAGAAGTGTTGATACTCCGACAAAAGTTAAAGAAGTTGAATTAACGATTGATAGTGACTTTGATCAAAAGAGATCAGTTGAATTTTATGGTATTTGGAAAAATAATTTAGCTTATGCAGCTTGGTATGCACCAGATAATCTAGGAACTAGCAATACGTTTGAAGTATATACGGTAAATGGGATAACGGAAACGAAGTTAGGAGAAATTGCCTTTAAAAAGAATGGAGGCACTTCAATAGATTTACCTGAAGGTACAACCCGAGTTTTATTAAAACCAAAAGGTGAGATGAACTTTACAAGTAATACATTAAATCAAGTAGGTATTTATTTACACCAAAATTTAAAAGGTTTAGAAAAAGCCAAACAGATGGTAGCGGAAGGGAAAGAACCGAAGAGTATTGTTACTGCAAAAGTTTCAACTCAAGATACAGATGTGGTCAATACGAGTATTTCTAAAACTATCTTAGCAGATGCTAGAACTGCTTTAAAATTGACACCGAGAACTGAGAAGGTAGAAACGGTTCTAGCAGGGAATAAAACACAGTCTTTAAGTTCTGGGATAGAAGCGTATAACTACTCACCTTCAGGTTTAGGAAATCGAGTATATAATACACTTACATCACACCTTGCTACTACTGATAAAAAATTAGATTATCTTGGAGCGAAGAATCCTAAAATTATTGTGGAATTACCGGATGGCTTTAGTTATGCAGGAAATAGTCCACTTGCAACTAAAGATGATAATTATCGAAATACTGGTAAACGTGTATTGATTATTGATCCTAAGGATTCAAATACTCGTGAGAATGTAACTCCAGATTTAGAGTTTAATGTGGCGCAGTGGGTTCAAACAGGTAGTTATCGTTTGAAATACACATTAGTTTGAGATGAAAATAGATTCCTACATGGATTAAATCCAAATGATGAGTTTGATGGAGATAAGACAATTATCAATACATCAACTTTCACTTATGAAATCCCTGTAAGTAATACATCAGCGACACGATTACACGTAGATGTGACAGATAAAAATGACCGACGAGAAGGATATACAACATCGTTACAAAATTTAGCTCCGAAAACAGATGTGACATACCGTTTTACTTTATCAAATACAGATAATTCAAAATTATCAAATAATGAGATACTTGTAACATTGCCTAAAAAAGGTGATAAGAATATAGTTGATAATGGAATTGCTCGTAATTCTGGGTTTGATGTAAATGCTACAGGAGAAGCGGTAGCTCCAGATGGATGGTCTGCATACTACTCAACTTCTCCAATTACTGGAGACGCGAATGAGGTGGCTAATGCAACGAATTTAACAGCAGATCAAATTACAGATTGGAGTAGCGTTACAGCGGTTAAGTTTGTTTCAAATCCAGGAACTACATTAAATCCAGGGTTATCAAATGAATTTTTACTACCGGCAAGAATTTCTAGTGCTGCTCAAAATAATCAAGTAGCGAATATTACAGCAGCAGCCAAAACAGATGGGCAAACAGTGTATAACGAGGCGAATGTAGCTTCTGTTACAATTAAAATAGAAGATATAAAAAATGGAGCTGTTAAAATCGCATATGAAGATATGCAAGGAAATACGATTAAACCAACAATAACAGCTATTGAAAAAAGAGCTTATGCAAAAGATTATAATGTAGATACAGAAGAGTATCGTCCTGATGAATTTACATATAATGGAATAGCGTATAAATATATGAAAGTCAAAGAAACTTCTGCTCCAGTTGAAGGTGTTATTAATAGCGAAGAAATTACTGTAACTTACGTTTATGATACTTTGTATAAAGACGAAAAAGAAATAAAAACGATTACGCGTACAATCAAGTATGTAGATGCAAGCGACGAAACTACAGAAGTATCACCAAAAGTAGAGCAGACTGTTACACTAACAAGAACAAACAAACGAAATAAAGTAACGAATGCACTTGAAGAAGGAACATGGTCACAAGGAAGTTGGGCAGAACAAGCCTCACCAACCGTAACAAACTATGGAACACCAGATAAAACAAGTGTAGCGTTAGTAGAAGTAACACCAACAATGGAAAATACAGAAGTAGTCGTGAAGTATCCACAAGCAAAAGAAGACGAAGTAGAGAGAAAAGTAATTACCAGAACAATTAATTACCTAGAAAAAGGTACGAATAAAGTCTTGAAAGATCCAACAGTTGAAACAGTGACGTTAACAAGAGCGAAGACAACAAACAAAGTCACAAAAGAAGTTACATACGGAGAATGGAGCACAGGCAACTGGTCAGAAGTAACACCAGAAGCAATAGAAAACTACAAAGCCCCAAGTGTAACAAGAGTGGAAGCGACAGAGGTAACATCAACAACTGATAACAAAACGATTGATGTCTACTATGAAGCAGATATGAAACCAGAACCGAAACCAGAACCGAAGCCAGAACCAAAGCCAGAGCCGAAACCAGAGCCGAAACCAGAACCGAAACCAGAGCCAAAACCGGAATCGAAGCCAAAAGGGGACTCTGAAATAAAACTTAAAACAAAAGACGTATCAGAAGTACAAAAATCAAGTAAATTGGCTAATACAGGGAAAAAAACTACTGGGTTTGGAGTTCTAGGATTAATATCGTTAGTAGCTGCAGAGATAGCTAGACGTAAAAAACAAAACTAAAGTGAGGATATTTAAAAGGGGCTGACCCAAAAGTACTAGATTAAAAAAATAGATTACATGAAAACTCATAGACGCAGTGGTTTATTGATATCTAAATTCGCTTTATAAAAGC
>ERZ773263.530-NODE-530-length-26522-cov-13.607398_pt1 | contig 26522 bp, 16 predicted proteins | sample MGYA00511076_ERZ773263 | MGnify/ENA primary metagenome ERZ773263 (study PRJEB29015, sample SAMEA2738155) | human oral metagenome | biome: human oral; feature: human-associated habitat; material: saliva | place: China | collected 2195 ... | reverse complement strand
GCGAGGAATACCAGCAGGCCCGCGGCAGCGATAAGCGCCACACGCCAGTCGAAGAAAACAGTCATCACGATGATAAGGGCTGTTGTCAGCAGGCCCTGCGTTATGATCATAATGACTTTTGTAGCAATGCCTGCAAGGTTTTCCATGGTATTCGTAGCTACCGATGTAATATATCCCAATGTATTATCGTTGAAATACCCCATAGGCATATAACGCATATGTTCGGCGATCTCTATGCGCTTATCGGCACACGTACCATACCCGGCTTCACACTGCAGCATGACGTCGCGGTTTTTCCCCAGTACTGACAGGATGATGCTCGCCAGTATTATCCCGCCGCTCACAAGGCAGGTAATAATAGTGACCTGGCCCTTAACAAGCGCATCAATCATAATGTAAGCCGCGGGTATTTTCATGGCCTCAAGGAGGGACAGAAGGACGCCGTATACGATAGAAATATAAAACTTCCTGCGGTTTTCAGGGGAACAGAACGCAAAGAATTTACGCATGGTTTTAATCATTTTTACCACCTTCCAAAACAGACGGGCTATCATCAGGCAGGCTGCCCGCGGCTGCAGTATCCGCAGCGGCGCCGCTGCCGTCCGGAGACGGGTCATCGTAGGTATCATGGACAGATATATGCGCCTGCCACATCGCGCGGTACAGGCTGTCACCCGCCAGAAGTTCACTGTGGGTCCCCTGGGCGCGGATACGGCCGCCTTCTACGACAAATATCTGATCAGCATTCATGATGGTCGACAGCCGATGGGCAATCATAATAACCGTTTTGCCATGGACAAGGCGGGTGAGCGCCGCCTGGATAACTGCTTTATTCTCAGGATCGGTGTACGCCGTAGCTTCGTCGAGGATCACAATAGGCGCATCCTTAAGCATAATCCTGGCAATGGCGATACGCTGACGCTCCCCTCCTGACAGGTGCCCGCCGGCATCCCCGACAACAGTATCGTAGCTGTCCTCAAGCCCCATAATAAAATCATGGCAGCCGCACAGCCGTGTTATCTGCTCTATGCGCTCATCTGAAGCGGCAGGGTCGCCCAGGCGCAGGTTCTCCCTGACGCTCATATTGAACAGGAAATTATCCTGGGAAACATACGCGATAAGCCTGTTATAATCATTCAGCGGGATATCACGGATATCTGTTCCCCCTACTTTTACGGATCCGTCTTTCACATCCCACAGGCCTGCGATAAGTTTCGCAATCGTTGACTTTCCACTCCCTGAAGGGCCTACAAGGGCATTGACGCTCCCCTGCGGTATCTGAGCACTGACGTCATGGAGGACTTCACAGTCGTTGTACGAAAAATGGACGTGGTCTACCGAGACAGACGCATCCTTCAGCTTTTCCTTTACATCTTTATCCAGCTCAATCGGCCGCTGCAATTCAGGCTGTTCCAGTATATCTGCCACCTCACCGGTTATCGTACCGACTTTAGCGATATCTTCAAGATGGGCGACACAGACCATGATCGGCGTAATAATGCCGAAAGACATAATAATGATAAGGATAAAAACAGATGCAGGCAAAGTGCCGGTCCGGTACAGCAGGCCTCCGATGGGAAGGATGCCTATAAGCGTTGCAGGAAGGGCAACATGGAAAATATTGGACGAAGTGATACAGCTGCGCATCCAGTCGACAAAACAGTCTGCACCTTCCCTGGCTGCACGTACAAACTTACTGTATGAACTTCTCACCTTGCCGAAAGCCTTGATGACCTGGACACCATTGATGTATTCAACGGCAATGTCATTGAGCGCCTTAGTCTTCACAATGGTATTGTTATACTTCTCTTCATACCCTGACATCATGGTTACGTATGCCACAGCCCCAACAGGGATAGTTGCCAGGCTGGCCAACCCCATACGCCAGTCGAGGGTAAAGATATAGATGGCAACACACAGCGGGCCTGCCAGGTTGGCCGTAAATTCCGGCAGGATATGTGCCAGGGCGGTCTCTATACTGTCAACACGCTCTACGATAGTGCTCTTGAGCTCGCCTGACGAACGTTCCACCACAAACCCCAGCGGAAGCCTGTATAATTTATCGCACAGTTCCTGCCTGATCTCGGCAAGGACGCTGAATGTTGCCGTATGCGACAGTCCTGTTGATATTTCATGGAAAATAACCCTGCACAGCCATAAGGCCAGCATCCACAGGCACATGGCCAGGTAGTACGGATAATTTCGGTTGCCGCGCAGCAGCTCAGCTACCATGGTCCCCATGATGAAGTACGGAGCCAGTCCGCACAATACTCCCAGCAATGCTGTAAAAACAGAAGCACTGTACATTATTTTATGTTTTCCGGCAAAATACATAAGCCATCCCGCAGCCGACTTTTTGCCCTGCGGAAGGCCGGTACCCTGCGGAAGGCCTGCGCTGCTGCCCCCGGCTATTCTCATAGATGTATCGGCCATATCAGACCCCTTTATCCTTTCTGTCCTGTCTGTCCTGATTATCCTGCCCGTTATTTTTCTGCCTGCCACTCTCCGGAATGGCCATGCCGAGAAGCTCATACCACCCTGCAGTGAAGAACCGTTCCAGTCCATGGACATAGTCCCGTGCCTGCGTGTAGGAGAAACCGTGGACAACAGTTTCAAATATCCCATTAAATAACGCATTCGACAGCATATGGCACAGTTCCTGCCTGATTTCCGGCACGTCCCTGCCTGCATCTTTCAAAGTCCCGATGAAGGCTACCGTGCTTTCCTCTTCCATGCGGGCGAGCCTGTCGATATAATCCTCATAACCGGAACCGGCGCCGCAGCTTACAATAAGTTTGAACGCATCAAAATTCCGGTATATGATACCGAGCATTTCATCCAGATGCTGATGCGAATACATTGCCATACAGGATATCTGGCTTGACGGGGGCAGTTTGGAGAACTCTTCATTGGCATTCTTATACAGCTCCATAAATTCATTCGCGGCATCATCAACCAAGTAGCGGAAAAGCTCGCCCTTATCCCTGAACCTGTAATACAGCGTACCCGTTGTGCATCCTGCAGCCGCAGCGATCCGGCGCATTGATGCATTCATATAGCCGTATGTCAGGAATTCTTCCCGTGCTGCATCGGCGAGCGTACCCTCAGCAACTGTCCCCCTGGGCAGTGCGCCCTCGGCCAGCGTGCTCTCGGCCGGTATACTCTCGGCTGCTGCATCCCTGTCCCTGGATGCTGTACCGCCGGTTACTGCATTTCCTGTTACTGTATTCCCGTCCAAAGCCTTTTGAGCTACTGTGCCCTCAGGCACCGTGCTTCCGGTTACTGTAGCTGCCGCAGTTCCAGCAACTGTATCCGCCGCATTCTCAGCTGCCGTACTCCCATATACTTCAGCCAGCTGTTCCGCCATATCTGCCTGCCCCTTTTATGCTCTGTACTTTTCCTTTCCATACAAGCCTGTTACGGATCTTTGCGCCAGTCTCCGTGCAATAGTCCATAACAGTGTTATGAAACAGACAACATCATAACACTGTTATGTTTTTTACACAAGGGTTTTTACAGAAATTATAGGCCGAAACGAAACACCCTGAAACTCCTGGTGGTAAAACACGCAGATATAAAAACAGGAAATATGGAAAACCGGCAAAACGGATTTTGTATCTGCGTGTTTTACCACTGGCGGAGTGGAGGAAACAGCAATGCACAGACACACCTGAGCTGATATTTTGGCTTACACCCGCGGTATTTTAAGAGTACTCACCGCTTAACGATGGGCAAAACAAAATATAATAATCTAAAAAATTAATAAGAAGGAAAGGTTATGAAAACTAAAAAACTAATCACTGTGGCTGTCGCTTTTATCTTGGCCTGCGCCGGGTTATCTGCATGCGGCAATACTGGTGGAACTTCAAATGGTGCCTCCACTCAATCCCAAAAAGCAGAGACACCAAAACCCGCTGATTTGACCGGCAAATGGAAAGAAACCAATCCCACCAGTGCACAGCAGCATATGGAAGCAACTATTGAGGGCAATACCATCACGATCAACTGGGTGACCAGCGATTCAACAAGCCTGTACTGGAAAGGTACATATGAGCCTCCCACAAATGCGGGCGATTACAGCTGGACAAGCAAAGGCGATACGGAAACCATGAAGACTGCCCTTCTTGCTTCACGGGACTCTACTAAAAAATTTACTTATACGAAAGGCCAGCTTACATATAAGCAAACAGCACTGGGGGTCACCGCCACCATCAAAATGAGCAAACAACAATGAGCCGGATACGTGCGTACGTGCCTCATTTGAACGGACACGTACGCACACTTACCCGTAGCATATAACCCTGCTTGCAGCAAAACAGACCGTTCAACGCAGGTATAGGCCCTTTCGAGCAGTCGATACATTCTCTTAGATACTCTTGGCAATAGAATCTTTCTGACTAAAATACTGGAGAAAGAAAAAATACAGTAAGCCTTGCACGCTCCTGAATGCAAGTTTCTACAAATACTCTGTTCCTTGGGCTAAAGCACATATTCACCAAACTTCATTAAAAAAATTCATCGGGAACGGGCAAATTACCTTATTATATGCAAATTTATTCGGTGATATTTTCAACATAATTACCCATGTCCTGGATGCGATGATATCAGGGAAATGTGGGCAAAACATGGGCACGCCACAGGAACAGGGAAAAGAAAAAACCCGGACCACTAATGTTTCCAAGGATTTCATACAGCTTATCAAAGTGCCCCCTCAGGGACTCGAACCCTGGACACGCGGATTAAGAGTCCGCTGCTCTAGCCAGCTGAGCTAAAGGGGCAATGTGACGCAATCACAGCGGTTCAATCAAGAACCGAATTCTTACTATACTCAACATCCTGACATACGTAAAATCACACGTGTTGTGCGTGTTGCACAGCCTCACAGGCGGAATATGCCAGACACAGACAGGACTTACCGCGAACGGGGTTGCTGCGGATGGAAAGCACTACACGATTTTGGGCATAGGAGTGGTGAGCGAGGTAGTGAGGTTAACGCATATAATGCCGGCGCCCATATTCACAGTTACCTTCTTAAGGGTGACTGTCCGCTGACCCTCAGGGAGGGAATCATCATCGGTCATCGTAGCAGGAGATTTCACCGCACACACCGCAAGGTTATCAATAGAGATACCGGCCTGATCGCACAGGCTGCGCGCAGATCCAAGGGAATCCTCAAAACCATCCTTAAGGATCACCCGGCCTGCAGGGACACCGTAGGCATGGGAAATGATCCAGCGGAGATTGTCCAGCAGCGGTATGCCTTTACGGCTGGAACGGTCGGGCACAGAAAGCCGGGAAGAGATGCGGGGCTCGGAGAGCTGGGAAGTCCCAGAAAACTTAGATACCTCAAAAAGTCCGGAAGATGGAGACAGTTTAGAAGACGGCTCAGGGGACGAGGAAGGCTCCGCAGGCTGAGAGTCATTCTGCGCATGGCTGTTGGCGGGCTGGACGGATCGGACCGATTGGGCCGGATCATCCGGGACCGCAAGAGCATCAAGGAAACCGCCAAGCTGGGATTCGATCCCCTCACCCCCATCGCGGAACAGGTTGCCGATGATGGGGTCGCGGAAATGAAGAGCTGCCGCCGTTTCACGAAGGGCAGGGACCTCGCCGTCTTCACCATCCCACAGATTGACCAGAGGGAAAGCAGGGATACCCAGGGATTCAAGACGGCTGACGTGGAACGGGTAACGCCACTGGAGCGCGGGATCATCACGCCACGTAGTCGCACGCGTGACAACCACCGCAGCAGAAGGCCAGGGTGCGCCGTACTCACGCGCAGCTATATCAAGCCACTTCTGGGCACCCGCATCCGCGCCATAGCCAGCCTCCACTACGACCACATCGTGCAGTGCGCACGCCAGGTCAACGGCAGCCAGCCCCGGGATACCCAGCGATACGTTAGCAAACGGACCGCAGTGCACATACACGGGGCTGCCCTGTGCTGTCTCCATGGAGGCTGGCTGGACGGCATTCCCGATTACACGCACTATGCGGTCCGCATCCACGAAATCCCCCACCTGCACGGGAATGCCGCCCCTGGCTCCGCCAAGCATGGCGCGGATGCGGGTTTTCAGCTCACTCTCGCTGCGCGAGAGTACTACGATCTGCATGAGCTCGCTCGCAGGTGTAATGACCGTACGCTCGGGGAGCTTCCCGCCATCAACCGCAATGCTGCGCAGTGAGCGTGACGGTGTCTCTGATACGCGCGGGACCATCACTGTATCAAGCACACCATCGTCCACTGCCTTCTCACAGAATGCCACAAGGAGGTTCTGCGCATCGGCGATGCGCGCCATTTCCCCCGTCAGCCCCCAATCAGCGAGTTCCGCATGAGAAAGGCTCGCCTTGCCGCCGCCCGATGCCCCGCCTTTGGATCCCGCTGCCGTAATGCCCATACTTGGCTGCCGCAGTACTGCTGCTGCATCCACGCCGCGCGCACGCAGTGCATCGATCAGCGCAATAGTAGCCGTTGTCTTGCCTTCGCCGCGCGAGGCTTTCAGCGGGGTGTCTGCGGTTACAAGGATGACTTTGCCGTGCTTGCGTCTGCGCGGGAGGCCATGACCATCTGACGAACGCAGGAAATCCAGGTACCCGAAAGCATCGATTTTCCCCAGCTGCCCGTATGGAACAACAAAGCGCGCGAAATCAGGGAAGCTGGAAAAGATGGCCCTATAAGCGGGCGTATCCAATGGATTCGCCGCAGTACCTGACAGTTTTACTCCGGCATCCAACGGCCCGCTTAACGGATCTGTCCCGGTGCCAAGCGGATCCATCCGTTCCTGCCCCATATCTGATACAGCCATTTTCACTCCTTAACGTTTCCAGCGCCCGGAACATTCCCGGCATCCCTAAATGCCTCCAGATTTTAACGCATCCATCACAACGGCATCTCCGGCAATCCTGTCAGGCCAGACACGCCTTAGCTCTTTCAGTGCCTCCAGCATCAGCCGGCACACCGGCCTTCAGCGGATTTAATGGTCCGACAGGTGGAAACCGTTCTTCATGCCCATACTCGTTGTGTACAGCACCTTAGCAAGCAGATCATCAGTTTCTGTTTTGACGATATGGGAGAAATCCTCATTCGCCTTATTCAGGATCTCATGGACCTTTCCATCAGCCATATCATCAGCAGATACAGCGCCGGAACTGATAAGCTCCCCCACCAGCGCATCCGTATCGGCTATCATCCTGTGCGATAACCCGCCAAGCTTCTCCACATACCGGTCAATATTCGCCGTATTATCGTTGAACTGCGCATCAGCAAGCGCTGCAATAATACGGTTCGCCCAATAGAAATTACCCGTATCCGGAGCCTCGCCCGCAGCACGGTAGTATTCGGGGGATTCCGTGATGTTGGTATACAGCGGCACCATCGTATTGAACACATTGGAACTGAAACATGTCCACTGGATAGCCCGCGAAACTTCAGGGGCATAAGGCCGCAGCTGGATAACACACAGATGGTTAGTGCGGTTGATCCCGATAGGCCGGAACTGGGTGCGTGTAGCCTCGGTGCCCAGCTTTCCATAAGGATCAAAAGCAGTCCCCTGGAAATGCGAACTCAGCGCATACTTGACGTCTTCAACAGTGATCCTGCGTTCAGGCTGGCGGCACCATGGGATGTCGTCACTGCGCGGAGTAAAATCAGCATCTTCCCCATCCCAGGAGGCATCCAGAGGGTTGAAGCAGCGCTGGATATACCATGCCCGCGGAGTATTGTACACATGGTCGGCATCAGAATGGGATCCGAACGCCCAGCGCGGATTGAACAGCGAGCCCTGTTCCACAGACAGGTCAAGATGGTTGCTGCGCACAAAATCCAGCAGGTCATCTGAACACATAAACTCTTCCTGATCGCCAAAAGCATCATCAAAATCAAACTCATCGATGCCCAGCTGGTTCGGCATAGTCACATAGCAATCATCCGGTACGCGCCGCGCCATCCAGTGATGCCCGCCGACAGTTTCCACCCACCAGATCTCATCAACATCACTGATTGCAATGCCGTTCATCTCATAAGTGCCATAATCACGCAGGATCTCGCCATACCGCCTCACACCCTCGCGGGCAGTATGGGCATACGGCAAAACGAGAGTGAGGATATCTTCCTCGCCGATGCCGCCGGGGATCTCAGGCCTGTAATCCGCCTCGCCTTCCCTGCCGGCTGCTTTCTGCAGCTCAACAAGCGGGTCTGCCCCAAGCACGCGTTCATTCGTCGTAATAGTTTCCGTATTGCTGATAGCTACATTGCATTCATTGACCCCGTGAGATCCCCAGATACCGATTTTACGCAGGGAATCAGGGACAGCAGTATACCGCAGCGGATCATCCGGAAGGTCGATCTCCACATGGCTGATCACCGAACGGTAATGCCGGGGCTGCTCTTCAGGATTCACTACGACAAACTCTTTTGGGGTGAACTCGCCGTTGGGCGAATCCTCATTGCGGGCGATCATTGTTGAGCCGTCGTAACTGGCATTCTTGCCGACAAGTATAGTGGTGCAGGCCATTATCCTCCTTATCCGGGTACCGGGTCTCCCCCGTGATCCCCTGGTCGTGATCGTGTATGCGTACTATGCGGGTGCTATGCGTACGGTATGCATTGCGTATGCATTACGGATGTGTATGTATATGCATGCAGCGGGCTCCCCCGCAGCAGGAACCTTTATGCCAGATCCGCATACCCTTTTACGAACTATACCGCATAAGCCTCCTATAACGCACGGACCGTGACGGACAGCGTCCGCTGCGCGGACACATGGATAACACAATGGATGCGGAGGGCGCATAGATATGAAAGGGCACAGATATGAGGATGCACAGGAATCCACCCCTGCACCTTATGCCCTACGCCTCGCCCGCCAGCCAGATCACCGCAGAATCCACCACATCACTGCTTTTGCGCAGCCCATTGCGCAGTTCATTAAGCCAGAACCCCTCACGGAGCCCCTGCAAAGGGCGGGACGTGGCATAAACAGCAAGCATATAGTCATGCTGTTTATCCGGAGGCTGGGGGCCGTTATACCGCTGGCTGACTGCAGGGTCCTTACCGCCGACCATAGGTGAAGCCGCAGAATTACGCCCCTGCACGGCTTCGGGGATCAGCGCGGGGAGCTGCCGGGAAAAATCTTCCGGGATCTGCAACGCGTGGGAATCATTGAAATCGTACATCAGCGCATCAAGGGGAAGGTTCGCCACAGACCAGTGTATCCACTGGAAACCGGAAACCGGGATCGCATCATCATCAACGAATTCCCAGTGCACATACCGGGCCTGAGGGGCAATATCGCTGATATAGAAAGGGAATGACACCACCGGGACGCCATCGGTCAGGTTTCCCTCAGGCGCATGTTTGGCGTACGCATCAGGGATCGTTGTAAAATCGGCAGAAACTTTCATTGGATACTCCTTTATGGCCAGGGCTGGAAGCTGCGATGGGGGCGGAATGTACAGTTTAACCGCACGTTCAGCGTCCGCCCCGCTGTTCCGGCGAACCACCGCTTCCTTATTTCCCCCCATTCTAACGCACAAATCCTGACACACAAAAGGTGATGTGCAGCAGGGGAAATTAATGCTGGTGGTAAAACACGCAGATACAAAATACAGTTCCGGCGTTTCCCATAATTTCCATTTCTGTATCTGCGTGTTTTACCACCGGCAGCTGCGCAGCCATGCAGATTGCTGTGTTATAACAAGCTGTGTGATACAGAACGCACGATATACGGATAATCAGTAAACAACCAGGGAGGCCAGCAGGGATTCAAGGACAAGCTGCTGGGAACCGTTGTGGAGCAGACGGCGGCGTGCAGCATCAATAGCATGGAGATTTGCTACAGTACGGGCGCGGGATATCCGCGCAGACATATCGGCAATAGCAGTACGGTTCTCAAGGTTGACGATCCCTGCAGTATCCTCAGCATTATTCTGCAGGACAGAAATATCACGGTATACGCTTGCAATAGTATTCAGGAAACGGTCCAGAACATCACGCGAAAACCGCACAGTACGGCGGCGGATATCCTCTTTTTTGCCAATAGCATTGAAAGCAGGCCTCAAGGCAGCCGGGATCTTGTCGCCTGGTGCAAGGCCATTAATTTCGCGGAAATTTGCCTCCTCCTGGGCGACGGCACGGTCAACGCCGGTTTTAGCCTGGCCCTGCGCACTGTCAACCATTGACGAGGCCAGGAGGACGACATCGGATGCGCGCCTCATCCCGAGCACCCCTACAACGATCTCATCCCTGTCCGCGAGCGCCTGGTCGTCTGTTGCATAGAGGCGCGCAATGCCGATATGGCCTTGCGCCAGGCGAGCGCACCTCTTTGCCAGCGCATCATCTGCCCGAGCTGTGCTTCGCAGGAACTTGGCTACCGCTGCAGCCTGCGGCACAGCCAGGTTAACTATGCGTGTCCGGCTGCGTATGGTAGGGAGGACATCCTCCGAACTTGGGGCGCATAACAGCCATATAGTCCGCTCTGCCGGTTCTTCGACTTCTTTGAGCAGCACATTCGTTGTGCGTTCAAGCATCCTGTCAACATCTTCAATAATAATGATGCGCCAGGGTGTTGTGGAAGGCATCTGCTCAGAATCTGCAACAAGTTTGCGCACTTCATCGATTGATATAGTTACACGGTCTGTTGCAAGCACGGTAACATCAGGATGCTCATCCCGCATGACCTGCCTGCAGACAGCGCACTCTCCGCAGCCATGCCGGGGGCATTCAAGGGCAGCTGCAAATGCACGCGCAACCCGGGAGCGGCCGGATCCGGGCGCCCCGCATATCAGCCACGACTGTGCAATCCTTCCTCTTCTCAAGGTTCCCCCCGCACTTTCCCCAGCGTTTCCCTTAAAGCTGTCCCCGGACCCTCCCTCAGATCCCCCCTGAGAAATCCCCTGATCAGAAATATCCTTACCCCCGCTGTGAAGGCTTTCCTTACCGCCGCATTCCCACGGCTGCGGTGCGCCTGCAAGGCGGCTCAGCAGGTCCACAGTCGACTGCTGCCCGATGATGGAGTCCCAGACACTCATCTTTCTGCCCCATCTCTTCCTGTCTCAACCTGAGCATCCCCTTTCAGTGCATTTTTGCCTGTTACACTGCCGCCAAGCAGCGCATCAATATCCGCCTGGATAACTTCCCACACAATATCTGCAGGCATTGAAGCGTCAACCACCATAAACCTGTCCGGTTCATCCTCAGCCAGGGACAGGAATGCCCGCCTGGTACGTTCAAAAAACCCGGAACCTGAAGACTCCAGCCGGTCGGGCTCCCCTGAAAGCCTTTTCTTTGAATCTTCAAAACTCATATCCAGCAGATATGTACGTACAGGCCACAGATCCCCTGTTGCCCATGCATTAACAGAACGGACATCTTCCAGGGCCAGCTTACGCCCGCCCGCCTGGTACGCCAGCGAACTGTCAATATAGCGGTCGCTTATCACCATACAGCCGGCATCCAGCGCGGGACGGATCTTCTGTGCAACATGCTGTGCGCGGGACGCTGCATACAGCAGTGCCTCGGTCCGCGGTGATTCATCTTCACCATGAAGGAGTATGCTGCGGATCTGCTCACCTATCGCGGTGCCTCCCGGTTCCCGGGTCACCAGCACATCGTATCCCGCGGATCCGAGATACCTTTCCAGGCGCCTTACCTGCGTTGACTTCCCAACGCCATCCACACCTTCAAAAGAAATAAAGTACCCCGGGTACTCCGGCTGTGCAGGCTGCCTTCCCATGCTTCCCATATCCCCTGCACTCCCCGGGCTCATGTCCGTCTCCCCGCTGTGCTCCGCCCGGATACACCGGACGCATCAGCCGCAGTAGCCTTTACGGACGAGGCGCTTTGCGCGGCGGCAGCCAAACTCCTGCCTGATTTTGCGCCCGAAGACCTTCCGGCCCTCGCGGCACGTGCAGAAGAACCGGCCTTCGCCTTCACCGCACGCGGGCCGGAACCGGATTTCGCAGTGCCGCGTTTCCTGCCGCGCCGTTTTGACGGCCCCGCAGCACGCTTTTCCGCAAGAAGCCTGAAAGCCTCTTCAGGCTCGATCGATTCTGCTGTATACTGTTTGGGAAGGGTCCGGTTCGTTTCCCCATCCGTAATATAAACACCGTAAAACCCGTCTTTGATCGTTACGGCCTTACCATTTTCCGGATCAGTACCCAGCTCGCGGAGCGGAGGCTTCGTGGCACCCCGTGTACGGCGCCCGTATTTGGACTGCGCAAACAGCTCTTTCGCCTTATCAATATCAACTGTAAAAATATCATCCTCGCTGGCAAGGGAGCGGGTCTCCGTTTTCCCGCCCGGAAGGGTTTTCGACAGATACGGGCCATACCGCCCATTATTCGCCAGGACTTCAACTTCTTTGGTCTCACCGGATCCGGGATCTGTTTCTTCAACAGTACCAACGACCCGCGGAAGCCGAAGCAGTTTCAGGGCGTCATCCAGAGTGACCGACTCAGGGGACATTGTCTTAAACAGCGACGCCATTTTAGGCTTATCTTCGCCTTCGACAACCAGCGCCGCATAAGGCCCGAAGCGCCCGGAACGGACTTCGACCGTCCCTCCCGTTTCAGGGTCTGTGCCAAGCTCACGCGGTCCGGAGGAACCGCTGCTGATAAGGTCATGCCCTGCTTCTACGGTCAGTTCATCGGGAGCCATGGTATCGGGCAAAGACGCCCGCTTCGGCTTGCCTTCCGCATCAGCATCCTTCGTATCTTCGAGATATGGGCCATACCTCCCGACACGTACCTGGAGCCCGTCCCCAATCACAATAGTATTGATCGCCCGGGCATCAATATCACCCAGCTGTGCTACCTGTTTCTGCAAGCCTTCACTGGCTTCCCGGGAATTCCTGGCTGATCCGGATCCGCTGCCGAAATAGAAATCAGCCAGCCATTCCTTACCGGACTGCCCTCCCTGTGCAATAGCGTCCAGCCCGTTTTCCATGTGTGCAGTGAACTCATAATCAACGTACTGCGGGAAATTCTGCTCGAGCAGCTTTGTCACGGCAAAAGCCAGCCATGAAGGGATCAGTGCCCGCCCCCTCTCATACACATATCCGCGGTCAATAATTGTAGAAATAATGCTTGCATACGTGGAAGGGCGTCCGATCTCTTTCGCCTCAAGGGTCTTCACCAGCGATGCTTCTGTGTATCGCGCAGGCGGCTGCGTTTCGTGGCCGGAAGGTTCGGCATCCAGGGCATGGAGGATATCACCCGTATCCATAATGGGCAGTACTTCATTATCATCAGAATGGCTTTCTGAAGAAGCAGAAGCCTCCTGGGCGGATTTCCCGGCGCTGTTCCCAGCCCCTGTTTTATGCCCGCCATCGCCATAAGCCCTCAGGAACCCCAGGAAGTCAATAACTGTTCCTGAAGCCTGGAAAACAGCCTCCCCATCCAGCCCTGCAGCAGCACTCAGCCTCACTGTGGCAGTTGACCCCGTGGCATCAGCCATCTGTGAAGCAAGGGTACGCTGCCATATAAGGCGGTACAGTTTCAGCTGGTCGGCAGGCACTTTCCCCTCAAGCGACTCAGGTTTGCGGAAATGCGCCCCTGACGGGCGGATGGCCTCGTGCGCCTCCTGGGCACCGGCAGAAGTTGTAGCATACTGCTTAGGCTTTTCCGACAGGTATTTGTCCCCCCATTTTTCACTGACCTGCTGTCGGGCGGCACGGATGGCTTCACCCGATAATGTGACGGAATCCGTGCGCATATATGTGATATACCCATTTTCATACAGCCCCTGCGCGGCCCGCATAGTGCTGCGCGATGACATCCCGAGGCGGTTGCCCGCAGCCTGCTGCAGAGTTGACGTGGTAAACGGCGGTACAGGACGGCGGCGATACGGCTTTGACTCCATAGATATAACTGTAAAATCCTGCCCCTGCACAGCATCAGCAATGCGCTGCGCATCAGCCTCGCTTAATACCATGGCATTATCCTTCGCCATTGCCTGCGAAGGCTTCCCATCACTGCCGAAATCTTTTGACCCGGCAATACGCCGCCCGCCTAATGACACCAGGCGCGTATTGAACGACGTATCAACGGCATTGTCGCCGGGCACTGCATTGCCCTCAGAATCCCTGCCGACACCGTTGCCTACAGCCACTGTAGCGATAACATCCCAGTACGGTGTCCGGACGAACGCCATACGCTCACGTTCACGCTCAACTATCAGCCGCGTAGCCACAGACTGCACGCGTCCCGCAGAAAGCCCTGTTTTGACCTTGCGCCACAGCACAGGCGACAATTCGTAGCCGTACAGGCGGTCAAGCACCCTTCTGGTTTCCTGGGCATCAACCATGTTCAGATCAACATCACGGGTTTTTCCCAGCGAGTCTTCAATGGCACTTTTTGTGATCTCATGGAAAACCATACGCTTAACAGGTACTTTCGGCTTCAGGGTCTGTACCAGATGCCATGCAATCGCCTCCCCCTCACGGTCCTCATCAGTCGCCAGATATAATTCATCAGCATCTTTCAGGGCTTTGCGCAGCTGGGTGACTGTCTTCTTCTTATCCTGGCCGACAACATAGTACGGCAGAAAGCCGTCATCAACATCTACACCAAACTTGCCGTATTTTTCCTTATCTGCTGCAGGGACTTCAGATGGCTGTGCAAGGTCCCGGATGTGCCCCACCGATGCCATAACCGTATAGCCGTCGCCAAGATACCCGCCGATTTTGCGCGCTTTTGTCGGCGACTCCACAATCACAAGCTTGTTCCCTGCCATCCAGACCCCTTTCACGGCACTGTAACACCACACTTACTGAAAAGTACTATAACACATATATCGACAAGAACGGCGTGACAGGTACCGGAGCACCCCGCAAACCGGCATACAATCCGGCTGCCCCGGTTCGCTTGGCTTTATCTTATTCCTATAGCCTTATCTGTACCATGGCGAAGCCGGCGGGGCCGGTGGCGCGCCTACCATCCCCGCACGGGACAGCGGGGAAGCTGTCGCCTGACGCAGTGCAGACAGGGCACCGAAAGATATCAGCGCACATCCGCAGATCGCAAAAATAGCCGTAATATTTATCTGTGCAGTAAAGCCAACCGGCTGGAAAAGGATATAATCCCACAGCTGCCACACCATGTATGCTGCGTAGGCAAGCATCATGGCCCCCGCTGTGACCATAACCGTTGCACATATCTGGACACTGGCAGATGCCGTCCGCCTGCCGGGCATGTCCATGCCGGTACCGCGCGTAAAAGCGAGGGTAAGCAATGCCAGCCCGGTTACAAGGAATATCGCCATAATAACGTCAGTCGGGCGATGCCATTTATCTGCAATAACGCTGAAGCCCACAAGAAGGACGAATACTGTAGCGAAGAGTGATGACAGCGCGCGCAGTACCCGGGGGACGGATATCACGAATATCACCGCAGCGGCTGCCGCCAGCGCCGTATGCCCGGACGGTGCAGAATTCGCCGGATTACTGATAGAAGCATCGATAACCGGCCGGGGAAGGATAATCTTAAGCCCGCGCGACAGCGCATAAACCAGGCCGCCGAACACGGCTATCTGCACGAGAAGGAACCATCTTTTCCGGATAAGGGCAATCAGTACTGCAAGCGCGATAATACCTGCACATACGTAAACAACAAGATGGGAATTAGCAAATATGCGGTTAAGCAGTGAAGCGTGGATATACGTTTCGGGGAACCTGTGCCACACCCAGTCATCAAATTTCTGGCCGCGGTAGGTGCACACTCCGGCAAGCCATGTACCGGCTGCCAGGGCAAGGAACAGAAGCCCCAAAATTACTGACCACACTATTGCCGAGACGCGCGGATGCGTCAGCAGGCGTTTTTCAGCCCTCTGCGTAGGCCCTATTATGCTGTCAAAGCCTTTCTGCCCGCCAGGCTGGGACGAGGCTGCTGCGGATGGCGGTACGGCAGCCGGCGGTATTTCAGCGGACGGTACTGCAGCCGGCGCGACCGCAGGGAACTGGGCTGTCTGCACATCCCGTACAGCCGGCATCATCTGCGTAGGCTGTACAGGGGATCCCTCAGGAGCCTGGGCCTGGCCGGATACAGGCATTGTATCCGGCCCGCCGGCTTGAGGCATAGGCCTTGTCTGCCCTGCATCAAACTGCACGGTACCGATCTGCCCTGCGCCGGGCTGCCCGTCGCCTGACTGCTCTGCAGCATCATGCCCTGAATCTGGGCCGGGCTGCCCGCTTCCGTCTTCGGGCCTGTCAATCATTGGATTGTTATCTACCATTCACTGTGTCCTTACCGTCCGTATTATCCAGCCGAAGCAGAACCGCATTACCGGGAAAACCGCAATACTGCATATAAAACCATCATAGCCTATGCAGCCCATCATAGTAAAAACTCCTACGCACCCGCCAGAGGCCACTTACCCTTGCTGCATTCCTGCCCTGGGGGGATTGGGTGGCATAGCGCCGCGTAGGAGCATTGACAATTATACACGGGCAGGGGAAAAACACCCCCGGTGCCGCATCCCGCAGCCCTGGAGCGTATTATCCCTGCGGATATTTCATGAACCCGGTATCCCTGAGGTACTGTTTGCCTGCCGTAATATCGTACTGGATAAGCCGGTAGTCCGAAAGGAGCTGACGGGTAGCCTTATCCGCCTGAGTGATATCTATCTGTTCGCCATTGGAATCCAGATACAGCGCATCCCCCTCGGGTATGCGCTTCCACCCCTGGATAGTGTTGACGACCGGCGGTTCCATAGCGGGGACAGCTGTATGCAGGCGTGTCAGGAAAGCAAGGTACGGGCTCACCCTGGCATTCATCTGCGCAGCAGCCTCAGCCATCAGGAAATTCGGAGACGTGTATGCAGTTTCTTTTTCCGGCAGCTTATTATTCTGGCGGGAAGCCTTATTCGACCAGATGAAATAATCCGTCTCATGGAGCGCTATAGTGTTCTTTTTGTTTTTTGCAGCATTGGGGTATATCCCCGGCAGATGATCGCCGTAGAAGATAACTGTGATCGGCTTATCCATCGCGTCAAGTCTGGCAAGGAATTCCTTCGTAGCAGTATCCGTATAGCTCATCCCTTTGGCATATGTCTGGATGCTGTTCAACCTGTTATTGCTGAGCTTGGTGCCATCAGTCGTATGCGCCTTGAACTGGTTATTGTTATACCAGTTGTTATATGGCATATGGTTCTGCATGCTCGCAAGCTGGATGAACTGCGGCTTTGCGTCTGCAGAACCGTTGATTTTCTCCAGTGCAGCCTTATACAGCTCCGAGTCGGCAACATATCTGGACTTATCGATTTTCTTCTTATATTTCAGGTACTGCGGGCCGTTAAGGGTATAGAACTGGGAAAACCCGAACTTTGCATAATTAGATCTGCGCGAATACATTGCAGAGCTGTAGGGGTGGAAAGCATAACTCTGTGAACTTTCCCAGTCCTGGTTGAATGTGGGGGTCCATGATGCTTTGGGGACGAGCTGCTGATACGGCGAAGTCAGCGATGGGCTGAAATTGGCCATCGACAGCCCGGTCAGGACCATATATTCAATATTCGCAGTACCTCCGCCATATCCGGAAGACAGCATCAGCCCTGATGTCGTATCCTTCTTAAGGGAGCGGATATACGGCATAGGGTCCTCGTTCAAAGATATCCCCGGTGCCCGGGTAGGATCGGAGAACGATTCCGACAGCAGCGTGATCACCGTGGACTTGTTAAGGTCCTGGGTACGTTCAGAATTGATCTCCCGAGCAGCTTTTGAGTACCGCTCGGCTATCGCCTTCATCGTTTCCTTAGAATACCCCTCAGGCTCAGTCATAATTTTTGGATTGATATTCCTGGCAAAAGCTACTACGGTACCATTCTTTTTGCAATCGGTCAGATTATCCCAGAGGGAAGGTTTGTCAGACAGCGCCAGCAAAGCTTTATTCGCCCATGAATCGGTTGTAGACATTGCAGAAATGAAAGCAGCTTCAAAACCAAGCGGAAGGATAATAAGCAATATGCGGAAAATTATCCCCAGGCTCCTGTTCCTGGGCACGATGAGCGAACGGCGGTCCCACCGCGTAAGGAGCACACCGAGGATAATAGCGATCACGATAGTCAGGACAGCTCTGACGATAATAGATCCCGACCCTGGAGGGATGAACGACGCGACATCCCCGGCAGTGCCGCCGGAAACGAAGCTCAGGTCCGCAGGAGTGATAGCTTCATTGCGCACAAGGACTTTGAACCTGTCTACCGTTGCGATAAGGACGACAAGCGAAACATATAAGCTCATTGCCACCCAGAAGCGGTTGATAAGGAAGCAAAGGGCGAAGCTGATAATCGACAGGAGGAGGAAATTATTAAGGAACTGGAATTTCCCGCTGGCGAACATCTGGGTGAAGAACCTCCAGATATTGGAAAACTTGCTTTCTGCAACAGTCTGCATTTTAAGGACAGCATATATGTTGATAACAATAAAAGCAAGGATATAAAACGCTACCCAATCATTTTTCCTGCGTCTGAATATATGCCGCGCTGCATCTGCTGCACGCTGTTTCACAGATATCCCTTTTACCTCAGACTCATTGGAACTCATTGCTTCACCTATCCCGACACATTGTACGCACCGCGGTTTCCCATGCGGCTGCAGGCCGCAGCTTTGAGCAGCCCTTTATGCGGCTGAATAACTGTAGCATAACCTGAGTAACATAGACGATGCAAAAACCGCCTTCCCGCACCAGGAAACCCTTAAGCAGGAAAGCGGTCCCTATCCACAGCCCCAGCTGTTATTTACGCTTTATGCGTGCCACACATCCTTGCCTGCCCTGCCGGCCGCAGAAACATCATCAGCAAGCTGCTGGGCATCAGCCTCTACATCGCCGCTGATAAAAGATTCAACAAGCTGACGTGCCTCATTATCCTCATGCTGGACTGCAGGGGACTTCATGAAGTACGAGCTCGGGGCAAGTATCGGCCCGGCAAGGCCGCGGTCAAGTGCGATCTTGCAGGAGCGCAGGGCATCAATGACTACGCCCGCTGAATTAGGGGAATCCCACACTTCAAGCTTGTATTCAAGGCTCAGGGGGACATCGCCGAATGTCGTCCCCTCAAGGCGGACAAAAGCAAACTTGCGGTCATCCAGCCACGCCACATAATCAGACGGCCCGATATGCACATTATGGGGATCCATCTCATGCGGGACGATCGAGGTGACTGCACGGGTCTTGGATACTTTCTTGGATTCCAGGCGGCTGCGCTGAAGCATATTCATAAAGTCCATATTGCCGCCGACATTAAGCTGGTACGTGCGGTCAAGGCGGACGCCGCGATCTTCAAACAGGCGGGCCATAACACGATGGGTAATAGTTGCCCCGACCTGGCTTTTGATATCATCGCCGACGATCGGCACCCCGGCATCACGGAACTTCTGAGCCCACTCAGGGTCAGAAGCAATGAAAACAGGCAGGCAGTTCACAAAACCGCAATGGGCATCCATAGCGCACTGGGCATAGTACTTATCTGCTTCTTCGGAGCCGACAGGAAGATAGCTGATAAGGATATCAACCTTGCGGTCGCGCAGAACCTGGGTCACGTCTACCGGTTCTTCAGGTGATTCGCTGATCATCTGGCGGTAGTACTCGCCCAGGCCGTCAAGCGTTTTGCCGCGCTGGACAGCCACACCCATATCCGGGACGTCTGAGAACTTGTAAGTATTATTCTCAGAAGCAAAGATCGCCTCGCTCAGATCCTTGCCCACTTTGTCGGCGTCTACATCGAATGCAGCAACAAACTCAATATCGCGGATACGGTAACCGCCAAAATTCGGATGCATGATCCCAGGGATCTTATCCTCATCTTTTGCATCCCTGTAATATTCAACACCCTGCACAAGTGATGAAGCACAATTGCCCACACCAGCAATCGCAACGCGAATACTCATCAAAAACTCCTTAGAAATTCTGCCATCAAATGACACGCACCCATCAGGATACCTCACTGTCTAAACCGGAGAAGGGAACCGGATATTCCTGTGTCCCTCCATCAATGGCAGCCCCGCAGGCTGCGCAGCCTTCTGCACTCTGCCCGGCATATCCTGACCTGTATATATGTATATGTACGCTTCCCCGCCCATCTTCGCCCATCCCCGGCCGGGTACTGCCAGGACTGCCGTCTTCCTGATCTTTTAAGGGCGATGCTGTACTATTATGGTATAGCATAAAGGGTATAGACCAGTGAAGGGAAACAGGCCATACACATATACAGACAGCAGCCAGCAATGGAGGCACAGCAGACATGCAGCTGCCAGGCCCCGGAGACAGGCGGCACAGCAGTGTCCGGCACGCTGACACAGCCCGTTCAACACTATAATAATAAGTAACCCAAGGCTTCAGTGTTTCGACCAGTTTATAGAGAAACAGACGGAGGAAATATGGCAGAAAAAAGCCCGCGCAACCCTCAGAACAATACACGGGGGAACAGCGCACACGGTCCGCGCAGCACCAGGGGGGCACGGAGCGTGCACGGCAGCGGTCCGTACAGTTTCCGCAACTCTTATACCGGTACGCCGCACAGCGCACGGAAGCCTCCAGTGAGGAAAAACGGTACATCATCTGCACGGCGGCTGAAGAAAAACGGCAAACCAAAAATGAGGCTCTGGAAGAAATTCCTCATTGCTATAGCCCTTATTTTCGCAACAGGCACAGCCGTCCTGGGCATTGCTTACGCAGCTACTGAGGTACCCAGCCCGGAAGCTGTCGCGCTCGCACAGAAAACTACTGTGTATTATAGCGACGGCACCACGCCGATTGGCAGTTTCTCAGGTCAGAACCGCGAAATAATCAGCTGTAAAGCACTGCCGGATTATGTAAAAAACGCCGTAGTCGCATCGGAAAACCGTTCTTTCTGGAGCGACCCGGGGATAGACCTCAAAGGTATCGCAAGGGCTTTGTTCCACAATGTAACGAGCGGGTCACGCCAGGGCGGGTCCACTATTACACAGCAGTATGCCGAGCGGTACTATCTGGGCGAAACCAAATCATATTTCGGGAAAGTGAAGGAAGCGCTCCTCGCCTTGAAAATCGCACAGACCCAGGATAAGAATACTGTACTGTGCAATTATATGAACACTATCTACTTTGGGCGGGGCGCATACGGCATACAGGCCGCAGCAAAAGCCTATTTCAACAAAGATGCCAAAGCCCTCAGCCTCGATGAAGCTGCACTGATAGCAGGCATAATCCCTGCGCCCTCTGCATGGGATCCCGCAGTATCACCGGAATCTGCCGCTAAACGTTTCCGGCGCGTAATACGTATTATGAAAGAAGACCGCTATATTACAGCAGAGCAGGCGGCACAGGCATCAGCAGTCCCCCAGACTGCCGCACACACTCCAAGCAACGATTTCCAGGGGACCAACGGATACATACTGACCATGGTGCGCAATGAGCTGGTCAAATCCAAACGGTTTACTGCAGACGACCTTGCCGCAGGCGGATACAAGATCATCACTACACTTGATAAGAACAGGCAGGATCTCATGAACCGGACTGTTGCGGAATCAAAAGCCCGCAATAAGGTCCCCAACTCTGTAGAGGCAGGAGGGCTGTCTGTCAACTCAAAAACCGGGGGGATCATCTCCCTTTATGCCGGCGATGACTATCTGAAAAAACAGCTCAACAATGTTTCCCAGGCCACTTTTGAACCTGGGTCTACGATGAAAGCATTCACCCTACTTGGGGCTATACAGAAAAAGTGCAGCCTGGACACACAGTTCAACGGCAACTCGCCGCGGACCTTCAAAGGGCTGAAGACCCCGGTGAAGAACTTCGGGGATACCAGCTACGGGAATGTGACCCTGTACAAGGCGGTCGCCAGCTCTGTCAACACAGTCTTTATGGAGCTGAATGAAGATGTGACCCCTGCAACAACAGCGATCCTTGCTAAATCTGCGGGGATAACCTCGGCTATCAGCACAACTTCACCGTATAACACGCTCGGCATTGACGGGGTGACGCTGAAAGAACTGACCCAGGCTTATGCGACGTTCTCCAACGGCGGACAGCAGATGCCGATCCATATTGTGGATAAAGTCAATGATTCCCGCCAGGGGACTGTTTACCAGACCTCAGTCTCAGGGAACCGGGTATTTGAGCCTAAAGACGTGGCGCTGCTCAACAAGGCCCTCACCGGCGTTATCACATCAGGGACAGGCTCTTCCGCGCGCAGCATAGGCAAAACGCTTGCAGGTAAATCCGGCACTGCAAACGATAACAAGGCGGCTGCATTCGTCGGCTATACGCCGTCCGTTGTTACGGCATACGCTATATGGAGCCCGGCCAGCGACGGGTCTGCTGCCGAATTGCCTACGTTCAGCGGATATGAATACGGGCACGGCTATCCTACCTACCTTTTTACGCAGTATATGAAATCTGCTTTAGCCGATACCGCTAATGAAAACTTCGAGAGCGCCGCAGACTCCGGGAAAATCGGCGGCCCTAACGGTACGTGGGGCATACGCGGTGCAGCGGCATCCGACAGCGGTAAAGCCGACCGGAATACCAGCCCCGACAACAGCGATGCAAATAAAAACGGCAACGAACCTGAAGCTCCCGGAGACAGGAAGTCCCCTGGCAAGAATTCCGGCGGGAGCGGTAACGGCAATGGTAACGGGACTGGCAATGGCAATAATTCAGGCGGTAATAATTCCGGCGGCAGTGATAATGGGAATGGCGGCGGAAACTCCGGTAATGATAACGGCAACGGGAATAATAATCAGAATACCGGCAGAGAGCATCCTGCCGTCCCCTCGCCCACAACCCCTGTCCAGCCTTCGTCGCCGAACTAGCAGCTGGGACAGGAAGCATACCCATGTAAAGCAGGGGTACGGCAGAGCTACGGTTTTCCCACGGAAATAAGCCGGTGACGGAGAATTCCGGATACGGTCATGCTGTATCTATCCTGTTCTTCCTCATATCTTCCACCGATATGAGAGAAATCCCAGCCATGTATATGGGCTATGGATCCTCTTTAAACCATTCTCCTTTAACTCTGCAGCCGCGGCGCATTATCCATAAATGCCTCCTGTTGTATCCGCCCCCGTTGTCAGTCCGTATTTTACATAAGTGACCACAGGATTTTATATGTCATGGGCTGGCCCTGGTGGTAAAACACGCAGATACGAAAATAGGAATTACGGGAAACGCCAAAAACAGATTTTGTATCTGCGTGTTTTACCACCAGCGGGAGGAATAGTACGATGAACCGGACGCATAGCGGGAGGAATATCACAGTCAGGAAATCAAAGGGGAAGGGATACAGTAAAGGGCTGGATGATTAGCATCCAGCCCTTTACGCTTTTGAGAGAGGGAAAGGAAAAGGGAAGGAAGGGACAGAAGTTTTAAGCCCTTTCAGGATCCCCTATGCTGCGTCCTGCCCGGGATACTGTCCTAGTTGCCGCTCCCATCATCATTATTATTGTTATCATCATTACCCCCGTCATTATTGCCGCCGTTGTCCCCATCTGAATCATCATTCGGCTGGGACCCTTCGGAGGAACCGGAATTCTCAGCCTGATCCATAGTGGCCGAGAGATTCGTAGTACGCCCATCGCGGATAACCGTAAGAGTGACTCTGCTGCCCATGCGGGTAGCACGGACATACCCGAGAAGGCTTTGCATGCTGCCCACAACATTGCCGTTGTACCCCACAATGGTATCGCCCGACTTAAGCCCGGCAGCTTCAGCGGGGCTTCCCGCAGCAACATCCCTGACAGCCGCACCCGACCGTGTGGCATTACCTGTTTTAGCAGTATCTGTCTGTACTGTGACGCCAAGCGAAACATGCTGCACATGCCCGTTCTTGATAATATCTTCTGTGACCCATTTAACTGTATCCGACGGGATCGCAAATCCAATGCCGATGCTTCCCGTGCTGCCGCTGGAACCGGAAGTAGAGCGCGTGGATGCTATAGCAGTATTGATCCCGATTATCTTGCCTTCGGCATTGAACGACGGCCCGCCTGAGTTCCCGGAATTTATCGCCGCATCGATCTGGACAGCATTAGTGAATACTGTATTGGATGATGATGAGGAAGAGCCCGATTCGGATAATACTACTGGGCGGTTAAGCGCAGACACCACGCCCGTTGTGGCCGTATTCTCATACCCCAGCGGGTTCCCGATCGCCATAACATCTTCGCCTACAGCCAGATTCGACGAGCTCGCAAAACTGGCTGCCGTGAGGTTGCTCGGCGGATTATCGATTTTCAGCACAGCAAGGTCTGTTGTAGGATCAGTCCCTACAACGCTGGCCCCGTACATTTCGCCGTTAGACATGGTAACGACCATCTGCCCGTTATTGCTCGCCACATGGTTATTTGTAACGATATATCCTTTTTTATCAATGATCACACCGGATCCCATAACCCGGGAAGTCCCTGTTGTGATTGTAATGGAAACAACGGAAGGGGCAACATTCTTGGCTACAGTCTTCCATGTACTTGTGCCGGCACTGCCGATCTGCGTAGATGTGCTTCCGCCGCCGCCCGTAGAGGGGTTCAGCCCCGATGAGCGGGAAATCGGGAGAACGCCGCTGTAGACTGCAAGCCACCCTAGGCCCAGGACCACGAGTGTGATAAGGAGTGAAGTCAGTGTAGAAGTTAAAACAGTACGTCCTGTGCTTTTCGTTGCATCAGCCGGCGACGGTGCTGTTCCGGAAACAGTTGATGCCCGGCCGGCAGCAGGATTGACAAAAGGATTTGACGCCGTATCTGCATGGTTTGCCTGGCTCACCGGGTGCGCGGGCTGCTGGGGCTGGCCTGGAACAGGCGGGAACTGTCCGGCTCCGGGCTGCGCCTGATACTGCTGGTACTGCTGCGCCGGCTGATAAGGCTGACCCAGCTGCTGGTCCCCTGAAAACTGCGGATTGTCTGGCTGCCCGGCATTCTGTCCGCTGAACAGCTGCTGCGACAGCTGCTGTGTCTGAGCCATATTCCCGTACTGATACTGCTGGGTTTGCTGATAAGGCTGTGGGGGCTGCCGGAATCTCGCAGTCTGTTCTGTATGTGCATACTGCGGCTGGGACTGCCCATACTGCGGATATCCCTGCGGAATGTATGTATTGTCAGCATCCATGCCGTACCGCTGGCCGTCCTGCGAAGGCGCCGCCGGATCCCCCTTGCTGTCAGTCATAAAACTCCTTTTATCAAGTTGCCTGTACCCTATAGAGCGTCTCTGTTTTCCCAATACTACAGTATTAAGGTAACTTTTATGCTATTCCAGCTAAACACAGGTTTTTCTGATTCTTTCCTAAAAATTCTCTGTGCCCTTAAGGATGAGAAGGCGGATAAAGCGGAGCCGCAGAACCGGGACTGCGGTGACAGACAGCAGCACATTGCTTATAAAGCCTATAAGCCCGGCACCGGGCGCAGGGCTGTACTGGCATATATATCCATCCCGCACCAATCCGGAACTGCACCCGGATAGGTCAGACGATCCGCTGATGGGCAGCCCACAAAGCAAGCTCCCCGCGGTTGGACAGCTGAAGCTTGCGCAGCACGTGGGAAACATGGGTCTCCACTGTCTTAATAGAAATGAACAGTTCGGAAGCAACTTCCCTGTACGTATATCCGCGTGCAATAAGCTGCATGACTTCGCGTTCACGGGACGTCAGCACATTAATGCTGACATCTTCAAACTCACCAGGCCGGCCAGCCTGCAGGCCCTCTGCCGGATCGGCACCGCGACCCCAGGAAGGGGCAGCAGTCCAGGTTCCGGTACGGCCGCCGGCTGGCCGGGCAGACGGTCCTCCCCCGGTTCCAGACAGACCGCGAACATCGGTATCCGCCGAACCCTGAAAAGCAGTCAGCACGAATCCCGCCAGACGCGGACTGAAAACAGCGTATCCCTGGGCTACCTGCTCAATTGATGACACCAGGTCGTCCCCGGTGATCGTTTTTGTCACATAGCCCCGCGCCCCTGCGCGGATCACAGCGCCCACATCCGCTGGGGAATCCGATACAGATAACGCAAGATACAGCGTCCGAGGAGCGTGAGGGACACTTTTCAGGATTATTTCGGAGCCGCCTCCGCCTTCGCCGCCGGGAACGTGCACATCAAGCAGCACAACATCAGGCTGGGTGCGCGAGATGGCTGCAACTGCACCTTCAACATCGCCGGCCTCGCTGACAACATCACATGCCCCGCTGATTGCTGCGATAACACCGCGGCGGAACATCTCATGGTCATCTATAACAGTAACGCGGATACGCCGGGAAACTGCGCTGCAGCCGCCGCCGGCCTCTGCAGCATCCCTGGCATACCCGATGCTTTCGGCATCAGCCGCCTCTGTCGGCGCTGCCCCTTCTGGCTGCTGTTCTGACATATTACCTATCATATTAGATACTGCCCCTTTCTGCTAGCCATGCCCCGTATTGTATGTATTACGCATCTGCCTCAGCACCTGGCTGTTCCTCGGCTGCACTGCCGTTTTCAGGGGAAAAAGGCAAAGCGAGCTTAACTTCAGTCCCCCACCCTTTGCGCGAATCGATCTGGGCTGAGCCTTTGCCGCGCCTCATCCTCCCGAT
>ERZ773263.529-NODE-529-length-26563-cov-3.398333_pt1 | contig 26563 bp, 25 predicted proteins | sample MGYA00511076_ERZ773263 | MGnify/ENA primary metagenome ERZ773263 (study PRJEB29015, sample SAMEA2738155) | human oral metagenome | biome: human oral; feature: human-associated habitat; material: saliva | place: China | collected 2195 ... | reverse complement strand
CCCTCGAACCGTACGTGCAGAACCGCTTCCGTAGGCACCAACTGACCGTCAACTACCGCACGTCCGCCGACATCATGGACGTGGCCAACACCCTGCTACCCATGATCGCACCGACGCAAACCCCCAGCCAGGCGGTCCGATCCACCGGCATTCCCGTGCGTTTTCTGCCGTCCGGCACCGAGGTTTCACCGCTTATCGACGCCCTACGCACCGAGCACCCCGACCGTCTCACCGCCCACATTGACGCCAACAACGTGGCAGAAATCAAGGGGTTGGAATATGACCACGTAGTGCTTGTGGAACCCCAGGAAATCGTAGACAATTCTCCCCAGGGCTGGCAGGACCTATATGTGGCACTCACGCGAGCTACGCAAAGCCTCACTGTTGTTGGGGAGATGCCGACTACTGAGCTTTAACTTACTCACATATTTCACGCTGACACCACACCACAAGCAGCACTGCACCTTTCAACTAGCTCTGGCCATAGTTCAATCAGATCCGCGTGCATGTTGTACGATGCCGAACATTCATCAACATAGCGTGACGCATTACGAACAAGAACACCACCGATATCAGCAAAATCGCCGCCAAGAGGAACTAACACATCATTCGCCAAAGATTCTACGCGATTAATGCGCTCGGGAACTGAGCCGGCGGCAGCTTCCCTCACCAGAGAAATCAGTTTTTCGCGTGAGTTTGAATCGGCCGGAAGCGTGCCAGGTTCAATTCCCAAAAGGGACGATAGGTTTCCGGAATAAATCTTGGCATATGCGTTAAAATAATCTGCAAAACGGGTAACCCCTTCCCAGTACGATAATTGTGAGGATAAGCTCTTCCTGGTTGAGTCATATTCATGAAATACCGCATCCGAATGATGGATTGACGGAAGGCCCAACGACGTTGCAGCATCAAACGCAAAATAGTCCGACGCGAGAATATTTAGACCCGGCACTACTGGAAGATACTTATGTATATCCATGGAGGCAATATTTCCACAATCCGGGTTTAAGCCGTCATTAACGGAACGCACAAGAGTGATCACATCACGGTCAGGAACAACAGTCTCCTGTGGAAATACTTCTTCAATCACGTCTGGAATGCTTGCAGGATCGAAGCCAAGAACTTCATAGAGCCTATGCAGTATCGTTCGGTCCCCTGCGGCAACAACGAGATCCTTAAAGTCAAGGTTCCATTCGCCGACATAATTGCCACCAACAACCGTAATGTACTTATCTGCCGAGTGTGCAGAACTGGAATAGTCGAAATGCTCTGATCCCAACAGTGAAAGTTCCTTTACGATAGGCAACCTACCTTGTTGGTTACGAAACTTATGGTCAAGAGTCACCGTATCGGAATCACGACGATGCACGACATCAGCGCCTAGCGCAATAGAATATAAAAAACACTTATTCATGGCAGTGCCGTAGTCTTTGGAGCCTTGAAGAAAGAGCGACCGCCAACGATGATCCGATTCACCGGTAAAAATACGACTAATTATTTTCCCCTGCCATTCAATAGTGAGGTGAATAGTATTTAATTTTCCATCCCGATTACGGAATTCTCTTAGAGCAGCGGCATTATTTTTTACATGGTCACCGCCGTCGGTTTCAATAACCACAAGTGGAATGTCATATCCAAGCAACCGCGCTTCCTGAACCTCCAAACTTGCACTAGATATAGCTGCCGTTGCATCACGATTCGTTGGGATGACGAGGATATGTTTTTCTTCAGCCACTATTACCCCCATAAACTCGTTAAAATATTTTATTTCATCTGGTTATACATGCGGGAAATACAGCGATATACAGGCTTAACGTGTGTCACACCAAGCAAACAACCAACACGCCTCCGCTTCAGCACGCTCTTTTCATTGACGCGACGTCAAGGATTAGCCTCTGCAGTATGCGTAGATCTAGAAAAATGTTAGTCCGCATCATAAGCGTTGTAGCTGTGGCATGCCTCATTGTAGTAGGAACCTCTGCTTATAATTTCTATCACTATCGGCGCCCAGGCGACAATCCCCGCGATCCCGCCACCATCACGGCCAAGGGCGATGTGGAGCCAGTAAGTGGTGACTACTTACGTGGCTTTTACTATCCCGCTCATGGTGACACACACCCGGGAACGGTCGTTGTGTTCAGCGGCTCCGATGGCGGCAATAACGACAACATGGCTAGGCAGATCCGGGACGGTGGTTACAACGTTCTGGGGCTTTACTTCTTCGGTCAGCCAGGTCAGCAACAGTATTTGTCTGATGTACCTCTAGAGTTCTTTGATGAGGTATTAGCGTGGATCAAAGAACATGGCGACGTTCAAGCACCAATCACAGTTTTGGGTTTGTCGAAAGGTGCTGAGCTGGTGGCGAACTTGGCTATTCGTTACCCCGAGATCAATAACATCGTCTTGTACGCACCGGCAGCCTACAACTATCAAGGACTCAACTTCCGGCAGCGAAACGCGCTCCCAAGCTTTACGTGGCGCAGAGAACCTGTGGATTATGCACGGCTTCCATTTTTCCCTTCTACTACCGTAAGGCTTTTCATGAACCTACCCGTCTCGTACCGCAAGACTTATGAGGTATCGCTCGCCGAGGCTAGCAACCGTGATTCTGCCCGCATTCCCATCGAAAAGTTTTCCGGCCACGGATTGCTATTTGCTGGCGACCAAGACGCTATGTGGCAAAGTGACTCCGCAGTACAGGAGCTGAGTGAGCGGAATAAAAATCTGGAAGGCGTAATATACCCGGGCGCCGGACACCTTTTCTCCAGGGATATTGATCAGGAATATGGACGGATATGGCCAACAATGCTTGGCGGGACTGTAGATGGTAACCGGGCAGCCAAAATCCAGTCAGATAAACTATTGTTTGAGCGTTTGGATGCCTGGCATATGGACACGTAAAACCCATAAATCACCAATCCCCTGGCCAAACATCACAAATGCGTGGCCAGGGGATAAAAAATAAATTAAAGAACTAATTCACAGTGTGAACAATCATGACGTCGCACTGAGATTGGCGTGCCACATCGGCGGGAACAGAACCCAAGAGGCGACCAGTCAGGGTGTTGATGCCACGGTTGCCCACGACCAAAAGGTCAGCTTGTGCTTCGTTCACAATCGACATCAGGGCTTCGACGGGAGTGCCGGGTTTCACCACGGTTTCAATATTGGTGGCACCTTTTTCCCGTGCTGCGGCTGAGGCTGATTCGAGGTTCTTGTACGCGGGGTCGTCGCCAAGCACGGTAACGGAGTCCTGGCGGAGGGTTTTTGATGCGTCTTCGGAGGTTTCGTAGTAGGCGCATCCGATGATCAGGGTTGCGTTGAATGCGGCGGCGATTCCGGCTACGCGTTCAACGGCGAGCATCGAGGACTTGGAGCCGTCTGTGCCTACAACAATTTTCTTGTAATCGCTCATCGGGGACCTTTCACGTTTTGTTTGGTTCTAAACCTATCAAACAGAGTAGCACCGGCATCTACCTTACAGGCCGGCTTCTTTCATTCCGCGAAGCTCTTTCCTCAAATCAGCAATCTCATCACGCAAACGCCCTGCTAGTTCGAATTTCAGCTCGCGGGCGGCTGCCCCCATTTGAGCGGTCAGGTCGTCGATGAGTTTTTGGACTTGCTCGCGTGGCATGCCGGAAACGTCCGCAGTGTCACGGGCAACGGCGGCGTCGGCAGTGGCATCTTCGGCTGCCGGAAGCTCGCCGCCGTCTTCGTACACTTCGTCCAGAATGTCGGCGATTTTTTTGCGCAGCGGCTGGGGGTCAATGCCGTGTTCCGTGTTGTAGGCGATTTGTTTTTCGCGGCGTCGTTCGGTCTCCTCGATGGCGTTCTGCATGGAGTCGGTGATGCGGTCGGCGTACATGTGCACTTCGCCGGAAACGTTGCGGGCAGCGCGGCCGATGGTCTGGATCAGGGAAGTTGTGGAGCGGAGGAAGCCTTCTTTGTCGGCATCCAAAATGGCCACCAGGGAGACTTCGGGCAGGTCAAGACCCTCGCGGAGGAGGTTGATGCCCACGAGGACGTCGTATTCACCGAGCCGGAGCTGGCGGAGCAGTTCCACGCGCTGCAGGGTGTCGATGTCGGAATGGAGGTAGCGCACGCGCACGCCGTTTTCCAGCAGGTAGTCGGTGAGGTCTTCCGCCATCTTCTTGGTCAGCGTGGTCACCAGCACACGTTCCTTTTTCTCCACGCGCAGCCGAATTTCGTGGATGAGGTCGTCGATTTGCCCATCGGTGGGTTTGACCACCACTTTCGGGTCAACAAGCCCGGTGGGCCTAATCACCTGTTCAACGAATTCTCCCCCGCTGGCGGCCATTTCAAAGGTGCCAGGGGTGGCAGACATAAAAACGGCCTGGCCCCGGCGGTCGTCGAATTCTTGCCAGGTCAACGGGCGGTTATCCAGCGCCGAGGGCAGACGGAAACCGAAGTCAACAAGGTTGCGTTTGCGGGAGGCATCACCTTCGTACATTCCGCCGATTTGAGGCACGGTGACGTGGGATTCGTCGATGATCAGCAGGAAGTCTTCTGGGAAGTAGTCAATGAGCGTCGCGGGTGCAGATCCTGCGTCGCGGCCGTCGATGTGGCGGGAGTAATTCTCAATCCCAGAGCAGAAACCTACTTGTTCGATCATCTCCAGGTCGTATTCGGTGCGCATGCGCAGACGCTGCGCTTCCAGGAGTTTGCCGCGATTTTCCAAATCCTCCAGCCGCACGGCCAGTTCCGCTTTGATGGCCTCCACCGCTTTTTCCATGCGTTCCGGCCCGGCAACATAGTGCGTGGCGGGGAAAATACGCAGTTCATCGGCTTGGCTGATCACATCCCCGGTGAGTGGGTGGATGTAGTATAGGGCGTCAATTTCGTCGCCGAAGAATTCCACACGCACGGCAAGCTCTTCGTAGGCGGGAATGATGTCCACCGTGTCGCCTTTAACGCGGAAGGTACCTCGGCTAAACGCGACGTCGTTACGCGCGTACTGAATGTCTACCAGCAGTCGGAGGAAGCGATCGCGCTCGACCTCATCCCCCACCTTCAGGAGCACGGACCGGTCCAGGTAGGACTGCGGGGTACCCAGGCCGTAAATGCAAGACACGGAACTTACTACCACGACATCGCGACGCGAAAGCAAGCTGGACGTAGCGGAGTGGCGCAGACGTTCAACGTCTTCATTGATAGAGGAGTCCTTTTCAATGTAGGTATCGGTTTGCGCAATGTAGGCTTCCGGCTGGTAGTAGTCGTAATAGCTGACAAAATATTCAACGGCATTATTGGGCAACAGTTGCCGGAGTTCGTTGGCCAGCTGCGCAGCGAGGGTTTTATTCGGGGCCATGACGAGGGTCGGCCGTTGCACTTTTTCAATAAGCCAGGCTGCGGTGGCAGATTTACCAGTACCCGTGGCGCCCATCAGCACAATGTCCCGCTCACCACGGTTAATGCGGTCGGCTAGTTCGGCGATGGCTGATGGCTGGTCACCCGCAGGCTGATACTCGCTCACCACCTCGAATTCTTTGGCGGCACGTTCGACCTCGCCAACAGGTCGGTGTTCAGAATGGGACAGCACGGGGTGTTCAGCAGCGAAAGCCATGATCCCCAGCATAATGATCAGCGATTTAGTACTCTAACCCTCGTGCATATTTCTTTAAACGCGCAGCGTAAGCGCCACAGTACTTTTGCTATCACAACAATAGCGTGCCTTGTGTCCATGATGCTTATCGACGCCCCGACTGCCACCGCCGAGCCCTGCTCCCGTCGCGCGGTTCCCGCAGGCCCTTCCCTGTCAAGCCAACTATCCTCCGGGTCGAATGGCCTATCGAGTGGCGCTGGCAGCTCCAATCCGCCATGGTTGAACGGCTCCCCCGGCGAACTTCCTGTGCTGAAAGGCCACACCCAAGCGATCCAGTCGCTGACCGGCCCAGGCTCTAACCCCCGTACCGACCGCCTTTTCGACATCGCGGGCACCGACCTCGGCATCGCGTACAAAGATGCCGCCGGGCGCACCATGCTGGTATTCGGCGACACCATGGCCTGCGACGGCTCTGCTGGGGAATGGCGCAGCAATACCATCATGCGCACCAGCGACAATAACTACACCGACGGCGTAACTGTTGAAGAAGCACTGACAGAACGCGGATATGCACGACAAGGACGCGCTCGGGAGTTTATCCCTTCCTTGAAAGAACCAGGCGTTGAACACACCGTGATTCCCACCGCAGGTATCACAGTCAACGGAGTCCAGTACATTGACTTCATGTCTGTACGTAGCTGGGGACGCCCCGGCGAATGGTTCACCAACTACGCAGCAACCGTCTCCTCCACTGACGGTGAAAACTGGACAGTGGTGCCGGGATCCCAGCGTGCCAATAAAGGCCCATCGATGCCCGGCGGCGGACAGTACCGCGCCGGGAACGAGCACATTCAAATGTCAGCGTTTGTGGAACACGATGGATACATCTACCGTTTCAGCACCCCATCGGGGCGTGATGGCAGCGCAATTGTGGCCCGCGCCCCTAAAGCACAATTCCCCAAGGAAGACGCTTTCGAGTTTTTCGACGGTGCAGGCTGGTCAGCCACGCCAACACGAGCCGCAGCCGTGATTGACGGCAGCGTTTCCGAACTCTCGGTTGCCTGGAACCCCTACCTCGGAAAATTCATCGCCCTCTACATTGATGGCAATGGCATGGTACTGCGGACCGCCGATTCCCCCACCGGACCGTGGAGCAGCAAACGCATGCTGGTGGATACCGCCACTATTGGCGACCTCTACGGTGGTTTCATCCTCCCCTCGAATAACGACCACAACCTGTATTTCGTGGCCACCACCTGGTCAAACTACAACGTGATGGTATTGCGCACCAACCTTAGTGAACTCTTCGGCGTTCCGCTCTTGGCATCCGGCGACATCAACCCGGATCCGGTTGCCGACGATGGCCTAGAGGTTGTTGAGGTTCTCAAGCCCGAGCAGGTCGCGGCCGCCACCGCCGATGACGGTGTGGTCACAGAGGACGACGTGGTGACACGTTAATTCTCACCACGCGACAACTGAGGCAGATCCGGACCTGCAGGCATACCCATGGCGAGACGAGCATCACGCATAAAATGAAGCCCCTCAATCGCAATTTCGCCAGCAAGTTCCGCCTGCCGCGGAGTCTGAGCGGAACCAAGACTTGCTTGCGCAGAGTTGTAACGCTCAGATGCTGTCCCAATGAGGCTTGTCGACGCCTCGTCTGTACCGGATGTCGTGAGCACTTCCGCCCCCAACCGCTCAATCCAGCGACGTGCTTCGGCCTGTGCGTCCATCATCCGTATTTCTTCTTGCTGCTCGCCTTTGTTGCGGTCTTTAATCTGCTGAATAAATTGAAAAATGAAGGTGGACACTACCAGTACCAGCACGATAAACATGAACACTGGTACGAACGTAAATGGTGAGAAAAATCCTGTTGGCACGCGACACTAAACCTATCTACTGAAACGAACACGTCACAAAGTGGCGAGGAAGTCATCAACTTGCTTGCGGAGATGATCGACGCTTCCATTATTGTCGATCAAAACATCCGCAGATGCGAGTCGAGTCACATCATCAACCTGGTGCGACATACGACGACGAACATCGTCTTCATCTAATCCGCGATGCTCAACCAACCGCCGCACGCGCTCCTCAATGTCAGTGTGCACAACAATGACCATACCCATCTCCTCGTGCAGACCCCGCTCCACCAGCAATGGCATGTCGTAGACTAGGAAGTTCTCTTTCTCTGTGGCCGCGAGGTCAAACTGCCGCTGGGTTTCCTGCTCAATTCGTGGATGGGTGATGGCATTCAGCGCATTGGTGGCTTCCTCAGTGGCGAACGCACGATTGGCCAGCTCTTGACGGTTGAGAGTGCCGTCGTCGTTGAGAATATCCTGGCCAAACACCTCCACAAGCTCAGCCAAGGCAGGTTGTCCAGGTTCCACCACTTCACGAGCAATCTGGTCCGCATCGACAACACGAATGCCTTGATCCCGGAGCATCGCCGCCACGGTCGATTTGCCGCTGCCGATCCCGCCTGTCAGGCCAATGAGTAACATGTACTTCAGCCTAACAATGTGACAAGCCCCCGTCGTAGTGACGGGGGCTTGTGTTGAGTGATGTGACTAGTCTGACTTCTCAGATTTCGCCGTGGTGGTGATAATCACCGAGTCGGCAGTCACCTGGTCGGCTGGATGGCCCTCCACCTTCTCAAACTTCTTGGTGTTGGACACCACAACCGGGGTGATCAGCGGATAGCCAGCCGCCTTGACTACCTGCGGGTCAAAGGTGATCAACGGCTCACCCGCAGTCACCTTCTGGTTACGGGTGACATGGACATCAAAGCCCTCACCGCCGAGCTGCACCGTATCAAGACCCACGTGAATCAGAACTTCCACGCCGCTATCCAGGCGCAGCGCCACGGCGTGGCCACTCTTCTGCACCATGAGCACCTTGGCATCTGCGGGAGCAACCACGATGTTGTTGCTGGGTTCGATGGCAACGCCATCGCCGAGACGACCACCAGCGAAAATCGGGTCAGGAACCTCCGACAATGGGAGAGCCTTGCCTTCAAGGGGTGCCGTCAGTTCGGTCACCGCGCCGGGTTCGAGGGCCGTCTTCGCAGGTGCTTCCGCCACTGCAGTGGCTGCGGCACTCGCGGTTGCCGTTGCAGTCGCTGCGGCAGCGACAGGAGCAGCAGCGGTGGCCTCAGCAGAAGCTGCGGCAGCCGGGGCGTCGTCACCCGTAGCATCGTCCGAATCTTCCTTGCCTTCCTCAGCAGCGATCTGGGCCAGAACCTCAGCCTTCTCATCGGCGGAGCGGTAGTCGAAGAACACCACCAGCAGGAAGGACGTCACAAAGGCGACAGTAATACCAATGATGTAGCCGAAGGTTGGTTTCATGGCGACGGTGGTCAGTGCGGAGGTAAACACAAACGCATATGCCTTCACCGAGAACAGACCCATGACAACACCGCCAGCGAAACAGCCGGGGAGCAGACGCATGTAAGTCTTACGGAAACGCAGCAGCACACCGTACAGGGACGGTTCAGAAATACCGCCTAGCAAACCGGCCATCAAGCTACCAAAGGAAACCTGGCGCATCTGACGGTTCTTCTCACGCCAAGAAATAACAAGCACGCCGGCGACAACACCGAAGCAAGCGAAGTTCCAGGCACCCATGGGGCCCTGAATGAAGTCGTAACCCAGGGTGTTGATGTTCTGAATCATGATGGCGTTCAGTGGCCAGTGCAGACCCAAGGGCACCAAGAACGGGTACAGCAGCGGAATCACAATAGCCAGAATGAACGGGGAGAAATTATTGATAGCTTCCAGCGCGCTGGAAATGCCATTACCTACACCGATACCGAAGGGGCCGAGCAGGAATGCCGTCGCCGGAATGAGGACCAGCAAACAAATAAACGGCACAAACACCATCTGCACTGCGGTTGGGATGATCCTCTTCAGGCCCTTTTCCAACCAGTACAGCGCGATAGCAGCAAGCATCGGCGGGAACACCTGCCCACCGTAATCATTCAGCACCATCGGAATGCCCCAGACGTCAACAGTGTAAATGTCAACACCCACCGAGTTTTGTGTCACCACGGTGTCTGGCAGCTCTTTCATGGCCAAAAATTCTGGTGTGAGCAGGGCTGCCGGAATAGCGGCACCCACCCAACTTCCTGGCAGCAGTAGCACCCACCATAATCGGCAGGAAATAGAAAACGCTGCGCCACATGGCGTGCATGAACTGGAACGTTGGGGGCTGGACCTCGGCACGGAAATCCTGAATACCGGCAGTATCGCACAGCACCAGAATCGTAATAATCAGTGAGGCACCCAGCAGAGCCCACAGAATCGGGCGGAACGTGTCAGAGAGGAATTCAAAGCAGTAATCAACCCACCCGAATCGTCCTCGGACACCGCCGTATTCTTTCTTGCCGGAGCTTGCTGCCTTCTTTTCTTCGCCGCTCTTATCCACGCCCGGCAATTTGATGAGTTCCTGGTAATAATTGGCAACGTCGCCGCCCATCACCACTTGAAGGCCGGTTGAACCCTGAGGAACAACGCCCAAGACTTCAGGAATATCATCCAATGCGGTCTGATCAGCCTTGGACTGATCGACAAGCTGAAAGCGCAAACGCGTCGCGCAGTGAGTCAGGCTGGCAATGTTGTCCGCCCCGCCCACATTGTCAAGAATCGACTGCGATGCCGTCGCAACTTTTGACGCCATGTTCGAACCTTTCGTATATATTACAGACCCAGGGGTTCCTGGACTGCAAACACCAAGAGAGATACAGCGCGCAAAAGCCCGCTTCTACCACAAACCAAGCTGCAAATCCCTGTGAGTTCACCCACTTATGCCCGGTTCTCCGGTGATTCCCCACAATCTTATGCGTTTGAAGCAAAACATTCCAACATGTCCAGATAATGTCATATCCAGTAGGAGGTGCACCGGAAGCAATCCTCAGCAGCGCTTTTGCTAAAATCTGTGCCTTTTGTGGATTATCATGAAAGAAGAATCACACCATACCGTTTGTGTTGGTTATTGCTGAGACCTCTGCTAAAATGCCGCCCGGCGATTTGCGACAGGTTGTTGTGAACCACAATGGCACCCGATGATCCCTGCTGTGATGCCGACAATGCAAGAACCTAAACAGTATTTATGCCGAGTAGGTCCATTGCTAGGATCGGAATTGGGGTGTTTTCGTGCTTGAGGGTGGACCTAGTTATCAGGGGAATGTTGGGGTCTATCAAACTCACACCCTGGACAGGCGGAGCGCACATTTCGTAGACCACAACAACCAGACTGCCACTCACGCTCTACCAAACTGCCAGAAAAACCAGGAAAAATGGCAGTTTGATAGATCATGGCGAGCCAAAAAACATTGAACAGCGCTAGTGCAAATATTTGCATGAAAGTATGCTTATCCCCAAGCACGAAAACAAGGCATTTTTGCGCCCGAACATAAGCATACTTTGCATGAGGCGTTTTCCCACACGCAAAACACATACAAACAGCAGAAAACCCCCGGATTCTCGCGGATACGTCACAAGAACCTCAGGGGTTAATACTGAACGCGACAAACGGCGCGGTAACGCTGGTTAGTTAGTTGCCGGCCAGCTTCTCACGGAGGGCTGCAAGCTGCTCATCGGAAGCGAGGGAGCCACTGACCTCAGCCTCTGCGTCAGCGGCAGGAGCTGCGGGGGTAGCAGCGGCGTCGTCAGACGAGTAGTTGGAAGGAGTGGAGCCTTCCTCAGCTGCGCTAGCGGCAGCAGCTGCGCGGTGGCGCTCAATCTGAGCGGTGTGCAGCTGGAAGCGACGCTCGGACTCGGCGTAACGGTCTTCCCATTCCTGACGCTGGGCATCGAAACCTTCGAGCCATTCGTTGGTCTCCGGATCGAAGCCCTCGGGGAAGATGTAGTTACCCTGCTCGTCGTAGGAGTCGGCCATGCCGTACTTCGACGGGTCAAAGTCCTCGGTGTAGTCCTCATCAGCCTGCTTCAGGGACAGGGAGATGCGGCGACGCTCAAGGTCAATGTCGATGACCTTGACCATTGCTTCTTCGTTGACGCCGACAACCTGGTCCGGCACCTCAACGTGGCGCTCTGCCAGTTCGGAGATGTGCACCAGACCCTCGATGCCCTCTTCGACGCGGACGAACGCGCCGAAGGGAACCAGCTTGGTGACCTTACCAGGAACGATCTGGCCAACAGCGTGGGTGCGAGCAAAGACGCGCCACGGATCTTCCATGGTGGCCTTCAGGGACAGGGAGACGCGCTCGCGATCAAGATCAACGTCAAGAACCTCGACGGTGACTTCATCGCCAACAGCGACAACCTCGGAAGGATGATCAATGTGCTTCCAGGACAGCTCGGAAACGTGAACCAGTCCGTCCACACCGCCCAGATCGACGAATGCGCCGAAGTTGACGATGGAGGACACAACGCCCTTGCGGACCTGGCCCTTCTGAAGCTGGTGCAGGAACTCAGAGCGAACCTCAGACTGGGTCTGCTCAAGCCATGCACGACGGGACAGCACAACATTGTTGCGGTTCTTGTCCAGCTCGATGATCTTTGCTTCGATTTCCTGGCCGATGTAAGGATCCAGGTCACGAACGCGACGCATCTCAACAAGAGATGCAGGAAGGAAACCGCGGAGGCCGATGTCCAGAATAAGGCCGCCCTTGACAACCTCAATGACAGTACCGGTGACCGGCTCGTCCTTCTCCTTGAGTTCCTCAATGGCACCCCAAGCGCGCTCGTATTGTGCGCGCTTCTTGGAGAGGATGAGGCGGCCTTCCTTGTCCTCCTTGGTCAGAACCAGTGCATCAATTTCGTCGCCAACCTGGACGACCTCGCCCGGATCGACATCGTGCTTGATGGAAAGTTCGCGAGAAGGAATCACACCTTCGGTTTTGTAGCCGATGTCGAGCAGTACCTCGTCGCGGTCAACCTTAACGACGGTACCTTCCACGATATCGCCATCGTTGAAGTACTTGATGGTTGCGTCGACTGCGGCGAGGAAGTCCTCAGCGGAGCCAATGTCATTGACGGCAACCTGAGGGGTGTTGTTGGTGGGCATATGTAGAGTGCTCCGATAACAAATAGGAATAGAAAACGGACAGGATGCGAATCTTTCAAATCCCCACGTAGATGCGGGGTTTGATCTCACTAGAAAGCACGACCGACTCTCCTATTTAAAGTAACCACACTCTCCAGCACAGACACGCTCTAGACACCATAACGCATTTTCCCTGCTAGAGCAAATAGAATCGCATCACATGAGAGCATCCGAAGCCGTGACGAACCAGGAGTCCTCCGCAGCCAATCGTTCCTGGTGGGACTATGATGCCAACAATTACCATCAGGAGCATCCCAATTATCTCGGTTCCACCTCCCCCACCGGCGAATTCTACTGGTGCCCCGAGATGCTTCACGAACGCGATATCCGCCTGCTTGGCGACGCCCGCACCTCCCGAGTGCTGGAGATAGGCTGCGGGTCTGCACCCTGCTCGCGCTGGCTCGCGGCTGACGGCGCCGGGTTTGTAACGGGCTTTGACATTTCCGCCAACATGATCGCCCACGCAGGCGAGACCACAGTGCCGCTTGTTCAGGCCGACGCCGTGGACATGCCGTACCGCGATTCCTCCTTTGACATCGCGTTCTCCGCGTTCGGGGCTATTCCCTTTGTCGCTGATTCAGCCGGGTTGATGCGGGAAGTCGCGCGGGTCCTGCGACCGGGAGGGCGCTTTGTCTTTTCCATCACACACCCCATGCGATGGATCTTCCCCGACAACCCCGGCGAAGGCGGCCTCACCGTATTCACCAGCTATTTCAACCGCTCGCCCTATGTTGAACGCGACCCAGACACCGGCACAGCAACCTACGTCGAACATCACCGCACACTCGGCGACCGTATTCGCGAGCTCATAGCCGCTGGTTTCATTATCGACGACGTGCTCGAACCCGAGTGGCCCGACCACCTCACCGAAGAATGGGGGCAATGGTCGCCACTGCGTGGCAAACTATTCCCCGGAACGGCGATTTTTGTTTCACACCTGGAGGAAAACTCATGATTCCAGCGCACTGGATTGAGCACAGGCGTTCCGACGACCGCGAACTCATCGGGTGGGTGGATCTAGACACCCACGCACCCCAACTGCTCCCCTACAATCGACTCGGTCAGCCCCTAGAACTCGTTGACTCCTGGGATGAGGCCGAAGCCGCCATTGACGCAATCGGGTTGCGGTGCCTTACCGGCAGATTCCAGTATCAGGCAGATGGTAGCGAAGAATTAACCGTTCGCATCAAGCATGTGTACGACGATCGCATCGTCCTGACCACCGCCCTTACTGATGCTATAGAGGATGTTGGCGAGGAAATCACCATTCCCTTCCCCGCGCCAGCGGCGTTACGCTAGCTCTATGCTGTACAAAATCTAGTCACCCTGCGCGACTCCATCGTTAATGATCGCAGGGTGAACTTTTCTGAGGAATGGTTACGCCACGAAGACAAAATGTTCATCTCCGCAGAAAACGTTGTGCATGCCAATAAACGACAGCGACCTTGCAGAACAACGTCGCAAGTTCAGGGACTTTATCGACTCCCAGTAAAAATAGTGCCAGAACTCAACACATACATCTCTGACCTGCGCTGGACCTATCTGAACTTGACGTCCACTTTCCAAGATAGTGATTGGTCCGCCCAGGACATTGAGGCGGACCGATCGCTATATGCAACTACGAATAGAAGGATGTTCCGCCGTAGTCCCACCAATTGCTGACGAGCTTGTAGGAGTAGTGCGTATCTTCATATGCCCGGGCTAGCGAGACGCACTTAGTGCCGTTACCTTGAATAACGTCGAATGTGTGTGACGGTCCGCGGCGCGGATTGTCTGGCCGCAACTCAACCGTGTAGTAGCCCCTGACTCTACTGGGCGCATAGTTGACACAGAACTGATCATCACCATCGTTGTATGTCACGGTGATGGTCTCGCCGGTTGCGTCTCCAAGCGTTTCGGTGAAGCTATTTGCAGCTGCTTGCGGGACAAGCACAACCGAAGCTCCAACAGCAACTAGCCCAGCAACCACTGCCCGCAGTGATGAACGTGGCTTCCACATAATCTGACCTCCTGAGAAACAAATTTTCCTTTACATCTAGTTAGTATGTTTCCCGGAAAAAATAGTTACAGCAGGTTGCTTGCGCAGGGGTGTCAACAACTAAAGTATTTTCATTTTCAATAGCCACATCTGAAAAACTTTGTCAGTTCCCTTACCTGCCTACCTGCAGTTTTAACAATCAAAGACGGTTAGCATAACTGTTAGTGAAAAGTTTCCCAAAACTTGATCGATACAAAATTCTCAGCTTATGGGGGTAATTGACAACGATGCCATGCTGACAAGCTAATAAGCAGAAGAAAGCAGCTCTACGGTACAGGAATACCGCAATCATTACGCAATTATTTTCCAAGCACTTGATCCCGCTTCTGCATCAGAAATCGTTTCGCGTAAATAGCACGAACCTTCCAGGTAGCTAGAGCCCCATATGCAAAATTATCGACGGAATCAAAATAGTCGTCATACCCTAATTGTGGGTCATCTAAATCAAAAGTAGTAAACTGCCTGTATAAATCATATTCAAATTCTACCATATTTCTAGTACCCATAACCTCAACGAAACGGGAAATATAATCATCCGGAGAAATTTTTTTTTCAATGTAAAGACTTTTAAATTTTTCACGCAAAATTCTTTTATGACTATTAGATTCCATTACGCATGTAAGAAAACCCAAAAAGGGAAAACTATAGTCTGCATTATCACCTTCACAGAGATGCTTTTCAAGCTTATCGGCCGCCATGTCACAATAACGATGCCAAATTTCTTCGATGTCACTTTTGATGGAATTAAATTTGGCATCAACATCACGATAAATATGATAAACTAAACGAAACTGTGTCTGAAAATGTATCTCATACTGCAGACCAAGAATATTCTCAACATCTTTATAGCTATAACTATTCGTATCCATATTTTCAATAAAATCCCAAATAATTCCTAATATTCTGTCGGCAACCCACCGTCTATTAACATTATCTAAAGCAAATTTATCAAGTCGTTGCATTCGCCGGAGCATAAGAATAATCACAAAAGACAAAACATCAATTTCAATATTTTTCTGGATAATCAAATCTTTTATAATATTTTCAAGCTTGGGAAATAGTAACTCATTTAACCTAATATCAACGCCATTAATCAACAAATAAATGTGAATAAATTCACCGTTATTTGCCTTCTTGATAGCGTCTATAAGACTTGATTCTGAAATGTCATAATTATCCATACCAAAATCAAAGTAACGATGAAATGACCATTCATTAGAAATGGAGACTTCACTTTTATATTGATCTCTTGGGAAATTAAAACCAGTTAATGTCCGCGTCAATTTACCGCCCTCATTTTCAAGCTTACCTAAATAGGCTCCATAATTTGGAAATAATGATGAAACCAATAACTTTATATTATTTTTTTTAATGTTATTATCACTTTCAACTCTTTCAACAAAATTATCGAAAGATTCCATCCCCTCTGAAGAAGAATCCGTCCCTAAAAATCCAAGAGGTATCCCCACTCTAGTGAGTGTACCCCTATTCTTGTATATTTCTTGATGTAAACCGGAAAAATGTAATTTAATTAATGTTATTACAAGCAACTCGGAGTAACTAACATCATCTCCGCTATAATGACTAGCGTGTATTTTAAATTGATTAATAAACCTTGCAAGCGAGCGTGGAGTATTCAAAAAATTAACAAATATAACTAAATTACTATAAAATACCCAATCAATATTATCGAAATATTTCGGGATGCACTTTTTAATTTCGTTAATTAGCAGATCTCCCGACATATATTCCGATACTTGTGGAACATATATGGGAAACTGTATAAACTTTTCAATATATTTACCTATTTGATTCTCATTATACCTCTTTGAAAAATTTCCAGACAATATTCCAGTTATTGCATCATTATCATACGCGACCAAATAAAATACGTTTGAAAGGTTTCCAATTAACCTAATCAACTTAAAGAAAATCCTTAGTTCATCTTCTTGTAATCTATCTATATCGTCAGCAACAACGAGAATCTTGTAGGGTAACTTCTTTAGCTCAACGTCTACTCTGCCGAACAGTTTATTCCATGGTTCGCGTTCTGTCATTTTTTCAATTGCAAGTTTTCCTGCTTCTTGTAGTGAATCCCCAATTCCGGGAATAATTTTTACCGTAGGCGCAGCAATTTGCATAATTTGTGCTAAACGCTTTTTTAGTTCTTCATCTTGGTCTTTAGGCAAGGCTGAGCGCAGCGTCACGTGAAATTCATTCATCATTCCTTCTATGTCACTGGTAGCCCATGGCGAAAAATGTACCACCTTCCATTTATTTTCTTCTTTTTTCAACTCTCCAATCGTCATATTAATAAGCGAAGTTTTTCCACATCCCCAGGGACCAATGTAGGCAACTACGGAGCTTTCACCGCTTGATGAAGAGTTCAATAACCGAGCGGTGCTTTCGGCTATTTTTAAACGATCAAAGCTATCTTCCTTACATGATTTGATTGGCAAATCTGCCCATAGGCTCTCACAATTTTGCGATTTCAATGTAATTATCCTTTCGTACCCTAGTGCGCCGCCGCATCCCAGTTTGGTCCGTGCCCTGCGGATACTTCGAGTGGCACGGTCAGAGTGATAGCACTGTCCATTTCACGTTCCACGATCTCTTGAACTTGTTCAAGTTCGCCGGGGGCAATTTCGACAACAAGTTCGTCGTGGACCTGCAGAAGCACGCGAGATGTAATACCTGCCTTTTTAAGGGCGGTGTCGACACGCAGCATGGCCACCTTGATAATGTCAGCGGCAGTGCCCTGGATGGGTGCGTTAAGGGCAGCGCGCTCGGCGTTTTCGCGGGCAACGCGGTTATCGGAAAGAAGTTCCGGCAGGTAGCGGCGTCGTCCGAAAAGCGTGGCGGTGTAGCCTTCATTGCGAGCTTCAGCAACCACGTCATCGAGGTAACGTTTCACACCACCAAAACGCTCAAAATAGTTTTCCATGATGCGTTTCGCCTCGCCCTGCGGGATACCGAGTTGCTGCGCAAGACCAAAGGCAGACAAACCATACACAAGACCGTAGGACATGGCTTTGACGCGGCGTCGTAATTCAGGAGTGACCTGGTCAACCGGGACGTCGAAAACGCGGGAACCAACATAGTTGTGCAAGTCTTCGCCGCGTTTGTAGGCATCGATCAGGCCGGCATCACCAGAAAGGTGTGCCATCACGCGCATTTCAATCTGGGAATAGTCAGCGGTCAGCAGAGTCTCATAGCCGGACCCCACCACAAAAGCGGAACGAATTTTGCGCCCTGCCGGAGTGCGGACGGGAATATTCTGCAGATTCGGATCTGTCGAGGATAAACGCCCAGTGGATGCGACGGTTTGGTTGAATGTGGTGTGAATGCGCCCGTCGGTACCAACGGCTTTAATCAACCCATCAAGAGTTGTTTTCATTTTCTGGTATTCGCGGTGCGCGAGCAGATGATCCAGGAACGGGTGAGGGTTAGTTACCGCCAGCGCCTCGATTTCCTTGGCCGCTGTGGAATAGCCCGTCTTTGTTTTCTTGGTTTTCGGCATGCTGAGCGTTTCAAACAACACAACCTGTAACTGCTTGGGGCTAGAAAGGTTCAAATTCGGATCGTCTGCGAGTTCGCGGGCAGCGGCTTCCTCATTTGCCACCATATCCACGAATTGGTCGCGTTGTTCCTCCAACGTGGCCACATCCACAGCAATGCCCGCAGCTTCCATGCGCGCGAGAACACCAATCAGTGGAACTTCCAGATCTCGATACAGCTCAAACTCGTTGATTTTCTGTAGTTCCTTGGTCAACTCCACTGCAAGTTCATAGATTGCAGACGCCTGATCTATGAGGGGACGGGAGTCATCTGGGGCGTCGAGAAGCGACAATTGACCAGTGTTTTCTTCCTCGGACAGTTGCCGTTGCAAATGCCGCTGATACACGTCCTTCAATTCGTAGGTGCGCTGGCCTGGACGTAACAAATATGCGGCAATAGCGGTGTCCTGTGCAATACCGTTCAGCTCGAAACCGCGCCCGGCCAGCATATGAAATACAGCCTTCGCATGATGCAGGTACTTCGGATTTTCGGATGCCAGCCACTCCGCCAGCACCCGCTCCTCTTCCTCCGTGATCGCCGCAAGATCAACAGCAACGGCGTGGGACTGGGCGTCGAGAAGCGCCAGCGACCACGCGTCACCCCCCGCAGGCTGCGGATTCCCGGCAACTGCAAGCGCCAAACCCTGCCCCGCGCGGGCCGCTAGCCACTCGCCTAAAGGTTGCGTATCGACGACCACCTCAAGCGCCGTTTCCTCCACAACGTCCAGCGCTGCGCCGTCGGCCTCAACCACCGACAACACGCGTTCACGCAAATTCGTGCCAAACTCAAGTTCATCAAACTTGGCGGCAACCTCAGCAACCTGTGCAGGCTGCAGCTCCAGCTGATCCGGCGTGACAGGAAGAGAAACATCCTTCACCATCGCCGTAAGATCGCGATTCAACTTCACCTGGTCAAGGCGCTCGCGAAGGCTGTTACCCACCTTGCCTTTCACCTCATCAGCATGATCCAGCAAGTTAGCCAGAGATCCGTACTGCACGATCCACTTCTGCGCCGTCTTCTCCCCCACCCCTGGAATGCCCGGCAGGTTATCCGAGGGATCACCTCGCAGCGCGGCGAAATCCGGATACTGCTGCGGTGTTAAACCGTACTTCTCCTCCACCGCATCAGGGGTAAACCGGTGCAACGTGCTCACACCGCGCATAGGGTAAAGCACCGTAGTTGTGCCATTCACCAGCTGAAACGAGTCGCGGTCGCCCGTGACAATCAGAGTTTTAAACCCAAGGGGCTCGGCGGCTGTCGAAAGCGTGGCGATAATATCGTCGGCCTCGTAGTTCTCCTTCTCCAAGGTGGTGATCCCCAGTGGTTCAAGAACCTGCTTAATCAGCTCGATCTGCCCCTTAAACTCCTCCGGGGTGGCGTCACGTTGGGCCTTATACTCGGGAAACATCTCCGAACGGAACGTGTGGCGCCCAACATCAAACGCCACGGCCACATGTGTCGGCTGTTCCTCCTTGATCAGATTAGTGAGCATCGACAAAAACCCGTACACAGCGTTCGTGTGCTGGCCGCCGGTCGTGGCGAAATTCTCCGCAGGCAGGGCGTAAAACGCGCGAAAAGCCATCGAATGCCCGTCGATGAGCATCAGGCGACGCGGGGTATCTGAGGCGCGGGTGGGAGTTGTTAATGGCGATGCTGCTGGAGATGTTGTGGAAGTCACGCACCCAATACTATTCAAAAACCCCGACACGACCATGATGGGGTCCTGGTGGGGTGCTGTAGGTCCGCTGCGCTGGGCGGGCAAGGCAGGCATGCGGGTGCAAGCGCGGATTTTCCCTTTTGTGGCTAGATGCGCTAACATCTCTTCCGGTACGCCCCAGTAGCCCAATTGGCAGAGGCAACGGATTCAAAACCCGTCCAGTGTGAGTTCGAGTCTCACCTGGGGCACTGCTGATAACACCCCGCTCACCTAAGTATTTTTTGCAGGTGGGCGGGGATTTTTTGTTGAGTGCTGCGCGGGATTCGGTCTGCGCGTTTGGGGAGGCCATGTGGTAGCCCCCTCCTCGCCCTTCTCACAACAACTAGCTCAGGAGACACACCAGCAACCAGCCGCTGTCTCAAGTTTTCAGATTGGTTGTGGCCTACGGGATGACATCATTGTCCTGCCAAGTTTGGAAAATGGGGCGTTGTTGCACCGGACGGTATACAAACCTTGCATGCGGTCTTTTGCAGGAAATTTTTCAATGCCCGACATGACATTTCTTTTGCATAAAACGCCGCTCAAGCTGGCACCTTCGCTAAATCGGAGTGCAAATATTAATCCAATGATTTTGCATCAAATTTTTTATCTCCACACACTGTAAAATGCAAGCACCCCATCATCCTCTACTAAATAAATTTTTGCCATCAAGATAAACTTTCAAACATCAGCAACTATGGAATAATCCCAAAATTTTAGATACACCAGCAACCCCTTACCATCCCACTAGTCTGACCTGCTATTTTTCAATAATTATAAGCGTCTCACCCCACGTTAAGGTAAACCCATATTCAATAAAGTAAAATTTTATAAAATGTGTGAACAATCAATACCGACTACGCATTTCTAGTCAGAAAATTATCACAACCAATAACAGCAAACCTACTATACTGGGGTGGCATCTTGCGCGATCAAGATAAAATTTTCTGTATACATTTTTGGAGCATAGTGATAACGTGCAAAGCACAGTCGATAGACGTTTAATAAACATCCATCATCAGCCATATCAAACACCTCAAGGAGGGTTCACTATGAAATTCGCACGGTCTATTCCAGCCTCCATTGGAGCAGCAGCCATTCTTGCCCTTGCCCCAATGACGGCAATGGCAGTTCCCGGAGTTCAAACTAAAGAGACTGAAACCACCACCCAAGTCACAACCACTCAAGAAAAACCTCAGGCATCTGACATCAAGAAAAGTAGTGATATTGATGATCAGGCTACTGTCCTTCAACAGTTCGTCACAGAGAAGGATGGGCAAAAGAGGTTTAATGAACAAGCTGCCAAAGACGCTGGCGCATCAGACCTCATTCTGGAATCAGGCAGGAAATACAATGCTATTTCCGAGAGCAGGAATGGGGCCGATGAGTTCAAAGTTCATGGAAATTATTGCGGCCCAAATCATAGCGGCCCTGGCGCACCAATTGACACCCTCGATCAGCTGTGTCAGGAGCATGATAAATGCTATGGACAAAAAGGACATCACGCATGCTCATGTGACTCAAATCTAATAAATGGAATCACACGAAATTTGGGAAAGTTTAGGGGACCAGAGGAACAACAGGCAGCTATTTCAATAGCTATAGCTTTTGCCGCGTACACACCTAACTGTAATCCCAATTAAATTGATTGCGGTAAAATTGATCCCTAATGCCCACACAACGCTTTTCCCCGCTTAACAGGTACGAGTATGCGTCAATCCTGTGCTCGCTGCTGATCATCGTGTTTCCCTTTGTGGATCAATACATGTTTCAGCTTTATTCCGAAGGGTTTGTCTCGTATATAATTCTGACGATTCCTCTGGGAATCATCCCGTTCATACTGGCATGGCTGGGGAAAAGCGTTCGCTGTGGTGCGCTCGCGTGTATGGCGGCTTTCTTCCCGTATCTTTTGATGTGCGCCATGTTCATGGGTGCTTTTATCGTGTATGTGGTGTCGGGCGGCCGGATCAATCCTGTATAGCCGCGTACAGTATCACATGTGATTACACGCTTCATTACCCAGACACACAACACCCACAACGATGACGCCGCCGCCCACGTCAACGCCTGTGGGAATACGTTTCCGTTCATTTCTATCGCCCAGATTGACGCGGACTACAGCGAAATCTTCTGCGATATGACGAACCTGCCGCTTGATCTTGCTGACGCATCGGCAAAGGTCAAGCGGTTTTTCGATGCTTACAGTGAGTTTTTCCTGCTGCCTGGGTTTGTCACGGCGTCGTATAGCGATAACGCTCTCCCCTACCCCACGTGTTTTCCAGTTCGGCGGGAGCATGCGGAGCTGTTGGCGGCGCAGCTGTTTGACTATATCTGCGCCCTCAAGGACCTCTAAAGCACCCAACCACCCTCAACTAGCTTCTAAAGAAAGTACCAACAACTTAACGGAGGGTGTGACCATGCGTTAGAATCCCACGCATGGCAATTGATCAATGCCGGGCATTGCGCCGCGAACTCAACCGGCTCACTGCACTCAGCAAGCTCAGCAGCCCCACTGTCTTCACTAGGCTCATGGCAACCGTTGGTTGCGCGGCGCTTATGTGCACAACAGCAGCGTGCGTGACCAACGATGAGGCTGGCTTACCTGACGGTTGGGAGCCCAGTTCGGTGTCGGTTGATGCTGAAGCGCAGGCTTTGGTTCCGCCGAGCGTGGCCAAGCGTGGGACGTTGATCATTGGCTCGAATCCACCGTTTGCTCCGGCCGAGTTCAAGGATTCCCAAGGCACCATGATCGGTTTTGATATTGACCTAGCCCGTGCCGTCGCGGAAACCCTGGGGTTGAAGCTTGAGGTTCGGGAGATGGATTTCAATTTGATTCTTCCCGCTGTGGCTGCCGGTTCGCTTGATTTCGGGGCTAGTGGCTTCACGGATAATGAGGAACGCCGCAAAAACTTCACGTTCGTCAATTACCTGACCGCCGGAATCCAGTGGGCTGCCCGCCCGGATAATCTCATCAATCCGGATGATGCGTGCGGGAGGACGGTTGCGGTGCAGCGCGGCACGGTGTCGGACACGGACGACGTCGTGAAGCGGTCCGAGGATTGTGTTGCACAGGGCAAGCCGCCGATCACCAAGCTGGCGTTTGAATCCTCCGATGCCGCCGCCACGGCGCTCATTCTTGGTCGCGCCGATGCGTTATCTGCGGACTCCCCTGTCACCGCCTACGCCGTTGCACGCTCCGACGGCAAGATCGAGACGGTTGGCCCGCTTTCCGACGCCGCGTCCTACGGCTGGCCCGTTCCCAAGAACTCTGAACTCACCCCCGCCCTGGTTGCCGCCCTGGATTCGCTGATCCGCAGCGGCGAGTATGAACGCATTATGAAGCAGTGGGGTATCGAAGAGGGCCTGGCTGATCAAGCGCTCGTCAACGGTGAACCACCGACAACACCATAAGGTAGTACTATGTCTGATCTTTCAGCAGCACCACAGGCAGCGGCACCAAAGCCGATTCAGGCGAAACCGCTGAAGCATCCAGGTAGGTGGGTTTCCGCCACCATCCTGCTGGCTTTGTTTGTGCTGTTCATCTATTCTTCCGCCGTCAATGAGGCATTCGGGTGGCCCACGTATCGTGCGTACCTGTTTGATACACGTATTGCCACGGCTGCCTTGCATACGCTGGCGCTTACAGTGCTCGCTATGCTGATCGGCGTCATTTTGGGAGCAATTCTGGCAGTACTGCGTATGTCTCCTAATCCGGTTCTACGCGGTGTGAGCTGGGTGTATCTGTGGATTTTCCGTGGGACCCCCATCTACGTGCAGCTGGTGTTCTGGGGTTTGCTCGGCCACATTTACCGCAGCATCAATCTCGGATTCACGGAGATCAGCCTAGAGGAAACCCTGAAAAATGCGTTCCTCCTTGCGGTGGTCGGCCTTGGTCTCAACGAATCCGCCTACATGGCTGAGATTGTGCGCGCTGGCATCCAGGCTGTCCCGGAGGGGCAGATTGAGGCATCGAAAGCCCTGGGCATGAGCTGGTGGCAAACCATGCGCCGCACGGTACTCCCCCAAGCGATGCGCATTATTATTCCACCGACCGGCAACGAGCTTATCTCCATGCTGAAAACCACATCACTGGTGGTTGCCGTGCCGTACTCGCTGGAACTGTTCGGGCGGTCCATGGATATTTCCTACAGCCTGTTCGAACCCATCCCACTGCTGATGGTCGCCGCCACCTGGTACCTAGTAATCACCTCGATATTGATGGTCGGCCAGTTCTACCTGGAGAAATACTATGAGCGCGGGGCCACCCGCAACCTCACCTCCCGGCAGCTCGCCTCGCTTGCCGACGCCGAGGGCAAACTCCCCGGCAACGTCTCCGTCCACCCCGTTCCCCCACAGGAGTAGGCCATGTCAGACATCATGATTGACGCACAGCAGGTGTGCAAAAACTTCGGCCAGCTTCAGGTACTCAAAGGTATTGACCTGCACGTTCCCAAGGGAAATGTCACCTGCCTGCTCGGGCCGTCCGGCTCCGGGAAGTCCACCTTCCTGCGGTGCGTGAACCACCTGGAGAAAATCACCGCCGGGCGGCTGTACGTGGACGGTGATCTGATCGGCTACCGTGAGCGCAACGGCACACTGTACGAAATTTCCGAACACGAGGCCGCACTTCAGCGCGCCAACATTGGCATGGTGTTCCAGCAGTTCAACCTGTTTTCACACCGCACGGTGCTGCAGAACATCATCGAGGCCCCGACTCAGGTGAAAAAGGTCCCCGCCAAGGAGGCGGAAACCCGCGCCATGGAGCTGCTAGAGCGTGTGGGTTTGGCGCACAAGGCCGACGCCTACCCCATCCAGCTGTCCGGCGGCCAGCAACAGCGCGTGGCCATTGCCCGAGCCGTGGCCATGGAGCCCAAGCTCATGCTGTTCGACGAGCCCACTTCCGCGCTTGACCCGGAACTCGTCGGAGAGGTCTTAGGGGTTATGCGTTCCCTCGCCGAGGATGGCATGACCATGATGGTGGTCACCCACGAGATTGGCTTCGCACGCGAAGTCGCCGACCAGGTGGTATTCATGGACGGCGGCGTAGTGGTGGAGTCGGGAACCCCCGAGCAGGTTATTAATAACCCGCAGCACGCCCGCACTCAGGAATTCCTGTCCAGCATCCTGTAGGGTTCTAGAATTTCGCGCGAATTGCCTGCGCCACCACATCGGGCAGTAGGCCCTGAACGTCGCCCCCATAGCGGGCGACTTCTTTGCATAGTGTGGAGGAAATGTAGGCGTAGCGGGGGTCGGTGAGCAGGAAGAACGTATCCACCTTGGAGAGGTGCTGGTTCATCTGTGCCATGGGCAGCTCGTATTCGTAGTCGAGGCTGCTGCGCAATCCTTTCACCATGGCGGTGATGCCGTGCTGCGTAGTGTAGTCCACCAACAGCCCAGACCAGGTGTCCACATCCACGTTGGTCAGGTGCGCAGTGGCCTGCTCAATCAAAGACACCCGCTCGTCCACACTGAACAGCCCGGTTTTGTTGGGGTTGTGCGTGACCAACACAGTCACCTGGTCGAATTGCCGCGCGGAGCGCTCAATAATGTCAATGTGCCCCATGGTCACGGGGTCGAAGGAACCTGGGCAAACCACGCGCATGCTAGTCCTCCTCACCTACTAAATCAGCATGGTAGACGGCCATGTCCATGCGTGCGATGCCGTAGGTGCGTTTCTTCAGCTTCTGCGTCGTGGGAATGAAGCACTCGGGCCAGTCGGTTTCGGGCGAGTTGATGTTGCGTTCCACAACGACTGCCGCGCCGTCGACAAGCGTGGGAATGAGTGCCTCCAGCATTTCCCGGACGGATTCATCAATGAGTTCGTACGGAGGGTCCGCCAGCACCATATCGAAGTACTCGCGTGGGGCGTGGGCGAGGTAGGTTGAGGCTTTCATCTCCTCCACCCGCACGTTCGGATGCTTAACCACCTCGATGTTGCGGCGAATCACCTCTGCTGCGGCGGGGTCGTTCTCCACCAGCACCACTTCTTCAGCGCCTCTCGACGCCGCCTCCAACCCCAGCGCGCCCGAACCCGCAAACAGATCAAGAACACGGGCACCCGTAAATCCAAACCGTACCTGCAGGGACGAAAACAGCCCTTCCCGCGCCCGATCAGAGGTGGGCCGAGTACCTTCCGGCGGCACGGTAATCTTCCTGCCGCGCGCCTCACCTGCAATAATTCGGGTTTGCCCCATCTCGGGTTAGCCCTCCCCCAATTCCAACAGCACATCGCCGCCGACGACATCGGCGTAGTCGACATGGGCATGCTTATCGACGACCCCCGGACCTGGCGCGATCACGGGGGCTTCAAGTTTGACCGTCTCAACGATGGCTACCACGTCTCCTGTGGTTACAGTGGAGCCTTCTGGCACGGTGTAGTGCACGATGCCAGCAAAGGGTGCGCAGATTTTCATGGTTGACAGCTTAACTCAGACACGAATCTTTTTGGTGCTAAGACTTGTCCAAATACTCTTGGCGTTCTAAGGCGACGTCGCTGACCAGCTGTTCGGCGAGTTGTTTGTTGCGTGCGACAAGTTTTTCTGCGTCTTCGGTGGCGCGTTCGATGATGGCCGCGTCATCAAGGAAGTTCAGGAATTTGACTCGCCGGTATGCACCGGATTGTGCTGTTCCGAGGACGTCTCCT
>ERZ773263.527-NODE-527-length-26590-cov-3.392237_pt1 | contig 26590 bp, 21 predicted proteins | sample MGYA00511076_ERZ773263 | MGnify/ENA primary metagenome ERZ773263 (study PRJEB29015, sample SAMEA2738155) | human oral metagenome | biome: human oral; feature: human-associated habitat; material: saliva | place: China | collected 2195 ... | reverse complement strand
CTTGCCTACGCCTTTCAAGCATTAAAGCAACGCAACTACGCGCGTATTGAAGCTGAGGATTTTGAAAACATCGAAGACTTATTTGCATCAATCATTCAAATTGGCACAGCAGCACAGTTAAAACATGGACTTTATCGGAGTTATATAACCCGAAACGAACAACTTAAGGTTCTACGTGGAAAATTGGACTTAACGGCGACAATTAAACTACGTGCGCGAAATAATCGCCAGGATCTAGACTGTGAACATGATGAACTGTCAGTGGATAATATATATAACCAGATTCTGAAGACGACAATAGCTACTTTGATTAAGTGTAGAAAAGTAAAGAAGGATACACGTACTAAACTTTGCAATATTTTGCGTGTTCTAGGAGATATTTCAGAAATAAATCTTGCAAGTATAAAGTGGGGAGAACTTACATTCCAGAGGAACAATCGTACGTATGAGGTGTTGATAAATATGTGTTATTTTGTGTATCAAGAGATGATTTTATCAAACACTGCGGGCGACAAAAAAGTGCAGTCATTTTCAGACGAGAACATGGCTAAGGTTTATGAAAAATTTATTTTGGAATACTACAGACAGAATTATAAAAGCTTACGAGTAAATGCTTCGGAGATTAAATGGAATTTTGATGAGGATTTTGAGAATCCAATGATTTTTGCTGTACCAAAAATGCAATCCGATATTACCCTGCGGGCTAACGATAAGACACTAATTATTGATGCCAAATATTATTCAAAAATTATGCAGCAACAATTTGAGAAGACTTCGCTGAGAAATAGTCATCTTTATCAGATTTATACGTATGTAAAAAATGAGGATAAAGAGAATACTGGGAATGTGGCGGGGATGCTATTATACGCGAAGACTCGCGACGAAATAATCCCCCGCACGGATTTCTCAACGGGTGGCAATAGAATCTCTGCACGGTCGTTAGATCTAGATGTTAAATTTGACAAAATTAAAGAACAACTAGATGATATTGTTGCGGAATATTTTAAAGAAGAGAGCGGGGCACTTAAGACCTCAAATCGTTATCTGACAGAGTGATAGTCTTTTAAATTACTTTCTGTATCAATAAGACCGTTTTCATTCATTGCGGACATTACATATGGCAATAAGCTTTTATTGAAGAAACGAGCCACATATTTCTTTGGCGTCTTTGGGGGGCGAAGAAGTAATCCTTTTTCAACCATATTTGCAAGAAAACGAGAACATTTAACTTTTTCGGATGGAGTTGCCCCAAAAATAGATATCACATCAGAGGCTTGGATAATGTTCTTATCAGTAGCTACCATAAGAACTTGATACTCTTTTTCAGAAAGGTGATCATCCTTCCTAGATTCTTTAATTGCCGGAAGAATAAGATTCTTGACCGCAAAGTCTCTATCAAGCAGCCTGAACATTTTATTAATTTCACCAAGAATACCACTGGCAACATACCCGCACCACTCCTCAATACCTTCCTTTGATCCCGTGTCAGCTTTTGCGAGCATATCATAATACTTTTGACGATCCATACAAAAAATAGAAGACGGATTAAGTAATGTCTTTTTCTTCTTCAAGAAGCCATACTTAATAAGCATTGCGTAAGTGAGAAGCCTTGCCGTTCTACCATTACCATTGTCAAATGGATGAATCTGAACAAAACGGTGATGTGCACATGCAATTCTAATGATATCTTCCTTTTTTTCATGATCGGCATTGATGTAGCTGACTAATTCGGTTATATCACCAGGGATTGCTTGTGGAGTAGAAACAACACAAGAACTGTTAGCAATAGATACCCCACTAGTTCTGAAAGCACCTGGCTTGTTGCTGCCATCGCGCTTTAATCCTTTAACAGTAATTGTATGTAGTTCGCGTATAAACGCTGGAGTGATTTTGTCTTCCTCTTGTAAATTCTCTTCAATATAGTTAATTGCATTCTGAATATTAATCAACTCGGCCAGATCTTCCCCCAGCTTGCTTTTTGTGTCTGTCTTAGTGGCCTCATTAATAGCTTCAATGAGAGTGGTATGATTACCTTCAATACGAGCCGAATTAAGGCTCTCTAGCAGATGTAAGGTATTTTTAAGATCATAAAAAAGCCACAACGGAGTGTCGCCAGAAATAAACTTATTCCTTAATGACTCCATCTGGAATAGAGTTGAGGTTAACTCCGAATTAAAATCTGGTCTAATATCATACTTTTCCATACATAAAATTATATGTTGATATAACATTTGTGTCAAGAAGATATAACATTTTGAGCTATTTTACCTCTGTTATTATATAACATTTGTTAAAATAGGATATAACATTTTGTTATATATTGATATAACAATTGTGTTTTTAAAATAGTCAGTATTTATTGCGAGTCATACAAAGATAGAACTAATATGCGCCAAAATATTTATCAAAGAATGAAATGAGTTTAGCAATAATACCCATTCTCTTTTCATTACGCTGAACACCAGCAGTGCCGAAACGACTCATTTTTGGCATAATACGGTCTACGTCAGTTCCAGAGGTCTTCATGACACCATCACGAAATGCATTTAGAATGAGTCGTCTAGTTTTATCATAGTCAAGATTCTCTTCTTCAATGATGGAGTTTAGCTCTTTTTCGCGCTCAGAATCAACGAACTTTTGCCATGTATCGCGAATTTCCTCACCAGTATTTGTATAAGTCCTAACAAACTCATGGATGAGCTCTTTCTTACTGCGAAGCTCAAGGCTGGAGCTAACAGCTTTATCAATGTCAACAAGAATTTCTTTATCCTCGCAATGGCTGTCATGATATTTGATAACAAGAGCGAGGATATAATCAACATTAACCTCGGTTTGGCGAATAAGTTCAACTTCAAATACAAGATCATCATTAATGACTTCCTTATCGGGGGTTTCTGGGCGTAATTCGTCACGGAGATTAAGATAAATGGACTGATAGTCTTGCAAATCACGTGGACTTAAGATATCTCGCTCGGCAAACTCATCAAATGACTGCAAGATATTGCGAAGACGTAAGATCTTACCAAATAGTTTAATAAACTCCTTTTGTTTTTCCTCACCAATCGGACGCTCTCCCACGGGATAGTTTTTATAGAGTTTATCAATCAGATTAGTATAGCCATCAACGTGCTTGCCGTTAGGTTCATCGTAGCCGTTAAAATATTCGCCAAAAGTTTTTAGGAGTACGATACCGCTAGCTTCCTTATCGCCAAACAAAGCAACCGCATCATCTACCTTATTCTGAAGATTACGAAAACAAATTATATTACCATATGTTTTGATCGAGTTCAGAATGCGGTTTGTACGAGAGAATGCCTGAATAAGACCATGCATCTTCAAATCTTTATCCACCCACAAAGTATTAAGAGTAGTAGCATCGAAGCCGGTTAGGAACATGTTAACGACGATTAGAAGGTCCAGTTCGCGGTTCTTCATACGCATCGAAACATCTTTGTAGTAATTCTGAAATTTATCAGAAGATGTATCGTAATCCACATTAAACATCTTATTATAATCAGCAATAGCGGAATCAAGAAAATCACGGGAAGACTGATCAAGTGTAGATGTGTCTACATCCTCGTCACCCATAAAACCACTAGTATCATCTAAATCCTCATTAGCTGTAAAGCTAAAGATGGTGGCTATCTTAAGTTTTCTACCACTTACGGTAAGTTGCTTTTTAAATTCATTATAGTAAAGCTTCGCCATGCCAATAGACGATGTTGCAAAGATAGAATTGAAACCATTCAATTTTGTGGTAATCTTTTCTTCGTCACCACGATGCATGATGCTTTCAGAAATGTTTGCAACCTTGCGATAGTCGTAGTAAAAGCTGCGCTTGGTCTTTTGGTCAAAATGATCGAGAACGTACTTAGTAACTTCAGTGATACGACGAGGATCCATCATTGCGCGCTCACGGTCAATAGCTGAAATATCAGCGTCAGCAATACCCTCTCTAGAGTGCATCATTTGGAGGTAGTCGATGCGAAACGGTAACACGTTCTTATCATTAATAGCATCGACAATGGTGTAAGTATGTAACTTATCGCCAAAGGCTTGTTCGGTGGTTCTAAGCTGTGGATTTGAGCCAGAGCCGGCATTCTCAGCAAAGATGGGAGTACCAGTAAACCCAAAAAGATTGTAATTATTGAAATGCTTGGTGATATCCATATGCATGTCACCGAATTGCGAGCGATGACATTCATCGAAAATAATTACACAATGTTTGTCATAAACTTCGTGTTGAGGATTCTTCTTAATAAAAACGCTGAGCTTCTGAATAGTAGTAACGATAATCTTATAATCGTGAGTGGCGCCGGTCTTAGGGTCTCTATTCTCGAGCTGACACTGCAGAATATGCGTATTATTATTACCATTAGCTGCACCTTTTTCAAAGCGATCATACTCTTTCATCGTCTGGTAATCTAGATCTTTGCGGTCTACAACAAAAAGAACTTTATCAATATAAGTAAGCTTAGTTGCGAGTAACGCAGTCTTAAAGCTAGTCAAAGTTTTACCTGAACCGGTCGTATGCCAAATATAACCGCCAGCATCTGTCGAGCCTAGCATTTTATAGTTTGTAGAAATCTCGATGCGATTCAAGATACGCTCTGTAGCGACAATCTGATATGGGCGCATTACTAGGAGTTTATGATCGGAATCAAAGACGCAGTAACGTGCCAGAATATTGAGAAGTGTATGTTTGCCGAAAAATGTTTTCGTAAAATCGATTAAGTCGGGAATAATCTTATTATTACCATCAGCCCAGTAAGACGTAAACTCAAAACTATTGCTGGTGTGCTTACTTTTCTTACGACCTTCGCCAGACAACTCCTTAATATGTGAGTTACGCGTAGTATTAGAGTAATACTTGGTTTCAGTGCCGTTCGAAATCACAAACACTTGAACATAATTATACAAACCAGAACCAGCCCAAAATGAATCACGATCATAACGCTTAATCTGATTAAACGCCTCTTTTAGGGCAACTCCGCGGCGCTTAAGCTCAATATGAACCATAGGAAGACCATTTACTAGTATCGTGACATCATAACGTACATCGCGCGCACCAGATTCTTCAACATATTGATTAATAACCTGAAGTGAGTTGTTATGAATATTCTTCTTATCGATAATTTTAATATTCTTTGTAGAGCCATCATCTAAGCGAAAACTATAAACGTTATCGACCTGGATGCGATTAGTCTTATCCTCAATAGAATCTCCAGGGCGAGCAATATATTCATTGAAGAAACGAAACCATTCGCTATGAGTAAATATAATGTCATTCAACTTCTCTATTTGAGTCCTGAGATTTCCAATAAGGTCAGCCTCAGAATTTATCTTAATGTATTCATAACCTTGGTCCTGAAGATTATGGATCAGTTCTTTTTCAAGTTCAGCTTCGCTTTGGTACGAATCGGATTTTCTTGGAGATGGAGTATATTCGGCTACAACCGTAGCCTCGCTACTTTCGACGATGATATTAAATTTACTCATTTAGCTTCCTTAAAAGTTAAAAGTTTGTCACGATAATAAGCGTATTGTTTTTGGCGCGCCTCAATCTCGGCCGGAAGACCTTCGGAAATATCAGAAGACAAATCGCTAAACCTATCAAGCTTGTCGGCTATTTCGCGTTGAACCTCTATTGGTGGAATTGGAATAACGATATCTGCTAATTTTGCAGGTGAAACTTCTATTACCTTTGTGCCGTGAGCATATTTCCTCTTTTGGTCGAAAAACATAGAAGTACCAAAATAGTATGCAAGATACCGAGCATCCTGTTCGTGTTTAATAATCGCCGTATGCCCACTAACGGCTGCTTTCTCAGATCCTAACCATACTACACATTTGCATACATCTTCTAAATTTTCACTTGTAACGGCCATTACAATATCGTTAGTTTCTGCGAATCTCTGCTTTAAAGCAGTCTCTTTATTAATAAAAGTAAGTGTTTTATTAGCCTTCATGCCATACCTCGTATATATTTGCCCATAGTGTATGCACGGCACTCCAGACTCGACAAAATCTTTTTTCTGAAGACTTCCGCCTCTTAAAATCGTAGCTATATCCCCAAGACGTAACCATCTTACTCTCTCTCTCTCTCCGTTTTTGTCAAAGTTAAGAAGTAAATCGCGATAATATTCGTACTGCTTCTTGCGGTTGCTAAGCTCCGCTGTAAGCTCCGCTGTAAGCTCCGCTGTAAGCTCCGCGAAATTGTCCAATATTTGGACAATTTCGTTTTGGATTTCTAATGGTGGAATCGGTATTTTAACACTCTTCATTCTTTCTTTGGAAACATTAAAGCGAGTAACTCCACTTGCTGTTTTGCCTATTTGATAACGAAGATTATTAGAGCGAAAAAGATGTTTAGCAAAATCAGGTAACAGTATCTCTGGGTTATTCAATCTAAAAAAGAAGCAGAAGCTATTAAGATATATTTTCTCATCGGTTTTAGAGGTAAATACAGATGAAAGGCCACATTCGTCTGGTGTTTCCGATGAACCTGTAAAAATAATATCGCCATATTCTAGAGTGCGCTGTTTTTCACCTTCCGTGATTTTGACCCTATCTTCAACATTTAGACATAGCGCAGGGTTTGAGTAAACATTTTTATATGTAATAAATTTAGCGTTTCCATCTACAAAATCGTTCTTACTTTTTCCGGTTAGTCCACCATAAAAAATACCTAATTCACCAAGACTATACACCCTTACCCCATTTGGGCATTTTTCTTTAATTAAGTTATCAAGTTTACTCATTATTTTCCTCCATTGAAATAAGATGCGGTAGCTTGTCTTTTGATTCTTTTACTGCCTTCTCATTACGCTCAACTCTACGTTCCAACTTCTTAATATCTTCAGAAGGTGGTAATTTTTCTGGCTGGATACCACGAGATCCAAGCATATCTCTTACCGATGAATTATTTTTAATATGTTCATTCGTGATACCGTATTCACCATGTAGATCATTTTGCTCAACATTATAATTTGTCATTTCTGTTGCGAGATTTTTTGCTGCAATCGTAAGTGTTGGTAAAAAATCAGCAAGAGGTCGTGATGACTTGATACCCAAACGCTTCTTCATGTCTTTGGTGGTAAAGCCACCAAATAATGCCGTGTCGCCGCGTGACCTTATTCTGGCGAATCCACTATCGTCAACGCCGCGCTCATAAATATTTTGCGAAAGTCTTTTCTCGGATTCTTTTAATTTATTCCGTGCTTCCAGTCGAGCATTCAAATTTATTCGTTCTTCAATTAGTTCTGTCTTTCTCGTTTGAATCGCAAAATAACTTTGCGCAAAAGCAACTTCTAGCTTTTTAGGATCGCCATTTTGTGCAATTAAATAACAAGCGTATCTTGTTAAAATAAAATCCTCAATTTTACGTTCTGCACCACTACCAATCTTGACCATTTTCGTGACTTGACGAAAATGGTCATTAATGTTTATATTTTGCGTCTCACAAGAATCAATAGCGCGTTTGATTGCTACCAAAAAACTTTCCCAGCGTGCATAACCGAGAAACTCTTGCAGATCACGAGCAAACCAAGATTCGATTTCTTCGCCATTTTCACCTTTAATTTTCGCAATATGACTATCGAGCTTATCTTTGTACCTATTAACACTAATCCTATCCATCCTCTTATCTCCTACCCCTCGATTTCTGCGATTATCTTATCAATCTCAGCGCGAAGCTTATTCTCTTTTTCGACTATTTTGGAAATGTCTTCATTCAATACCTTGATATCAATCTTCTCGCGAGTATCTTCTTGTTCGACGTAGGTGGAAACCGAAAGATTAAAATCTTGCGCTTCAATTTCTTCATACGTGGCTAAGTGAGTAACATATTTGATCTCTTCACGAGATGCATACTCCTCTATAATCTTATCAATATCAACATCGCGAAGCTTATTATTGTTCGTAATCTTCACACAATTTTTAGAAGCATCGATAAATAGAATTTTATTGTCGGTTTTATTCTTCTTCATGACGAGAATACAGGTTGCGATAGAAGTACCGAAGAATAAGTTGTCAGGTAGCTGAATAATACAATCAATAAAGTTATTATCTACTAAGTATTTACGAATCTTTTTCTCGGCACCACTACGATAAAAGACTCCTGGGAAACAAACGATAGCAGCCGTGCCATTTGAAGCAAGCCAAGAAAGCGAATGCATAACGAAAGCAAGATCAGCCTTACTGGACGGCGCGAGTACGCCGGCTGGCGAGAAACGCGGATCATTGATAAGTACTGGATCTTCAGAACCTTCCCAATGAATAGAATATGGTGGATTAGAAACGATAGCCTCAAATGGTTCTTCATCCCAGTGCGCAGGATCTTTTAATGTGTCGCCTAGTGCGATATCAAACTTATCTGGGTCAATATCGTGCAGGAACATATTAATTCGACAAAGATTGTAAGTTGTAATGTTAATTTCTTGCCCAAAGAAACCGTTACGAACATTGTCTTTACCGAGGATTTTAGCAGACCTTAAAAGAAGCGATCCAGAGCCGCAGGCTGGGTCATAAACCTTATTGATTTCTTTCTTACCATATGTCGCAATCTTTGTTAGAAGTTCTGAAACTTCTTGTGGAGTAAAGAATTCACCACCGGATTTACCGGCGTTTGACGCATACATGGCCATTAGATACTCATAGGCGTCGCCGAATGCATCAATTGTGTTGTCTTGATAGTCGCCGAGCTTCATATCGCCGATACCATTCATGAGCTGAATAAGATGCTCGTTTCGCTTCGCAACCGTAGCACCAAGTTTATTACTGTTAACATCGAAGTCATCAAATAACCCCTTCATGTCACCTTCATTCTCGGTATTATTTGCCGAATCTTCAATGGCATTAAGGGTCTTCTCGAGCGTCTCATTTAAGTTCTCGTCATAAGGAGCTTTAGCGCGAACATTACAAAATAACTGAGATGGCAAGATAAAAAAGCCTTTAACTCTGATGAGGTCTGCGCGAGCCTGAGAGGCTTCTTCGTCAGAGAGTTTGGTGTAATCAAAATCTTTATTGCCAGCGTCCCATTCATTTTTATTTATATAATTGGTTAAATTTTCAGAGATGTAACGATAAAAAAGCATTCCGAGTACGTAATGTTTGAATTCCCAGCCGTCAACGGCACCACGAAGACTGTTTGCAATATTCCAGATTGCGCGATGCAGCTCTGTGCGTTCGGATTCCCTCTTGTCATTCATGAAAATATTTCCTTATATTAAGACGGCTATTTGTTTTATATTTTACCACGAAAAGGGTATTTTCAGATACCATGAGGAACACTATATCACTGAGTGAATAATATTATTTATATTCACTAATACACTTTATTCAACGAAAAAATATTCTTAAGCCTCAAAATTAATAAACAAAAAAGGTCCTCTATGCAAGGACTACTTCAAATTCAAATTTTAGGACCAGATTCAGGCCAAAATAAATTTGGTGAGCCGGGTGGGACTCGAACCCACGACACCAAGCTTAAGAGGCTCGTGCTCTAACCTGCTGAGCTACCGGCCCGACTCTTTAATATACTACCACTTTTTTGTGGATTTGTCCATAAAAAATTCTTTATTGATATCACAAAAAACCGGCTCGCGCCGATCTATTACAGCTATGTTCGTGGAATCAAAACCATAATTGTAGATACGTTAATGTCTAAAAAGTCATTAAACTTCCAATATTATTGCTAGACTCCGAGAAACTACACCTACTACAATTAATATCAGATTTTTTATTAAATACAGATGGGTGTCGTTTTCATTATATCTGAATAATCCCCACCGATAGCGTATAATTGAGATATGAATAGAGCCGTATTTTACTGCTGGCAGAGTAATGATGAAAAAACTCGCCAAACCATACAGAAAAATCTGAAAGAGGCAATCGAAGGTATTGCTAATGCCATTGATGATGTAAAAACAGATATACCTATTTTCGATAGCGACACTCGCGGAGCAATCGGTGCCGTTGATATAACCACAACCATAGAGGCCAAAATTCGTAATTGCAGCATTTTCGTAGCAGATATTTCCTTGGTCGACGAAGGAAAAGATGGCCGCAAATACATAAATCAAAATGTAGCGTATGAATTAGGTCTGGCAGTCGGTGCTCTGGGTTGGGAACGAATAATCTTAGTCTTCAATGAGGAGAGTGGCAAGGTTGAAGAATTACCTTTTGATATTAATCATCACAGATTATTGAAATTCTCACACAAAAAAGAGGCTAGGCTCAAAAATGGCTTCGTTGAAATATTGCAAGAATACCTTAAGGAAATCGCCGAATCGCAATTGACAGGACTTGGAGTGGAGCCAATCGAAGCTATGTTGATCTTAGCGATGTTTAATAATCATATTGGACGCAATCAGTTACAAGTTGTTCCTACTCTGGATGATATAAATATTCGACTATTTGGGGCTAATGAAAAATTAGTGGTTGACGACGCCTTTAAGAACATTTCTCCTACGGAAATCATAGCCATCCTTGATGATTTAGTGAGCCGCAACATATTAACATCAAAACCATCTTCTCGTGGAAATAATAAGATCTACTCATTAACTAAAGAGGGGTTCAGTATTGCAAGAAAACTCACAGAAAATGGGGCTTCCATGCCGAAAACTACAAAGAAGAAGTCAGGTTTTACTATCATTACTTAGCATACTTTACCTGTCCACTGAATACTTACGGAGATTCTCAACTTGCCCTAGGACTTTATAAAAGACTTCATCGTTTCATTTTGATGGGTAGCCACTTTGATAGAGTAGAAGCAATATATAATGAAAGCGCTAGGTATTGAGTTTATACTTTCTGGTAGAACTGTAGAGTTTACCCCAAATGAATTCCTAGCCCCAATCAAAAAAGCAGTCTCTGAAACTGCTAGATTAAAACTGATGATTAGAACCAACTTCTATAATGAGCCGGATACCCTAAAAAATCCATCTTGGAACAATGGTACACCCGGAGGGACTCGAACCCACGACCCTCTGTTCCGAAGACAGATGCTCTAATCCACTGAGCTACGGGTGCAACTGGTTCAAGTTTACCACATCTTGCCCTAGTTTTACAAAAATAAGATAGAATAGAATCATGAATGACTTCTTTCGCTTAACGCAAACAATCATCACAATCATCATGACCATTGTGATTATCTTTGGGTTAACAGTGTTCTTTGGGGCGCCATATGTTCCCAGTTTATCTCGCGAACTTTTAAAAATGTTTAAAAAGCTCTATCCATTATCCAAGAAAGACCTACTGATTGATATGGGGTCGGGCGATGGGATTGTACTTAAAGTAGCGTCCGGATTTGGCGCAAAGGCGATCGGGGTCGAACTGCACCCAGTTCTCTCATTCTTGTCTCGGATTAGACTACGAAAACTTGGCCAGTCTACAAAAGTAGTCTGTCAAAACTACCTAGATTTTCCTTTTCCGCCAGAGACAACCGTAGTCTACACTTTTAGCGATTCAAAAGATATCGAAAAAATCTACACAAAAGTAAAATCAGAAGCAAAGAGGCTAAAAAAAGATCTCTATTTTATCTCCAACGGTTTTGAAGTGTCTGGAGTGAAGTATGAAAAAACATATTCATCATTTTATCTTTATAAAGTTGCGGCAGAAAAATAGTAAGACGATAAAAATATAGGGGACTAAACACGGCGGCTTGAGTCTGTAGGGTAGTTGCGGACTTAACTTACAAAATAGTTACGACTCGAAACCACAAGGTAGTTGCAACCTGAAGACTGCAAACAAAAAAGTCCCCCAATCGGGAACTTATTTGTTGTGTTTGCGTTTCTCGCTGTGCTTATGGTTATTGTTACGATTAAGCTTGGAAATCACAATCTTCTTTTTCTTAACTGCCATATTAGCCTTTCTTTAATCTGTTATATTTTAACATAAAGTCGTCACACTGACTAGTCTATACCATAGAAAACCCCGGTTCAGGACCGGGGCGGGATTCGATTAAATTCCGTGATCGTAAATCATATTCCGTGAGTCATATTATGATACGCCCAACTGAGAGCATTATAGGCGCCATTATACATATCCTGGCATTCAGGAATATCCCACTGACCATAGTCCACGCATTTAAGCTTGAGGATCTTGTAATAGAGCCCCACGATCTGATCAATAGTAAATAAGGTTGACCAAGCCTTTTTCTTGGCGATGTCGTCGTATTGACGTTTTAGATCGTCAACCTCAACCTGCCACTCAGAAACCTTAAAATAGAGCTGATTGCGAATACGGAAACACTCGCTACAACTGGTGACCTTCTTAATCTGCTTAAGACTAAAGGTGGCCTCCCTGCCATCATTCAAGGTAACAACAAAGAAATTATCATCACCACAACGATTGATGCGAGAAATTACCCCATCAGTATACGGCCTCGGCTCGTTGCATAGCGCTACCTCTTGTTTTTTCTGTGGACAGCGAATTGCGATGCGGTCGCCGACACAATAAAACTTCTTGCCAGCCGTAATATAGATAGCAATCGGAGATGGCCTGTTATCTACTACATATTTTACGCCGTCAATGTTAGTTGTTTCTAACTTCATAATTCCCCTTTCTGGGTTAATTAGAGCCCGTGGCTTACGATGGGGTTTCCCCATACTCTAATTATTGGCCAAGAAAATTCTTGGACAGAAGTTAAGCTACATAAATAACCTAACTACTATCCAAGAACAAAGACAAACACGACTGTAAGATCTTTCAATTATAGGGCATTTGGCGTTTTGTAGAATTTAAGCGGAATTTAAGGTGCATAGCAGATGCTATATTTATATATTATATAATTCTTTTATGTATTGTCAAGCAAAGTTATTCGGGCGATATTAGTGGTGACAGCCAGAAAAAGGAGTGACAGTTAGAAAAGGAGTGGCAGCTGGAAAATTTAGCCGCCCCCGTAATCTAATTAGTAAATTAGGAATATTTTAATTAATAAAGTGAGTGTGTTTAACTTTCCACTGCTTGAGACGAATATTAACCCAAAAACCGTAGATGCCGAAGGTGATCACTGTGAGACAGAGCCATTTTAGCCAGTTACCAAATAACTGAACGGCGGTACCATCAAATTCGAGACGACGTCCATTAATGACCGTATGTTTTGTTTCCCATCGATAGATCATACAGTAGGCCCAAGGTAAGCAAATACCCAGAGTAAAAACTGTGACTAAGATGCCGAGAATATTGTAACCGATTAACTGCAGAAGTCCGCCATCAAAATAGGATTCTTGATTTTTCATATATTGTTCCTGTTTATGGCTTAATTATAGGAGAGCATGAGAAATAGTCAAGCAAACAGGTATGTGTTAAAATTAGGTATTATTACCAACTATTAAAGCATGGTTATGAAAGGAAAAAATGTTAAAAATTGAAGAAAATGTAATGATCAAAAACCTAGTAACGATGCGAATTGGCGGTCCGGCGAAGTTTGTGATCACAGTGACTGAGAAAGAAGACATTCCAGAGGCTTATAAGTTTGCCAAGGAGAGGAATTTGCCAGTCTGGGTGCTGGGCGGAGGTGCAAATACCTTTTCTAATGACGCAGGATTTGAGGGGGTAATTATTCTTGATCGGATTATGGGGATTTCTCAAATTGAGACGCCAGCTGGCGAAGAAGAAAAAGAAGGGGTGGCATATTTTAAGGCTTATGGTGGCGAGCAGTGGGATGATCTTGTGACTTACGTATCGGAGCGTGGTTACTCAGGAATTGAGGCGATGGCTGGGATTCCTGGCACGGCAGGCGCGGCACCAGTACAAAATATTGGCGCTTATGGCCAGGAAGTAACACAGGTGATCGTATCTGTGGAAGCTTATGACACTAAACTGGAAGAGTTTGTGGTCGTACCAGCAAGCGACATGAAGATGAGTTACCGCAAATCAATCTTTAACTCTGGCGAAAATGTGGGACGTTATTTTATCTACTCGACAACGGTGCGTGTAGAAAAAGGTCAACTGAATCCTCCTTTCTACCGTTCCCTGCAGGCCTATGTTGACGAGCACGGTGAGACTGATTTTTCACCATTAAATATCGCACGCATGGTTAAGAAAGTGCGAAATAGTAAGTTGCCTGATCCTGACAAGATTGCGAGTGCAGGCAGTTTCTTTAAGAATGTCTATTTGACAGATGAGGAAGCCGACGAGGCCGAAGCTCGTGGAATACAAGTTTGGCGAAATGCAAAAGAAGTGGGGCCAGATTCTCCCGAAAAACGTACCAATTTAGTAAATTCAGGCTGGTTGATCGAAGAGGCTGGGCTAAAAGGTAAAGTATTTCACGGCATGAAAGTAAGCGAGAAGGCGGCACTGATCTTGATTAATGAATCTGCCGAATCTTATGCAGATCTTGCAGCGGCACGAGAAGAAATCGCTAAGATTGTATTTGATAAATTTGGTTTTAAGATTGAACAGGAACCAGACGAAATTGAGGCCTAGGAGTTAATATGGTAAAAGAACTAAATGGCCGAGAACTAGTGGGATTCATTAAAGAAAGACAGGCGCATCTCGTACAGATGCTGAGAAACAACAGGAAACGTGCGAAGCTAGTGATTGTGCGAGATTCTGACAATCCAGTGATTGCTAAATATGTGGGGCTGAAGTGCCAGTATGGGGAGGATATTGGAGTTGAGGTGGTTGACCTTAAGGTGGAACCGACGGCCGAGGCTTTAAAGCAGGCGATTCGTGGAGCCAATGAGGACAAAACGGTTTCAGGAATTATTGTGCAGCTACCACTTATAAATTCAGAGATAACTGAAGAAGTATTAAGCGAGATTGCACCGGAGAAGGATGTGGATGGCCTGTCTGGAAAAGGCGCCTTTGATAGTGCAACCGCAACGGCGATTAACTGGCTTTTGACTGGTTACAATATTGACCTAAAACAAAAAAGGATTGCAATTGTTGGCAGGGGGAGATTAGTCGGCAGGCCGCTGGCGTCAATGTGGAGAAATTCAGGATTAAATGTCGAGGTTTTCCATCGCGGTTCAGATTTTTCCAAGCTACATGATTATGAAGTGATTGTGACAGCAACTGGTGCACCTGTTTTAATTACTGACGAGATGATTCGAAGCGGAGCGGTGATTGTGGATGCTGGCACGGCGAGTGAGGGTGGAAAACTGGTCGGGGACATCTCCGATGAGATCCGCGAGAGAACAGATATTTCGGCGATCACGCCAAAGATTGGTGGTGTGGGACCACTGACGGTCGGGGTGTTGTTTGAGAATGTATTAATGGCAGCTGAGAGAGCTGAGCAATTATTAAGCAGCTGAGAGAGCTGAGCAATTATTAACTTTAGTAACAAAAAATATGGACCTATTAAGGTCCATATTTTTATGACTTACACCTATGGCTTATTCTGAGGACCACCTTGGCCAGGGCCCTTATCCCAAGTAATAGTACTAGTAGCATTTCCATTGGCATCCCGAATTACCATAGTGCGGTTACCCAAATTATTGAGATCAGTATTTGTAATAGAGGAAATAAGCGTTTGAGCATTCTGGTTCAAGTCACCTACTCTAGTTGGATCATTTACAAGATTTCCAACAACCTGATTAGATAAGCTTCTAACCTTTCTGGCAGAGTCCTCACTCATTTTAGAGGTATCACCACGATAGACTTCCTTCCCACTCGTATCCTGACCAAAGTAACCAACCTTATTAGTAATCTCTTCGGCATCACTCTTACTGATTTCTTGCATATCTTTAGCATCCATATTATCCACAAACTTATTGACTGCAGCGCCACGAGTATTAGACATGACTTGGCTGGCGTCACTAGCATCCCTCATGCTTTCTAGGGTGCCACTACCCTGCATTGATTGCATTTGTGTGTATGTGACCCCAAAATCTTTCTTTAGATCGGAGTGATTTGCAATGAAGTCTCGAGCAAGTGTGGCTTTTGCATGATTAGAGGAGGTTTTTGCAGTGACAGACTCCCCTATTCCAACCTTATTACCGCGTGCATCCTTCCCATACTGCTCATAGACTACACCATCATTCAAATAGGTGTTATACATCTTTTGACCGTCTTTTGTGGAGACAAGTTGTCGCTGTAATGCCCTGAGATTCAAGTCGTTCTTGCGGTTTTCCTCCGCTGTACCATTCTTGTAGTCATGCGCCTGTGCTTCTTCAAGCATCTTCATCAACTCAAATGGAGTCCTGTTTTCGCTTGCATATTGAGACATAAGAGATTTAACCTGGTTTTCATCTTCAGCATTCATAGCAGCACGAGCTGTTCCTGCCATACCTGAAGAACTAGTGTCATGCTTAAATTGAGACATTGCTGCACCAATTGTGGCTGCTTGATGAGCGTCTTTACCAACAACGCCTAAAGCACTGGCGAGGCGTCTTCGTTGACTATTACTTAGACGTGCGAGTTGTTCTGGGCTGTAATCTTTATACTTATTAGCAAACTTTTCCTGCTTATTATACGCAACATTTCCCGCAGAGGCTTTATATGCTTCCGAATTTGTAGCCATCTTGCTGGCGTATTGAAGACCACCGCTTGCGCGACTTTGAAGCCTCGCGATACCACCAATTGCAGCATCAAATCCTTTCATAGCGTTCTTTGTCATGGTAGGAACAGCAAAGTATGGAGCAATACTAATTAAGCCCGCGACAAGCTGAAGATAGAATTCATTTGACCCATTAATGATTAGCTTAGAGGCCATAAATCCTGCACCAACCATAAAGCAATAGACTGGATAGAGCATTAGCAGACCGCGGAACAGGGTAAACCACTTTTTGAAGATAGGATTTGTGTTTGGGATCGCATAGAGCACGAAAGCAACTGGCGAAATGACAATCATGATAATCACAAGCGCTTGACGAACTCCAAGCATCAACATGGCGAAAAATCCGGCAATAACTGCACTAGCAAGGAAGGTAAGTATAGGAACTAGGATGGTTAAGAGACCACCGCCGCCAATAATACTACCCGCAACTGTAACCCCTGCAACCGCAGCGGCTCCACCGCTGATAGCTGCGACTAAGAATGTGATGATCCCAACTGGGCCAAGACCGTCGCTTGGCTTATCGCCAGCTGTAAACTGAACGCTTTCAAAAATATTTTTTATACTATTACCTACAATATTCGAAAGATCGACGAGTAGACCACAAATAATATAGGAAAAGTTCACGATAATGGCGGTAACAATGAGCTTCGGAAGAATCCTCTTGATTCCATAGTTATCGATGCCGATACCTGTAACCTGAGAGAAAATTACAAAAAGCAAAGCGATCACGAAGAGAATATTTCCGATATTGCGGAAGGTTGACCAGGCCTGATACATGGTTGAGGTATTGTCGTTTTTGGATAACTCCCCAATAATAGAATCGTGAACGCGCAGTAGTGGTTCAATAAAACCAGAGAAAATTCCCTGCGCAGCATCACGGAGCGTATAGATAAGAGGACAGATGATCCAGCCGAGAGCACCAGCATTTTGGAAACAGTTTGCCATCTCACCATTAGCGCCATCTTCTTCCTCGGAAGCGTTATTGCCAGCTAGATCCTTACAGCCATCTTTGCTTGGATCCGACTTACAATCGAGTGGAGTAGCTTTACATAGCGGAAAACTCGAATCAGCAGAACATATATTAGTAATATCTAATGAATTTAGATTATCCAGTATCTCTCTTGCGGTCTGTGCCTTAATTCCATCACTAGATCTCTCAACTGCATTAATTACCCCTTTACCATTGGCTTCTTTTTTCATGAGAACCTCATTGGATTTCATATTTAATACAGACTCGTTCATCGGACAGTATTGAACTTCTGTTTTATTTTGATCCCCTTCTGATGGCTTTAGATATTGAAGATAAAGACCAGTAGAAGGACGCGTAGTGCTGCAGCCTGCTGATTCGTCTACAGATATCCCATCAAATACATCTTTTAGCGAGTAATACCAGTTGTAAGCTCTTTCTAGTGGAGTAATGTTCTCAGACGCAGTACTAGCACTAGAGGAACCATATAGCTCGTAATTAAGTGACCCCACACCATTTGCCGAAGGACTGACGTATGATGGTAAGTAATACTTCATTAGCATATCATAATTTGGTGAACCTCCGTAAGTAAAGTCTTTAGCAAGTGAGTTTTTGATAGCGTTATCTGACCTCGCCTCAACACTTGCTACTGTTCCTGTTGAGGTTTTACCGTTAGCAACGACGCTTTTTGCACCAATCAATTCAGGAAAAGTCTTGTCGCTACTACAGCTATTGTTTCTGTTTTTGGAAGTAACGGAGAACTTCCTCTTTGAACCTTTTGGCTTAGCATTGTTTAATACTTGACTAGATTCTATCTCACTAAACATGTCATTAAAGAATGTGTCTGGAGTCTTATCCTTATACTTGTTTACATCTGGACTTACATAAATCTCGCTATCATAAAAACTGCATTTACCATCCTGTGGCAATGAACTACCGATTAGCTGTAGTCTTATTCTTCCGTCAAAAAATGATAATTTCAAGTACTTATCGCTGGAATCTGTCCGTGCGACAAGATCGTTGTCAGTAATCTTTTCCCCCTTAGAGGGCGATATATTGCCGCCGATCGTGTTAATACAAACTGCGTTAGTAATACCAGATGTTCCCGCATTAATATTTTCTGTTGCCGTATAGCTTAAAGATGCACAGTAGAGATTGGCATCTGAGCGATCCTGCGAGGTATAGCCTAAGGCTGTTAGAAAATTATTTTTTTCTTCAATTGAGCCATACAGCGGCATTCGTTCCCTACCACCAAGAGACTTAAATACGTTAAAGCCTGCGGCGGAAGCAGCGCTCCCTCCGTCGCCAGCAAACAACTCTTGACATGATATATTACCATCTGAAACTTCATTTCCCGTGCCATACTTATATGGAAGCAGAATAGTTTGATCCTTTTTGTAGGCTGCGAGATTTTTATTAAAAAGGTTACTTTCATTTACGTCGGAATTTATTACTGGATTTTTCGTAAGAACTCCATTATTTATACATTTCCGGAAGCTATTTTTTAGAACTTTCAAAAGCAAGCTATCCTGCGGCGACAAAGATCCTGTGGCATATACATTATTCTCTTTAATGTGAATACCACTTATCGTAGATAAGACTAGCTGTAGTAACAAAATGGTAGCTATGGATAATATGATTATTCTTTTAGTTCTACTATTACGCCCTAGGTTTTTCATTTTTTATTTTCCTTATTACTTACAATAGTTTTATATGTTTGCATAATAGCATTATCGAGATATACTGATACATTCGTAAAGTTTTCATCAATTTGTTTCTCTAAACTACTAAGTTTAATGTAAGTGTCATACAAATCTTCGTGCTGTGGATCTCTCCTCATATCGACTTCACAATTTAGGTCTATTTTTCCATTATTAGCGCAGCCATACTTTTTAACATATTCGAGATATGTAGGATAGCTATTATAATACTCCGTAATATAACCAGCACTCTTATCTATAAACTCAATATCTGTTTTTTCAAATACTGAAACATATTTACTAACAAGGTTCTTTACAGCATTTTCGTCATTAAGGGCATAAATTGTTCTGATCTTATTGATTTTTTCTACAAATTCTAGATGTCCAGCAAATAAAAGTAGTAGTGCCGATATATTATCCTGACTATCATATTTTTTATATTGCGAAACAAGCTTTTCAGCATATTGTGTTTTTTCTTCTGATGTTAACGGTTCAAACAATATTTTATATGCGAATGTATAATTTGCTGGCAAATTCGTATTAACATCTTTTTTCTCATTTTCATTACCATACTGATATAGCTTAATAAATGAGATTAAGTCTTTAATATTGCCAGATCCAGTTTTCTGCTGCCTACCAAATATAAAAAAGAGTAAAACAACCAATAATAAGATACTTAAACCAATGCCGGTCATAAAAAATATTTTTTTTCTATGACCTTCTTTATTTTGATTATATCTAGCTGGAGTAATTCCTAATTGATCACTAGACATCCTATATCTATTTTCACTACTAGTTGAATAATCTATTCCTGGACCCATGTTGTTTTAATTATAGCATAAGGATTTTAAAATACATATTTTAAATGTTTCGCAAACATAGAAAAAGACCCTCCGAAGAGGGCCTAAATTAGTCATATGCGTACCTCGTGTTTCCATCGAGTTTTCCTTCCATAGGATCCTTTCTATATGATGGATCCTTTAATTGGATGTAAGGAAGGATCGATGTTTTGAATCCCTTATCGAAGTAATCTTGTACTACGAGAGGTCTTCTTTTTCCATCCTTAGTCTCGATATAGAAAATATCATCCGGTTTAACCGTATAAAATTTTTCTACATTTTGACTATAAGATGGATCATTCGTTGAGACACTAGGGTCCGCCATCGAAAAGGTGTGAATCCAATCCGAAAGGACGCCGGTCTCAGGTCCTTCATCCGCTGTTGCACTGTAGAGGTTTGCAAGATTATACCCCTTCTGCGCAACGCTGACAATAAAATAATATAGATAGCCATACTGAGAAGACTGACCATCCGGTATCTCAAACTTATAATACACGATTATGTCGTTTGGATAACGGGCAATAATACTGATTTCCTCGTCAAAGCCAGTACTGATACGGTCAATACTGATAGCTCCGCTATCAAGTAAATATTGATGAAGATCAAAATCTGCCACATATGTTTCCGCGTCTTTATCTATATTTGATAGATAAGTAGATGCGAAATCAGCTTTCTTGCTGCTTACGGCCTTAATGTTTTGCACGCTTTGTGCGCTTTGTCCGGCTGCCTGATTGCCTGAACATGCGGAGGTAAATACCGCCGCGAGTAACAACATAGATATAATTATTTTCTTCATATTTTACCCCCTTATGAGAAAAATGGACCAGAGTATTTAAAGTACTCTAGTCCTTTTGTTGATTAGTTGCCGTGATTATACTACATAGTTTTATACTTTGCAAGCAAAAGAACAATTATTTTATAATTTTGCAAGTGAAAGAAATTACTGTCGTTCTTTTAAACAACTGCTTGATCATTTTCCTAATAGTAATACAAAAATCAAGAAATTAACAGAGGAAAAATAAAAAACCCTCCAAAGAGGGTCGCATTTTTTCTTGGCCTTGTCAAATTATTCTTAACGTAAAAACTGACATTAATTACCTAACTAAAAAACCACGTCTATCTATAACTCAGAATCCTTGTCAGTGTTCGAAAAATATTGATCTGGCTTATTGGACTGACCCGGCTTCTTGAGCTGATCTGGCTTCTTGTCCTTACCATCCTTCTTATTATTTCTACCTAGATGGCTATAGGCGATAAATAAGAATAATGCGATGCAAATTAGTGGCAATATGATTGTTCTCTTCATTAGTATTCCTCCCCAAAGAAAATAGACTCGCGTAATAATGTACTCTAGTCTATGATTGAATAGTTGAAATTATTATAATATATGTTTTACAGTTTACAAGCTTAACGAATATATGTTGGGACGGTTAATAAAAATCGACAGCAGTCGAAAAAGTGTGGGGGCAGAGAAAATAGTGAGGAGCCAGAAACATATGGCCACAAAAAAGAACCAGATTACTCTGGTTCTTTTTCATTCTGAGGCTGAGCCTAGAATTTTTGGACTTCGTTTGACGTCCGAGAGTTTTTATACTTCGGAGCGGTCAATTATCGAAGTTGTTTGCGGCTAGCAATGTAGTATCCAGCAGTGGTGACTACAGAACCAAGTCCGATGATGCCAGTGACGACAGTTTCAGGACCGGTCTTTGGTAACTCTTTTGGAGTTGGGGTTGGGGTAGGAGTTGGTGTTGGAGTTGGAGTAGGTGTTGGAGTTGGGGTAGGTTCACATTCCTTTTTCACATAGACATCAGCGTTGTCTTGAACGGCGAAACCGTTAGCACTAGCTTTAGCCCAGTTAATAAGACGGTTATTACCACAAACTAGATTCTTATCAACAACCTTAGCGAGGAAGCGGATGAAACCGTCACCACGGAGGTTGTAATTACCAATATTAACACCGTTGGTCAATAGACTATCTTCGTTGTTAACAGCACCATCACGGAGATCTGAGCGGTAAAGTTTAGTAGTACCTTTAACATATTCCATGTTGGTTGGAAGAGAGTCTTTAATCATCACATTCTCAACTTTGGAAGCGTTGAGATTCTTGTAGTGAATCTGATATTCAACAGTGTCGCCAACCTTAGCATCAACAGATTCTTTCCAGTCCTTTTCACCCTGTTTACGAACCTGCTTCATGATTGAAGTATTTTCGAAAACTGGTTTGACTTGAAGAGTGACGTAACCAGCGTATTCATAACAACCTGGCATGTTACCGTCAAGCTTGTCGTAACCAAGTTTGACACCAGTGGAGACGAGGTTGTCAGAAAGAGTGGTACCGCTCTTGAAAATGTTGTTTTCATAGAGAGCGGAACCTTCGATGTAGTCGAGGTAGAAAGCACGACCGTCAGCGCTCTTAAGATTTAGAGAATCCCAGTAGCGAGATGGAGTTGCGTTGCTGGCGTTGATGTAACCAGTAACACGAGCTTCTTTAGAAACCATGTTTGGAAGGTCGACCTGTGCAGTCACATCTTTTGCGACAGCATTGACACCCTTAGGGTTGTTATTGTGGATGTACATACGGATGACATAGGTTTTGCCTTCCTCGATGTTTACATTACCAATGTTCCAGACGTTGTTTTTACCTTGAGCGCCGGTGGCAGCATCACGGATACCGATGAATGAACGTTCGTCGGTGAGTGGTGTAGTAACACCAGCTCTTCTCTCAGCTTCAGTAAGAGAAGAATCATTATCTTTGATAGAGTTCATAACGATTTTGTCGCCAAGTTTGCCAGCGTTGATTTCAGCGATGGTGTAAGTTGGACGACCGCCAGCGTTATCACCCCAACCGTAAACGGTTGAGACAGTGGCGATACCAGCAGCTACAGAAACAGCAGCTACAGACATAATTTTGAGTGCTTTTTTCATAAAAGCTCCTTTCTTATAATTATTTCTCACTTTAATTTTGTTTGGTTTTGCTGGGTATTGGTTTAATAAACATTCCCACAAAGTTTACTAGCCGAATTTTTAATTTTCGTCTTACCACGCAAAACCGAATCATCTCAAATTCAAAATAGTTCATGGATATCCGGCAGCCCCTTGCGAGGCTACCGGTATTAAAGTTAAAGTGCTATAGATGGCCACTCGCCCAAGCCTTGCGGCCTGGGTTTGTAGCGGGGTTCCCGTTTTCAGCTGGGTCCAACCGAAGTTAGTCTTCAAGATGGAACTCCTCACCGTATCCAGAAAGCGGAGTGCCTTCTGTTGCGGTGCTGTTTCCAGCTGAGCTGTTGCCTGTGTTGCCCGTGTTGCCTGAACCAGCAGCGGTTTCCTTGGATCCTGTAATCAGGTTTTGACCCTGATTATTCTTCCAAGAAGACTGGGTCTCAGCCTCAGTTTCATAATGTGTTCTGTTATTGTCAACACCGTTGACGCTAACATTCGCATTAGACTGATCCTGAGTCGGGGTCGCTGGAGTTTCCTTTGCAGGATCTCCATGGCCTTTGCCAGTCTCCGCAATCGGATCATTTGGCTCGTAAGAGTCAGTTCCAATCACAGTAGAGCCGCCGCCAACTCTTCCACCTCCGTGATTCACGGAGTCCTTGCTCCTCTCCTTTTTGGTCTCAGGAGTAGGAGTAGGTGTTGTAGGCTCAGGAGTTGTAGGTCTTGTTGGCTCTGGCTTGGTTGTCTCTGGAGTTGTAGGTCTTGTTGGCTCCGGCTTGGTTGTCTCAGGAGTTGTAGGTCTTGTTGGCTCTGGATCCCTATGAGGCTTGGTTGGAGCCGGTTTGGTTTCCTGTGGAGCCGTTGTTGTAGGCTCTGGATCCTTGCCTGGTTTAGTAGGTTCCGGCTTAGTCTCCTTTGGAGTCTCCTGTGGAGATTCCTCAGGAACCGGCTTAGGCCTACTTCCAGGTATTTCTGGCCTCTTATCATGGACGTTAAATCCAATGATAAGAGCGTTCTTTCCTGACTTAGTCAAGAAAGAAACGACCAGAGCGTCCCTGTCTTCAGGTTCCTCAAAGGCCTCTGCCTTGACCCTGCTTGGCTGCAGGTCGTTGGCAGGTTGTAAACCCCAATGCTTCTCAGCATAGAGTTTATTCACTCCTTTGATGACAAATCGATCCAGGAGCCATCTGGTTCCTATAGCGTATTTCCTATATTCGTCAGAGACGAGGATAGGACCGTCCGCTACTTCCTTAGTAAGGAAATGACCGTTGCCAAGACCACCATCCTGGAAGGCTGCATCGTATTCTTGCACGAATTCGCCTAACCAAGGATTGAGATCTAACAGAGTAGAGCCGTCAGAGAACTTGGACTCTGAGAGGGCTCTTGCTACCGCAGCCCCATAAACTGGGTTGCGGAGTAGCTCCTCCGTCAATTCCTTTTCCCACCACATTCTTACGGTTTCATCAGAGTAGGACTGACCGTCCTGCTGGATGACACCAGTAAAAGGATAGGTGAGGGCAGAGCTGAAGCCGGCAGCAGCTACCCTAGTTTCGTTTTCGCTAGGCATGCTGCTGTAGAGTAATTCCCTGCTGACGTTCGGAAACGCAGCCTGGATAACTTCCTCATCAAGGTCAACCGTAAGGTCGGCCTTAGCGGCTTTTAACTCCTCCTCGGTGAGACTGTCGCTAGCGATAGCTTCCTTGTTTCCATTAAAGTAGGTGTTTTTTGCCCAGGCAATAACGCCTACTAACAACATGACAACCACCATGGTTGCCAAGATTTTTTGGAACGGGCTGACGCCCTTTTTTCTATTCTTCATATATCTCTCCTTTTCCCCTCTGTTGGGGAGAATTACATGATACCCAGTTGCTTTAGCAGAAATCTGCCAGCAACTAGGCAAGCACCAAAAAGTAACAAGGTAACCACATTTGATGGCGTGATTACCCTTTTTGCAGCGTCAAGCATGGCGCTATCAGCTGCCGTTTCTAGCTCGTCTTCCTCTTCGTCATCATCTTCTGCCTTCCTTCGAAGAAAATGGAAAATTCCTACTAAAAGAAGGCAAGCTGCGGCCGCCGCTAAGATTGAGCTGAATAACTCAAATCTCGTCGACAGGTACGCATGGTAGCCGCTAATAATAGCCGCTGCGGCGTATGCCAATATCCCCCAGCCAAGCTCAGGCTGACTAGGCGAGATGACTAATATACAGGTTTGGGCTGCAAGCCCAAAAGAGTATACGAACACCGCGAACATCTGACTGTCAGGTACAAACCTAACAGCCAGATAGGGTAAGCCAGTGAAGAGAAAGATCAAGGCTACTAGGAGCTTATAGAACTTTCTGCTTCTGAGTGGAGCCGTGTCGACTCCGCCCTCCCTGGCGTTTCTGACGAGGCCCACTTGCAATTTTCTGGCTGCAAGCAAGCCGAGGATCATGTAAACAAAAAATAAAAATAGCTTCATGTTTCCCTCCTTGGGATCTTCCGCTTTTTGCGGACTGATTTTAAGGAGGACCACGACGCCTCCCTAAAATAGGTTGAGGCGCCTTTTATGAGCGTCAGTTACATCTATATAAACAGGTTCATTGTTTGAACCTGAGATGATTCGGTTTTTAATGGTCGTCATTATTGGTAGCGGGGGTTAAGCCGTACCTCAGACTGATGTGATTATACTATATTCTGCATAAAATGTCAATGGTTATGCAATGATTATGCTTATGCTTGCAAGTAGGTCGTGGGAAGATAGGGGAAATTAGTGTTTAATAGGGGTGAGATTAAGGAATAACGGGAGAATTTTTGGCATGAAAAATCCACCCAGGTGGGTGGATAAAAGAGTTGAAAAAAGAAAATCACTGGCCCTGTGAGGCGTCTGCCTTGGAGGATTTCTGCTCAAAATAGAGCTTTTTTTCCTCCGCTGTTGCCTCCCTAGTGGAGATGGTTGTACCGTCTTTTACGAGAGAGACAAAGATCGTCTCTCTTACTGCTGCACCAGGACAGCTGAGAAGATGGTCCAAAGCCTTTTCCTTTGTGAGATACATTGAACGCTCTCCCTTATAGGAAACGAGGTAGCCCGGATGGATCCTCTCCTCACCTCTTCTTTTGATTGCTATATACCTAGCAATCTCTTCTAGGAGGTCGGGATTCTTATCGAACCCTTCCTTTAAGAGTTGCAGAAGGGCGTTAGAGACCTGGCCAGTCTGAACAAAGGCGTTCAGATCGGTCTGCAAGCTACTGCAGAAGACAGAGTTAGAGTCCTTGTCAGCTTCCTTCACTGCCGGTTTCTGAGCCGGTTTTGAGGCTGGCTTCTGAACAGGTTTTGCAGACTCTTCCGTTTTCTTGCCTGTCTGCTCAGCCGGCTTTGATTCCTCGACTTCCTCGACTTCAACTTCTTCGAAATCATCGTCGAAATCGTCTTCGGATCCGAGGATCCCTTTCTTGAAACTGTCGAGGATTTCTCCCCAACTATAATCTTCATTTTTCTTAGTCTTGGACATATTTGCCCCTTTCTGGCGCTGTCGCGCCCAAACAAACCAAAATCTTTTATATAAAAGAGCCTCTACTAAACTATTCAGTAGACGGACTTATAATACTATATTATCTGGTTTTTGTCAATGGTAGATGACAGTTAAATGACCATATAATTCTGCTCA
>ERZ773263.524-NODE-524-length-26738-cov-3.343177_pt1 | contig 26738 bp, 22 predicted proteins | sample MGYA00511076_ERZ773263 | MGnify/ENA primary metagenome ERZ773263 (study PRJEB29015, sample SAMEA2738155) | human oral metagenome | biome: human oral; feature: human-associated habitat; material: saliva | place: China | collected 2195 ... | reverse complement strand
TCTTTTTCTGAGGAAATCAAAAACGCGTTAGGAGGCCAAAAGGATCTAGAGGGTAAATCAATACTATTTTGCTGGGATCAAAATAAAACTGAGAATAATGGGATAGTTAGCCTCTAGTTAGAAATTAACTATAAAAGAGACCCAAATTTGGGTCCCTTTTTACGACTATTCTTTTATCTAAATTACTGCTCGACTCGGCGCATACTAAGGGAGAGACGGCCCTTATCGTCAATAGCTTCGAGGCGAACCTTTACCTCGTCACCAAGATGAAGAGCATCCTCTACTTTGTCGAGGCGCTTCTCTGAAATCTGTGAAATATGAAGCATACCGTCGACACCAGGTAAGATATTTACGAAAGCGCCAAAGTCTTTAATATTGACGACTTTACCCTTATAGATTTTGCCGACTTCTGGCTCTTCAATGAGACCCTTAATCCAATCAATGGCATGTTGGATTTTCTCAGGATCGGTACCAGAGATAGTAATGAGACCAGAATCATCGATGTCGACTTCTGCACCAGTTTCCGAGGTAATCTTATTAATCATCTCGCCACCTTTACCAATGATAGCGCCAATCTTATCAGGATTCACCATTAATTTCTCGATACGTGGAGCATATGGAGAGAGCTCAGGACGAGAAGCTGGTAGTATGGACAGCATATGGTCCAGGATGAACATACGACCTTCATGGGATTGGTTAATGGCTTTTTCAAGGATATCGATAGGGAGACCGTGAACTTTCATATCCATCTGAAGCGCGGTAATCCCCTGCTTGGTACCCGTAACCTTAAAGTCCATATCGCCCGCAAAATCTTCGGCATCCATAAGATCAGTAAGAACATGTGGAGTTTCACCGTCAAGCATGAGACCCATAGCGACACCAGAGACTGGACTTTTTAGAGAAACACCAGCATCCATCAATGCGAGACATGATGAACAGGTGGCAGCCATGGAGGTAGAACCATTTTGAGACATAATTTCAGTTACAGAACGGATGGCGTATGGAAAATCTTCTTTGGAAGGAAGCACTGGAAGTAATGCCCTCTCTGCTAGGTAGCCATGACCGATTTCACGACGACCTGGAGAGCCAATACGGCCAGTTTCGCCAACGGTATAACTTGGGGCATTATAATGATGCATATAGCGACGTTCACCATCAGTAATCTCCATAGTATCAACAACTTGCGCATAGGAAAGAGGAGCCAACGTCACAATATTCATGGCTTGGGTAAGACCACGAGTAAAGAGTGAGGATCCGTGAACACGAGGTAAAATTGAAACCTGAGAGCTGAGAGGTCGAACTTCGTTAAGCTTACGACCGTCAGGACGTACGCCATCCTCAACAATGGCACGGCGAACCTCGTGATGGATGGCTAGTTCATAGGCATTATGGAATTCATCCTTCAAACGAGCATCATAATCAGCGATTTTTTCTTCTGGAGTATCACCTTCACCAAGTTCAAGGGCAAATTCTGCGTCCATCTGATCACGCAAAGTGTCAGCTATACGCTTACGATCTAAGACGTTGCCGCGAATTTTGGTACCAGTTTGACCGTCTTCGCCTTTAAAATGAGTGCGGGTCCAAGACTCAACCTTATCAGTAATTTCTTGGTTTGGTAGGCTTAATTCGTAATCTTTTTCAACTACGTCAAGTTTATCACGAAGTTGTCTTTGAAGGTCTAGGGCTGGCTGAACATTTTCAATAGCCCAGCGCATGGCATCTATGATTACATTTTCTGGAACTTCGTTGGCTCCAGCTTCCACCATGACGACTTTCTGATCCTTAACGGCAACGACTAGGTCAAGGTCAGACTGCTCACGTTCATCTTGATTTAAGAAGGCCTTAAATTCACCATTAACGCGACCAATTCGAAGACCAGCAATTGGACCATCAAAAGGTACGCCAGCATTTAATAGAGCCGAGGAAGCGGCCAACATAGCAATGACATCTGGGCGGAAGTTTGGATCCATAGAAAGAACGGTGGTAACAACCTGGACTTCCTGGCGGTAACCTTTAGGAAAGAGAGGACGAATTGGACGATCAATAAGTCGACCAATCAGTACAGCCTCATCAGCTGGTTTACCTTCACGCTTGATAAATTTTGAACCTGAAATTTTGCCTGCTGCATAAAACTTTTCTTCATAGTCGATAGAGAGTGGGAAGAAATCTTGAACAACCGGCTTCTCGCTAACGACGACTGAACCAAGTACGACAGTATCGCCGTAGGTGACAAGAACTGATGAGGTTGTGCGAAAACCGACGCGATTTACTTCAATTTTAAGCTCACGCCCGCAAAAATCGGCAGACACACTAAATGTGTGTTTACCAGTAGGATTAATTATTTCCATTTTTTCCTTTCTCGGGAAAACACCAGATAACTACTCTAGTAAGCCAAATGATAAACTAAAGAGAATCTCATGTCTGAGGCTCTAGGGGACTTATCCGCCGTCTTCCCTTTTATTGTTATGTATTAATTGTATCATGAAAAGCTATTTAAAATGCCTATATCATTGAATATTAAGAAATTAACAGCTGAGAGCTACTGTTTTGAATATAGTTTTGTGTTTTTCATGTTTTATGTTATAATATCCTGCGTTCGGTGATTATCTTAGTACTAGACTAGATAGAAAGGGGGATAGTTTTCTTAAATCACCAATTTGGAAATATTGTGAGCTATAGCTCAAGAACATTTAGAGAAAGGATCGTAGAAAATGACAGATACGATACGTAATATTTTTGATTTTGAAGGGTTGATTCCGCCCATGGACATCGTAATCCAGTTGAAGGGATTCGAAAATAACTCCTATATAATACAGGAGGAACAAGAAAAACTTTTTTGTTATCAGCTAATCGAGCAGGTATTCGTGCCGCTGAGAAAACAAATTCGACTCGATAGTAATATCGACCTGGTAGTAACAATGGTAAACACTGGGGTGAGGGGGCAGAGGAGAATCTCATTCCACTTCAATACGGCCGATGTAATTTACTTCCAGGAGAAGGATCTCTACCAAGTAATTACTCGTCGAGAGGGCGTGACTGGCAATATTTATGAACTCATGAATGATGCCAGATTTGTGCGCATGCATTATACACACAAGGAGTATTACGATAAGTACAAGAGAGAAAACAGTCGTAATCAGGCTGCGAGTAATCCAATGAGAAAAAAGAAGGTGATCAGAAAGATGAAGCGTCCTAATATTGCAGAAATTAATGAGAGAATTAACATCTCGGTTCGACGTTTTAGAGATGCGATCAATGACTATATTGATACTAACTTCGAAGAAGGAACCGAGAAGCCTGGAATTGTTGGAGTCTTCACAAGGAAGAACCCTACATAACCCTATGATCTGATCTGAAGCCCCACCGCGCGTGGGGCTTTTTTAAACTAAACTTGAAGTTTAAAATTTCAGATTAGTGTAAAGAATAAAATAATATAAGACACCAAAAAACCCACTGACGTGGGTTTTTGAATTTATTTGCGGAGTCCGAGTTTTGCAACTGTGCCTTTGTAAAGGTCGAAGTTGGTTTTCTCAAGATACTTCAAAAGACGTTTGCGGCGACCAACCATCTGCATAAGTCCACGACGAGCCATGAAATCATGCTTATTGACCTTAACGTGCTCGGTTACTTCTTTGATGCGCTCAGTTAGAATAGAGACCTGAACCTCTGGAGAACCAACGTCCTTTTTGTCACGGGCAGTAGCAGCAATTGCCTTAGCTTTATTCTCTTTTGTAATCATATTGGGTGAATTATACCACGCGACGATAATTTCATCAAGGGTAAACAGATGACTTTTCTGTCAAAATCTGGCTAACAAGATTAATATGTAGTAATTTCTAATTCCCCATCGATATATTCACCAAGAAAAACTTCACTTATGGAGGTAATTTTTTGCTTTTTAAGTTCTTGATCAAGCCATTGTTCATCCTTACTAATCACCTCAAGGATGTCATGATGTAATTGACCGTCGGTAATAAGTGGGAATTTAGGATTCTCTTCGCCGGCATGAACGACAATGAGCTGACCGTTTTGTTCTACAACAGCGCGTTTAACTTTCTTAGAAGAGTAAATATTATTAGTGCGAAGCTTAAAAGCAACATCATGAGCACTGAGGCCAGCCTTCTTGCAGTTTTCGATGTTGATCTTACCATGATCAATAATAATCAGAGCTTTACCATCAAGAATTTGTTTAACTTTGACATTGTGGGTTTTAATAAATTTAAGAGAAAGAACCAGGATACACCAGATAAATAAAATGCTAATATATTCCAAGATTGCAATTTGCTTATTGTAAATTACACCACCAATGATACCACCAAGTACGTAGTTTTGGACCTGATCACTGGCCGAAGATGGAGCAAGATTCCCCTTACCAGTCACATTAATAACAAAGATGAGAGCCAAGAAGCCGATCAGCAGCTTGATAGCAATCAGGATAAAATCATCCATGGTTTCCTTTCATTAATTATTATTTTCGCCCATAAAATCGGACAACTTGACAGCATTTTCTATCTGATAATTGCCAACCTGAGTACGGCGGAGAGCCGTGAGATAGGCACCAACCCCCAAGGCTTTACCAATATCTTCACCAAGAGTTCTAATGTAAGTGCCACTCGAAACATGGGCTCTGATGACGAGTTCAGGATAATTATAGCTAAGAATTTCGATAGCATAAATTTCAATTTGGCGAGTGGGCATAGATACTTCTTCACCACGGCGCGCCAATTGATAAGCGCGTTGGCCGTTAATTTTGACGGCGGAAAAAACGGGTACAGTTTGCGTGATTTTTCCGACAAACTTTGTAACTACTGTTTTAACCTCCTCAAAAGTAGGAATGACTTCGACGTACTGATCAGTAATTTCACCTTCGGGGTCACCAGTGGTACTAGTTTTACCAAGACAGATAGTTGCCTCATACCTTTTATCAAGCTTTAGAAACTGATTTGAGAGTTTGGTGGCCTTATTCGCTAGAAGAATTAATAGACCGGTAGCAAAGGGGTCAAGAGTGCCGGTATGGCCAACTTTCACCTTCTTCCCTGCCTCCATCGAGAGTCGACGACGAATTCTTGCGACTACACCAAAAGAACTAAGCCCGGCTGGCTTATCTATAAGGATAATATCCTGTTTATGTTGGCTATCTTGAGTATTCATTACTAATGATAATAGTGAAAGACAATATGTCTGTCAAAATTTAATAGGTACCCGGAATACGAAAGGCAGAAGGATCGACTGGAGCGGTGGGCGCTTGAGGGGCTGGTGAGGGCTGAGGAGTTGAAGCTGGGGCGGACTGAGTTGTCGGAGCTTGAGGAATTTGAGGAGTTGGAGTGGCCTCCGGAGTAGGCTCAATAATTGGGGGAGTTGGTAGGACACTAGGGGCAACCGGCGGCAATGGCATATTAGGAACAGTCGGCTGCATAGAGTAACCATTCTGGATTGGAGTAGGCTGAGCTGGCACCACTGGTGCTGGGGCTGGAGGTAAGAAAGCTTCAGGCTGTAGAAAATCTGGAATAGGAGTACTAGTGGCCGGTGGGGTGGCTTGGATAAAGTCTGTCATTGGGTCGGCAAGAGTAGTTGGGGCTGGCTGAGGCTCTGGAGTTGGTTGGGGATTTGGAGCTGACTGCGGTCCTGGAGTTGGTTGTAGATTTGGAACTGGCTGTGGTTCTGGAATTGGCGCAGTCGGCATCGTCGGAATAGCTGGAGTTGAATATTCTGGGATAGTGTTTGTATATTCGGGGTTAGGGTAGTTGGTATTCTGTGGCATAGTAGGCATGGCTGGAGCCGACAAAGTGGCGATATTTTGACCAGGAATATAGTTTACGATTGGCTGCTGTCCAACAGATAGAGGGTGGGTTGGAGTTGGTTGAGGATTTGGCACTGGTTGTTGTGACAGCGACTGATTAATGTAGTCACCTTGGTTAATAAGACTTTGGTAGCCAACTGGATTTTGGATGGGTGATGGCTCAGCAAGAACTTCATCCATGAGCCGACTCATATCTTCCCCGGATTCTATGATAGGATCAGAAATGGTATGGCCTACAATATCTGGACTGGACTGGAAGGGCAATGGGTTAACTGGAGGAAGTTGGGATTGCATTGAAGGGGCCGAAACTGGTTGTTCAGGAGGAAGTGGCTGAGCGTATTGCTGAGGTTGGAACTGAGGAAATGGCTGAGTTTGTGGTTGAAATTGGACTTGCGTCTCAAACTGGGCTTGTGCCTGAGGTTGCATTTGTGCCTGAGGTTGAGCTTGTGGTTGGAACTGCATAGAAACCTGCGGGATGTCATAGGTTTGTGGCTGGACTTCTGGCTGAACTTGAGGAGTAGCCTGGACTTGAGAGGGAGCCTGAACCTCTGGAGCAGGTTGAGCTTGTGGGGTGAATTGAGTTTGTGGGGTGGCTTGAATTTCTGGGGCGACTTGAGTCTGTGGAGTTACCTGAGTCTGTATATCAGGAGTACCAGCAAGATTATTAGTTTCCTGATCTGTGTTGGTCATGGATGCAGTCATACGAGCCAATTCGTCCATCACATTACCGGTAGTAAGTGGGGTGGCAGAGAGACTTGGCTCTTCGCCTGGAAGATTTGGCAGCTGAGAAGCCTCAGAGGATGCTTCTTGGTTATTCTGAAGATTAGTGGTTTGAGCAGCGAGATTTTGATTAACGAGCTCTTCAAGCTCCTTGAGTCCAGTATTAGAATTATTAGGATCAGAAACAGTTGGAGTATCTACCGTAGCTGGAACACCTGCGGTAGTTGGAGTGTCTGAAGAGACTGGAGTCTCTGAAGCAGCAGGGATGTCTGAAGAGGTGGGGGCCTCTGGAGTAGTAGTGGTGTCTGAAGAGATGGGAGCCTCTGAAGTAGCAGAAGCATCCGATGTGGCTAAGTTTTCTGGAGTAGCTGGAGTCTCTGGCTTAAGGATATTAGCAGAGATTAACTGTTGATCGGCACCAGCCTCCATTAATTTTGAGGCGACAGCCATAGTGGTTGGCTTGGTGCGATTGTTGGAAAAGCGTTCTGTGGCAGAGAGAATACCTGTTAGTAGAGCGGTTGCAACTTCTTGAGAAAGCTCGGTAATTTCAAGTTCTTTAAGGAGATCATAAACCATTTCACAGACGGAAGATTTTTCAGGATCACTCCACTCAAGATCAGCAAAACGACCTGGCAAGCCCGAAGTAATATTGATTGCGCTGGCGTCATGCATGATGCGACCATATTCTGAAAGCGCGGAATCGATTTCGGTGCCAGCATTAACATTAAAGACAATCACAAGGTCAACATTGTAGTCACCATAAGAATATTCGAGATCTTCCTTTTTAACTTGCCCCTTGTACGGCGTGATATAGATTTTCACATAGTCGCCATCAAGTTTATAAGTGAGATGGTCGGCTTTGGATTTATTCAACGCAATAATGAAGTCCTGTAAGCTACTTGTGTCTTTTTCAAAGGTTTCTTCGGGCTTTAGAAATTCAAGGGCATTTGGAGTCTTACCAGAATAAATAGCTGTGACATGCTTCTTCTGCTGATCTAAAACAATGGCAAGAGCGATGGCAGCAGATATTTCGTCGAGATTGGGATCCTTGGAAAGCGCAATAAGAATATTTGCGCCACGCTGGATTTTTTCAGCAACTTTTTCAGGTAGTTGCTGTGGATCAATGCCAAAACCTAAAGAATCTGGTCGCGGAGCTTTAGCGCTTGAAGAAGGACCAGGTTGATTGCTGGTGGCATTTTTCGTATTGTTTTGCGCGTTTACATCCATTGTCTGTGTTGACCTAATTTATTTAAATTTAACATAAGAATTATATTTTGACAAGCAAAGAGGAGACAGAACGGGACGGATATTAGGGGGAGTGGCCTAACTTTTAATAACGTGGGGCCAGTTCCCTTTGATAGACAACCTCAGCGATACCAGAACGCTGAGCCTGCCCGATACCCCAATAATAAGCATCGGAGCGAAGATTAAAGATCTCTGCTGGAGCAACAGAACCATCGCTGGAAATGGCATAATATCCACCTTCATGTTTGTCATATCTAGTACCAAGAACACGCTGATCGGCAGGAATGCCAGCCATTAATCCACCGCCGTGGTTTGCACCACCAGTGCGCTTTAGAGTAAGACTCTTGGCAAAAACTGGTCCATTAAAGATGATGGTTTCAGAACATTGCTCGGCAGATGGCTCATTAACATCACTACAAGTGTTGAGGTTGTTAGAAGCGTTATCTTCGTCCAGAATCAACCAGGCGTCGACGCGATTAACCTTGCTTAAGACATTAATGTTCTTTGCAAAAATGAGGATCTGTGGAAGCTTAGTGATTGATTCGGTGGAGACGTCGGTGTAGGTAGCCTGTTTGGTGGAGGTTTCGTATTGACAATTATTACCACCAAAGGCCGAGTAGCAGAGATTCTGATCAATTGTCAGAGTACCATCAACATAGAGTACGAGAGTGTTATTTTGTTTATCAGCAGTAGTGATAGTCTTATACAGCGTGTCGTAGGTACGGAAAAGAGTGTCTGTTGCCTTAGGATTATGATCTGGTAGTTGAATCTGCGACAAATTAACATCACCTCGAATGTAGGTGTTTTGTAGACCTGTATCGTACGTGGTGATTTTTAGACTACTATTTTTAGCAATGTTATCGCGATACCTGGCTTTTAGACGAGACAGCAGGCCGGAAGGTAGTCCATAAACCCCAGACTCTCCAATATTTTTTCGGTTTGCAATAGTAAGGTTATAGATATTGTTTGACGGATTAGAACCGCCGGTTGGTAGATTATAATTATAGCCTTTTTCATAGCCCAGAGAAGCACCAGAACCAAAGCCATAAACACGACCACCAGCAATTACATGATATTCATCCCAAGAACCAAAGATTTTCTCAGCAGCACTTGGATAAGACGAGAAACTTTGTCCAGGAGTTTTACGACTGACGGCAGCCTCGATTTGACCATTGGTGAACATGCCGCCACCCCAAACTTGGAAGTTTGGTTTTTTAGCGATTGTCACACAAGAAAGATCGGAGACATTAAATTTGGTTTCATCACCGCCCGAAATAGCAGGACCTGAGGTATTATTATCGACGGTATTGGTTGTAGTGTTATGCGAGGAGGCTGGCCAAATTGAGGTGGCTGTACAGTATTTATAGCCCACATATTCACCGTTATCTGGAACAGTGCGAGAGAAAATATCTGAATCTTGATCACTACCATTGTAATTGCCTTCCGGATTCATTACGCCCTTAACCGCCTTAACAAGGTGACAATTATCAGAACCATAATAGCGACAAACATCTTGATCAGAACGATCATCGCCAGAAAGCGTATGAAGGCTGGTGTGAGGCGGAATTAATAACTCATAGATACGAAAGGTTTCTTTATCGGAAGTATGAGTGGCGTAAGGATTTTTAGCAACCATGGTGTTTGAGCGAGAAAGAATGTGGTAGGAACCACTAATATTGACCTGTTCGCCACTGAAAACCACGTTATCTGAATCAATAGAACTTGTTACATAGGTATTGAAGTTATATGGAGTAACAACACTAGCCCCAGTATAGCGATCACCGTAGTCTCTTGAGGCGATTGGGTAGTAAATAGAGCGCGGATTACTTTTATATCTTACTTTACTGCCCTCTTCGCAACTTCCTTCACCAGTACATGAGTAGCTAAATGTACCCCAGGATGTACCTTTGAGGCTTGGGAGTTGACCAGGGGTAATAACTTTATGATTACCAGGATGACCTACAAGGTATGGATCCGTATCTTCAGTAATACCCACAACACCTTGGTCATTATAGTTCCCTTGCGCGTCTTTAGCACGGAATGTGCCAGCGTTCTCAAAAGTTTTATTAGTTTGAGTGTCACTAGTAGCAGTATTAGTGCCACAACTACATTCACCACTAACCTTAGTAACAGAGCTAACCCAAGATTTTACATCATTATAGGCGATACCCTGGGTAATTTTATTGCCAACTTCGGTGTTACTACCAGTTTGATTTGCTGAGTTACAGTTCGAGACACCTGAAGCAAAGCCGGGGATCTGGAAACCATCATGAATGGCACGATTATTATTTTGAGTAAAAATAGTATTATCACACGAATATGAAGGAGATGGAGAGTCGGTTGGAGATTCGGTATAGAAGCCATAGTCTGTGGAAACAATTCCAGCTCCTGTTATCGCATTGGGGCTCTGAGTCAAGACACTTCGCACATTGCCGTCGGCAAGAGCAGAGTTTTTAAAGAGATAACGATTATCTTCATTATTATTTCGCGAAGCATAAAGCCTGAATCTGTTTGCAATACTCGGCGAATCAGCGGTGATAGTATAGTTCTCGGTATTTTTAACTAAGTCATGACCTACACCTTGTGCCGCATAACAAAGGGCATGCCTAAAGCGAATTGAGTCGCCAGGTCTAGCAAGGACAAAGGGTTGCCATTTTTTATAGTTTTCCGTGCCAGTATAGGAGAGATTTGTGACTTGAGAGATTGCGGCGGTATTTCCTTTGTAGGAGGAACCGATGACACCTGGGACCAGGGCACTACAGATATCGGAGCCCTTTGGCATACAAGTTGGGTCATCGAGAGGACAGTCTTTCCTTTTATCGCTGCAGGTAGGATCAGTATTTGGATCACAGTCTGGTTTTCTATTTTTATCACAGGTTGGATCGTTTGGATCACAACCCTGTGGAGGCTCACCATAAGAACAGAACCAAGAAAATTCACCGTCACGCCACGTAAGGTCATAGCGATTTGCATCATGTCTAAATTGCTCAAACGCAGCCTCAGCAGCATCATATTCAACGTGATATGTTCCTGCACGATTCACATATTTTTCGTGAGGCTTAAGTAGGTTATTCCCTACAGGAGCTTTATTCCTATATAATGGAAACTGAAAATACGCAAACTTGTTTGGACCATAAGCCGTTCCTGCTGGAGTGAAGGTGGGTGCATTATTATAATACTTATGCGAAACAAAGACATAGACTCCTTTTGCTTGCCCGCAACCACGAATCATCTGAGAATCACCACTATAATCTAGATGTCCGGCACTGTTTACATCGATTACGGGTATACTTCTTCTAATAGACTTATATGATATATTATTGACGTCTAGACCTGGATTTTTAGTGAGCAACTCTTCCATTGAAATATGTACCCACTCGCCGCCGCCACCTTGACTGTTATCTTCCCCGCCAGTATTCCAGCTACTATAACAAATCGTGCGAGGACCTCCTCCACACCCATTTATCGGGGCAGAAGTACCACCAGCGGCACCACCAGTACCACGTTCGGCAAGAACTCTTGAAGCAAAGAAGAATGAAGATAAAAAGGCAAACAGCAAAAGGAGGAAAAAGTTTTTATGACGGTTCTTAAGAAGATTGATATACATACCCTAAAAAATGCCTCTTTATTTGCTTATTTATTTTAGTATATAGCCTAAAGCGGAATTGGTCAATTTAAAAGCGCCTAGTGTACTAGGCGCCATAATAGACTTTTCTAAGAAGATCTGGGTCTTTAATTATTCCAGAAATTCTGATAATAGATGAGACCAGTAAAGCGATCAGTTGCATTCCAATCACTAATCTCCGCATCCTTAACATAAGGGTTCTGGATATAATTTCTCATTATTTTCTCCAGCATATCAACCTGAATAAGGTACATATAGCTATCCTCAGACCCAGTTATCTTTACCGTTGGCTGAGTATAAAGTTGATCAACATCTATATAACCAAACCAATTAATATAACCTTGACCATCATGATAGTCTTTGGTTATAAGTTTTGGAATACGATTCATGAGATATCGTCCATTTGAACTGACATATGACTTGTCGGCTGGGAAGAATAACCAAAGGCCAAACGCATCTCCATCTGTAGGAACATAAGGTGGATTTTCTGCGTAATAATTTGTGAAGAACAAATCTATTTCAGTGATTATATTGTCCGTCTTTTTATAATACCTCTGAATATTGATCTGTGTAACCTGATCCTTCTTTCTTGCCGGAAACTGCTTTAAATATCCATAGATATCAAAGCTGCCATCTGTTCTCCAGAATGGCTTGGTCGACCATAATGGATAACCAGTATCTGGATTGATTTCCGGATAAACAAAAGGCTCAGTTCTCATCTTCAGCCAGCGTGCATCACTAGTAGAGTGAGTAGTTTGATAGACGGTCTTATCCACCTGTACCTCAAAGTTACTAGTAACGTAACTTGGATCCTTCGCTACGCCGTCAGGTCCGAGATAGTCAGCTCTCGGAAAAACGGTCATCGGGTTGTCCCTGCCGATCTCCTTTTGAGGTTGATTTGCCTGATCTGTCGGAGACTGGTCCTTTAAGCCGGCATGTGCCTGCTCAGTTTGGTCTCCTTGTCTTTGAGAAGAAGTTTCAGAAGAAACTTGTGTTTCATTCTCTTTCTTCTCGTCTACCTTAGCCTGCTCCTCAACTGCCTTTGCAGCAGCACCTGTAGCATTCTTTTTTACAACACCTGCATATGCTGGTGTAGCAAGTACCATGCTTACGCAAAGAGCCAAGCTTGTTGCCATAACTACTAGATTCTTCTTCATAGTCTTTTTCCCTCCTTTTCAAAGAACCCTCGGGGCCTATTCCCCGTAGTTGCCGTGATTCTACAATGTTTTATATATATAGTCAAGCATAAAAATTTACAAGTGATTTTATATTGCCTTTTTTATAGAGACTTTCCTTAAATTAAGATAGAATAGAGGTATGCCAGAATTACCAGAAGTTGAAACAATCAGACGGGGGCTGAATAATTTTATTTTGAATAAAAAAGTTACTAGTGTTAAGATTCTATGCGACAAATCTTTTATTGGACCAAAAGAACTGATTCTTGCACAAAAAATAATAAATATACGGCGTTTTGGGAAGGCACTAGTAATCGATTTTAAAAATGGAGTGTCGATGATGATACATCTACGCATGACTGGACAACTGATTTTTCGAGCTAGCGGAGAGGAATCGGGAAAAGATTATCTTGAGATGATTAAAGCAGGCGACTTCAAGACCTCACTTTATACCGAAAAGAGTTTTGCAGGAGGACATCCGAGCGAAAGTTTTTATAGTGAATTACCCAATAAACAAACTAGGGCCTATTTCGAGATTGGCGAGCAAGATAATCTTGCAGGAACATTATATTTTAATGATCAAAGGAAGTTTGGTTTTTGTAAGATTCTGGAGACTGAAGAAGTTTTTAATGATAGTTTTATTAAGAAACTCGCCAAAGAACCATGGGTGATGAGTGTGGAGGAATTCAAGAAGAATCTAATGCGACATAAGAATGCCGAGATTAAACCGACGATTTTAGACCAAAGTGTGGTGGCAGGACTTGGGAATATCTATGCTGATGAGGCGTTATATATGACGAAGATACACCCTGAAAGACTCACCTCAAGTCTCAGCGATACAGAAATTGCCGAGCTACTAGAAGCGGCTGGTGTGGTAATGCAACGCTCGATCGATTCTGGAGGAAGCACAATGGCAACCTATGTCAAAGCGGACGGAACAAAGGGTAATTATTTGGAAAAATTTGCGCAAGTGTTTCGTCGAGAAGGTGAGCCTTGCAATCGTTGCGGAACAGAAATTATTAAATTAAAAGTGGCGGGTCGTGGTACACATATTTGCCCAAACTGCCAGAAAAAGTTTTAAATGATTTATTTAATTGATGGCGATGATCGCAAAAAAGCAGAACAAGCAGCACGTGATTTTTTAGGAACAGATATTGAGGTAATTGATGCTGACAACCTAGAAAAACAGGAGCTAGTTTCAATTTTTCAAGGCACGACTCTTTTTATGGAGAGTCGCCATATCTTGATTAAAGATTTGAGTTTGAAAAAAGAGCTATTTTTAGAACTTCCGAAGTTTCTACAAACTGAACACCAAGTAGCGATTCTAGAGCAAAAACTCGATAAACGCAGTGCGACTTATAAGGAGCTGGCGGAGATGGCTAAGGCCGAGCCCCAGAAGATCAAGATAGAGAGCTTTAAACTACCAGAACAAGTGGATACTTTTTTGGTTTTTCGAGTCTTTGACATTGCATTGACCGACGGAAAGAGAGCGGTAAAATTAATGCGCGAGGCGGAGGAAGATAATAATCCTTATGCAACAATTGGCGCTTGGACGAAAAAGGCGGTTGACCTTTTTGCCTCTAAAAAGAATGCGGAAAAAGAACGTAGGATTCTAAAAAGGCTGGCCGAAATTGATATGTTATTAAAACAGACTAACTTCTCTAAAGATCCTTGGGTTGTTTTAGAAAGTTTTTTGATTGAATTATCAAGTCTATAAAATAAACACAAAGTATAGAGGATAAAAAAATAGGATCGCTCGGATCCTATTTTTTGAATTATTTTGCAGATTTTTTGACGGTCTTTTTGGCTGCAGGTTTTTTGGCAGCAGCTTTCTTCACAGTCTTTTTTGGAGCTTCGGTAGCTTCAGTTTTTGCAGCTTTTGCAATCTTAACTAAGTTTGCTTTACGACGAGAAGCGGTATTTTTCTTCAAAAGACCCTTCTTGGCGGCCTTATCATACTCAGACTGAGCTTTTGAAAGATTTTCAGGAGTAGGATCAGCCTTGAAAGCCTTAAGAGCGGCTTTAATAAACTTTTTAATTTGTTGATTCTGCGCAGTGCGTTTGACTGCTTGGCGTGCTGCCTTTTTTGCAGATTTGATAATCGGCATTAATTTAATTCCCTGTGATTTTTAATAATATTCTTTTGACATATTATACATGATATTTCAAGATTGTAAAGAAAACAGATTATTAGCTATAATGCTAGTATGAATGTAATCGAATCACTGGTACTAGGATTGACGCAGGGGCTGACCGAATTTATTCCAGTCTCTTCATCTGGACACCTAGAAATTGTACAAAAATTATTGGGCGCCGGAAGCAGGGCGGAGGATTTTCATTTCTTTCTAGAATTGATCAACTTTGGCACACTACTTGCACTTTTAATTTATTATCGCAAAGAGATTCTAAAAATCTTTAAACAGGTTTTTATAAAACGCGACCTACATATGGCGCTCAACCTTTTAATCACCTCCATTCCAGCCGGAATTATCGGTCTTCTATTATCCAAGTTTATTGAATCACAGAGTTTCTTCTCAAGCCTCACCACGATTGCGATCGCAATGGGTACGGTGGGTCTGGTGATGATTTTCGTAAATAGCCTACCACACCTTTCAGAAACTGATGAAAATAAATTACCCCACCATAGAGCTTTGATCATTGGTCTCGCGCAAGTGTTTGCTTTAATTCCAGGCGTTTCGCGTTCAGGTTCAACAATTATTGCCGGCCGCGTGATGGGTATGAAATCAGCAGCGGCAGCTAAATACTCTTTTCTAGCTTCCCTGCCAATTATGCTGGCAGTCTGCGGAAAGTCACTAATTTCTAGCTCGAGCCGTGCTTATATTGGAGCAAACTGGCAGATGCTACTGCTTTCAAATTTCATTGCTTTTGTCTCAGGCTTGATTGCCTTAAAGATCGTGATGAAGTTCTTCAAAAAAGAGAGTTCGATCCCAACTTTTGGTTACTACCGTGTTATCTTGGCTTGTATTTTACTTAGTATAGTTCTCTTCTTCTAATAAAGAATCGTACAAAAAATCTACACTTGGTGTAGATTTTTTTTGATGTGGACAATCACTCAAGGCTTATTGGTTCTTACTCTTCATCTTCAATAATTTGAATATGAGTATCTTTGAGCTGATATTCATCGACAAAGGATGGAGAGCTCATCATGAGGTCAATACCAGAACCATTCTTTGGGAAGGCGACAATATCACGGATGTTTTTATTATCATTTAGAACCATAAAGATACGTTCAATACCAAAGGCACAACCAGCGTGAGGAGGGGCACCAAACTTGAAGGCGTTTAGCATACCACCAAAGCGTTTTTCAACATATGTGTGGTCATACCCGAGGATGCTGAAGACTTTATACATGACTTCTGGATTATGATTTCTAACGGCGCCAGAACAGATTTCATAACCGTTCATCACCATATCGTACTGATCAGCAACAATAGCGAGCTTTTCTTCATCGGTAGCAGCAGATTCAAGGGCTTTAAGTCCACCCTTTGGCATGGAGAATGGGTTGTGGCCAAAGTCGAGCTTATGCTCGCCGTCGTTCCATTCATAGAATGGAAAATCAACAATCCAACAGAGAGCAACGATGGAGTCATCTTTGAGATTAAAATGATCAGCAAAGGCGATACGGAGTTGGCCGAGAATTTTATTGACCTTAGCACGGTCATCTGAACAGAAGAAGACGGCGTCACCATCTTTAGCACCAGTGACTTCTTTAATTTTAGTCAGTTCTTCAGGTTGCAAGAACTTAGCGATTGGACTTTTTTCAGTACCATTTTCATACATGATATAGGCAAGACCGGAAGCACCAAGTTTACGAGCTTTCTCTGTAAACAAATCAATCTGAGAACGAGTGAGTGAAGCACCGTTTTCGACACGAATAGCTTTGACGCATGGACTCTGAAAAACCTTAAAGCTGGTGTTTTTCAGAATTTCGGTGAGTTCGATCATTTCCATACCGTAGCGAAGATCTGGTTTGTCGACGCCATATTTTTCCATAGCTTCTTGATATGGTATGCGTGGAATATCTTCTGAAAGAAGTTTTTTACCAGCAAAATCAGTAACAAGAGATTTGATGAGAGGCTCAACAGTTTGCCTGACGGTTTCGCCACTATCGACAAAAGACATCTCGCAGTCAAGTTGATAAAAATCACCATAAAGACGGTCGGCACGTGGATCTTCATCACGGAAACATGGAGCCATCTGGTAATAGCGCGAGATACCTCCAACCATGAGAAGTTGCTTAAATTGCTGAGGAGCCTGAGGAAGAGCGTAAAAGAGTCCTGGCCTCAAACGAGAAGGAACGAGAAAGTCGCGAGCGCCTTCAGGACTGGAGTTGGCGAGAATTGGAGTAGTAACTTCAATAAAGTCGTGTTGATCCATGTAGTTTCTAAGATATGAATAAAACTTAGCGCGTCGTTTTAGAGTGTTTTGCATACTTGGACGACGGAGGTCAAGATAACGATACTTGAGGCGAAGCTCTTCACCGGATTCTGGACCATCATCGTGGGTATTGACTGGAGGAGTATCGGAGCGATTAAGAAGCTCCATGCTTTCGACGGCAAGTTCAATGTCACCAGTTTCAATATTAGGGTTTTTAAGATCAGCAGCACGCTCACGAATTAGACCAGTGGCAGAAATAACAAACTCATCACGTAAAGTCTCGGCGAGAGCAAAAGCTTGCTGATTCTCTGGGGTGATGACGAGCTGAATAATTCCCTGATGATCACGCAGGTCAATAAAAATTAAGCCACCATGATCTCGGCGGGAATTCACCCAACCAGCAACGGTAACGGTTTCGTTTATTTTAGTCTTCAATTCTCCAGTCAATATTCTCATAAAAACATAATACCATATCTTGGGGGAATAGAGGAGAATAGAAGACTCGACTTAGTAGATTATTAAGTCTAATCAAGTACTCTATGGTTTTGTATTTCGGTTAAAGCATCTTTTGCTAGAGAGATAAGAGCGGCATATTCCTCTCTTGATCTTTCGATGCCATCATTCATATTTTTCAATTGAATATATAATCTTGATGTTATTGGAAATTTTTTCTTAAAATCACCAAAACCGAGTTGCTCCCATTTATAAATTAGGGCTCCAATACTATCTTCATCATAATTGTCCGCATAACAATCTATACCAAAATAAAAGTCACGAGGATTTTCCGAGGATAACCCCTCTAATTCCCTGCTAATACCGTTTAATATTTCTTGCTTTTTTATGAATTTATTATTTTTGATAGCCCTCATCAAATGTTTTTTCGCTAATTCAACAATTTGACGTTGAGTTTGAATTGATTCTACATCATCTGGTTTCCAATTCGCCAACAGTTCCCAAAGCTTATCAACATATGAGAAGTAATCAGCAAATTCCTCAGTAGGAACTAGCTGATTCCATTTTTCATACAGAGTAAACAATTCGTAATCGTATGTATCTGCATCTATAAATGTAATGTTTTCTGGCTGCTTGTCTGCAAAGTATTTAGCAATATCGTAAATTCTACTCTCAATAGATTGCTTGTTCATGATGTTGTATATAATAGCATAGACTAAGTATCAACTAAAAAAATACCACCTCGATTGAAGTGGTATTTTCCTTACTTACTATTCACGGATAAAGACGTCGTCTTTATGAAGTTTGACCCTTCGGATTAGTAAATAATGAACTCTTGCCAAGGGGCAGGAGGAATTTTCGACTTTTTGCGCGAAGATTCACGTTTAAGTCTACGCATAAGTAAATTTCTTACTCCGTTTAATTCTATTGCTCACGACCGACCACCCACCTCGTTAGTCAAAATACTCTAGAATGACTTGTGGAAAAGAGCAATACCTGAGATTTTAGCAGAAGTGTGCAAAAAATGCAAGTTTTACAGGGGTGGGAATGAGAGTAGCAGCGGAGGTTACCTGGCTTCAACAGATTAGGCTTATGTTTTTGCTTTTTATACTGTTTCATGTAGTCGGTCTTTACAAAGTGCATATTTTTATGTTATAATATACCACATATGGAAGAGATTAATTTAAGGGATTTGCTCAGCTATTTTAAGAAGCACCTAATTTTGTTTATCGTAGTGGTACTTTTTGTGGTTTCAGCTGGAACAATCTATTCAGTATTTATATTAAAACCAGAATATAAGTCACAGGCAACAGTGATTCTTAGTTCTGATAAGTCCAAGAACACCGTACAGAGTGAAATTAATGCAAACAAGAACTTGATTGATACTTATACGGAAGTTGTAAAGTCACATCGCGTGCTCGATCGCGTGAAGAGCGAGATGCAAATTAGTGATACCTACGAACAGTTAGTGAAGAAAGTAACTGTTGCATCTTTGAAGGATACGGAAATTATTAGTATTTCGGTGGTGGACCTAGATAAAAACCACAGTTATTCCCTTGCTAACAAAATTGCCGATACTTTTACAGACGAAATTGGCCAGATTTATAATGATAAAAGTGTCAATGTGCTTGACCGTGCAGTTGAACCACAGAAACCATATAATGTGGACATTGTTAAACAAGAGGCTATTTATGCAGCGGCCGGTATTGTGCTGGCAACTGCTGTCATTTTCTTAATGTTCTACTTTGACCGTACTATTAAGACTACTGAACAAATTGAACAACTCTTCAAACTTCCTATTTACGGTAAAGTTCGTAAACTTGAGACCGAAAAACAGAAACAACAACGCAAGAAGCGCGCCGAGAAGGCCGCAAAATTAGAAGCCAAGCAGGCTGCAAAATTAGAGAAAGAACAGCAAAAAGAGACTAAAAAGGCCGAAAAGCTTGCGGCTAAACTTGAAAAGCAAGAAAAAACCAATAACGAAGAACTTGGTGTTGACTATCAGGATGGTGAAGAGACAGATGCCAAAGAAATACAGTCAGCACAGAAGTCTGAGGCAGAAGTAAAGCCAGTAGTGGAAATCAAGGCAGTTGGCCGCAAGATTATCGCCGAAGAGAAAGCCCTACAAGAGAAGTTAGCCGCAGAGGTGGACGAAGACGAAGCTGAGGTCGAAGAATTCAACGAGGAGATGCTAGATGAGGATTCTGAGTTGGTACTGAGAGATAATCCAAAGTCTAAGGTTAGTGAAGACTTTCGTACCATTCGTACTAGTTTATACTTCTCCCTAAACAAGAAGGGCTCAAACGCAGTTTTGATTTCTAGTTCCACACCAAACGAAGGTAAGAGCTTTATCGCTTCAAACCTAGCCGTGGCCTTTGCGAAGACCAAGAAAAAAGTGCTACTTATCGACTGTGATATGCGCCTTGGTCGCCAGCATGAGATTTTTGGCTTATCCAACAAAGAAGGTTTATCAAATCTTTTAGCCGAAAGTAAGTCAGGAGAGTACCGTAAATATTTACAAAAGACAACTGTTAAAAATCTTTCAATTATTACACGTGGTGTAGTGCCACCAAACCCAAGTGAATTGCTCGATTCTTCAATCATGGAAGAATTACTTGAGAAGGTGAAGCAGAAGTTTGACTATGTGATTCTTGATGGTACGCCAATTGACGGTCTTTCCGACTCATTAATCTTAGCTAAGAAAACTGATCGTTTAGTACTTGTAAGTGCTGCCAACATGACTACGATTGAAGACCTCCAGAATTCAAAGAAAGCACTTGAATCCATCGAAGTTAAAATTTCTGGTGTAGTCCTAAACCGCACCATTGATGAACGTCGTGGCGATAAATATAATAAATATTATAATTAGGTTACTCTATGATTGATTTACACTTACATATTCTACCCGGAATTGACGATGGCAGCGGATCCATCGAGGAGAGTGTAAAGATGGCGAGAAAGCTAGCGGAACTGGGATTTAATGGCGTGTTTTGTACTTCACACTACATCGCCGACAGTCCACAGGCGGCCGATAATCAGACCAAAAATCGACTGCGTGAAAAGCTTCAGACTGAGCTGGATAAGGCTGGCATTAAATTAAAATTGATGCCAGGTAATGAAATATATATTGATCCAAAAATGGTGGACTACTTAGCCAAGGGCAAAGCTTCTTGTCTAGGAAGTGAACTAAATAGCAGGAAGAAACACCAACATGTGCTGTTTGAGCTGCCATTCTATGCGGAAGTTTCTTATCTTCGTGATATCATATTTGAGTTAAAAGCTAAAGGTCTTGTGCCGGTACTTGCACACCCTGAACGCTATTTATTTATTCAAAAAAAGAAGGAAGTGATTTTTGAGATTGTAAAATTAGGGGTCAAATTGCAATCAAATTATGGAAGCATTGTTGGTCAGTATGGCGGTAAGGCAAAAAAGATTATGAAGTTTCTATTAAAAAACCGCCTGGTGAGTTATCTTGGTACGGATATTCACCGCGCAGAAGGCTCGTTGTTCCTTAAATTTGAGAAGGCTGAAAAGAAGATTATTAAGTTGATCGGCGAAACCGAGTATCGCAAAATTATTGCAAATGGCGACGAGCTTGCAAAACCCTTCTTAAATAATTAGAGAAGGCCAAGAATGCACAGCCAAAAAAGGCGCCAAGAGTGTCCACTAAGACATCAGTAAATTGACCGCTGCGCCCTGGAACAAAAAGCTGATGAATCTCATCAGTACAGGCATAGAGAAAACTAGAAAGAATGGCTAAAACAAAAAGTTGTAGGCCATTTTTTTGTGGAAGGGTTTGACGATAGAAAAAGTAGAAGAGGATGCCAAGGATGGCATATTCGGTGAAATGAGCAGTTTTACGAACGATAAAGGTAAGGACACTAGCATCAAGTCCTGAGGTGCGAGATGAAAGGTTTGGAAAAACCTGATGAAGGACCTGGATGATTTGACTGCTCTGAGCATTGGAAGAATCTGAACCAAAGGACGACATGGCAAAGATGAAAAGCATCTGAAAAATTAGAAGCAGCGAAATGAGGAGCTTGGCGTGGCGCTTAAGAAAATCTTTCATGGACTATTTGAGATATTCTTGTAGTTTGGCTTTAGCGCGGTCGACGGACTCTGGATAAGGATGCCAGACAAAGTGTTTTGGCTCTTGATAAGTGAAGGTAGAGGTGATGTCAGCCTTACCATCCACATCAATGAGTTCGGTTTGCCATTTGGCAGGACTTGTAAGTTGTTTTTGAACGAGATACTTCAAATCATCACTGGTAAAATTGGTCTGGACATTTTTAGCAACTGAAGCAAAAATCTGATCAACTTTGCCGAGAATATTCGGATCGTGTTGGAGTTTAGCGATGAGAGCGGAGAGAATTTTTTCTTGGTTACGACCACGTTCGCGATCGCCACCAGCCCAACTGATCGAGACACGTTCCCTGGCAATGTCGAGAGCCTCTGCGCCGTTTAAGTGATAGGTACCAGGCTGATAACTGCGACGACCATGATAAGTATTAATGGCATAAGGTAAGGTAATATCAACACCGCCAAGCTGATCAATAATGGAAGAAGTGGCGTCAAAATTGATGCGAGCATAATAATTAATTTTGATATCATAGAATTTTTCAAGAGTATGAATAGACTCGTTTACACCGTAAAGACCGGCGTGAGTGAGTTTATCTTTTTGTCCGTTCATAGCAAGAGGCACATAGAAATCACGCGGAGTATTGAGTACAAGAATCTGATGCCTGGCGGGATTAAAGACCATAATCAGATTCACGTCCGAGCGAGCGGCGTAAGGCAGGGTGTGATCACGATTATCAATGCCGCTAATATAAACTGTAAACGGAGCATCAAGAGAAGTGTTTTTGGTGGTTTCGATGGTTTTTGGAGTAACCTTCAGAGTCACTTCCTGTAAGACGTGTAGCTGATTCCAGATTTCCTGGTTATTATCTTTGAGAGACTCGAGATTACCATTCGAGAGAAAGATAGTTCGGACAGAGGAAGCTTCTTTAGTGTTGTTTTGATTTATGAGAGAGGAGGTGAGTGAGAGTGTGTCGGAAAAACCAAGATAGTCGGACTGCGTGAGAGATTTGGCCAGAAGACCCTCGCGCGAAGCGGCGTCAGCTTGTAAGTATTGCTCAACAGTTTCCTTGTAGGGGTCGCTACTTAAAATACCGATGCGAATAATCTCACCTTGGCCAGTTTTCGCTAATGAAGAAGAAGCAAGGGTGATGAGACTGTATTTTTCCTCATAGGTCTCGTTTTTGCCGATCTGAGAGCAATAGTCATTGTATTTATAGAACACAAAGGAGAGTGCAATATTGAGGAGGGTGTCCAGAATTAAAAGGATAATAAGTAGGACGATTTTTCGACTGATGATGATCAAGAAAGTGACCAGAAGAAGGTAAAAAATAGCGACAAAACCAAATAGGCGAATCGGTAAGACTTGAGACTGGTAGAGAAAATAGAGCATGGCGAGACTGGAAAGAGCAGCGAGGAGCTGAAAAAAAGATAGGAACGGTCTCGACTTTTTAACGGTTTTTTCTTGTTTCATAGATTAATTATACATCTTTTGGCACCTTAAAGCGATTTTAAAGAACATCCCGATAAACTATAAGCATCATAAACGAAAGGAATAAAATGAAAAGTTATAATGTTAACCTAAACGAAGATGATGAAATTTTAATTAGGAAAACTTTAAAGGAGGAGAAAACTATGAAGAATAAGAGCCAAAACACGAAAAAATCCAAGAAAACTAAACAAATGGATTTGTCGGTGAATGAGGCTCTTATTTTGCAGCAAGTTTATGAAGACGGGGTGGATGATGTGGATAGCATCGTGGATCAGGCCGGGATGCCGAAGAAAGTAACGATGAGTGTGCTGACGGAGCTGAAATCCAAGGGACTTCTTACGGTGATCCAACAGACCTATGGTAAAATTCTAGTAAGCGTAACTAGTCAAGGCAAGAAGTTAGTGAATGCGATGTGGCCGGAGGCTGTGACGTTTACATATTAAACCGAAATTATATTTATGAAGATTTATATTTTATGAAGATTTTAATTATTGAAGATGACAAAGAAATTAACGAGGCGCTAAAAGAGGGGCTGGAAGATGAGTCTTATGCGGTGGATTCCTGCTTGGATGGTGAGGATGGCTATCATACGGCGATGGCGGAAGAGTATGATTTGATTATTCTTGATGTGATGCTGCCTTCAATGAATGGGTTCGAAGTCTGCCAGAAGCTACGGGCTGAGAAAAATACGACGCCGATTTTGATGCTGACAGCAAGAGGGCAATCACAGGATGTGGTGAAGGGGCTCGATTATGGGGCCGATGATTACCTGCCGAAACCGTTTAATTTTGAAGTTCTGCTTGCCCATATGCGAGCACTGCTGAGGCGCCCAACTCAGAAACTAGATGAAGCACTGCGAGTAGAAGACTTAGTACTTGATCCAAGCTCAAAAACTGTCTCGCGCGCGGGAGACGAGATTAAGCTGACCTCCAAAGAGTATGCGGTGCTAGAGTATTTGATGCGAAACGAGGGCAAGGTTTTGTCGAAGGAGAAAATCATTTCGAACGTCTGGGACTTTGATGCGGACGTATTGCCGAATAATGTGGAATTATTTATTATGTTTTTGCGAAAGAAGATTGATAAACCTTATAAGCAAAAATTAATCCAGACCGTGCCTGGATTTGGCTATAAAATTGTGGGTGGGAAGACGAAATAAGCTGATTTGAGTCCTTATATCCCACAGAGTATGGGCTGAGCAATTTTAAAAAATAAGTTAGAATAGAAGTAATGAGAAAATCTGAAGTAAATCGTTTGACTTTGAGCTATCTGGCCGTAATCATGACCTTATCCTTGATTTTTACAGGAATTATTTATCTACTTTCGACAGCGAACTTGAATAGGCCACTCCTGCCAAGCGAAGAAGAGAACTCGAGTGTCAGTGTGGAGGCGCCAGAATTTGAAGAACATTCTTTTGAGAATACTTTTCGCAAGCGACTAGAGAGGCGAGACAATACGACGCGGGTGACGATTATTTATTCCCTGTTGGGTTTTAATCTTGGGATTTTTGTGATTGGAATTTTTGTGAGCCGAAGTCTGGCAAAATTAACCTTGGCGCCAATTGAGCGAGCGATGATGAAACAGACGCAGTTTATTTTTGATGCGAGCCATGAATTAAAGACACCACTAACCGCGATGTTGGTACGAAACGAGGTGGCACTGAGGAAGAAGAGTTTGCCCGAGGAGAAGGCGCGCGAGGTGATCGCGAAGAATATTGAAGAGATTTTGAAAATGAAGGAGCTGACAGCCTCGATGCTGGACGTGGCGCGGGAGAATAGCGAGCCCGAGAAGTCGACCGAGATTAGCGTGCCTGAGTTTTTTGCTGATTTGCAAGAGAAACTGGCACCAGTAGCGAGGGAGCGAGGAGTGAAAATTGAGACGGAGATGAATCTTGGGAAAAATTTACGAGCGAGTACGGCAAAGAATACACTGGAGCAGATTTTGACAATTTTTACAGATAATGCGATGAAGTATTCGAAGGAAAAGATTATTTATTTGCGGGCGGGGCGACGCGGAAAAAATATGGCATTTAGCGTGAAAGATAATGGGGTGGGGGTGAAAAAAGAGGATCAGAAGCGGATTTTTGAGCGGTTTTATCAGGTGGACGCAGCGAGGACGAGGACAGAGAACAAGACGAGTCATGGACTGGGACTGGCGATTGCGAAGAACTTGGCGGAGCGACAGGGGTATAAAATTGTGCTTCGAAGTAGCGAGGGGCGCGGGGCGGAGTTTGAGGTGGTGGTGTAATACAAATACTATGGCAGATGATAATAATATTTATATAGAGTGGGATAAAGAAAATCAAAATGATCAGATTTGGTGGGGGACAGTCTATTATGGTATTTCAGTAGATGATATCAAATCTGGAAAAGTTTCTAATAGTGATCTCAATGACGCTATGGGATGGGGTGATTATGTGTTTTCATTTGATAAAAAGAAAGTATACTGGCTTTTTCGAGATTATCCATGGGCTTTAAGCCAGCATGAGAAGGAACTTTTTGACAAAGAAAACCCCTATTGGAAAGATTTCTTTAGGAGTAGGAAGTAGTTTTTAGTGTTAATATCAAAAAAGTACGGTTAACATATTACAACATAAATGATCATTTTCGCCAAGCAGTGAAGGTGATCAATGCTCTCTACCGATATTAGTTTCATAACAAAAAAGAGGTCTTCTTGTTCTAGGAACAAAACCTAGCGATTTAGCTATCTACAGTTTTAATAATACAGTATTATAGGGAGCTAGCAATTCCAGTTCCCTAGACACGAGGACTTCTCCTAGTCGTAGCCCACGTAATACTCTGGTTGAGTAAATAATATTCAAAAAAGCGTAAAGTTGCAAGTACCAAAGTTAGGAGATTATATTTATCTTATAATTTTATAGACACTAAAAAATCCATCATGAATGACAACTATGGGGTCAAGCAGAGGGTGGATTTTGCTATATTCTAGCATGAAGTAATGATAATTATCTTTTTAAATGGAATATAATTACCAAAACATTAATAATCTACGATAGTAGAAATTTTATTTGGTTGTTAAATTCGCCTCGACTCGAGATGTTGGATGTTATCTACGACAGTAGAAGTTATTTGTAATTATTAAACGTAATAGCTTCAATAGTACTTATAGTATCTACAACAGTAGAAATTATTTCTAATTATTAAACGTGAAGATGGTAACTGGTATAAAGTGATCTACAATAGTAGAAATTATTTCTAATTATTAAACTCTAGATCTACTATCAGGACCTTGACTATCTACAATAGTAGAAATTATTTCTAATTATTAAACGATGATGTAGGTAATTAGATACACCTAATCTACAATAGTAGAAAATATTTCTAATAATTAAACAAATTAGGTAATAAGTATGAATACTTTATCTACAACAGTAGAAATTATTTCTAATTATTAAACACTATGGTATATCTCCAACCCAACTGATCTACAACAGTAGAAATTATTTCTAATTATTAAACTGAAGGTATTGACGACACGACATGGTATCTACAACAGTAGAAATTATTTCTAATTATTAAACGTCAATCTTTTCGTTAATACTCTGAAAATCTACAACAGTAGAAATTATTTCTAATTATTAAACGAGATTCGGACCTACCTACTGTCATCTGATCTACAACAGTAGAAATTATTTCTAATTATTAAACGACACGAGGGAAGTTTTTGAGCGTATATCTACAACAGTAGAAATTATTTCTAATTATTAAACGAAGTGGAGAAATTAAATGCTAGAAC
>ERZ773263.521-NODE-521-length-26792-cov-3.526648_pt1 | contig 26792 bp, 24 predicted proteins | sample MGYA00511076_ERZ773263 | MGnify/ENA primary metagenome ERZ773263 (study PRJEB29015, sample SAMEA2738155) | human oral metagenome | biome: human oral; feature: human-associated habitat; material: saliva | place: China | collected 2195 ... | reverse complement strand
TTCAGCTTGGAAGGCTGAGGTATTAGCCACTATACGACGTTCCCCTTGCAGGTAGATACCCTATCTCACGGCACGTTCTTTGGCAAAATAGCACCACAGGACACCCATTCGAGGCCAACGGTATGTCGTTAGACTGCAGCCACACGGCACCCCAAGACGCCTCGTTAACTCCATCCACTAGCACTATCGGCGATAGCTAGCACCCCCTTTCACTGCGCCGATAGCACCCCCGCTGCATCCCCCTTCGAAACTTTTTTTCGCGCATCATCCGGCACCACCGGAGCCTTGTACACCATCTAGATCGATCATCAAACCACCCCAGAACGTCATCAATTAAGTCCAAAACATGACGCGATCCAAAAACTTTCAGACGCGACGTAGATGCTCAATTTGTCTGACGCTGCTGGAAAAACCCACCGTAGTATGGGTGTCACCCGCACGAGACGAAAAGTTGTTTCTGCCCCCACAGAATTACCCCATGTTTTCATCTGAGATGAACCTTGGATTGAGTATAAGTTGCCAAAGGGAACATTCCCGAACAAACCCACTCGGAATCACAGGGGACTTTATTTAGTATTTTAAGACTTTTCTTAGTTGCACCGTCTACTGTAGTTTGCATGCAACCTAAAATTGTAGATTCCGAAACCGGACGTGAACTCTGGACAGCAGTGGAATGCGCTGAATTTTCCGGCACAGCTCGTGGCACTTTCACAAGCTACGCGGGCCGCGGCCGCGCCCCGAAGCCAGTAGCTAAGCTACACGGCCTCACCCTTTGGGATTCCAAGACCATCCACGAGTGGGTGGAAGATCGCAAGAAGGGCATCTTCGTGCCGCAGGGTGAAGCTCAGTAGTCCAGCACTGCTGTTATTCATCGGGCTGTGCCTGAGGCAGCATCATCGTGGTGCGGCAGGGCATGGCTAACAGAATGTGCTCTTTCCGTGCGTCTTTTACCCCTTGGTTGGTGCATCATCGCCTGATTGGTGACCTTCCCACCATGTGGCGCACACACTAAGCGACTGGAACTTTTCGGGAGTGGCCGTCGTTGAGTGCGTGTAGTTGTCCATCAACCAAATGGAAATGAGACCTTGTGCTTGCACTCATTCTTGTACTCCTGGCCGTTGGCGGTGTCGTCTTCTTTATGTCGCGACGCAGTGCGTCGAACGCTAAGGCGATTCAGGAAACGGAACTTGATGATGCCATTGCGGATGCACGGCGCTGGATTGAGCGGCTAGGTTCACAGGTGTTGACCATCGCGGGAACTGACACCGCATCCACTCAGGCCATTGCCGACGCTTCGGAGCGTTATAACGCAGCGTCGTCTCAGATCAGCACCGCGACAACAGTGAAACAGGCTCAGCTTGCACGCGAGTCCGCTCTTGAAGGCTTGTATTACATCAACGCAGCCCGAGAGATGCTAGGCATGCCCGCAGGACCAGAGCTTCCACCACTGGAGGGACAGCGGCAGGCAGGTAAAGTTACCGAGCAACGCACCATTTCGCATGAGGGGCATGACATCACTGCCTCGCCGGTTGCTACGGAGCAGACGCCTAACTACTACCCTGGTGGCACCGTTGCTGGCCGTCCCGTTCCTGCTGGATGGTATTCCGAGCCTTGGTGGGCGGATGCGTTGCGCACCGGCTTGTGGACTGCAGGCTCAATGATGCTGTTCAACGCGTTGTTTAATGGCATGTCCGGAATTGGGTATTCAGCTGCGGCCTTCGCCAACGGAATCGGCGATTCCGCAGGGGATGCTCTATCTGGTATCGGCGATGCCTTTGGGGGCGATGGTGGGGGATTCTTGGACGGACTTTTCGGCGGCGATGGCGATGGCGGCTTCCTTGATGGAATGTTCGACGGCGGTATTGGCGACATTTTTGATTAGTTCGTCGCCCCGCGCTTCAAAACCCCCGCGCCCCTACCCCTAACTGTGCCTATTATTTCGGCAGGTTGGGGGCGATTCCTGTTTTTTCGTAATCGGCGATGACATCAATGCGTCGTTGATGCCGTTCCGCTTTGCTCCATTCTTCGGAAAGGAAGGCGTCGACAATTGCCAGCACCTCGTCCTCGCTGTGCATACGCCCGCCGATGCCAATGAGCTGAGCGTTATTATGCTCCCGGGCAAGGCGCGCAATCTCAGGCGACCACGCCAGAGCACAGCGGGCACCTTTAACCTTGTTGGCCGCAATCTGCTCACCATTTCCTGAACCACCCAACACGATGCCCAACGAACCAGGGTCATTCACTGTGCGATACGCCGCTTCGATGCAGAATGCTGGGTAATCGTCTTCAGGATCGTAATCGTGCGCCCCACAGTCGATAACTTCGTGCCCAGCATCAGTGAGGTGCTTGGCAATAACATTCTTCATCTCGAACCCTGCATGGTCCGCTCCAAGGTAAACACGCATATTTCCTAGTGTAGCCGACTCGTTTTACTCCCTGTTGGCTTCGGCCAAGAAGGCGTAAGAACTCAACCAAAAAAGCGCCACGTGACATTTTCTCCAACTTTTGGTGGATAACTGGAGGTATCCGGGTCTAACGTATGTAGGTGAAGACGCACGCTTAAGCATGAGCAGGAGCAGGAGCACACCATGTCACACGCGCCGACGGTTCGCACCGTTCGACATGACATCAACACCAAACCCTTCATCGTCATTTGGGAGGTCACGCGCGCCTGCGCCTTGGTGTGTAAACACTGCCGTGCCGACGCCCAACACCATGCCAACCCACGTCAGCTCAGCACCGAGGACGGCCTCAAGCTTCTCGACGCCCTGGCAAGCTACCCACGCCCCTATCCCCTGGTGGTTCTGACCGGCGGTGACCCCTGCGAACGGGATGACTTGGAACAACTGGTGGAGTACGGGACGTCGTTAGGCTTAAACGTCTCCATCTCACCATCAGTGACCCCGAAACTCACTCCCGAGCGCATTTCCTCGCTGCGGGAGGCTGGGGCAAAGGCCATGTCCATGTCCCTTGACGGCGCCACCGCCGCCACCCATGATTCTTTCCGCGGTTTCCCCGGAACATTCGATGCGACGCTGGCATTGGCCCCACATGTGGTGGGATGTGGCTTCCGACTGCAAATCAATTCCACCTTGACGCGCAGCAATATTCACGAAGCTCCGGCGCTGTTGAAGCAGGTCATCGATATGGGCGCACACATGTGGTACACCTTCTTCCTCGTTCCCACCGGTCGCGGAACACAGCTTCACTCCCTCTCCCCCACCGAGCGTGAAGACGTGCTGCACTGGCTACACGATGTGTCAGACCGCATCGCCATCAAAACCACTGAAGCCCCGCAGTATCGCCGCGTCGCACTGCAACGCAAACAACCTGACTACGCATACTCCGGCGGCGACCTCTACCAACAACTGACCGCACAAACCCACAAGCTTTTGGGGGAAGTGCCCGTGAAACCACGCCGTCCCCGCCCTCCCATGGCGGTGAATTCCGGGTCAGGCTTCGCGTTTATCGACCATATCGGTGACGTCTACCCCAGCGGCTTCCTGCCACTGCATTGCGGAAACGTCACCGACACCTCCTTCGCGGACATCTACGAACACTCCCCCGTATTCCAGAACCTCCGCGACCCCGACCACTGGGAAGGCAAGTGCAGCGTGTGCGAATTCCACACTGTCTGCGGCGGTTCCCGCTCGACTGCCTACGCGATGACCGGCAACTACCGAGCCTCAGATCCTACCTGTTCATACGTGCCGCCCGCCTGGAAAAAGTCCAGCTAGAAGCATTCCTCTTCGCACACATGTACCCAGATGGGGGAGGTGTGTCAGCGCAATGTCTACCGCCGATACTATTGTGGGGAAGCACATTAATGAAACGGCGACATGTGTAGAAGGACATAATGCGAGAATCTGTGCCGAGCAGGCACATCAGAACGGTACTGGGCTTGGTGATGGCCCTGTGCTTGGTCGGCGGCATTGCTGCCTGTGAGTTCCCCACAGAAAAACAACTCGCCAAACCTTTAGGCAGCTCGGATGGGTCTGGATCCTCTGGTGGCACCACTCCTGGCTCGGCTTTCAGTGAGGCTGATTCCGCCATCGCTGTATTGCAGTCACTTCCCGTCAAAGGGCGTGCGCCAAAGACAGGCTACAACCGTGATCAGTTTGGGCAGCGCTGGTCAGATAACGTCTCGGTTGAGAGCGGACACAATGGATGCGACACACGCAATGACATTCTTCGACGCGACCTCACCAACGTGGAACTTAAGCCTGGCTCGCGGGACTGCGTGGTGGTGAGTGGACTCCTGCACGACCCATACACAGGCAAAGACATTCCTTTTACCCGTGGCCAAGGCACCTCGGAGGCGGTGCAGATTGATCACGTGGTGGCTATGTCCAACGCATGGCAAACCGGCGCGCAGCAACTCACAGCAGAAGAACGCACCAACTTTGCCAATGATCCGTTGAATCTTCTGGCTGTGGATGGTCCCGCAAACCAAAAGAAGGGCGACGGTGATGCCGCAACATGGCTACCACCGCAGAAAAGCTATCGCTGCGCCTATGTCGCGCGCCAGATTGAGGTGAAGGCTCGGTACCGCCTCTGGGTTACTCAGCCAGAGAAAGACGCGATGCTCTCAATTCTGGATACGTGCGACACGGACACAAGTTAGTTGAATTCGGGGCCTTCAGTGCGGGAGCGCTTGAGCTCGAAGAAGTGCGGATACTTGGCTAGGAGCACCGCCCCGTCGAAGATGCTCCCGGCATCCTCGCCGCGTGGAATACGGGTGAGCACTGGCCCGAAGAAGGCTGTGTCGCCCAGGGCAACGACCGGGGTGCCTACCTCGTCGCCCACGCGATCCATCGCGCCCTGGTGGTAGGCGCGGAGCTGGTCGTCAACCTCGGTGGTGGAAGCGACGTCGAGAAGTGACGCCGGCAGGCCGACAGCAGCGAGGGATTCCGCAATGAGGGCTTCGTACGCGCCGTAGCCTTCCTTGCCACCTTGCTCACCGTTATGGATGCGGGTTCCGAGGTCGGTGTACAGGGCGTCCACCTTGTCGGGGTGATTGGCCTTGACGGCGGCGAACACACGCGCTGGACCCCAGTTGGCTTCCATCTTCCGGCGGTAGTCCTCGGGGAGGTAGTCGCGCCCCTCGTTGAGGACGGACAAGCTCATCGGGATCCACTCAACTTCAATATCACGAACTTTTTCTACTTCTTTGATCCAGCGGGAAGTCACCCAACAGTAAGGGCAGGAGACATCAAACCAGAATGAGACTTTTTCAGACATAGTGCTTTCCTCACAATTGATGATGGTGTGATTACTCAACAACCACACCATCCTAGGCGCAAGATTAGTCTGGAAGCCACTAACCGCAACACAACAACACATGGTTGTTCATGTACAGAAAGGCCGTCATGACGTCCCTCAATCTAACCCGGGTCGAAGCCGCAGAACGGGCCCGTATCCTCAGCGTCCAGCGTTACGACATTGCGCTGGACCTCACCCACGGCGACAAGGAATTCGGGTCCATCACCACGGTGAAATTCACCGTCAAGGAACCCGGTGACACGTTCATTGACCTGCGGGCAACGCGCGTTCGGGAAGTCATCCTTGATGGTGGCGACATCACCGAAGATGCCATCACCCTGGGTGAGAAAGGATACGACCCAACCCACGGTGTGGCGCTGCGCGACCTTACCGCTGGCGAGCACACTCTCCGCATCACTGCGGACTGCGAGTACTCGCGCACCGGTCAGGGGCTGCACCGCTTTGTTGACCCGGCTGACGGGGAGACCTACCTGTACACCCAGTTTGAAACCGCTGACGCCAAGCGCGTGTTTGCCTGCTTTGACCAGCCGGATCTGAAGGCGCGATACAAACTGACTGTGCGCACGCCAGACAACTGGAAGGTTATTTCCAACGCGGAGCAGGACGTTCAAAAAACCGCCGACGGTGAGGTCCATATTTCCCGCATCGACTATCCCTTATCCACCTACCTGGTTGCGCTGTGCGCCGGGCCTTACCACGAGGTGCGGAGTAGTTGGACGGGCACGCTGACCCGGCACCCGGAAACCCCTGAGGATCAGCCCGACACGATCACCGTGCCGTTTGGCCTGTACTGCCGCGCATCCCTGGCACCACATCTTGATGCGGAACGCATCTTCGAGCAAACCAAGCAGGGTTTTGACTGGTACCATCGCAACTTTGGCATGGCCTATCCCTTTGGCAAATACGATCAGGTATTCTGCCCCGAATACAACATGGGGGCCATGGAAAACGCGGGGTGCGTGACATTCCGTGACGAGTACATATTCACCTCCAAGGTGACGCGTTACCTCTACGAACGCCGCTGTGACACAATTCTGCACGAACTGGCGCACATGTGGTTCGGCGACCTGGTCACCATGGAATGGTGGGGCGATTTGTGGCTGAACGAGTCCTTTGCCACCTGGGCGGCGGCGATCTCCCAGGCAGAGGAGACGGAATTTGATACCGCTTGGGTGACCTTCGCCAACATCGAAAAGTCCTGGGCCTACCGGCAAGACCAGCTTCCCTCCACACACCCGGTATTCACCGATGCCTCGGACGTGGAGACGGTGGAGCAGAACTTTGACGGCATTACCTATGCAAAGGGGGCGTCGATACTCAAACAGTTGCAGGCATATGTGGGCCGCGATGCCTTCCTGGCCGGCGTGAGACGGCATTTTGCCAACCACGCGTTCGGCAACGCCACTTTTGACGACCTGCTGGCTGCGCTGGCGGAGGCATCCGGCCGTGATCTGCTGGGCTGGGCCGACCAGTGGTTGAAGACCACCGGTATCAACACCATCCGCCCGCGTTTCACTGTGCAAAACGGCAGTTACCTCACCTTCAAGGTGGAGCAACTGGGTGCCGCACCCGGCGCGGGTGAGCTACGCGACCACCGCATCGCCGTGGGTTTGTATTCGGTGATGCCGGACACGGGCAAGGTGGTGCGTACCCACCGCGTGGAGCTGGATCTGTCGGGGGCCTCCACTCCAGTTCCTGAGCTGGTGGAGGTACCTGTGGCGGACTTGGTGCTGGTCAACGACGATGACCTCACCTACTGCCTGATGGGTTTGGACCAGGATTCCCTGCACTTTATCACTCACCACATCGCTGATATTGAGGACCCGATGGCGCGTTCCCTGTGCTGGTCGGCGGCGTGGCAGATGACCCGCAACGGCGAGATGAAGGCACGTGACTTCCTGACCCTGGTCGCCCAAGGTGCTGCTACAGAAACCGAGATTGGTGTGCTGGAGCTGATTCTGGCACAGACCCGTGAGGCACTGGCCAGCTACGCCGATCCGGATTGGGCTGAGGCTACCGGCCGAAAACTGCTTGTCGACGCCCTTCTGCACGGCGCGCGCTCTTCCACTCCCGGTTCCGACTACCAGCTGGCCTTTGTGAAAGCGCTGGCACGGACCCGGCAAACGGAGGACAGCATCGCGTTTTTCGCCTCCATCCTCGCCGATGAGCCGCCAGCTGAGGGCTTGGTTATGGATACGGAACTCCGCTGGGCGGCATTGTCCATCCTGGTTGGCGCCAATGCTGTTACTGACGTGGAGGCGGCGATTCAAGAGGAATTGGGTCGCGATAGCTCCGCCACCAGCCATAACTATGCCCAACGCACCCGTGCTGCGGTGAATACCCCTGAAGCAAAGCAGGCCGTGTTTGCGGAGTTGACGGATGTGAGCAGTACCTTGTCCAACCTGGATCGTCGCCACAAGCTGGACGGCTTTACCTATCCAGGTTCCGCACCATCGCTCGCTGACCTTGGTCCGCGCTACTTCGAGATAGCGGTGGATTTGTGGCGGGGATTCTCCTCCGAGGTGGCGTTGCAAGTACTCACGGGCCTCTACCCCACCTGGGATATTTCAGAGGACGCTATTGCTGCCGCAGATGCGCTGCTCGCGCAGGACGATCTTCCCGCAGGGCTGGCGCGCGTGGTGGCAGAGAATCAGGATCGCGTGAAGCGTGCGCTGCGCAACCAGCGCTTTGATGCCGCATAGGTGATAAAAGCGGAAGTATACCCGGCCCCGGATAGGTGAAGGCTTCAACCGTGCTGGATTCATCGGGGCGTCGTAACGTGTGCTGTCCTTCTCCCCTACCAGCGGCAGAATATTTCCCTTGAAGTTTTCCATCTTGATGCGGGCCTTGATACAGGCGCGAGGCAGAGAAACGGATGGGGAAATCAGCACAGGCAAACAGTATCGATCAGGCTCTCAGGTAGTTCGGGGCACGAAATCGAGTCGACCTGCATCATCTTTGATAAAAGGTCACACTTAGCAAATAAAATGACAACTTTTTAATAAACTTTTGCTTGGTTACCCAGGGTAAACCTTCTAAAATTTTCATCATGAGCACCCCACATCGCGCAGCAGCGCAACAGCTACAGCATTCGTGTGCGCGCCTACTGCCTTCACGGTGCAACAGACTCCATTTCCCACACTCAGCACACAATGGACGTTAAAACAACGCCCTCCTGTATTCCGTGCATTCTTAACTCCACATAACACTTCAAGCCCCGCCCCTTTCGCCCCATTCCTGTCGCGTTTTATGCTCGCATTGTTCTTCGTACTGTCCCCAGTACAAGGCGTGAAGAGAAAGTAGTCCCCTTATGAACACCACACTCCGCGTAGGCGCAGCACTTGTAGCAGCGTCTGTCCTTGTTATTGGCTTGGGCGCCTGCTCCTCCAACGGCAACAACACAGCTTCCAGCAGCGTCACCGTCATGCCACTGCCCAGTGACGATGGCACCAGCGGCATTCCCACCTCAACGGTCACCCCCACAGCCTCCACAGAGCCAAACACTGCCGCCGCACGGCTAGAGATTCAGGTTGCGGGCAACCAGCTCAAAGATGCCTTCGGCCCGGTGATATGCGTTGATGAGGACGCAGACGGCGACCTTGATGTTGACGCGGGCGTCGACAAGATCAGTGGCGAACTAGAGATGGACATAACCTCGCCAGACAACAACCCCCGCTTGGATGAACTCCACATTGAGACCCCCAGTGTGAACATCAAGATTGATGATGATGTCCCTGGTTCAATTGAGCACACAAAAGTAACACATGAGGGCAATACCTGGATAGTAGAGGGGACAGGTTTTTATGAAGCTGATCACAGTCGAACTGATAGTATCTTCATGAAGGCAACCTGCCCATAGTTCACATGTCCACTACCCCCGTTGGACTTTTTCACTGATTTCATTGACGCACCGCACACTTATGGGAGGTTTTCTGACCGATAACGCCCGAAGACCTCCGGCGTGTACCCCCAAATTTGCAAGCAGAAACACTATAGTCATACCAGTCCTGTACTGGGATGATGAAAATTTTTCACGTATGAATTAACGAGCCGCCTACCCTCTAGATTATTACTGGAATACATGGATGACATTCGCCGGTTCCTCCCCCTGGTCGGAACCTTAGTAGCGCTGATCGGGCTTGCCATCGCCGGCGCAGCGCTTACTAACAACAAGCAGATACCGCGCGTGGATCCCTCGCCGGTAGTTTTGCATACCCAGATCCAGAAGTCGTCTGAAGGTGCCGCCCCAACCACCACACCCGGGGAACCACAAAGTTCAGAAGTGCATTCGCAACCGCCTGTGGAGGCCGACACCGCGCAAAGCCCCGCAGCGAACCAGAACCCCGCCCCACCACCACCGCCCGCGCTACAACTCCCTGGCATCCCCCCGGTCGTATTGCCCGTTGTCCCACAGGTACCGCTCAACTATCAGCCGCTTGACGTCATTGGTGACGTCCTTGGCAACTAGCGCAGCAGGGGCTTGAGGTACGACCATGAAGCACCAAACTTCCGCCCGCTGGCGCATTTCCTACTGGATTATCGCCACGGTGTTGTTGGCGTTGCTTGCCGTCATTTTGACCACACGAACGTTCCTGTTTTCGCGCATTGAAGAGGACGCGAACGCGACAGTAGAGCAGGAGGTCTCGGAGTTTCGGGCATTCGTGGAAAGCGGCACAGACCCCCAAACGGCGGCGCCGTTTACGACATCCCGGCGCATGATGGAGGTGTATCTGTCCCGCCAGATTGTGTCCAACAATCAGGCCATTTTCGGCATGGTGGACGGTCAGCTGATCCAGATGGATCTATCGGGCAACAGTGGGTCGCATGTGCATGAGGTACAGTCCAACAGCCCGCTCGTGAGTAGTGTGCTGCAGTCAGACAATCCTTCGGGCGTCTACAAGGATAATGAGCTGGGCCAGGTGCATTGGGGACGGGTGGCGGTGACGACCTCTGGCCCACATGGACAGCCGGAAAGCCATCAGGACCAAGGGCAGTTTAAGTACCAGGGCTCGGAAAGCGTATTTGTGGTGGCGGTGTTTACCGAACCATCACGGTCCGAGGTTTCCGGGCAGATGGGGTCGATTGCGCTGGTGGGAGCCGGTGGTTTGGCCGTGACGTCGTTTATCGCGTGGCTGGTGGCGGGTCAGATTCTCGCACCGTTGCGTGATTTACGCCGGGTGGCGGCAAGTATTACTGATTCGGATTTGTCGCAGCGCGTTCCCGTGGTGGGGCATGACGAAATCGCGCAGTTGGCGCAAACGTTTAACGGCATGCTGGATCGCTTGGAGCGCTCTTACCGCGACCAGCGGCAGTTTGTGGACGACGCGGGCCATGAGCTGCGCACCCCCATTACGGTGATCCGTGGCCAGCTGGAACTACTCAACGACGCGAGCTACGAGGAACGGGAACGATCCATTTCCCTGACCATCGACGAGCTGGACCGCATGGCGCGCATTGTTAATGATTTGCTCACCCTAGCCATTGCCGACTCCGCCGATTTTGTGCACCCCACCATGGTGGATGCCGCCGAGTTGACCATCGATATTGAGGATAAAACACATGTGATGGCAACGCGCACTATCCGCTTAACTGCGGTAGCGGAAGGCATGGTGTATGTGGATGAGCAACGCATCACACAGGCAATGTTGGAACTTTTTAATAATGCTATTCGCCACACCACAGATAACGATGCCATTGAGATTGGTAGTGCGTTTATCGGCCAAGGTGAGAACCGCATTTTACGCCTGTGGATTAGAGATTTTGGCCCCGGTATTCCGGCCGACGTTCTTCCGGGGCTATTTGAACGTTTTAGTCGCGGACGTGGCTCCATTAAACGGCATAATGGGGCAGGATTAGGTTTGTCTATCGTTCGGGCCATTGCGGATGCGCATGATGGTTCGGCGTGGGTGGAATCTTCTGAGGGCTACGGCGCGACATTTGGGCTTGATTTGCCGGCTGGTCGTCCACACGACGGGGATGACCAGGGCACAGTGAGTTAATTGGGATGGGTTGATCATGAAGGAGACTAGACCATGAGTCGTATTTTGATCGCTGAGGATGACAGAGGCATCGCGGATTTCATTGACCGCGGACTCACCGCAGCGGGCTACACCTGCGACATTGCAGAAAACGGGGTTGATGCCTTTAATCTCGCGCGCACCGGCGCCTTTGACCTCATGGTCCTTGATCTGGGCCTGCCTGAGATTGATGGGGTCGAGGTGCTGCGGCAGCTTCGTGCTGTGCAGGAGATCCTCCCAGTGATCGTATTGACGGCTAGGACCAACATTGAGGACCGGGTGCGCACCCTGGAGGGTGGGGCAAATGACTACATGCCTAAGCCGTTCCAATTTGCGGAACTTTTGGCCCGCATTCGTTTGCGCCTCATGGATCGTTCCGAAGGTGATTCCTCCCACATTCTTACTCGCGATGATTTAACCCTGGATCTACGGACTCAACGGGTCAAAGTGGGGGATAAATGGCGGGATGTTTCTCGCCGTGAAATGGGTTTATTAGAAACTCTGATGAGAAACCCAGGTGAGGTGATGTCACGCGCTCAACTCTTGAGCAAAGTGTGGGGCATGGATTTTGATCCTGGCTCAAATGTTGTGGACGTGTATATTCGGACTTTACGAAAGAAAATTGGTTCAGAAAGAGTAGAAACAGTTCGTGGTGCTGGTTACCGATTGAGGTGATCTCCTTTGCATGAATCCGCTGAACGCCGAAGCGGCCAGACAACCGACCATCCTGACGACGCCCTGCGTCCCACGTCCCCGTCGCCCGCGCCGACAGCACGGTACGAATCGGTGCTGTACGACTCGCCGCAGTTATCACGCGGGCGGCATCGTGCCCAAGAGGACCCAGAGACGGAGGTGGAGGAAGAGAATCTTAACGACCTCCCGGGCGCGACTCAGGCCAGCGACAGGCAAGCGGATACACCAGATGATGCCTCCCACTACGCCACTACTCCCCCATCGGTACACACCGCAAAGCGGTTGGACCAGGAGCTGGGTTCGCGACGCTTCGCGTGGGTGAAAGAGGCGTTTCACGAGTACGTACTGCGCAAAGATCGCATCGCCCCCATCGTGTCAGCGCTGCTGCTGGCATTGGTGCTGTGGCAGCTACCTGATTCCCTCCCACAGGACGCTCGCACCACATTCGCGGTGTTCGGGGTGGCGGTGTGGTTTTGGGTATTTTCCTCCATTGACGACACCTACGTCGCCCTGGGCGGCTCCAGTATCTTGGTGCTCACGGGCGTCATCACAGTCGACGAGTTTTTCGGCCCGCTAGGCGACACAACAACGTGGCTGCTCATCGGCGCCTTCATCATTTCGACAGGTGTGGCCACATCCGGCTTGGCCATGCGTGGAGCGGTCATCGTCACAGCCGGGACGAAGAACCCGCGCATGCTGGTGCACGCGGTGACACTGGCCACCGTGTGCACGGTGTTTGCGGTGCCCGCGACGGCGGGGCGAGCGGCGCTGTTGGTGCCGGTGTTCGTCGCCCTGGGTAGGGTGCTTAAGGCTCAACATTCGTGGCTGGTGGTCACGCTGAGCCTGTTGTTCCCGTCGGTGATTTTGCTTTCGGCGGCGGGTTCGCTCATCGGTGCGGGCGCGCACCTGATTACGGACCAGATTTTGCAGGACAACAACCTGAAATCAATCGGGTTTGCCAGCTGGCTGATTGCCGGTTTGCCTTTGGCTATAGTGACCTCGCACCTGGCTGCGGAGGTGATTTTGTTCGCGACGTCGTCAAGCAGGCAGCGGAGCGAGAAGCTGGATCTCAGCCTGGAATCCCTCGCTGAGCATGCGGGCGGGGTGCACAAGATCAAAGGTCCGCTGTCGCAGTCGGAATCGCGGTCGCTGCTGGTGTTGTGCCTGGCGGTGCTGCTGTGGAGTACGGAATCGCTGCACGGCATCCACCCGGCCCTAGTGGCGCTACTTGGCGGCCTTGTGGTGGTGGCACCTGGGTTTGGGCTGATCTCGCTGGACGAGGCCATCAAGAAGGTGCCGTGGACGCTGCTGCTGTTCATGGCCGCCACCCTGGCCATGAGCCATGCGCTCACCAACTCGGGTGCCGCACGATACGTGGCGGAGCACACTCTCAACGCGGGATCTGGGACGGCGCGGGCGGTGTTTGTGCTGCTCATCATCGTGCTGTCGACGCTGGCGCATATTCTCATCCAGTCCCGGTCGGCACGGTCGGCGGTGCTCATCCCCATGATCGTCATGCTCGCCCCCACGGTGGGCGTCAACCCGGTGGCCGCGGCGTTCATCTCCACCGCCGCCGCAGGCTTCTGCCATACCCTGCCCGCTTCCGCGAAGCCGCTGGCCATGTTCAGCACTATCAAGGAAGACATTCCGGTGTTTACCAACCAGCAGCTCCTGCGCGTGTCCATGCTGCTACTGCCAGTGCACATCGTGAGCATCATTATCTTCTCCTTCTGGATCTGGCCTCACCTCGGACTTCCGCTATACCTCTAAATGCCACCTGTACCTATGCACGGCACAGACTCCACGAAAGGATCCACCATGCCCATGTACATGCCCGAACGAATCCTTGTGGCACCCAGCGGATTCAAAGAAAGCCTCAGCGCCGTAGACGTCGCAGATGCCATCGCCGCAGGGGTGCGCCGCGTCTATCCCGGGGTACGCATTGACAGACAGCCCATTCCCGACGGCGGGGAGGGCACCATCGAAATACTCTCCACCCGCCCCGACGCCATCCCCCACCACAAGAAAGTGCAGGGTCCGGTAGAGGGCCAGAGCGTCGCCGCCACCTGGCTGGAGCTGGCCAACAAAACCGCCGTGGTGGAAATGGCCTCCGCAGCCGGATTGTCGCTTGTGCCCAGCGACATGCGCGACCCGGGCATGACCAGCACCGTTGGTGTCGGTGAACTCATTGCCGACGCCCTAGACAAAGGCATGCGCACCATCATCATCGGCTGCGGCGACTCGGGTACCACCGACGGCGGAGCAGGGGCGCTCACCGCACTGGGCGTCCGCATCCTGGACGAGAATGGCGCGGAGATCGGCCTCGGCGGGAACTCCCTGCACAATGCCGCCAGCATCGACACCACCAACCTGCACCCCCGCATCCACCAGGCGCGACTCCACCTGGCCTGCAACATGCACAACGTCCTCACCGGCGACCACGGTGTCGCCGCCGTGTTCGGGCCGCAAAAAGGTGCCACCCCGGAACAGGTGGACAGCCTAGGCCGCGCCCTCACACACTGGGCTGACCTGCTGGTTCAGACCTTCAATCCCGACACCAACATCCACACCGGCCCCGGTTCCGGGGCATCCGGCGGCTTGGGTGCCGGGCTCATGGCGCTCGGCGCGGAGGCCCACAACCGTTTCGACGTGTTCCTAGGCTCCATGCTGAACGGCCACGCCGAAACCCTCGACGACCTGTTTGAAGAAGCCGACCTGGTCATCACCGCAGAGGGTGCCATTGACTACCAAACCCCGCACGGCAAAGTCCCCGCCGAAATCGCCCGCCGCGCCCAAGCCACCGGCGTGCCCGTCCTCGCCCTCGCGGGTTCGCTCGGGAAAGGCGCGCCCCAGGTCCACGACATCGGCATCGGGGCCGTCGCCTCCATCATGACCGTGCCCATGCCCCTGGAACACGCCGTCCGGGACGGCAGAGAACTGCTTTCCGACGCCGCGGAACGCACCATGCGCCTGCTACAACTCGGATCCGTCATGTCGGGGCGCTGCGAAAACAAACTCCGACGCCGCTTCGGAGCTGCCTAAATCAGTCCATAGTCAGGCCACCCGCACACCCGCCACATAGGTGGAATGTGTGAGCGGCATACCCGGGCGATACGCCAGGTCAATCGCGTGAGACGTGTCCAGCACATGCAGGTCACACGCCGCACCCGGTACCAGCGTGCCCACAGCCGGGCGGCCCGTACGATCTTTGCCGCCCCGCACATCATGGCGCCACAGTGCCCGCGCACCACCCCAGGTGGCGGCGCGGATCGCCTCATCCAGGCTGAGCCCCATCTGCAGCACCGCCGTGCCGACACAAAAATTCATCGACGACGTGTACGACGTACCCGGGTTCAAATTACTGGCAATCGCCACCGTTGCACCGGCATCCAGCAATCGCCGCGCCGGGGCGAGGGGCTGCCGGGTAGACAAATCACAGGCAGGCAGCACCGTGGCCACCGTGTTTGACCCCGCCAGGGCCTCCACATCAGCGTCGGTGAGGTAGTTCACGTGATCCACGCTGGCCGCACCGAGCTCCACCGCCAACGCAACACCCGCGCCCTCACCCAATTGGTTGCCATGCACACGCACGCCCAAGCCACGCTCCTGACCAGCACGAAGCACCCGGCGCGACTGATCTTCGGTGAAGGCACCGCGTTCACAAAACACGTCAATCCACTGCACGTGGGGGGCCACCGCATCCAGCATGTCGCCAGTGACCAGGTCAACGTAATCTTCCGGGTCCGCACCGGGCGGAACGACGTGCGCACCGAGGAAGGTGACATCGCCTACGGCATCGGCCGCCAAATGCGCGGCTAGGGCTTCGCTCTCTACGTCGAGACCGTACCCGGTTTTGGTTTCCAGCGACGTGGTGCCGCCGAGATGCGCGGCGTGGACGCGGGCGTCGAGAAGCTCACGCAGGCGTTCGGGGCTGGCGGCGCGGGTGGCGTTCATGGTGACGGCGATGCCCCCAGCGGCGTAGTCCTGCCCGGCCATGCGGGCTTCGAACTCGGCGGCGCGGTCGCCGTCGAAAATCATGTGGGTGTGGGAGTCCACCCATCCGGGCAGCACCGCCCGTCCTTCGAGATCCACCTGGGTGTCGCAGGCGGGGGCGTCGGCGGCGGCACCAACCCAGGTGATGATGCCGTCCTCGGCGACGAGCGCGGCGTCGTGAAGCGTGCCCAGGTCGCTGACGGTGCGGAGTTCGCCGATGTTGGTGAAAAGCGTGGCGGTGCTGGTCATGGTGTTAGTCCTCCCTGGAGACAAACGGCATGGGCACGCGAACACCGCGTTCCTTGGCCACCTCGGCGGCGCGGTCGTAACCGGCGTCGAAGTGGCGGATCACGCCCATGCCCGGGTCGTTGGTGAGCACGCGGTCAATCTTCTGTGCCGCCAGGTCGGTACCGTCGGCAACACACACCTGACCTGCGTGGATGGAGCGGCCGATGCCCACGCCGCCGCCGTGGTGGATGGACACCCAGGTAGCACCAGAGGAAGTGGCGGTCAGGGCGTTCAGCAGCGGCCAGTCCGCAATGGCGTCGGAACCATCCAGCATGGATTCGGTCTCGCGGTACGGTGAGGCCACCGAGCCGGAATCCAGGTGGTCGCGACCAATAACAATCGGGGCCTTGACCTTGCCTTCCTTGACCAGCTGGTTGAACAACAACCCGGCCTTGTGGCGCTCGCCGTAGCCCAGCCAGCAGATGCGGGCGGGCAGGCCCTCAAACCCCACGAACTCCTCGGCGGCGTCCAGCCAACGGTGAAGGTGCTCGTTATCGGGGAAGAGTTCCTTCAGCGCCTGGTCAGTGACCCGAATGTCCTCCGGGTCGCCGGACAGTGCTGCCCACCGGAACGGGCCCAGGCCCTCGCAGAACAGGGGACGAATGTAGGCGGGCACGAAACCGGGGAATTCAAACGCACGGTTGTAGCCGGCGAGGCGGGCTTCGTCGCGGATGGAGTTACCGTAGTCGAACACTTCCGCGCCCTCGTCCTGGAACTCCACCATGGCCTGCACCTGCGACGCCATCGACTCGCGGGCCTTCTTGGTGAACGTCGTGGGGTCTTCGGCTGCCTCCCGCTGCCAATCCTCAAACGCCACCTCGCTGGGTAGGTAGGCCAACGGGTCATGCGCGCTGGTCTGGTCGGTGACAATATCCACCGTGAACTCCCCGGCGCGATGCCGCAGCAGCATCTCCGGGAACACCTCGGAGGCATTGCCCACAACGCCGACGGACAGCGGCTTCTTCTGCTCCTTCGCCTCCGTGGCCAGCGCAATCGCCTCGTTGAGGTCTGCGGCCACCACGTCCAGGTAGCGTTTAGCCTGGCGGCGCTTCAGCCGGGCTTCGTCCACATCGGCGATGATGCACACCCCGCCGTTCAGGGTCACGGCCAGCGGCTGTGCACCGCCCATGCCGCCGCACCCGCCCGTGAGGGTCAAGGTGCCCGCGAGGGTGCCGCCGAAACGCTTCCGCGCGATCGCGGCGAATGTTTCAAACGTGCCCTGCAAAATCCCCTGGGTGGCGATGTAAATCCACGACCCTGCGGTCATCTGGCCGTACATGATCAGGCCCTCGGCCTCCAGCTTGCGGAACTCCGGCCAGGTCGCCCAGTCCCCCACCAGGTTGGAATTAGCGATCAGCACGCGCGGTGCCCACGGGTTCGTGCGCCACACCCCCACCGGCTTACCCGACTGCACCAGCAGAGTCTCGTCGTCTTCCAGGTCTTTCAGCGTCTCCACAATCGCATCAAACGCCTCCCAGCTGCGGGCCGCGCGACCCGTGCCGCCGTACACCACCAGATCCTCCGGGCGTTCCGCCACCTCGGGATCCAGGTTGTTCATCAGCATGCGCAGCGGTGCTTCCGTCTGCCAGCTCTTCGCGTTGAGTTCCGTGCCGCGCGGGGCACGCACCTCCCGTGGTGCATTCATCATTGTCCCTCTTTTCAGCTTTTTACCGTCTCTGCTTATCGACGCCGCGCCTGCCGCAGCAGCACAGTCCGACTCACCCTCAGGTGGGGGAACAAGTCGGGGCTGTCACCGCGCCACCACGCCCGGCTGCGTCGGAGATAACATGTGCGCTTGAGTGTAATCACGAACACAATCAGGCGGGATAGCGGGACGGGGGAACTTGTCTGGAATACCAGACACTAGCGTGGTTGAGGGTGCTGGGTGTCTTCCGGGCGTTTTCTGGGTGGGCTACCCCAGTTCACCCACCGCAGCGCGCACGGCATCCACCACTGCGCCGGACGCCACCAACTCCACCGCCTTCTCAATCTCCGGCGAGAGGAAACGGTCCGTACCAGGGCCTTCGATCACCTCGCGCAAGCAGGCCACCACAGCGCCCGTCCCCACGGCAGGTGTCAACGGCGCACGCATGTCAATCGCCCGAGCTGCGGTGAGCACCTCGATGGCCAGAACCCGAATCAACCCATCCACACTCCGGCGCAGCTTCCGGCCCGCCGACCAGCCCATGGACACGTGGTCCTCCTGCATCGCTGACGAAGGAATAGAATCCGCGCTCGCAGGAGCCGCATTACGCTTCAACTCGGACACAATCGCAGCCTGCGTATACTGCGCAATCATGTGGCCGGAATCCACACCCGGATCATCAGCCAAAAACGCATTCAATCCGCGGTTCCTGGCAACATCCAAGAAACGATCCGTCCGGCGCTCCGACATGCTCGCCACATCAGCCGCCACAATAGCCAAGAAATCCAGGACATACGCCACCGGCGCGCCATGGAAATTCCCGTTCGACGCCACCCGGCCATCCAACGCCACCACCGGGTTATCCACCGCTGCCGCAAGCTCCCAGTCCGCGACGCGCCGGGCGTGGTCGATAGTATCCCGGAAAGCGCCGGTGACCTGCGGTGAACAACGCACCGAGTAGGCATCCTGGACGTGGCTGCGGCTGAAATCCTCCCGGCTTTTCGCCAGAATCTCCGAGTTCCCCGCCACCAGGCGCACATTCGCTGCACTCACGGCCTGGCCGGGGTGTGGACGTAGTTGCTGCAGGTCATCGTCAAACACGCCCAGGCTGCCGCAAAGCCCTTCCACCGTCATGGCGGTGGAAATATCGGCGACCTGAGCCAGGCGCGTGAGGTCATGAATAGCCAGGCACAGCATGCCCAGCATGCCGTCGGTGCCGTTGATCAGCGCCAGGCCCTCTTTTTCTTCCAGCACCAGGGGTTCGATGCCATGATCGGCCAAGGCATCGGCGGCGGGGATGACGGGGCCGTCGACACCCACACGCACAAACCCCTCGCCCATCAGCGCCAAGGCGCAGTGCGCCAGTGGGGCCAAATCCCCCGAGCACCCCAGCGACCCGTACTCATGCACCACCGGAGTGATTCCGGCGTTGAGCACGGCAGCGTAGGTGGACGCCACTACTGGGCGCACACCCGTGCGGCCCGTGGCCAGGGTGGACAGGCGCAGCAGCATCAGGGCGCGCACAACCTCGCGCTCCACCTCGGGGCCGCTACCCGCAGCATGGGAACGCACGAGGCTGCGCTGCAGCTGGGCGCGAAGATCCTTGGGAATGTGGCGGCGGGCCAACGCACCGAAACCGGTGGAAATACCGTAAACGGGGGTGGGGTCGTTGGCTAGTTCTTCGATGCGGTGGCGGGTGTCGGCGATGGTGGCCAGCGCTTCATCGGTGAGTTCGACGGGGGCGTCGAAACGCGCGACATTGACCACATCATCAATGCTCAACGGCCCGACACCAACAGAAACAGCGTTCATGATAACCTGCGCTCCTTACAGTGCATAACAATCCAGCAGAAATGTGACGTCTGCGCGACAGCCAAGCGCAGTGAGCACCAGCTTAACAAAACACCTATCGGTACCTACCGGCCAAACAATGCCGACTCCAGCATCGCCGCCCGGGACTGCAACTGCCCGATCACCTCGTTGACGTGGTTTTTATCGAGGCTGCCCACGCGAAACGTGACCGCCAGCGCCGCAGCCGGACGGCCCATATGATCCACCACCGCCACCGCGAGGCTTTCCTGACCAGGACTAACCTCCTCGGATTCCGACCCCCAACCACGATGTTGAGCCTCGGTGATCGGCACCAGCCACTCCCTGTACGACCCGTTGCCCATCACGCCATACAATGCCTTCAACTCTGCCGCCGGAAGCTGCGCCAACATCGCCCGCCCACTCGCAGTGGCGGCTGCAGGCAACCGCACCCCCACATCCGTGATCAAGGACACCCCCCGCGGGGAACGTTCCTCCAACAAATACACCACCTCACCCCCGACAAGCCGCCCCACATGCGCGCTCCCGCCCACCAGCTTTGCCAACTCCCTGGCATGCTTCGCCGTCGCCCGCACCAGCGGCTGCTGAGTGGTATACGCGCTGGCCATGCTATACGCCGCCAACCCCAAACCATACGTCCGCGTGTCCGGGAGGTAGGTCACAAAACCGGCGTTGCGCATCACCGTCAGCAGGTGATAGGTGGTCGAGCGTGGCAGCCCCAGCTCCGCCTGAATGCGCGCCGCCGAAATCGGCACATCAATATGGCTGAGCAACGCCAAAATCTGCAATGTCTGCGCCGCCGCCGGAACCTTCGAAGCCACGCTGACTATCCTATATGGCCTATCCTTGCGGTTATGAGCGACTTCACTTCATCCCCGTGGGTTGGCCGCAACGACGGCCCCGGCCCCGAACACGCACGCTGGCACTCCACCATCCAAGACCTGGACGAACTGGACGACGCGCCCGGCGTGGCACTCATCGGCTTCGCCTCCGACGAGGGAGTACGCCGCAACCACGGACGAACAGGTGCCTCACGCGGCCCAGAACACATCATGTCCGCACTCGCCGGACTGGCAGTCCACCACGACACACCGCTCTACGATGTGGGCACCATCACCGTCCACCACACCAACCTTGAAGGCGGCCACGACAGCCTCAGCTCCGCCGTTGATGCTTTAATCAGCAAAGGACACACCGTGATAGTGCTGGGCGGCGGGCACGAAACGGCCTTCGGCTCGCACCGTGGACTCCGCCGGGCCACCGGGGGAAGCGTGGGAATCATCAACATTGACGCCCACTTTGACCTCCGCGTTGCCGACCAACCCACCTCCGGCACCCCCTTCCGGCAAATCGCCGACATCACAGGCAAAGACTTCAACTACACCGTCTTCGGAATCTCCCGGCCCAACAACACCCGGGCACTGTTCAACGAAGCCGAAAAACTCGGGGTCAGTTACTACACCGACGACGAACTCGCCAGCATGACGCCCGCCCAGGCAGCCGGCCTGATCCGGGAAGTCGCTGCGGGTGTAGACACGCTGCACCTCAGCATCGACCTCGACGCCCTCCCCGCCTCCGTTGCCCCCGGTGTCAGCGCCCCCGCCGCCGTGGGTATCGACCTCGCCCTCGTCCGCGCCATGGCCATCGCCGCCGCCGAAACCGGCAAACTCGCGCTTGTCGACGTCGTGGAACTCAACCCCCGCTACGACGTTGACGACCGCACCGCCCGCGTCGCCGCCCGGCTCGTCGACGATATTGTGAACGCGCTGTAGGTATTTGTTTTTGGCGAGTTTGCACGCGTTGGAGTGCTGCACAATGTGCTTATGTTCAGGCACGAAAATGGGGTGTTTTTCGGCTTGGGGATAAGCACATTTTCACGCTTGTCATATAGGTCTACTGCCAGGTCCAAAAACAGGGTGTTTCCGTACCTGGCAGTAGACCTATCTTTATGCAAAAATTTGCACTAACGGTGTTCAAGGTTTTTGGGAGTGCCGTGCCTATCAAACTGCACGTTCGACAAGGCAAAATCGGCAGTATGGTAGATCGTCGCCAACCATCAAACTACTTACCCCTGTAAAGTGTGTATACCGTCAAGTCCGAAAAACCCCACTTTCGGACCGGAGCATATACAAACTTTATGCAAACATTTGCACTAACGGTGTTCAAGGCTCACAGCAGCGCCATGCTCTCTGAAATGCACACTCGTCTCGCCCGCCGAGAGCTATCCGATAGAGTTAGTCACCATGACTGAACCAGCAACCAGCTTTTATGACGCGGTCGGCGGCGAGGAGACGTTCTCCACTTTCGTGCATCGCTTTTACCAGCAGGTCCGCGAGGATGATCTGATCGGCCCGATGTATCCTCACGACGATTGGGAGGGCGCTGAGCAGCGTCTTAAGTGGTTCCTCGCACAGTACTGGGGCGGGCCGCAGACGTTTAGCGAAAATCGTGGTCATCCAAGGCTGCGCATGCGCCACCACCATTTCAGCATTGGGCAGGCCGAGCGGGACCGCTGGCTGGAACTCATGTCCAACGCCATCGACACCATCAGCGAAGATCAGCTCGACGACGCCCACCGCGCCGCCCTGTGGAATCACATGGAGCGGGTGGCGGACATGCTGATCAATAAGGATCAATAAGCAGGATTAGCGGCCGAGCCTAGACACCTGGTAGAAGGACGGCAGCCCGGTCGGGTCGGTGTCAAAGCCGTGCACATACGTGCGCAACCCATACACCACTGGCTGCTCCACGAGGGGAAGCACATACGCCTGTTCGGTCAGGTAGTCCTGGGCCTGCTCCACCGTTTGGGGCGCAAGAAGTTCCTCAAGCTGTGGGTCGAGCAGGCTGCCATCGGAGTGGGTGTTGTGCGCGGCGTCGATACGCGAAGTGGAGAACTGCTGGTATAGGGTGCCGTCGGACATGGAGTGGAACAGCTGGATCTTGTTGGGGTCTTTCACGGCTTCAACCTGGTCGGCGAAATCCCCGGGGTAGAAGTTGATTTCCATGCCGATGTCTTTGAGCTGTTCTTGCAGCATGGCCACCACCTCTTTGGAGCGCGGGAGGGGCAGGGCGTCGTTGACGTTGAGGCTGAGGCGCTGGCCGTTTTTCTCGCGGATGCCGTCGTCGGGGTTGCGCACCCAGCCGGCCTGGTCGAGAAGCGTGTTGGCGCGGGCGGCGTCGTGCTTGTACGGTTTTTGTTCCTTGTAGCCGGGGGCCCGCTCCGCCAGGATAGAGGTGGCCAGGGGGTAGCTATCGGTGAAGAGGTCGTCGTGAATGGCCTTGCGGTCGACACCCGCGATGATGGCCTGACGCACCCGCTTATCCTGCAACAACGGGTGGCCCGGGCGGAAAGTGAGGCTGTTGTTCACGCCCCTTGTCGACGCCGCGACCAGGTTCAGGCGGGCCTGGCGCACCTGGGACTCGTCGGAGGGGTCAATGCGCGCGGCAATATCAGCCGCCCTGCCCGTGACCAGACCCACGCGCTCGGTGTCCTCCTGGTTGAACACCACCCGCACGGAATCAATCGCCGGGCGGCCCTCGTGCTCGCGGACGGCGGGTGCCCAGTTGTAATCATCGCGGGCAGTGAGGGTCAGCTCCTCCCCCACGCGCTCATCCGACACCACAAACGGACCCGAGGCCACAATGTCCGTGGCGTGCCCCGGGCCGAAACCCTCCATTGTGCGCTTCAGGGTCGCATCGGCAAGCAAACCCGCGCGGGGCATGGACACCGCCTGCGGGAACTCCGGGGTGGGTTCAGAAAAATAAAACTTCACTGTGTACGCGTCCAGAGCCTCCGCGCGCTGGTAGTGGGGCAACGCGGGGCTCGGCGCAAAACGACGCCCCTCATCCCCCAACCCGAACAGGTCAAAATTACGCACCACATTCGCCGCGTTCACGTGACTGCCGTCGGAATAGGTGACGTCTTTACGCAGCTTAAACGTGAACTCCGTGGCATTCTCATTCACCTCCGGCAGCGCCGTGGCGATCCACGGGTACAAATCCAGCGTCACCGGATCCTGAAACAACAAGCGGTCCGTGATGTTGTGAACAATCCCGCCATTTGGGTAAAAATCCGCCGCAGGCGGATACAGGGAATCGAACTCCTGGGCCTCCACATAGGTAATCGAGCCACCAATATGCTGCCGTGGCTGGTTAGCGCAGGCGGAGACCGAGGCGACTATCAGCAACGCGACAACCACCATGATTGCCGCCGCTTTGCAGTCTGCGCGCCTGATGCCCATAACCATGCGATGCCCACCTAAAAGAGATGATGCCGTACCCTGTCCGCCAGATTACCTACATGTGTGCGGTTTTCTAGCGCACGGCCTCCAGCGCGGCCCGAATGTCAGCGAGGAGGTCATCAACATCCTCAATGCCCACAGAGATGCGCACCAGGTCACGCGGAACTGCCAGCTGCGACCCCTCCACCGACTGGTGGGTCATTGACGCCGGGTGCTCCAGCAGCGACTCCACCCCACCCAGCGACTCCGCAAGATAGATCAGCTTGGTGTTCAGGCAAAACGCCCGGGCCGCGTCCTCGTCATGGAACCGCACCGACACCATGCCGCCGAACCCCCGCATCTGACGGGCTGCCACCTCGTGCCCCGGATGGCCGGCAAGCCCCGGGTACAGCACAGAGGCAACCTTCGGGTGAGAGTCCAACAACTCGGCCACCGCCTGCGCGTTTGCGCAGTGCCTATCCATGCGCAGATTCAGGGTTTTCAATCCGCGGATCGTCAGAAAGGCGTCAAACGGGCTGGGGATCGCACCCGCGCCGCCCTGCAGACACTGGATTTTCTCATCCAGTTCGGCGTCGTTACACACCACCACGCCCCCGACAACATCCGAATGCCCACCCAGGTACTTGGTGGTGGAATGCACCACCACGTCCGCACCCAGCGCCAGCGGTTGCTGCAGGTACGGGGTGGCGAAGGTATTATCCACCGCCACCAGCGTGCCGTTCGGGTGAGCCACCTCGGCCAACGCCGCAATATCCGACACGTTCAGCAGGGGGTTCGTGGGGGTCTCTACCCAGATGAGCTTGGTGTTAGGCTGCAACGCCCCGGCGATCGCCTGCGCATCGGCGGTATCCACCACCGAATACTCCACACCCCACTGGCCAAACACCGTATCGATCAGTCGGAACGTGCCGCCGTAGGCATCATTGCCCACGATCATATGGTCCCCCGGTTGCAGCACCGCGCGCAGCACCACATCCGTCGCCGCCATCCCCGACGAAAACGCCCGACCATACTCGCCGCCCTCCAGGGTGGCCACCGCCTCCTCCAGCACGGCGATCGTCGGATTGCCGCAGCGCGTGTACTCGAAACCACCACGCAGCTCGTTCAATCCGTCCTGCACAAAGGTGGTGGAGGCGTAAATCGGCGGATTCACGGCCCCCACATTCGGGTCAGGCGTGTAGCCCGCATGGACGGCGTTCGTAGCAAAACCTCGCTGGGACACTCTTCCTCCAAACAACGGTACGGACAGTATAGTAAACCACAGTCTAGACTAAGCGGTCTACGAGCGAAAAACCGCCAGCTGAGAAGTAAACGGAACCAAACGGGGCGTCGATACGCAACCAGCGCCCCACCGACGACACCCGCAACTGCCTGGGAATCTCCTCCGGTGCCGACCCACCCGGAATCAACTGCAGGGCAGTGCACGCAAACACCGCGCGCATCGGCACCTCAACGCTCGTGTCACCGCTTGACGACGTCGCGGTAATCACCGTCTGATCCATCAACGACGCTGGCGGGCCCATCGGACCCGAAAACTGCCTGGCCAAGGCGCGGCCCTGATCCGCAAGATCACGGACAACGCCCACCGGAAGCTCATCAACCAGCACAAACCCCGACGCCGGCGGAAGCGCGCCGGGAAACATGGCGTCGCGAGCCGGACCTAACGAAGCATTGTCCGGGGAGCTGTCCAGCGCCTCCAGCACCGCCGACACCCCAGCCGCAGCGCCATCCCGTGAGACCTCCCCGACCACGCGGCGGCTCGCCAGGACGCGGAACGGAGTGGTGACAAAACAATCAACCTGCTCCCCCAGCTGACGGAAACGCACCGTCGCCTGCTCATCCAACCCACGAGCACGCAACAACAACGCCCGCAAGCCCGACTCGCCCGACGTAATGGTCAAGTGATCCTGGGTTGGGGACATGGCTAGTCCTGGCCCTCTTCGCTGCCTTCTGCGCTCTTGCCGCGGGCGAGCACCTTCATCTCATGCGCCTCAATCGCGCGCGGCGATGCCGTCTTCAAATCCATCGCAATCTGCACGCACTCCACCACGCACGCAACCTCGCCCTTCTCATTCTTAATAGTCTGGCGAGTAGTAAACGACGTGGTTTTCACCTGCACAACCTCGGTTTCCACCTGAACCTCAGTCGCCGTGGGCAAAATCGGAAGACGATAATCAGCAGTAATATGCCGCACAAAAACAGATGGCACATCCATGCCCTTCTGCACAAACTCCTGATGTGCCCAATCCAAACGCGCCTCCTGCGCCACCTCCACATACGCGGAATTAGTTAGATGGCCAAAACGATCAAAATCCGACCACCTCACCGGAATCCGACACACATGCACCACAGCGCTCTCAGTCACGTCATGCTGATTACCACGTTCGCCCATATCCGAGCAGCCTTCCCTTCACCAAAAAACCTGCGCAACAACCGCGCCACAGAACAGCACGGCCCCTACGCAAGAAAACAGTCCCCCCTTTTCTACCACAAATCGGGCCAGGAACTCAGGCGATAGAAAATATGTTAACGCTAGGGGTATTAGGCATATGCGCAGGTTAATCGATGATGAGGTTGGCCGGGTTGATGTGAAGTATGTATACGCTCCGGTTGAAAATGGGGCGTTTTCAGGCTTGACGGTATACATACTGTGCAGGGGTGGCGGTTTGGTTGAGCGCGACAGCCGTGCGGCCGGTGAGCAGGATTGAACACCGTTAGTGCAAACGCTTGCGTAGAAAAAGGTCTACCGCTGGGTACGGAAACAGGGTGTTTTCGGACCTGGCAGTAGACCTATATGACATG
>ERZ773263.518-NODE-518-length-26910-cov-17.204431_pt1 | contig 26910 bp, 12 predicted proteins | sample MGYA00511076_ERZ773263 | MGnify/ENA primary metagenome ERZ773263 (study PRJEB29015, sample SAMEA2738155) | human oral metagenome | biome: human oral; feature: human-associated habitat; material: saliva | place: China | collected 2195 ... | reverse complement strand
GCGGGTGTAGCTCAATGGTAGAGCCTCTGCCTTCCAAGCAGATTGCGCGGGTTCGATTCCCGTCACCCGCTCGATGAGGCCAGCGGGGCGCCCTCCACGGAGGGCCGCCCCGCTGCCGCATCCTCGGGCTGTAGCGCAGCTTGGTAGCGCGCCTGCTTTGGGAGCAGGAGATCGCGGGTTCAAATCCCGCCAGCCCGACTCCTCGGCGGCCGCGCCGCGCATGGCGAGTCGTCACCGCGATCATCGAGGCGTGAGCGGGCTCCGCCAACCGCCGGTCGGTGCTAGGTTGAGCAGACAGTTTGTGCCGTTCTACCCCTGTCAGGAGTCCCGTCATGGCCACTGAGACCGAGCGTCAGTCCATCCTCGCCACCGCCAACCGCCGTTACGCCACCAAGGCCTTCGATCCTTCCCATCAGGTCTCGGAGGAGGACCTGCGCACGATCCTGGAGGCCGGGCGGCTGGCTCCCTCCTCCTTCGGCTACGAGCCGTGGAAGTTCCTGGTGGTGCGCGACGAGGAGCTGCGCGCCGAGCTGGTTCCGCTGTCCGTCGGCGCCGGCGCCGTCCTGACCGGTGGGGCCGAGCTCGTCATCATCCTGTTCAAGAGGGGCGTGGTCCACGACAGCCCCTACGCCGCCCACATCGTCACCGACGTGCTTGGCGCCGACTACGATCCCGACTCCGAGCTGTCGCAGATGTTCAAGGGCTTCCAGGAGCAGATGCTCGGCCTGTCCTCGCCCGAGGATGTCGACCGCTGGGCCCAGAGGCAGACCTACATCGCGCTGGCCAACATGCTTATCGCCGCCGCCAGCCTCGACATCGACTCCGTGCCCATCGAGGGCTTCGTCGTCGACGCCGTCGCCGACCTGCTCGCGGCCCATGGGATCATCGACCCCGCCGAGTGGGGAGTGTCGGTCATGGCGGGCTTCGGATACCGGGCCGAGGAGATCCACCCCAAGCTCCGCCGCGAGTACGACGAGGTCGTCCAGGTCATCGGCTGAGCCCTGGGTCCCGGGCGGGTGGCGCCGCAAGGCGGCCGGGCGGGCGGGGTGGTGATTGTGCTGGGCGAGCGGCGGTGAACTGGCGCGAGCCCGGATGCGCTCGATTCATGGCTGCTCGCATCGTTGCGCCCAGCGGGACAGAATCTCGCTGGGAGTGACGGATGCGAGCGCTCGTGGATTCGTGCGAGCCCGCATCGCCCGGATTCTCCGCCCCTCGCTCAGCTACATCGCCCTCCCGGGCGCTCTGCCCATGGCGATGCTCTCATCGAGAGCGTGCTGTCACCCCCGCCTGATCGACGGGATGTGAGCGAAGGGCTCGCGCTCCCCGGGGAGAGGGCGTCGATGAAGTCAGGGTGTTGTGCGGTGTCCCCGGACAGGCTGCTGAGGGGTTCGCTCTGACTACTCCTTCAAACTGGAAGAGCCCGACTACTCAGCTGCTGCCCGCAGGCACGGGGGTAGCTCCGCCCCTGAAGCGCATGGGCGTCACTCGGCCCGGAGCCCGGCCAGGAGGGGGCTCTGCTCGCCGCTCCACGAGATAGCGAGCTGGTCGCGGGCGCGGGTGGCGGCGACGTACAACAGGGAGCGCTCCCGCAGGAGGGCGTCGTCGCGGTCAGCCTCGGAGTACTGCTGGTCCCGCAACGACCTAGGGATCGCGTTCCTCGAGACGTCGAAGAGCAGCACCTTGCGGAACTCCAGCCCCTTGGCGCGGTGCATCGTCATGACCACCGGCCTGCCCCGGCCGGCCGCCTCACGGTCCACGGCGCGCACCTCCACCCCGTGCTGCGCCAGACCATTGACGACGGCGTCGCGCTGGTAGCGGTCACGCACCAAGATGGCGATGCTCTCCGGGGCGCTGTCCTCACTGTCCCGGTCCTGCTCCAGCCACACCGTCAGCAGCTCAGCGGCCTTTCTCAGCTCATCGGCGCGGTCGACGGCGTGCAGCAGCAGCGGCTCGGGCCCGGAGCGCGGCGAGACGTAGCGGTGCTCCTCGGCCTGGCCCTCCATGTCCTCATAGGTGCCGGGGTCGAGGATCTCGAAGGCCACATCGAGGTTCTGACGGGTGGTGCGGTAATTGCGCGTCAGCCGCCGCGACCTCCCGCGCACCTGGATCCCGTAGTGGCTCAGCGTGATCTTCTTGCCGTAGATCCGCTGGTGGGAGTCCTCAGCCAGGAACAGGTCATCCGGGCCAGGCTCCACCAGCGCCCGCAGCAGCTGCAGGTGAGCGGGCGTGAGGTCCTGAGCCTCATCGACGAGCACGTGCCGGAAAGGTCTGGGTGTGCCGAGCGCCGCCTCACGGTCGAGCCAGGCGGCAGCCAGAGCGAGTTGTTCGGAGAAGGAAGTCACGCCCAAATCGGCGCTGCGGTCCCGGTAGCGCTCCATCGCCTTCCACACGGCGGCCCGCTTGGACCGGTCCAGGGCCACGCCCCGACCGGGGCGGCGCACGCGCAGGTACTGCTTGAGAGTCGTCACGCGCTGGGGCAGCACGATCAGCTCGTACTCCGACTCCAGGAAGTCGGCAGAGCGCAGCCCCTCGGGCAGCTCATCGCCCATGAGGGTGAGGACCTCCTGCCACACATTCTCCCTGGGATAGGTGAGCACCCGCGCGCGCGGTTGACCGATGACCTCCTGGGCGATCGGGACGATCTCGCCTCCGGCCTTTTGGAGGATCATGCGCGCCACCCGGTCCAGGCCACTGACCATGACCCCGGACTCGCTCAGCCTCTCAGTGAAGGGCAGCCGTGGCTCGAGCTGGGCGACCTGCCGGCGCAGGTCGTCGGCGAGGTTGCGCGTGTAGGTCGTCAGCAGGATCCGCGGTTCCAGCCCGCCAGTCTTATCCCGCTTGGCCAGCTCGACGGCGCGGTGCACGGCAATGACGGTCTTCCCGGTTCCGGCGCCGCCCGAGACACGCATGGGACCATTCGCGCGCCGCTCCACGAGGGCCCGCTGCTGAGGGTGCAGGAAGAGCTGCCACTCGGCGAAGCTGAGCCCCTCGATGGCGCGGCGCAGGTCCTCGTCGCTCTCCAACCAGGTGAAGGTCGAGCGCGCCGCGCGAGTACGCAGACCAGCGATGAGATCGGCGTCGGTGGGCTCTGCGGCGACGTCACGCGAGTGCCGCAGCCCGAAGTCCTCACGGATCTCCTCGATCGTCGCCCCCGTGGCCAGGTTGAGCAGCGCCTCGCCCTGCCAGGAGATCCGGGCTGTGGAAGCCAGGTCGAGGAGCTGGGACTCGCGCTGCGCCGCCAGCGCCGCTGCACCGAGCCGGACGTCAATACCGAGCTCGTCGTGCAGCATCTCCACGGTGAGCCCATCGGGCCACACCGGTGCCTGGTCCCGGCTGGGAACGACGACGGCGCCCGGCACGGCAGCGGCCCCGACGGCCATTCCGGCCGCCGTTCCTCCTTCGCCCCGCTGGCTCCCCGCTGCGACCGACTCGGTGTCGGCTGCCTGGGTGGGCGCAGAACTGGCGTCGGATCCTCTGGCTTCCTCGTTGCGACGGCCCGCCTCGGCGTTGGCGGCCTGGATGCGGGCCGTCTCGCGGGCGAGCTCGTCGGCCTCGCGCTGGGCGGCGGCGAGCTCGGCCTGGGCCGTGCGCCGCGCCTCCTCGACGGTGCGGGGATCCAGGCCGATGAGGTCCCCGACGTTGACGACCTCGGTGATGCCGTTGCGGGGGTTGACGTGGACGGTGACGGATTCGGCGATCTTGATGGCCTCGTCGTGTGGCCAGATACCGTGGATGACGTAGACGACCTCACCATCGGCGGCGAGCTCGAACAGGACGGCCCGGTAGAAGTCGGTGACGCGCGCGGTGCGCACACGCCGGTCCCGCGATCCACGAATGGGCTCCAGGTGCAGGCCTGAGCTCGTGGTCATGGTGGACAGCTTGCTGATGAACGGCCCTATCTTCGCCCTGAGGGAGGGGTCCTTGGCGGTGGCGTCCTTCGTCTTGCTGCTGGGCAACAGGATCGTGGCCATGTCAGTGTCCTTCCAGGAGCTCGGGGATGAGCGCGCAGATGTCGGTGGCAGTGCGGGCCGGATCGTCGCCGGTGACGATGACGCGCCAGCCGGCCGCCGTCAGGGCCTCCTCGTCGCCGTCCAGTGGATCGGCGAGGACAGCAACCTTGGGTGCGGCCCAGGACAGGTCCGTCATGATGCCGCCGACCTCGACGCCGTCGCCCTCGTGGGGGATGCCGGCCGCAGCCAGATGGGGCAGAAGGGTGAGGATCGGCTCGGGGGTGAGGTCCTGGTCGACGTCGTCCCAACCGAGATCGCTCATGGCGGCCGGACTGCCGGCGACGTCGGCAACAGTGACCTCGGCCTGGGCGCGGGAACGCAGCTCGGCCAGGGCCCGGCTGGTCGTGGTGATGTCCACGGGCACCTGAGTCAGGGCGAGCACGTTGCTGAGCCGCAGCCATGCCAGCCAGGCCTCCGGGTGCTCGGGAGTCCCCAAAGCCTCATCGGAGTCGTCAAGCACGAGGGTCATCCCTGTGGTGGAGGTACCGGTGAGCTGGACCGCTAGGGCAAGGTGGGGGATGGCGAAGACCGAACCGGAGTGCGTCGATGCCGCAGGAGCGCCTGCGGCATCAGCAGCGCCGGCGGGTTCGGGTAAGTCGGTCTTGGGCCGCAGCACACGCAACGCTTCCCACAGCGGGTCCGCCCCGGTGCCCTGGGTGGAGGAGTACCGCAGGGACGCGTTTTGTCCCAGGGGCAGGTGACTGGCGGCGCCGACGATGAGCGGCCCCCAGGCGGAGTCGGCCAGAGCCGCCAGGGCGGCAGCGACCGCACTGGCCTCGGGGTCCTCGTTGTCATCGCTGAGCATCGCCTCCAGCAGCGCCATCGGCCCGCCGCGCCAGGCGTCGATGGCCGGGTCGGTGACGCCGCCGGCGCGCGAGGCCCCCAGGGAACCGTTCTTGAGCTGGGCGACGGTGGCCTCATTCAGCCAGGCTGGGTTCCACGGCCCGTCCAAGTCTTCTGTGCCTACGGAGATGACCCGGTAGCCGGCGGCGCGCAGGCGCGCACGTTTGTCGGCGTCGTCGGCGAGGCGGTTGTTCGCACGACTGGCGTGGTAGCTGCGGCCGTCGGTGAAGATGGCGATGGGACTGTGGCCGCCGGGGCGCAGGCAGGTGAAGTCGGGGCGGGTGCCGCGGGCGTCGAGCTGGGGGCGGATCCGCCAGCGGCCCCCGTCAATCTCCAAGGCGGGCGCCCCCGAGGGGTCGCTGGTGGTGCGCACGGCCATCTGCTTGCTCAGGAGCTCGGCGAGTGCGGCGCGGAAACGCACCTCCAGGGGGCTCTCCCCGGTGCCGGCGTGTACGGCCTCGTCGGTGACTGTCCACTGGGGGACCTCTGGGTCGAGCTCGGCGAACACGCCCTCGGTGTCCTGGGCGCCGGTGGCCTCCAGCCCGAGGAGCTGGCCGATGGCGTGCAGAGCCGCGGCGCGGGTGACTTCTGCGGAGACGGCGTGGGGCCGCAGGCAGTCCGGGCACATGTCCTTGCCCTCGGCGCGGCACGGGCAGCTCTCCAGGTGCTGGCCGGTGCGGATGAGGAGGTTCCAGAGCCGGCTGGAGTCGTCATGGTCGGTGAGGTACCCGGTGCCTCCGGGCACGGTGTCGTGCAGCAGGAGGGCGGGACGGGTCTCACCGGGGGCTCCGCCGGCCACGGGGTGGGGGACGGAGGCGATGCCCAGGTGGTCGGGGGAGCCGCCGGTGGTGATCTCCAGTCCCAGGAGGATCGCGGAGGCCAGCGAGTCCACCCCCACCCGGTCGGTGGCGAAACCCAGCGGCAGGACATAAGCGAGCGCCTCAGTGCTCAGCTCGCGCATGAGGTCGACGGCGATCACGTGCTCGGCGGAGTCGCTGCGGTAGCGGCACCAGGGCCGGTGCTCGCGGGCGGAGGAGGCCCGCGTGTCCGTGTCGAGCTTGCCGCAGGCCTCGCACAGGCGGAAGTCCCGTGAGGAGAGGGCGTTGCCGGAGACCCGGTCGACGCTCTGGCCGGCCAGAGGCCGCCCGGTGTTGAGCCAGCGCAGGTTCATGCCGCGGTAGCGGGTCACCCCGAACCCGGAGGTTTCCACGTTCCACTGGCGCACCGCGCGGGTGGGGTCGAAGTCGGCCAGCGGGAGGACCTCGAAGTGGGTGCGGAGCCGCTCGTCGCTGGAGTCCCCGATGCGTGCGTCGTCCTGGGAGACGTCGGCGAAGACCCGGCTCAGGCGCAGGACCCGCCGGGCGCGCCCGACCTCGGCAATGTCGGTGTCACGGCACCTGGGGCACTCCGTGGGCGCGGCGGGCTGGGTCTCCTGCGGTTCGCGCACGTCGATGTAGCCGCAGGCCTTGCAGCAGAACCACCATTGGGCCTGGTTGTTCAGGTCGGAGGCGTCAATACCCTCGATCTCCATCTCCAGGCCGCGGGTGTAGAAGGTGGCGCCGGGGGCGAACTCGTGCAGGGCGTGGACGGAGGCTCTGTCGACGTCGCAGGGCTCGGAGTGGAACTCGTCGCTGTCCGGGTCTCGCCAGGAGACGCGGGCGGACAAGCGCACGGAGTCGTCGATGAGGGTGTAGTTGGGCAGGATGCCGTGGCGCTCCAGGGCCGAGACCCAGTGCTCACGATCCAGGTCGAAGATCCGGGACTCGGCGGCCTTCCGGGCTCCTTCGGCGGAGCGGTGGGCTCGCTTGTCCTCCTCGGTGGCGTTGGGGCGCTCGGCGGCGACCTTGAGCTCGGGCAGGGCCTCACGGATCTGGCGCTCCTGGCGGTGGAGCCGCTCAGCCTCGGCGCGGTGCTCGGCCGCGGCGCGCTGGAGCATCTCCCGGGGCCCGGCGCCGGCGTCCTGGGTCACCCAGCTGCTGAGCCGGTCGAGTGCCGGCGTGCGCTCCTGGAAGGCGGCGGTGAAGGCCTGCACCAGCAGGGCGCCGTCGCGTTCGATCCGCTCGCACAGTGTGGTGATGAGTGAGCCCTCGCCGGTGGCCCCCAGGGCGGTCTTCGCGGTGCCGCCGCCGTGGCCGCCAGAGGGGATGGCCGGGTGGTTCTCGCGGGCGAGGGTGTCGATGACGGAGGCCAGGAACTGGCGGCGCAGGATCTCCTCGGCCCCCAGGTAGGTCGACGGCGGCGCGACGGAGCCGTTGAGGAGCCGATCCGGGGCGTCAAGGATCGGGAGCTGGCTGCGCCTGCCGGGCACGTAGGCCAGGGCGAGCGCCGAGCCGCTGCGGCGGCCCGCGCGGCCCACCCGCTGCACGTAGGAGGCGACGGTGGCCGGCAGGGAACCGAGCATGACGGTGGACAGGTCCCCGATGTCGATACCCATCTCCAGGGTGGGGGTGGCCACGAGGACGTTGGGGTCGCCGGGCACCTGCGTGGGGCGCTTGAACCCGGTCTCGACCTCGGCGCGCTCCTTGGCTTCGAGCAGGGAGGTGTGCTCGTGGGAGTCGACCCGGCGCACGTGGGCCCCGGCGTACATGCTGCGGTAGAAGCTCTCCGCCGGGTGCGGCTGGGCCCTCAGGTGGCCGGGGCAGGTGGCGGCCAGGCAGGGGGCGGCGTCGAGCTGGTCAACGGTGGCGATGGCGGCGGGCAGCTGGGTGCGGCAGGTGTCGCACACCAGGAGGAGGGCCTCGCGCGTGGTCTCGCGCAGCGGGGAGACGACGACGCGGCCGGCCGGCAGCCCGTAGACGGTGCCGCCGGAGTCGGTGGTGGTGACGCTGAGGATCCCGGCCTCGGCCAGGCGGGCCAGGAGCGCGCAGGCCAGGCGGGAGGCGTGGGTGGGCACGACCCCCAGGCACTTGCGGGCCCAGGTGGCGTACCAGGACTTCGAGGAGCCCACCGGCGCGAAGGCCGACTTGCGGGTGTCGAGGCGGCCGCCGACCTGGGGGAAGGCCGGGGCGGTGCGCCCGGTGGGGAAGGCCGGCTGGCCCTGGTGACGGTTGCGCTTGTACCAGATCCACAGGCGCTTGCCGTCGTCGCGCTTGTAGCGCGAGAGCCACTCGTGGTCGATGGCGCCCTCGCGGCGCATGTGCTCCAGGGTGCCACGCACCCAGGCGAGCAGGGCCGCGTCGCTGGTGTCCTTGAAGCCGTCGAGGACGCCCTGCTGGTCGGTGCCGAGGGCCTGACGGGCCAGAGCGACCAGGGCGTTGGCGCGCCCGGCGCTCACGTGGACGGTGACCGAGCCGGTGGCCTCCAGGGTGCGCCCGTAGGTGGACTGGAGCCCCACCTCCAGGGCGATGTCGAACAGGAGCCGACGGCGCACGTGCGGCTTGGCCCGGCTGCGCTTGGAGGCCGGGGCCTTCGGGTCCCAGTAGGGCTTGAAGCGCTGATGCTCGGACAGGGCTGCGGGGACCAGCCGGTAGCGGTCGAAGGCGCTGGCCTGGGCGTCGTCGAGGGCGGCCTCGGCCCACTCCTCGATGGGCATCTCTGCTCGCAGCGCCCCGCGCAGGGCTGAGCGCAGGCTCATCGTGTGGGAGCGCTGGTTGACGTAGCCGGCGCGGTGGGCGGCGTCCTGCACGGAGTCGGTGAAGATGAGGGCGCGTTTCTCGGTGTTGTCGAGGGCGTCGTCGCCGAACAGGGTGGTCAGGGACACCGACAGGAGGGTGGCGACGGCCGAGCCGAGGAAGCGGATGGAGTCCTTGTCCCCGCAGGAGGGGCAGACGTCGTTGGTGGAGTCCTCGGTGATGCTGCGCTCGTCCCCGGTGAGCATGAGGACCGGCAGGACGAGGCCCTCCTTGGCCTCGGTGCTCTCCTGGTCGGGGCGGCGGGTGAGGATCTCGCGGCTGTTGATGGAGTACCAGCGCAGCCCGGGGTGGCGGGCCTCCAGGTTGATCTCGCCGGCCTCGGCGCGGGTGCGGTAGTCGGCGTCCTCCCCGGGGGCGTGCAGGAGGGCCCGGAAGCGGGGGTCGCCGGTCTTGCGGTCGCGGCGCACGTGGGTCTGGTCGTCCTTCTCCTTCTGGCCGGTGGGGGCCAGAACGATGCCCCAGCCGGAGCGCCCGCAGGAGCGGCAGTACAGGGCGGGGCGCGCGGGATCCTCGACCTGTGTCTGCTCGGAGGCGGCGTCGGCCCAGCGGAAGGAGGGCAGGGAGCTCAGGGCCCGGTCGACGCGGGTGACCTCCCGGATCCACAGGGTGACCTCCACGTTGACTGCGCTGCGGTCGGGTTTGCCGTCGAGTCCGGCGCGCACGACGGACAGGACCGCCAGGATCGCGGAGAGGACCCGCCGGGCCAGACCCGACTCCGGGACGGGGCCCAGGAGGCCCCGAGCGAGGTCGGCCAGCGACGTGGAGCGCTCGGCGGCGCGCACAAGGTCCAGGACGTCGGGGTGGGCCTGGAGAGCGGAGGCGAGGCCGGAGGCGTCCAGGGTGTCCTCCACCTCCTCGGGCAGGTCGTAGAGGTGAGCGACGACGCCGCGGAGCAGCTCCTCGGGGTTGGGGGAGCCGGCCTCGGCGAGACGGGCCAGAGCCTGCAGGTTCTCACCGGGCAGGGAGCGCAGGCGGAGGGCGCGGCCGGCCAGCCCCTTGGACTCGGCCACCTGGCGGTGCGTGGCAGCCCACTGGTCGAGGTCGGCGCGGGTCTCGGTGACGACGGCGCTGGTGGGCAGATCGGTTCCGAAGACATCGCGGGCGAAGGCGAGCATCTGGGAGGGGTCTGCGCCATCGCCGAGGGTGGCGGAGGTCGCCACCGGGCACACGGGGCCGAGCGGGGCGGAGGCGAAGGCCTCCTGCCGGGGGTCGTCGGCGCTCAGGTGGAAGCGCAGGGTCAGGCCCAGGCGCCGCAGCAGCATGGCGACGTCGGTGCCCTGTGCGCCGTCGTAGGTGTGGAACTCGTCGAGGACCAGGTAGGTGAGCGACCCGGCTGAGGCCCGCCACAGCTCGCGGTCCTCGGGGCGCAGGAGGAGCTGGTCGAGCATCTTGTAGTTGGTGAGCAGGATGTCCGGCGGGTTGTCGCGGATGATGTAGCGGTCGGTGATGAGGGAGTCGGCGGTGACGTGCTTGCGGGGGCTGGCGGAGGAGTCCCCGGTGTAGATGGCGGCGCGCACACCGGCCAGGGCGGGATCCTTAGTGATGAGGCTGGCGAGGCGGCTGGCCTGGTCGGAGGCCAGGGCGTTCATGGGGTAGAGGATGAGGGCCTTGATGCCGGTGACTCCCTGGGCGCGGGCGCGCAGGACGTGGTCGAGGACGGGGTGGAGGAAGGACTCGGTCTTACCTGAGCCGGTGCCGGTGGTGACAATGGTCGGCTCGGGGTGGTGGCCGCCCTTGGTGGTCAGGCGCCGGTAGGAGTCCTCCTGATGCTGGTAGGGGGTCAGGCCCGGGTCCCAATCGAGGGGACGGTCGCCGGGGTTTGCCGAGGCAGCTGTACTGGGGTGGGCGCTCGCGGCCAGGTAGGGCAGGCGCAGACGGACGAAGGGGCCGACGAAGACTCCCTGCTTCTCGTCCTCCAGGAAGTCGGCAAGCACGCGCCGCGGCTCGGCGTCGGTGAGAGCGAAGGTCGTCGAGAGGTAGCCGACGATGGACCGACGGATGCGTTCGGCCTGAAGGCTAGGGAGAAGGAGCGTCATAGCTGGAGCGTGGTGGTGATGGGCGATGGAGCGGATGGTGGCGAATGGTGTACGGGAATGGTGTCTGCCGGGGCCGGCACTACCCCGTGCGGATCGTCGTTGTTCCGGGAGTGATCCCGCTGGTCCGAGGCTACCGCAGCGAGGGGAGGGGAGAGGTGGCGGCCCGAGTCGCTTCTTGGTGACGAGGCCGCCGACGCCGGCTGTGCTGAGATCGCTGAACTTCACCATCTCCTGAGATGGCGTCAAGGCAGACCTCGGGATAGAGGGCGCGGTTGGTCTACGTGAGGTTACGAGCCAGGTTTGCGAAGATCCTGGTGAGTCTCGTCGCGCTGTGGACAGGGCTGAGCGGGGCCAGCCATAATGGTGGGGAGCCACCCGGGTGCCATCCGGGCGACTCCCCTAGCAAGGGGATGGCCTAGCCGATCCACTTGCTGAGGGCATCACAAGGACACCCACGGCCCGGACAAGGCGAGCGATCGAGTTCAGTATGTCGCTCACCTTCCGGGCCGTTACCTTGCCCTTGCGGACGTGTGCGCGTCGGCCTTTCGGCTTGGACACGGCCCTTCGTGTGTTGGTAACAAAGGTTGACATTTGTGCTGTGAGGCAAATATAGTTGTCATTATGGGGTTCTTGAAGAGTGCATGGAAGCACGGCCTCGCACGAGAGGACATCGACCATGCTCTGAGCAATCCCGTGACGGTCCATTATTTTGACGGATATGTTATCGTCATCGGTCCCTCTCGGTCTGGTCACCTTATCGAAGTTGGTGTCAATGATGAGGACTTCGTCTTTCATGCTATGTCCGCGCGCGAGAAGTTCTTGAGGAGGAAGTGAATATGAAGACCACCGAAGAGATGCTCGACGAGATTGAGAACGCCAACAACGGAGACGGTCCGGATCCTGTGGCCATGGTCGACGATCCCGCTCTCGCAAAAATTGCGGTCGCGCAGATACGCCTCCGTGCCGCCGAGCGCGAGCTCGATGAGGCCGTGATGGCTGCGCGCGATATCGGCCTGTCGTGGAAAGCGATCGGGGATGTATTGGGTATGACTCGTCAGGGTGCGAACAAGCGCTTCCACGCCGCCTGAAATGGTCTGCGGATTTTGCAGGTAGTTCGACCTGAGGTATCGAGCGTCGTTGGTGGGCATCCTTAACAGGTCGTGTCCTTGTAGACATGTGATAGTCGATCCTTTGATTTGGATGCGGCCCCGATCTTCCCGCAATCTCTCTTTCCTGAACAAAATACATCAGCGTTCCAGGGGGAGGTGCCGAAGGGAGGCAGGCTCAATCATGCCGGCAGGCACTGACGCCCTGCGCTTGGCTCAATCGTGGTTGTATTTCGTGACTGCCTAAATGAGCGTGGCTGAGATTCCCTGGAACTCGAGGTCAAGCGAGAAAAGCGGGATGAATCTACATGTCGATTTTGAGTTGATTGGACTCGGGCGTCGATGTGCTAGAAAGTAGGCCGCAGAAACGTTTGGCTCGGGTGATAGCCACGTAAATGATGCAGTGCTCTTCTTCCAACTCATGAAGCCCCGATGTGAGCGCTGCAAGCTGAGTGTGAGAGAGTGCAACTCCGACGCGTTCCCACTCCAGTCCCTTGGCTTGGAAGACGGTAAGGCCTGGAATAACAGTCTTCTGCTTGAGTCTTTCTGCCAGTCGAGTAAGTTGCAGTCGTATCTCAGCCTCTTTGTCGTCGTTGTGAAGTCGACTTGGTTTGCGTAATCCAAAACTCTTGATAGCTTCGCGGAGGTCGTCAAGTACTTGAGCTTTGTCCTTGCCAGTGCGTAAACTTTCGACAATCGGCATAAATGCCTGGTCTTGCCTTGCTTGGAAGATTTCGCGATCGAGTCCAAGTTTCATAATCGCCCCCTCGCGTCCGTATGATCTTGTGCCGAGGCGGGTGCGCGTAACAACATCGAGAAGCAGATTCATGGCCGCATCTGTGGCGTTGTTCACCGTTCGGAAGGCAAGCGGCAGAACATTGTCGCCGACGGTCCACAGTTGGGTCCAGTTGCGGGCGAGTGCGACGTCAACGTCGCTGCTATCAATGGGAGGCAGATCTACACCAATACCAGCACGTAGGCTAGCTGCAAGGAGGGGCATCTGCTCGCCGACGAACCTGAAGGACTCTGGTTGTTCGTATGCAATAAACTGATCTGATGTGTGGTCCAGTAATGTATTCACAACTTCCGGTTTCGCCCCTCGCCACTTATAGAGTGTTTGCCAAGGATCGCCAATGAGAGTAATTGACAGTCCTGCCTCGGCAGCCAGGTAAGCAGCGTAAAGGTCAAGGTCGTCCGCGTCGTACACCTCGTCGATGATTGCCGCGCGGTAATTCGCGGACAGCCATTCTGTTGAGACATCCCGTATTTCTTCAATATGCATAGCCGTGCGGAGAATTGCACGAACATCCTCGTGGCTGACGATACCCGAGTTTAGGGCGGATTGGTGGTCTCTTTTGCTGCCGATTCCCATGCAGGGCATTCCTACGCTTTGGCTGCGCGACACCACAAAACGATTGTCGTCTATGGAAGCAAACCGCTTGTAACCGCCATCCTTCAGGAACCGGAAGCCTGCCAGGCCTCGGTAATCGTCGCGTACCTCGAGAGTTGTGATGCCACCCGGCCACGTGAGCTGACCCTCGCTGAGGAGATGGGTAAGGATATCGACGTGGAGATGATCGAAGGTGATAACGCGATGGGCTGGCCTGATGCAGTTTGCGCCCCATCGGCGGTTGATTCGCTCGCGCAACTCGGTGGCTGCAGCCCGGTTGAAGGTTAGGCCGAGCACGCCACGAAGATCGCTCGCCTGGTATCGCAGGTAGCCGTAGCGCTCTGCTGCGATGGTCGTCTTACCGCTGCCGGGTGCCGAGATGATGTTAACAAGTCGGTCAGGCGCGGCTGCGGCAAGCACCTGGGCATCGGTTAACTGAATCATTGCTGCGCTCAGGCGATGTCATCTATGGGAGAGGAACCGGGCTCTGTGCCATCGTAGAGCCAGGCGAACATGGTATTAATGTGAGTCGGCAATACAACCGAACTTAGGTTCCGGTCGATCAGCCGTGCCAGCATAAGGGAGAATTCTCCTTTGTGTCTTGGATGCTGCTTAAAGAACTGGTCGACGGTGTATGCCGTTATTGGGTTAGGTGCATTGAGGTTACATTTCGTAAATGCTGTGTTGATGAGTGTTTCGTTCCCATCGACAAGTGAGGGTTCCAGTGTTGGTCTCGACCAGAAGAAGCGCGCCGATTCAGGATCAAGTTTTCCATGCCAAGCAGGTGGTTTCGGGGCGGGGAGCGGCGTGCCTCGTAGATCGGTGTCAGCTAGGGCGGCAACACGAGTAACGAGTTCGTGGTCAGGTGTTGCGAGAAGGCGGATCGGCCATTGCCCAACTTTGTGTCCGATTGGAAGGATTGCCAAGGAGTCGATGAATCCGGTTAGTTGAGAATCGCCGCCAGCCCATGCGCGCCCGAGCGACCTGAGGATACTTGCCTCTGTGACTCCCTCGACAATGAGAACTCGGTCAGCAAATAATGCGGCTGAGCGCGTTGCGTCGAGGTGCAGGCGAGTCTGTTGAAACAATGAAGTTCTGAGGTTGTTGTCCTTTATTGGGAGATCCGTGAGTCGACGTGAGAGTGTGCGATTGTCGGCGTCCTTTCTTACGACGACAAGTTCCTCGGGATCGCATGCCGCAGCGAGGTCAGCGGAGTGCGTTGTCACAATGACCTGAATATCCGGGCGTTCTTTGACCAAACTGCGCAAATATCGAATGAGGCCGTACTGAAGTTGTGGGTGGAGGTGAGCCTCTGGCTCCTCGATCAAAACCGTTGCGTGGAAGAGCTCAGGGTAGAACGAGTCTGCATCTGCATCCGCAGCTTCTGCTGTCCGGGCGAGTCTCTCCCGCGCAGCATCGGCACGTTTGCCCTCCTCTGCTGCCGACTCTGACCCTGCATCTCCGTCTGTCTCTTCGCGGTTAATCGGAGGTTCGTGAGGGGGTGGTGTGCGTCCTGCATCCGGAATGCCGGCGAGAGTGACAGCTATGTGAAGTAGATTCACATAGCCCAAACTCGACACCTGCAACCGTCGGGCGGTCGCACGGTCCGGGAGTAGGGCGACGAGCATTTCGAACACTCGGGCGAGGTAGGTGTCATCGACCGTTTGGGTTCCGACAAAGGCGTGATGTTCCTGAACTCCACCGCTGATGATTCTGAGGTTTTCGGCAATACGGTCTTCGACGTTCCCTACGAGAGGGTGGTTGGTGAGTGACTTGAGCATCCCTTCGGCTTGGGCCCGTAGGGAGTGAAGTCCGCCAGTTTCGGGGTGCTTCCGCTCGTCGGCGCGGAGCAGCTCAAGGAGAATTCGAGCGTCGCGCCGCGAGAGGTCGTCGACCGGATTCCGCAACGCCGGGAGATGTACGAGCCGAATGCTATCGTACTCCTCGGAGGGCTCAAGAGGTTGTCCGGCGCGAACACGTCCCAGCGAGCGTTCGAGAGGGCGACACCACTGCGGAGCACCGAAACCGCGCCGTCTTCGATATACCCCCAGGGCGCCTTCGCATGACGTATCTGCTTCGAACTCGTACGCAACGCGTACCATGCGCGGGGTCGGCCCCAATGCCGTTGCATCAATCGGTGCGAGCCGAGGGAAGTTACGTGGATGAGCCAGGGCGATCGCCTCGTTGATCGTCGTCTTCCCGGAGCCATTAGCGCCGAGTATTAGAGAGAATCGGCCGGGTAGGTCGCAGACAATCGGCGAGTTTGCGGAGGCGCGATATCCTTCAACTTCGATGCGTTTCAGATACATGCGTCACCTTCCTGGGTATTTTTCGGGTCGGAGTTGAAGTTACATGAGAGGGTATGTGTTTTGTGATTGTGGTTAATCGTTGTTGATTTGAGGTGCTGGAAGGTCACTTCCTCCAACTTCTGTCTCATGTTGTGACGTTTCTGGGTCTTCTGTGGGTAATCGCATTCCATGCTAAGTAATCCGGCGGGTGTTCGTATCTGTAATTTATGTTGATTTAGGGGTAGCCGCCTTCTGGTGGGGGCGCATGAATGAGGGTGGTGGGTTTGGTGCCGAACTCACTTTTCCTGGGTGAGGGCGGCGTGGATGCGGCGGAAGTCGGATTCACGGTCGCGGATGCGGAAGGGGAGATCGTAGACGTATGAGACGCCGGAGCCAGGGTGGGTGTGAGTGCGCTCCGATAACGGCATGTCCTCGTTGGAGGTAGGGCGCTTGCGCTTCTCCCAGGCCTGGCGGACCGGAGTCGGTAGCTGGCGGCCATTCGCGTCATAGACATAGGCGCCCTGCCCCCGGCCATGGTCGTAGTCGTTCAGCACCGCGAACTGGGTGCGGTAGATCGTGCACAGATCCTCGATCGACACCCCCAACATGATCGCCACCATGACATCAATCTCCGCCTGTGCGTTGCGACGATCCTCCGCCCGGCGCAGGGGTGTGTCCGCAGTCCACTCCGGACCAATCAGACGCTCATCATAACGCTCCAGAATCGGTGAATCAGTCATAAACGACTCATTCCAACACTCGCGCCAAAGGTCCGCGTAGGCTTCAGTGACACAGTTGAGTCGGAGTGTTCGGATGGTGGTGCGTTTCGTGAGAGGGTGGTCGGTGGGGATTGCGGGTAGGAGTATGAAATCGCGGGGATAAATGTGGTTGCGCCCGTATGATCTAAGTAAGAAATCTGAACATAAGGTTGATGCAGTGCTCATGCTTGAAAGGAGATGTGCAATGCTATCTGGGCATGCTGCCGAGTTTACTGTCCCCACATGCGCTGCGCCAGGAGGGATGATGGCTGGCGTAAGAGTTCGCTCCCCGGTTGCGGGTACCATGGAGCGCCAGGCGATGCGGTAGTGGTCGCGAGCGGGGGAACTGTCCCAGTGGGTGTAGAGGCGGTCGTAGGTGGTGCGGTTGCCTGCAGGCTTGTATTGGGTGATGGGCTGTGCGCTTGGAGAGAGTGCTTCCAGGTCGGTTGATGTCCAGTCCTTGTTGCTGCGCATGGTTTCGTTAGGCTGTTTATATAGCGGTATTCCTACAAAGATATGAGGTCCTTGTAGGATGGTATCATTCCAAGACGATGGGCCCCAAAACTTTGTGAACCTCCCGGCCGTGAATGCTGCACCTTCATCCCAGCCGATCGAGAATTGAAGGCCAAGATCGCCAATGTGTGGCCGACTTCCGAGGTTCGACAGGATGTGGGAAGCTGCTGAATTTACGGTTGAGACCATGGGGGCAGAACGCCAGTTTTCCGCCTCAGTGACCAGCTGCCATGTCTTTAGTGTGGATTCGTCGATGTGTTCGATGCGAGATGCATGTGGGCGCAAGTCCCACGTGCCGGTATGTGGATCCTTGAAACCGGGTTCCTCTCCGCTGCCGTCGTGCAGGAGTGAACGCAGCACGGTATTTGGATGATACAGAGAGCTTGCGTGGATAAACGAGGGATGGTGATCGTGTCCATACACGTGTACGCCATACTGGACGAGGTTGTGAATGTCGAAGAGCCTGAGCTCGTTTATGAACTGCCAGTGTCGGCGCAAGTGCTGATAGGCGGCGGCACGAAGTCCTGGAGTCTTGGCGTCGGTGAAGTGGCTCTCCATGTGAATGAGTGAGGAGATGCCGTGCTCGTTCTGGTGCTGCCAGACCTGGCACATAAAGGCCCGGTAGAGGTCGGGGCGTCCTTCCATGACCGGGTAGACGGTCTGATCGCTGATGAACTCAGCGAGGACCTCGGTCTCGGCAGCCCCGTCAAGTACTGTGGTGAGGACGCCTGGGCGTGCCAGCGTGTGCGGCAGGCGCTCCTGCCGGTCTGCAACCGATGGCTTCTTCGTCAGCATCCACCACGGGTCGCCGTCGGCCAAAAGCGTCTCAACCGAGACGTCGGGCCTCACCCAGGGTGGGTTGCCGACCTGGAGGTCGAAGCCGCCTCGGGCGAAGACGGTGGCGAAGTCTAGCTCCCAGTGGAAGAAGCCCTGGGCCTTCGCTACCTCCTGGACCACGGTGAGCCACTCGTGCTCGTCAACGACTGACTGCACTTTGCGGGCTCCGGCGAGACCGAGCTCGACTTCCTCCATGGTCTCCAGCTCCGCCCAGGAGGAGGCATCCACCAGGGTCCCGTCGGTGCCCTTGGCATCCTTGACCTGCTTGCCCAGCAGCCCCTCCAGGGCACCCAGCCACTCATCCAGATTCGGCGGGGTCACGTCCGTGGTCAGCGGCCAGAACCACAGGGCGCACCACGCATCCATGACCAGGCGCAGCCGCCGGTACGCCGAGCCCGGTGCTTCTAGGTAGGACTCAATGTCCTCACGGGACACCGTTGAACCGGCGTCGTCTTGCGCCACGCGGCCCCACAGGTCGATGCGCCGCGAGGCCTCAGCCTCCGCCACCCGCAGGCGCCGCAGGGTCATCTCCCACAACACCTCCACGCGCCGAGCCAAGGCCGTCAGCCGCTTGGCCTGGGTGGTGCTCAGCGCCTTCGTGATGTCCCTGCGCCAGGTCTTGAGGGCCTTGAGCCTGCCGCCATTGACCAGGTCCCGCACCTGTTTGGGAACCTCCACCGCGCTGCCCCAGCCCTTGGCCGGCAGGAGGAAATGGTGGATGCTCCCCGAGACATCCAGCGCCCCGCCGATCCGGTGCCGGGAGGCGGCATCGGCGTCGTCGAGCACGGCCGCCACCTGGCTCAGCGGCTCGGCCACCGGAGCGGCTGACAGCCACGTCCGCTTCTTCAGCTGGGATGTGGAGTACAGGGCCCGGCGCGCCCCCACCAGTGAGTTACCGCGCCGCAGCCGCAGCCCGAACCACGGGGCCGCCAGCCCCTCCACCATCGTGTCCAGCCACAGGGACACCTCCGCCAGCTCCACCGCCGTCGCATTGAGGTCCACCCCGTAGACCTGGTGCAGGGCGAGATACGCCTTCACCTTCGCCAGCTCCCGGGGCCGCTCCTCCGGGTCCACGCGCCGGCCCAGCTCCCGCTCACGCCGCGAGAGATACTGCTCCGCCAGCTGGCGCACCGCCTCAATCGCGAAGGCCCCCGACCCCAGCGCCGGCTCACACACCGTCAGGTGCAGGATCTCCTCCGCGCTCGTCGTCCGCCCGTCTTGATCCAGCAGCTCGGCCAGCGCCTGCTGCACCGTGAAACGCGTCAGCACCTCCGGGGTGTAGAAGGAAGCCGAGCGCTGCCGGTCCCGGCCGGAAAGCCTGTAGACGAACTGGCCCTTCTCATAGGTGACGTTGCGGCGCTCGCCCGTCACCTCATCCTCCACCGTCACGAAGTCCTTCTCCTCCAGGTCCTTCATGACGTCCTCGGGCACCACCCAGGAGCCCTTCGAGGCGTCCCCGCCCGGCGCCACCTCCCACAGGCGCTCGGTGGCGAAGGACCCCGAGTAGCTCATGAGCCCCTCGTAGACGGCGCCCAGCTGGTTGATGCCCAGCTCCACATAGGAGATGAAGCCGCGGCCGCTCTTGCTGTTCTCCTTAGTCAGCAGCAGGTGGCGCAGCACCCGCAGCAGGGCCCCGTTGCCCAGGCCCACTTCGTCAATGAGGGCGGTCGCCACCGGGCGGAAGAGGTCAGCGCGCATCGGCCGGAAGACCAGACCATCGAAGCTGCCCTCGTCGGCGGCCGGCACCTGCTCGTTGTGGCCCTCATCGACCAGGCGGAACAGCCGGTCCAGGGACTTGTAGATGTGCGTGCCCGCCAGGGCCGACTCCTCATGCAGCTCCCTCAAAGCCAGCTCGCGCAGACGATCCAGGCCGTAGCCGGCGTCGTACTCGGCGGCGCCCACCGGCAGGACCCCCAGCTCGGGGCTCGCCTCCGCATACAGCAGGAAGATGATCCGGTAGATGTAGCGCAGCGACTGCAGGGCCAGGTCCTGCGCCCGCTCCTGGGGCAGCGGCTCCAGCCCCCGCGCGGCGCGACGGCGCACCACCTCATTCGCAAGGATCTCAATCGAGGAGCGCACGCCCTCGCGCAGATCCTTCGAGACCCCCACCGTGTGGGCCGCCGAGTCCTCCAAGGTGGCCGCCCACCACGTCTCGCCCTCCGCCGTCGGCAGCAGCGAACGGGCATCCAGGCAGGTCAGGGCCCGCTCCACCTCGCCGCCACGCGCCGTCTCATAGCGTTCGACGACGAGCTGCACATTCACCGCCAGCCAGCGTCCCTCCGGCCACCGCTCCCGCTCCGCCACCAGCGCCCACTGGCCCGCCAGGACCAGGGCGAAAGCCGGACCGTGCTCATCAGTCATGAGCGTCGACAGCGCCCGAGACACCGACTCGATCGGCTCAGCCCCCTCCAGCACCGGGGCGTCGGGGTCCCCCAGGTCCACCGGTTCCCACGCCTCGGCGAGCGTGAGGGCGTCCTTGACCAGCAGGTCCTCCACGGTGGTCACCGGGCGAGCGCGCAGCAGCGCCAGCGGGGCTGGGCCCTCATCGCCCACCGGCCTCACCAGGGTCACCGGACCCCGCTCGGTCAGGCGGTACTCTGACGACGCGAAGCCCAGGATCTCGCGCAGGAGCGCATCGAGCTCGCCGGCCGCCTCCAGGGCCGCGCCGGTCAGGGAACCGGCGTCGTCGGCGGGCAGGGCCGCCAGCAGCTCCTCCAGGTGGGAACGCTCGGAACGGAACCGGGAACGGGGCGTCGGCGCCGAGGTAGTGCCGGGATCGGCCGGCTTCTCCAGGGCCTCCCACTCCTTGCGGCGCTCCAGCACGCGCGCCAGGAAGGACTCCTTGGTGGCGTCCGTGGTGAAGTAGTGCTCGCTGATCCAGTCCTCGCCGACGACCAGCGCATCCGACACCGCCATCAGAGGTCCCCTTCCATCCCGAAGTCCTGCGGCACCACCACCAGCAGTGGGCGCACCAGCGTGTGTGCGGGCAGGTGCTGTTTCCTGAGCTCGCGTTCCTGAGCCACCGTGATCCGCTGCTCGCGCAGGTGGCGGTTCTGGATGAGGCGACCGGCCTCGTCATCCCAGGCATTCGCGTGCTCCGCCCAGGCATCCACCCGAGCCTTCGCCTGACGTCTCGCCGCCTGGACGGTCAGCGCCATGTGGTCCTTTGCCGTATCCACCGCCGGAGGGATGAGCGCCTCCAGCAGGCTGGTCTGCGTCACCGGCCCGGAGTTCCGCAGCTCCCGGGAGATACCCACCGCCTCGAACATGGCGGCGGGGGAGTCATGTACCTGCCCGATCGGCTGCGCCTCGACCGGCCGGCCCGCATCCAGCTCCGACTGCGCGGCCGCCAGGTCCAGGTAGGGGAAGTCGGCACTGACACACACCATCGACACCGTCCGGCCCGCCTGGTTCGTCAGCGTCCCCAGCAACAGGACGGTCGGTGAGTCGACGTCGCCGCGCACCGCGAACACGGAGGAGCGGCCCAGCTTGGCCAGGACCCGGTCGCCGGCCCAGTCCAGCACCGGGTGCAGCGGCCCCAGGTAGTGGGCCTCCGGCCAGGAGGAGTCCGAGGAGTCACTCAGGGCCTCCGCGAGAAGACGCGCGCCCTTCGCCTGCGTCGTCGCCAGCTTGAGGTGCTCCTGGACGCGGCGCTCACGCAGGTAGGACTGCGGCAGCACCGACAGGCGATGGCGCAGCCCCGCCGGGGGCACCATCTCCACCACGTGCTGCGCGCCGTGCTCGCGCCACGACACGCCCCCACCACCGGTCTGGCGCTGCTCAGGCTCCTCGGGGCGCTCATAAAGCTCGGTGAGGGCCTGGCGCAGATAGTCCAGCTGGGTCTCGTACAGCGTCGACGTCGCCAACGGGGCAGCGGGTGGGGTGGGGGTGGCCGGACCGGCCGGGTCGCCGGAATCGCCTGGATCAGCAGGGGAGTCCGCGGTGCCGGTGGGTGCAGCGGCGTCGTCGCCCTTGGCCTCGGCCGTGCCCGTCAGCTTCGCGAACAGGGCCGCCATCGGATCCAGGTTGAGTGCGTCATCGGCGTCGGGGACGACGTCGTCAATGTCCTGCCCGGCCGCCAGCGCCTCACGGATCGCCGCCTCCTCCTTCTCGCCCGAGTACAGGCCCATGAGAGAGGCAGCGTCGCCCAGGGCCCGGTGCGCCTGATCCTCCTTCTCCATCAAGCGCGTGAGGACGCGGACATCGCCGGAGAAGCGCGGGTCCGACGGGTCCAGCAGCAAGGTCGTGATCTGCGGTGAGACGCTCTGGCCGTAGCGGTCGATGCGGCCGTTGCGCTGCTCGATGCGGATGAGCGACCAGGGGATGTCGTAGTGGATGAGCTCATGGCACTGGGCGTGCAGATTGACGCCCTCCGAGGCGACGTCGCCAGTCACCAGGACGCGCACCGGCGTATGGGCCTGGCGGAACTGCTCCACGATCTCCTGCTGCTCCACGTCAGACAGGCTCCCGTGCATGACCCGCACCGCGTCGGCGGGCAGGCGCAGATCCTCGCGCAGGTGCTCAGCCAGCCAGGTGAGCGTGGCGATGCGCTCGGCGAAGACGACGACGCGCTCGGTCGAGGAGCGGGAGATGCCGATGCGGCGCAGCTCGGCCAGCAGCGCCTGGTACTTGCCCGAGGCCGTCGTGTTGGCCTCCACGGCCAGCTCGCGCAGGCGGGTCAGCGCCTGGGACTGCTCCGAGGGCTCCGGGGTGGAGCTGGCCGCTGCCCGGCTGCGGCGTCGGGCCAGGCGCTCGTCGATCGTCTGGATGAGGGCCGCCGGCGAGGACAGGAAGGACTTGGCCAGGGTCCAGGCGAACAGGGAGTCGCCGCCGCGGGAGGTGGGCCTGTGGCCGCCCGGTGCCGAGGCACCGTCGGGCCGGTGCAGCCAGGTGCGCGAGAGCTCGCCGGCCACCGCGTCCTCAGCCGGGGAGGGCTCCACCAGCTTGTTGACCGGAGTCAGGCGCTCCTTCCAGCGGCCGCCCACGACGTCGCGCACTTCGTCGGAGTGACGGTGACGGCGGATGACGAGGCGACGCACCGCCTCCTCATCGAGGGTTCCGTCCGCGCGCACCGCCGTCGGCTCCAGCAGCCGGATGAGCTCGGCGAAGGACTTCGGGTTGCCGTTGTGGGGCGTGGCCGAGGCCAGGATGAGGGCGTCGGTCTGGCGGGCCAGGATGTCCGCGAGCCGGTTGTTGAGCGTGCCCTTGTTGGTGACGTTGTGCGACTCGTCGATGACGACCGCGTCCCAGCGCTGCTTGCTCAGGTGGTTGAGGTAGCGGTCGGACTTCAGCGTGTCGATGGAGATGATCGCGCGGTGGAACACCGAGAAGGGGTTGCGTGAGGCCGGCACTGAACGGCGCACCCGCTGGATGCCCACCGAGTCCAGGCGCACGAAGGGCAGCGCGAAGCGCGACCACATCTCGTGCTGCATCTGCTCGAGCACGTGACGGGGCGTGACGATGAGGATGCGGTCGCCCCGGCCGCGGCGCACGAGCTCGGCCAGGATCATGCCGATCTCCAGGGTCTTGCCCAGGCCCACGGTGTCAGCCAGGAGGATGCGCGGGCGCAGGTTCGCCGGGTCCAGGGCCTGGCGAACCGCTGTCAGCTGGTAGGCCAGTGGGTCGGCGAGGACGTCACTGACCACGGCCAGGTCAGTGGATGTCGCCGAGAGCGCCGTCTTACGCAGCGTCGCCTCCAGCCACAGGCGCGAGAGCCGGTGACGGGTGGAGGTGTCCGCGATGACCCGGGTATGGCGCGGATCCACCGGGACGATGTGGTCAAGACCAGCGGAGAACTGCGCCGTGGTGTCCCGAACCAGCTCGGACAGGCCCTGCACCGTCACCAGCATGCCGTCAGACGTGGTGGAGACCTGGGTGACCAGCCAGTCCTCATCGCGCACCCGGACCACCGAGCCAGGGGCGACGTCGAGTCCAGTGGAAGGATCCGCAGCAACCGGGGGCGCGGAGAGCGAGGAGGCGGTGGTGGGAGCAGGGACGGCCGTGGTCACGGGAGTGATCCTACGGAGCCGAGGCGGCCGCCGCGCGCGCTCGCGAACCTTTCCCATGCGCGTGATCGAGATGTGACTCGTGTCGGGGCGGGGCCCCGGGCGGGCGGCGCCGCAAGGCGGCCGGGCGGGCGGGGTGGTGATTGTGCTGGGCGAGCGGCGGTGAACTGGCGCGAGCCCGGATGCACTTGATTCATGGCTGCTCGCATCGTTGCGCCCAGCGAGACGGAATCTCGCTGGGGGCGACGGATGCGAGCGCTCGTGGATCCGTGCGAGCCCACCTCGCCCGGATTCTCCGCCGCTCGCTCAGCCATGCCGCCCTCCCCGGGCTGTTGCGCTCAAAGTTTGTTGGAGACAGTGAGCGCGCGGAAGGCTTACCGTCGTGAGCGCACCGAGGAAGTACCCGGAGGGGCCGCGTCAGCTTGCCGCGAGGGTGGCGAATCCTGGCACCTGTTCTCGGCTCAACCGGTCAAGGAGCTCCGTGCGGGTCCATCGGGGCCCGCGTCGCCCGGTCCGTTGGAGGATCTTCTCGATCGCATCGTCGATCAAGGCGGGGTAGAGCCCCCACAGGTCGAGAAGGAAGTCGTCAGGAGACTGACTGAACAGCTGTCCAGGGAGTACGTCGTCGGGGAAGTCCCTGAGGTTGAAGGTCACTACGACGTCAGCTCGGCCCGCGACTGCCGCAGCGACGACATGATTGTCATCCGGGTCCGGTAGGCCGCTGACGGTCTCCTCCGATCCGGGCTCCACGGTGGCTCGCGCATCCGGAAGCGCGGTGTTCATCTGGTGGAGAAGGCGGGTCACATACGCCTGTGTTTCCTCAGGATCCCTGCCGCGACGCGCTCGCAACTCGACGATCGTCTGCCTCAGCTCGTTCTCGATGCGGTCGCTCCACACGGGTCTGTACGCGGGGCCCGTCCCCAGTTCGAGGAGCAGATCTCGCAGCACGCTTGGCACGAGGACGCAGGTGTCCAGCAGAGCGGAAAAGGTCACTGGTGCGCCCCGTGGCGCGCGTGCCCGAGGGCTTCGCGGAGGGCCGCCGGATCCTCGTCGTAGTCGCCGAAGTACTGGGAGTCGGCGACCATGTCTGACAGCGCCTCGTGGGCCTGCCTGCGTTGGCGCGCCTGATAGTCGAGAACATCCGCGAGCAGAACCCTGCGGTGCCGACTGACCTTCTCGAAGGGGATCCTCCCGGACTCAAGCAGCCGCACCAGCGTGGGGCGGGAGACACCCAGCAGGTCGGCGGCCTCCTGAGTGGTCAACGTCAGGTTCTGCGGCGCCACGGTCACGGCGAGTCCGTCACGCATCGCCGTCGCGACGAGCTCAAGGGCATCCGCCATCTGCCTCGACAAGGAGATGACGCGGTCACCGACCATGAGCCGGGGCTCTGCCCCCGCGGCGCTCAAGCCATCGACGATGTCGCCGAAGCGGCCCGCCACCGCCTCGTCAGGCAGATAGGTCCTGCTTGCCACGGTCATCGGGCGCCTCCCATCACCGATGTTCGTTTTGTTCGAATTGATGGTATCGATCTCCTCTTGCCCAAGCAAGCCCCGATGAGGCGCGCCTCTCGGGTGGCGCAATCGGGCCGCGGTTTCCCGCATCAGGACGGTGTTTTCGCTGACAGGATGGGGGAGGGGCCCGCGTCCCGGCTTCCCCGACGTCCCGTGAGCAGGACGAATATGTGCGGCGCGGGCGAGGCGTTTATTCTATCGTTATGCGGCACGGCGCGGGGAACAAGCACAGGTCGGGGTGGTGGCAGATCGCCCCATCCTGCGCGCTCGTGCTCAGCGGCGTCGCCATGGTCGGCGGCTACGCGCAGGCCCACGACGGCGTCGCCCTGCCCGGCACCACCATCGCGGGCCAGGACGTCACCGGCCTCAACCACGACCAGATCGTCGACCTCGTCGCCCACCGCTTCAACGAGGCCCAGGTGACCATCCGCGTCGGGGACGCCAGCCAGACGGCCACCCTCTCCGAGGCGGGCGTCGTCCTCGACGCCGACGCCACCGCCGATGCCGCCGTCGCCGGCGCGGGCTCCTTCGTCCCCACCCTGCGATCGATCGCTGGCCCCCGCGAGGTCATCCCCGCGGTCAGCCTCGATGAGAACGCCTTCGCCGACTTCCTCGCCTCCACCCAGACCCTGGCCGGCTCGGCCCTCGTCTCCGCGACCATCCAGCTCAGCGCCGACGGGAGCACCTTCGAGGTCGTCCCCGACTCCTCCGGCACCGGCGTCGACGGCGCCGCGATCCGCGCCTCGCTGACCACCACCGCCCGCTCCCTGAGCGGGGGCGAGATCACCGTGGCCGTGGCGGCCCAGGATGCCTCGACCACCACCTCCCATGCCGAGAGCGCCGTCACCGCGGCCAACGCGCTCATCACCGCGGACGTCACCCTCACCGGCTCGGGCTCCTCCTGGACCGCGACAACGGCCGAGAAAGCCTCCTGGGTCACCACCAGCGCCACCGACCAGGGGATGACCGCTCAAATCGACCCCGCCAAGGTCCGCGCCTGGGTGGACGCCCACGCCGCCGAGGTCGACAAGGCCCCCGTCGACACGATCACCAACGTCGACGCTGCCGGCAATGACCTCGGCCTCGCCCGCCCCGGCAGGCCCGGCACGCGCACCACCAATGCGCAGGAGATCGCCGACGGCATCGCCTCCGCCCTCACCGCCGGGACCGACTACTCCGGCGCCCTCGCCTCCGAGCCCGTCGAGCCCTCGACCCAGACCCGCACCGTCCCCTCGGGCCCTGAGCGCTTCGCCTACCAGGCCGCCGACGGCGAGAAATGGGTCGACGTCAACCTCACCGATGACACGATGACCGCCTACGTCGGCACCACCGTCGTCCACGGGCCCGTGAGCATCAACCACGGCGAGGAATCCGGCGAGTGGGCCACCAAGCTCGGCACCTACCACGTCTACCTCAAGAACGAGTCCCAGGACCTCGGCTGCACCCCCGGCTTCCCCTACTGCCAGAAGGACGTTCCCTGGATCGCCTACTGGGACGGCAACTTCGCCATCCACGGCGCCCCCTGGGCCACCGAGTTCGGCTACGACTCGGGCCAGACCAGCCATGGCTGCGTCAACGCCCCCGTCGAGGAGGCCCGCTGGTTCTACGACTTCGTCGAGATCGGCACCACCGTCGTCACCCACGAGTGAGCCCCGCGGCGGTCAGCGCGCCCAGCGCGTCCCAGGCTCCCACCCGCCCCGGGCGGGGCGCTCCAGGCGGTGCCCCGGTTGTGCCCAGCGCCATAGCCGCGGGCCGCTGGCTGTTTTCGCCGCTCACCGACGAGTGCCATAGGATGACCGGGATTGACGCCATCCATGGACGTCCGCCGGACGACGGCGCACCTGCAACCCAGCATTCGGAGTAGATCCCCCGTGAAGAGCACTGTCGAGAACCTAGACCCCGCGCGCATCAAGCTGACCGTGGAGGTCCCCTACGAGGAGCTCAAGCCCAGCCTCGACGCCGCCTACAAGGAGATCGGCTC
>ERZ773263.514-NODE-514-length-26965-cov-6.592345_pt1 | contig 26965 bp, 40 predicted proteins | sample MGYA00511076_ERZ773263 | MGnify/ENA primary metagenome ERZ773263 (study PRJEB29015, sample SAMEA2738155) | human oral metagenome | biome: human oral; feature: human-associated habitat; material: saliva | place: China | collected 2195 ... | reverse complement strand
GCCTGGATACGCGCCAGGCCCGCCGAGCCGCCAAGCCCCGCCGTGACCGACAGCGCGCCAGCCTCCAGGCCAGCGAGCTGCTCCTGCCCGGCGGCAATCGTGTCCCTGATCGCCGCCTCGAACAGCGGCGCACGCTGCGCCGCGCCCTCGGCGAGCGCCTCGACAATCGAGCGCCCCGAGTACAGCGTCCACCCGTGGCCCGAGAACGGACCCTTCTTAGCCGGGGAGAACGGCAAGTACTTTCGGACTGAACCGAGCATGTCAGAAACCGCGCCCGTCACCGAGCCCGCCATCGACTTAATGCCGTCGATCAGCCCCTGAATGATCTTCTTGCCTGATGAGACCATCATTGACGGCACGTTCGCCAGGACGCTCGTGATCTGCTTCGGCACGTCCAAGAAGATGTTTTTCAGGGCAGGCAGGGTCTTTATGATGCCGTCGATCAGGCCCGTTAGGATCTGCACGCCGGCGCTGAGGATCAGCGGGATATTCTGCACGAGGACCGTCACGATGGTCGTGATGATCTGCGGCAGCATCGCGATCAGCTGCGGCAGCGCCTGCACGATGCCATTGATGAGTCCGATGAGCAGCTGCACGCCCGCGCTGATGATCATCGGCAGATTCGTGACCAGCGTCGTGACGATCGTGTTGATGATCGTCGGCAGCATATCGATCAGCTGCGGGAGTGCTTCGAGGATGCCGTTGATCAGCGTCGTCAGCAGCGAGATGCCGGCCTCGATGATCAGCGGCAGATTCTCCACGATGGTTGTCACCACGGTCGTCAGGATCTGCGGCAGCATCTCGATCAGGACCGGAAGCGCCGTCTGCAGACCAGTGATCAGGGCGTTGAGCACCTCCACGCCCGCGTTGATCAACTGCGGCAGCGCCTGCACGATCGTCGTGACCAGCGTCGTGACGATCTGCGGGAGCGCTGCTGCCAGCGTCGGGATCGCCTGCACGATGCCGTTAATGAGGCCCGTGAGCAGTCCCGCGCCCGCCTGAATCAGCTGCGGGACTGCCGTCGTGAGGGCGCCAAGCAATGCGGTGATGATTCCCGGCAGCGCTTCGAGCAGGACCGGGATCGCTGCCGTGAGACCGGCCGCCAGCCCGTTGATCAGGTCGACGCCCGCGTTGATTAGCTGCGGCAGCATCGCGACGAGGCCCGTCACGAGCGCAACGATCATCTGCGCAGCAGCTGGGATCAGCTGCGGCAACCAAGACGCGAATGACCCCACGAATGATTCGATGATCTGGCCCGCCATGTTCAGCAGGACCGGGAGCGCGTCCGTGATGCCGGTAATCAGCGTCTTGACCGCCTCAGCGCCCGACGCGATCAGCTGCGGAGCGTTTGACACTAGCTCCGCGCCGTACTTCGAGACATTGAGGATCATGTCCGAGATAACCGTCTGGATCTGCGTCGTCAGCTCACCACCCGTCGCCTGCACCAGCGCGCCGATGCCGGCAACCGCCGCCGCGATGAGGCCCCCGAAGGCCAGCACCTTGCCGAACCGCGCCGGATTCAAGAACATGCCGACCTTCCCGATCAGCCCCTCAGCTGCCGAGCCGAGCGGACCAGCAGCGCCCGCAAGTGCTTCCCCCATCTTCGGGCCGATGCCGTGCATCGCCTGCATCGCCGGGTCGAGCGCTTTGCCTACGCCTTCCTTCACGGCCTCCCCCAGACCCGAAAACCTACCCACGATGGCAGACGGCTGCGGCAGCGCATCAAACGCCCCGATGATCAGCGACGGATCTGCCAGCAGCGTGCCCGCTCCCGCGAGCGCAGCGAAGCCTCCAGTCGCTTGCCCGAGGGCTTTGGCGATGTCCTCGAGGGTGAGGTTACCGTCCTTCATGGCGTCGGCGAAGGGCTTGATCTTTCCGGCGAGGATGTCGACGTACTTGCCCGCACTGTCGAAGGCCGGGCCGAGCTGCTCGCCGACAGCGTTAACGATGTCTGTGAGCGGTTCCTTGACCTTGTCGAGGGAGGCGACGAGGCCCTTCTCGACGGCGGCTTCGAGGTTGCCCCACGCGCCCTCGAATGTCGATGCGGACTTCGCGGCTTGCTCTGCGACGTCTGTGAAGCCTAGGTCCATGAGGGCCTGGTTGAACTCCTCGGCCGTAATCTGGCCTTGGCTCATGGCGTCACGGAAGTTGCCGGTGAAGGCTGCGTTGTTCTTGAGGGCTTCCTGGAGCTTGCCTGACGCGCCAGGAATGGCTGCCGCAATTTGATTCCAGTCCTGGGTCGTGAGCTTGCCCGCTCCGTTGATCTGGACGAGCGCGAGCGCGACCTGCTTGAACGTATCCTTGGTGCCGCCCGCGATCGCGTTGACGTTGCCGGCCGCTTCGGCCATCTTGTCGAAGTCCTTGACGCCGTTCGCGGCGAGCTGCGCCGTCACCGACTGAATGTCCGACAGGTCGTACACCGTCTGGTCGGCGTAGGTTTGCGCGGCGGCGGTCAGCTGCTTGATGCGCGAGGGGTCGACGCCCGCGAATTCTAGCGTCTTCTTGAACTTGTCGGTCGCGTCGGACGCGGAGATGGCCGCGGGGATCTGCGCAGTGAGCGCGGCCGTGACGCCGCCGACCGCTGCGGCAACGCCACCGAGGCCGATCTTGCCGATTGAGGAGAGGGCACCACCGATGTGCTTCGAGAGCGATTGTCCGATTTGGGAGCCCCAGGACTCTGTCGCGCCCGTGAGCGCGGCCGTGACGTCGCCCGATCCGAACTCAGACGCGATCTGTTTCTTGAGGCCCCTGAACGACGGTACAACGTCGATCCAGGCTGTGCCCAGTGAAATACCTTCGGCCAATGCTCTCTCCTTATCTAGTTTTCAACTGCCACGCGGGCGGCGCCCAGCTGCTTATCGATCCAGTCCGTGTCGGGCATATGGTCGATTTCAACTCGCGTGCCCGGGCGCGGGATCGGCGGCGGCATGCCCCTGCCCTTCTGCGCGTTCTCGGTTTTCGCCCACTGGAGCCACCTCAATGAGTCCGCCTGAATCGCAGCTAGGTGCGTGTCGAGCGATCGCCACTGCCACTCCTGGTCGATGGCACGCAGCGTCCAGGATTCCGTCTGCTTGATGACGACGGATGCGAGGCGCGCGGCCTGACGGGCTGGCATCTGGCGCGGGGGGCACCCGAAGAACCGGAGGAAGTCTGCCTCAAGCTCATCGGGCGCATGCGCCAGGATCGCGGCGAGTGTCAGGCTTTTGGGTTCAGCTCCCTCATGATCTGGACGAGCACCTCAGCCGCTGCGGTCGCCGTGACGCGGCCGTTCTCACCCCTGAGAGCGTCGAGCAGCTCCTGCGCCTTGTCGCCCGCGACCGCGCGGAAAACGGTCGGCAGTACGAGGACGTCGCCGCGCTGAATCTCAGCGAGCGACTCGAGCAGCTCGAAGTCGTCGAGAACGGTCGGGTCGACCGCCAGCTGCACTCCTGCGACCGTGATCGTGCGCATATCCACCGGAATGGGATCGACCGGACCATGAGGGGCCTCACGCTGCTCCTGCGGCACGGGTGCCGACATGTTGATATCGCCCGCGCCGCATGCCTGCTCGTAGCGTCCACGAGCCTCGTTCACTGCCTCAAGCGAGCCGTCAGCGTGACGAGCAACAGCGTAACCGCCCTGCTCGCGCGGGCCACCGTGCCACTCAAGCACGACGTCGCTGTGCGGCGGGACTGCGACGCGCTCAACGTCGTCGGGATTGCCGGGAACCATCTGATTGTAAAAAGTCATCGCGCTAAACCTTTCTAAGTCTGTGAGTGTGTGTCGCGCCTATAGGTGTGGGTGGAATGGAGAGGGGGGGGGCGCGCCCCTGCCTGCGCCCCGGGAATGTGGTCAGGCAGGCTCCGCCCCTCTCCACGACTGTGAGGTCGATCAGGACGCAGCCTTCGCGATGTACTCGCGGGCGCAGTCGCCCTCAATCTTCGCGGACGGATACGCGGCGAAGGTCACCTCGTAACCCACAGCCTCGCCGTCCTTGTACACGGTGGAACCGCGCTCAGTGAGCTGACCCTCCGGTACGACGATCCGCTTGACGAGACCGCCCGTGAGCAGCACCTCAAACACGAGCACTCGGCGGGGCAGGATCTTGGAATTGTGGCGCACCGTGATCGGCTTGTCCGCGCCGCCCTGCTGCGTCACGTTCTCCTGCCCGAAAACCTCACGCAGGACGTCAGGATCGAGCGCCTGCAGGAGCTTCGTCTTGAACGTCTCCTTGTATCCGGTCTGCTGCGTGAGGACGACGTCGCCGCCAAACGCCTTCATGTCGCTGGACTCGGTCTCGATAGGATTCTCGAAACCATCCTCCGAGAGGTAACCCAACTTCACGAACGCAGTGTTGAGCGCGGTCGTCGCATCAGCGGGGAGCGGTGTGCCCAGCGGAGCGGCGAAAAACGCGCCGCCCTTCTGCGGCTTAGCCGCAGTAACAAGCGCAGAATTCTGTTCTGCCATATGACTCTCCTGTCAAGAGTAAAGAATCAGGTGAGCGCCAAGATGGCGCTCACCGTCAGTTGAAACCTCGGCACCCGAGCATCCGGGTCCGGGAAGGCATACACCGACCTGACATCGGAGTACGCGACGATTGCCTCGCGCTGCCAGTCCAAGATCGCGACAGCGACCTCATCAGCAAGCGCAGACGCCTCAGCCTCCGTCCCAGCCCACGCCTGCACCGCGAACATCGGGGAATCCCACAGGTGCGTGCGCTGCCCACCCGTTCGCTCGACCGTGACGAACTTCGAGGGCCGAGACCCCGGCACGCGATTCGAGACCCGCACGCCCGGAAACTTCCGCTTCAAGTAGGCAATTAGTAGTGCGGTCGATGACGTCATACACGCCCCGCATTCAGCGCCTTCAAGAGCGTGTTATGCCTGGCGTTATCACGGCGCGCCTTGAACGTCGCAGCCTTGACGACGCCGTGCGGCCTCGTCTTACCCTGCTGCACAGACGACTCAAAACCTTTGCCCGCCGCCGACGCGATCCGCTCTGCAGCGGACTCAATCATCGGCGCCGTCAGCGCTCTCAGCCCCGCATTATCGATCACGATCTTCACCTCGTCACCCCTCCACCAGCCTTGCCTGCACAGGCCGATTCCACACACCAGGCGTCGAATCCTTGCTGTACGGCCTGGGATCGCCGATGACCTCCCACCACGATCCCTTCCACCCGATCAGACAGCCCCTGAGACTCCCGATATAGGTTTTCGGGAAGTGAAAAGTCATGACCGTTGTGTCACCGTCTGGTCGCTCCGCCCCCAAATCCTGCGACGAGGACGGAGCAACCAGAACGTTATACACCGTGATCCCCAGCCGGTATTCGGCACGCTCATTGCCGAACTCGTCGAGTGAGCCTGACGCCCGGTTCCTTAGCACAACGCTCTCGCCAAAGATCATGGCCGCGCCCCAATCGTCCGTACAGCCGCAAACCGCGGCAGACGGATCCCCAGCCTGCGCCGATGCACCCGCGTGAAGCTCATAGACCCCACCGGCGCACTAAACGTCGACGACTGACTGTACGGGCCACCCGTGACCGTCGATTGCGTCGCCCCGTAAGCAAATCCATCCGCCTGCTGACGAATCGCGTACCGCACCATATCGCAAACAACATCCTCATACGAGTCACGCCTGATCGTGCCATCCGCGAGCGCGGCGGCGAGGTCGATCTTGTCGGCGGCGAGCTCGTCGCGGACGATGCGGGCTGCTCGGGTGAGGGCGGCTTCGACGGGCTGCTGCCCGACCTGTCTTTCCTCATCCAGGCCGTAGCGGGCACGAAAGGCGGTGATCTTGACGTCGAGTGTGTCAGCAGGTGGTGTCATGTGAGCCCTCCGAGCTGTCAGTTGGTGGATTCACGCCGCAGGTGGGATTTCCTCGGGTGCCGGCTCGGGCTGCGGGGTGCTGTCCGTGGCGGTGATGCCGAAGTCGTCGCCGAGGACGTCGAGGATGATCTCGGCGTCAGCGGCCGTGACGATCGCGATGCCGTCCTCGAACTGGACGTGCGGGGTCGTGATGAGCAGGGTCGGGATCGCGTCGCAGCGCAGCGTCACCATGCTGGTCTTCTTCTTCGCCATGCTTGATCAGCCCGCCGCCACAGTCAGGACGCCGTGTGCCTTCTCGTTGCCGTACTTAAGGCCGATCTCTCCGTACAACATGACCTTCTCCGAGGCGCCGGTCTTGGACAGCGGCTCAGCGAAGAAATGGCCCTTTCCGGGCACTTCGAGGAACGCGGGTGCGAGCTGCTCGAGGGAGACGACCGCGAGCTTCGTCGCCGGCATGTACCGGTTGAGCATGACGTTGAAGGAACCGAAGTCGGTCTCCAGCATCTTGAGGTTGACGCCGCCAACGTTACGGTCTTCCTGCTTGAAGCCGTCCTTGACGAACAGGTTGGTAAGGGCCCGCTTGAGCGCGGCGTTGACGATGATCGTGCGAGTCTCAGTCTCCTGCACGCCTCCGTTCTCCCAGACCTTCTGGATAAGGTCGAGAACATCGTTCGCGGTCAGCTCGCCGGCCTTGTGCGTGGTCGTCGCGACGTTGGTCGTAATGGCCTGCAGCAGACCGCGCGTCTTACGCGGCTGCGCGTTCGTGGTCGGCTTGGCGAAGGTGCCCGTGATGAACGTCTTTTCGACGTCACGCGAGATCTGCTTGATCTGCGCCTGCAACTGCTCGGCGAGCTCGTCGGCGGGCAGCGTAGTGGAGCCGAGCTGCACGGCGCTGCCAGTCGGGCCGTACTGGCGGCGCGCGCCCATCTTCGTGTACGAGATGGAGACGGCTTCCTGGTGGATTTCGAGAACGTTCTCGACGTTGGCGCGGGTGCGGGTCTCGAACGTGGTAGCGTCTGCGCCCTCGACGCGCTGACGGTTGTCGGCGGCGTCACGCAGGTCCGTGACCTGCCAGCCGAAGGTCGTCGACTCGACGGACTCGCCGCCAGTCAGACCGCCAATCGAGGACAGCAGCGGCGTGTCCTCCGGGGACGCGGCGAAGATCTCGCCGACGTAGTTCGGGCAGTTGTAAGTGGTTGCCATCTCGGTAATACCGGGCATATGAATCTCCTGTCAAGAGAAGGGGATGGGTGTCAGTTGGTGGATTCAGCGGTCAGGCCAGCGAGCTTGACCGCCTTGAGACGCGCCGACAACTTGAAGTCGCCAGCGCTCTGCGCCGCCGCGATCTGCTCATCAAGAGACAGAGACGACGCGCGAGGCGGGAAAACACCAGCACCCGAATCCGCGAGCGCGGGCACGGCCGGCGTGGCCGTGGTGCCTCGCCAGTCGGCGAGACGCTGCGCGATCTCCTTGATCTCGTCCTCGGTGTCACCGTGGATGAGGTCGGCGGGGACGCCGTACTCGGAGGCGGCGGCGGCGATCAGCTTTGCTCGGTGCGCCTGAGCTTCGAGGGCTGCGACCTGAGAGCGCAGTTCCTCGATGGTGGTGTCCTTGCCGTTGATCGCTTCCGTGAGCGCTTCGAGCTGCTTGTGGTCGGCCTTGGCGCGTCGTTCCCACGTGCGGGCGTGCGCCTTCCAGTCCTCGACGGCGTCGTCCTGCGTGACCTCCTGCGAGGTCTCTGCGGCGTCGGCGCGGTCCGTGTCCTGGACGGCCGTATCAGCGGTGGGGGAGTTTTCGGCGGGCGCCTGCGCGCCGTCCTTGATCTCCTGATCCTGCTCGGTGGCGTTTTCCATTGGTTTACCTTCCTTTTCGGAGAGCGTGGTTCCCGCTGCCTTTGCGGACGCGGGCATAACAAAACCCCGCACCGTGTTCGGTACGGGGGAGATTGGTGATTGTGTTGGGTTACGCTGCTGGGGCCTCGGTTGTGGAGATGCCCTCGCGTAGTTCTGCGAGCTCATCATCAAAGAACCCGTCCTCTGCATCGTTGATCGCTGCAAGCCGATCAACCCATGCACCAGTGACGGCACCGTACTTAACGAGCGAAGAGACCGCTCCGTCGACATCCGGGCCGTCGTATTCGAGCATCATGCGCAGATACTCTGTTTCGTCGCGGGCGCCCAGCGCATCGAGCGCTGCGATAGCGTCGCGCACGAACTGTGATACCGCGTCAGTTTCCATAGGCGTATTATACCTACTTTTCAACTGGAATTATCGATTTTACGCGATATCCTTTTGCATCCTTTCGATACGCGACGCGAATTGTGACTCCGTTGACCCGCCCAGTGGCCGATGCAAGGTTGACGCCCTCTCGGACACCCTGTTCGCGCAGCACTTGAGCGCCGGCCTGCAAAATGTCGTCGGGCGTCCAATCAGCCGGGAATTCGGTCCTCCCGAACCTCCATCCATACCCCGATAGGTGCCCGCCTGAACGGCGTAGCCCGTAGAGTGTGTGACGCCACTCTTTTGCGCGGAGTGGCGGCAGACCATCTGGCCAATCCTTCGGGGCTTGTGTCATCTCGCGTGGCGGGAGTCTCCGCGCAGCCCCCGGCGTGAGGCCACGCTCCTGGAGGACGGCGAGCGCCCGGCTCCTGTCTTTGTCAATCTCACTACGTTGGAGAGTGCCATCGCTAGAGACCCGTTGGGGAGTGCGCCCGTCTGTGAGCTGGTCTGGGAACAGCTCTCGCATACGCGCAGTGATCGTCTTGATGTCGTCTGTGCGTGCGCCTTCATCAGCGAGGTCATCAACCGCCTGCTGGTACATTCGCTCGTACCGCTTGGAGTCGTATCCCCGGACGCGCGGACGCTTGTCCCACGATGGGACTATCTGGCAGTCGCACTTGAAATGCGACCGCTTGAACTGCGCAGTTTCCTCGCTCTTGTAGACGAAGCCCCGAGATGCCCACAGCATGCACCAGGCGCATGTCTCAGCGCCTGTCGGCACGCGAGCGTATCGAGGCTTCTTCGGGTCACGCTCGGCTGCGTGCTGCGTCGTCGCACGGCCGGCGTCAGAGATCAGCTTGCGAGCACCGTCAGTGAGCCTCGTGAGCACTCTCGCTCGGCCTGTGCCCTCGCGCAGATCCCTGATCGCCGCTCCGACGATCTTCGCCGCTTCGTTCTCATCGACGAGGCCAGTCGGCATCACGGGGGAGTACGCCTTCGCGACGCCCTCGGCCTCGCGCTGCTTCTCGTACCACTCGAGCGCCGCCGACGACGCGACCTCTGCGGATTCTTCCACGAGGCGCGGATATAGCTGATACAGGGCGTCCTCAAGCGTCCCGAGATCGTCGAGGGGCAGGCGCTTCCACAGCGCCCTCATGCGGCGCTCAGCGACATCGCCCGCACGGTTCTGTGTCCTCGCGAGCTGCTGCACGTCGTGGATATGCACGCTGCCCCCTCATGCTCTCTACTTCTCGTCAGTCGCAGCAGCCGCGGACAGTCGATCAAGGAGACCAGACGCTTCCGCGCGACGCTTGTCCGACATTAGGCGCGCGATCTGCGACCCCGAGTAGCCAAGCTCTTCCAGAACGACCGAGGACTGCGCGAGCCACGGCATTGCGCTGATCTGCTTCACGATGGCGTCAGACTGCGAAACAATCGACGGATGTGCAGGGTCACCCCAGCGCGTCGCCAGAGACCGCAGCTCCGGCGTCATCTCATCAAGCCCGTCACGCATCATCACCGCATGCGCATACACACGATTCAGGGCCGCGTCGAACACACGCTGCGCGTTCTTCGCCTTGATGACCAGCTCTTCCTTCGCCGCATACAGAGCCTCCGCCGAGGACGGATTGTCCTGAATGACGCCGAGCGACGAGACCGGCAGCGACGACACACCCGACAGCTCGGTCGCCAGAGCACGCATCTGCTCCGTGAACGGCTGCGCCGACTGCTGCGGCAAAACCGTGACCTTCGGCCCCTCCGGCTCTTCACCAGACGAGATCGTCTTGATCGTCCCCAGCTTCCACTCCCACGATCGAAGATCGTCAATCAAGTCCGAATCGACACCCGACAGCAGGATTCCAGGAGCCGTGAAAAGCTCCGTCGCCAGCTCTTCACGCAGCACCGTGCGCATCGCTCGCTGCGTGATACTCATAACGTCGCGGGAGATCCGCGAGCGCCCGAGCGGACGGTCGAGAGACGGCTCGAACGGGAGCGCCTCCATCATGGGCGCGCCCATGCCGTGCAATTCTGCGTGGATGATCCGCCACGCCGACACTGCGTTCAGCTCGACGACGTATGTCGAGTCGGCGGTGTACAGCGTGAAGCGCGTCGGACGGCCGGCGTCGTCAATGTCGTCGATAGTCAGCCCGTAGGACAGGCGGCGCCGCACGCGGTCCCAGAGGCCAGCAGCCCAGTCCGCAGAGTGCCCCTGAATGATCACAGGCGGCTCACCTGCCGCCTCGACACCCTTACGCAGCGTCAGGAAAGCGACCGAGTGCGTGAGCGAGGACGGGATCGTCTGCGCGATCTCCAGCTCGAAGCCAGTCGATGCCAGCAGGTCGTCGATCTCGAAGGGATTATCACTGCCCGTCGACGAGGTGACGCCGTCCCAGATCAGCAGATCCGACAGGCCGAAAACGACCTTGCGAGGCCATCCGATGACCGCGCCGAGCTGGTCGACCATATCGTCGGGCACCGAGATGTTCAGGTTGTCCGGTCGTACGACGCCGTCGAGGTACGCCTGCCGCAGACGATTGCGCGGCTGCTTGACGCGCCACAGCTCGACGAGCTGCGCGAGCGCCGCCTGCTCTGCGGGCGTCAGCCCCGGCACAACCGGAGCCGAGAACGACACCGGTGTGGCCAGCATGAACTTCTTGGCGCTCACAGGGCCCTCGCTTTCTTGCCCGGCCTGCGCCGGGTCGTTTTAGCCGCCAGAACAGCCGCAGACACGGCCTCTAGCGGGGTCTCATCTCCATCGGGGATACTGGCTTCCCATCCCCACGCGCCATCACGGGCGCGGATCTTCCTGTCGCACACCGCCACCGCCGTGTTGAGCGCGTCTTCCGGATCGCCTGCCGGGTGCGTGATCCGGCCATCGCGCAGCCCCTCGAAAAACAGCGAGCACGACTCGAGGTATTCGCGAGTCGTCATAATGTGTACGATCTTGGCTGGCACGCCCCGGATCTGCAGAGCGTCCGCGAGCGCCGACGCGCCGGAGCCGCCGACTAGGTTGATCTGCGCGGTCCGGTCCTTTCGGGCTGCGAGCCAGTCGGCGACGGCTTTCACGCCGTCGTCCGTGGATCCGGTGAACGTGTCGATTGCGTTGACGTGGAAGCGCACGTCGGGGCCGGTGCCGGTTTTCAGAGCGCCCGCGAGCGCCTGCCGCTTGCCGTTCGCGCTGAAAGCGACGGCGAACGAGCGGACACCATCTGCCGGCGCTTCTGCTGCCGTTGCGTCCCAGGTGGTCGGGTCGATGGCCCTCGATGCTCCCGCGTTTGCCGGCCACATTCCGAGGCGCTCGCGCGCGAAACCCTCATCCGAGAGCGTCTTGCGCTCAAGCTCGATGAACGAGCGCTTCATGCGGCCTGCGAGCAGCGCGGGATTCGTGGCCTCCCAGGTCTTGACGTCGTCCATACGCAGCGGCTTGTCAGGGTCAGCCGACCATTCATGCCAGCACATAGCGCCGGGATGCTCAGACAGCGCCTGATCTCGGATACGCTCGAACACCTGCCCGTTAGCGTTCGGGCCGGGCGGCGTGCCCGTGTACAAGACCTGGGAGTTGCCGAGGTGACCGGCCGAGCCGGTCGAGGTGATCGCTTCGAGAGCATCCTCGGTCAGCTCCTGCGCCTCATCGAGGACGATCAGGTCTGCCGTGAAGCCACGGCCCGATGACTTCGAGCGAGCGATCACCCGAAGGGAACCACCGTGCCAGCCACGAGACGGATCATTCTTGAGGATGATCGCTTCCTGCCCGTTGACGTTCCTGACCTGCTCGACCATCGCGTTTAGCTCAGGGTAACGAGCGGCCTCGTCATCTGCCTTCTTCCCGAAAAACTCCTTGAACCTGCGGTAATGCGCCTGCGCGGACTTGACCTCGTGCGCCGAGTGAATCACCGTCTCGCCGAGGAGGACCATGCCGAAAAGCTCACGCATCTCGAGCAACGCGTTCTTGCCGTTCTGACGTGGGACGGACAGGCCGGCGACGGGGTGCTTCCACTCGTCTTTCGCCGAGGCGGCGAGCCAGTCGCCAAGGACGAGCTGCTGCCACGCATCAGGCATCAGCCCAAACGATGCCGCGAATTCACCCGCGAGATCGCCGAAGGACTTGGCGCGACGCTCAACGGCGACCCGCAGCCGGGGAGCCTGCTCGATGCTTCGCCAATCGCTGCTGGAAATCGACAACCTGGCCCCCCTCTCCCTTCACCGACTCCGGGACCGCAGCCCCCGAGGTACCTGAAATCTCAGAAATCAACGCGCGAGCCTCACGAATCAGGGGCGCACGCTTATCAAATTCGGCATACTCGAGGGACGCGAGGGTCAGATCAAGCAGCTTCTTGCGAGCGTCCAGCTCATCGAACGCATCCGACTTCTTCGCGCCCGCCTTCTTCTTCGCCACCACAACCACCCCCTAAACCGCCAAAAACCAACGAATAACACCTACCGCGAGCGCCAGTACCCCACCAGACACCCCCTGCGGCCGCGTGCGAAACAAACACGGTCGGTCAGCGTTTTTCCAGCTCAACCCTCCTGAAAGCGGGGGGGTATGGCGCTATATATCCTTGGGAGTGAGCGCCCGGGGAGGGAGGGGGAGGCGCCCCTATTTGCGTTGAAATCACGCCACAAACAAGGCATTTTCACCAATCAACGTCAATCGAAGCAGACCGAGACTGCCGTTTTGGCACGTTCACGCGATCGCCGCGCGACTGATTACACCGACGGCACAACACTCGACCGTTCTCGAGGACGTTCTTTCCGCCCCAACGATGAGGAAGGATGTGATCAGGCTCAGCCGACGACGGCGTCCGCGTGTTCACATAATCGAGAAGCACATTGCACGACGGGCAGTGCGTGACGCCAGCTGCTCGGCCTGCCGCTAGCACTCGCTTACGCCAGTGCTTGTACTGACTCGTGCCCGTCCGGGAGGACACCATGAGCGCCACCCCCCTTGCCGCAAACTCGAATGGCCCCCCACTTACGCGGAAGGCCACACTAGAAATATACACCGTTGCACCCCACCGGGCATCAACACCCCAGGGGGTGTTTCTGACTGCCCCCGGGTATAGACCACCCCCCGGGGGTGTTTGCAAGCACCCCCGGGGGTGGTTTCGAGGCTCCCTCCGGGTACGAACCACCCCTGGGTGCGCTTGAGGTACTGCCCGGGGGGTGGCTCGTTGTCAGGACGCGAGGCCGACGATGTCCGCGACGCGGTAGGTGCGGTGCCCGGCCTCCGGCGAGACCGGCAGCAGCTTCCCTCTTTGACACCACGACCGCACGGTCGCGTCCTTGATCGGCTTGCCGACGATCAGCTCAGCGACCCTGGTCGCACGCGGACGCGGCAGCTCAAGACGCTTTGCCTCGGCCATCATGAGCACGACGGCCGTCCGACAATCAACCTGCTGCCAGCACTCACGACACTTCACCTCATCGGCACCCTCCCTCGCAAGCAGGTCAGCTCCACAGCGCGGGCACTTGCCAACGAACACGAGCCGCGCGTGCGCCGGGGCTGCGAGGCGCTCAAGACGCTTGATCGAGTACAGGACCTCGTCGGCGCACTGCGCCGCCAACGGCCACCGCCGCACGCGGTCCTCGTGCGCGGCGAACAGCTGCGCGACCATCCGCCAATCCCGCGCGGGCACACTGTACTTCGGCCCCATGACGAGACGTATCAGCTCGTCACCCCACGTCTGCAATGCAGAGGCCATCTCATCGACCTCAAGCATCAGCGCTAGACGCAGCGGCGGCGACGAGGCCGAATGCCCCTTCGACCCGCCACCCTCCGGAACCGATTTCCGAGACGCGATGTAGGCCAGATCAGCCATGAGTTCGGGCAGTGACTGAGTCGCAACCCTCAGCCTTGCCGCTCCGCCCCGAGACAGGAACTCACCCGGCAGCAGCGGCTCACCCGTCACCGGGCACACCTCACCAGTCATCGTCAGTCCACATCCTCGATGTCGCCCCTGTACGTATCACGGCAGACCTCGATAAGGCCACGCCGCGCCAGCATCGAGCCGCGCCCGTCCGTCATCCAGGCTGTCACGTCCGGACTAGACGGATCAATCGTCTCAATCATCAGTTCCCACGCTCCGACCAGCCTTCCCGACCCGTGCTTCTGCGCAACCAGTGCACCTATCGCATCCTCAATCCTGTCCAGCACCTGTTCGTGCTCGTCTGTCATCTCCTGCTCCTTCTCCTTCGCTTGCGCTTCTTCGAGCCTGCAGCAGGTAAGGCGGCTGCCTGCCCGACCTGCTCCCTGCCCTCTTCCTGTTCCCTACTGCCTACCCGGACTCCCGACCCGTACCCGTACCCGGGGATACACGAGTCCAGAGGCCTCGATGAATCGAGTCCGACGCCAGTCGGGGTGAATCCGCGTTCTTGCTTGTAGTTGGTTTCGGGTGTGGCGAGTGTGCGGGCAGCGCCGGGGTCACCGATGCTGGACTCGACAGTGAGCTGATCAGGCTCACCGGAATCCGCGCGGGTCGGGATACCCACGGTCGCGCCGCCAGGCGCGCTCACAGTCACGGCGGCGTCCGCGCAGCCCGAGGTCACACCCGTCGTAGGTGCGCCCGAGGCCGGGTCGCCAGCCGCCGCGTGCGCGCTCGCACGCTCACCACTCTGTCCACCAGCTACCGCGCAGGACGCGGTCTCCGCGCCACGCAGCACACCCGCACGTTCGAGCATGCCGCGCGTGAACGTCCCGTACCGGGGCCGCTCGGGCGCGGGCAGCAGCTCGTGAGACTGATCCCACGAGCCTGTAGGGTCGTCCGCTCGGGACGAATTACACCGCGTACACGCCACAACGAGCGTGTCCACAGTGCCAGCCTCCCCGGGCTTCAAATGATCAAGCGTCCCCTTGCGGGCCGATGTCTTTCCAGGCCAATACACCTCGACTCCGCACCAGCGGCACTGGTCGCCGTCACGGGCGATCACCGCCTGACGCAACGCCTGATCCGAGTTATCGCGCTGACGTTGGCGGCTCCACTCGACGTCCGCGCGCGATCGGATATGCACGAAATCCGGGTCCTCGAGCAGCTTCGGCTTCTTGCCTTTCGGCGTGTCCGTCCACTCGATGAGGCCCGTGTCGACCGCGATCTGTATGACGTCAGGATTCCCGCCCGCGTACGTGTACACGACGCCCATCTCGATGATGCTGTCAGTCAGGTGCGCCGCCGAGTACGCCGCGCACCTCATGACGAACCCGAACAGCTCATTCACCGTGCGAGCGTCGGCCTTCGGGTGCGCCGCCGCCTCCATCAGGCGCGGGTACATGTCCGCGTCATCACCCATCTTCACCCACGCCATCAGCACACCTCCTTCACGCTTGTCGTCTTGGCCTCTACCTGCTCCCAGTAGTCCTCGGGAAACAGATCCCGAGGCCGAAAATCCGGAAAATTCCGCATCATCCAGGCGCGCTCCGTGTACCGCTGATACTTGGCCTCGAACCGCAGGAAGCACGGCCGACAACGCGCGTGCCCAGCCTCAAGAAGCACGCCACAATCCGGGCAATACCTCTCCATCAGGACACCGCCGACCGCTCAGCGAGCAGCTCACGCGCAAAGCGCTCCTGTCCCTTTGGAAGCACCCACGTCTGCACACGCACGCCTCCACCAGGCACCTGCACCTCCGACGCCTCAAGAAGCCCCTGCGAGATCGCCCGCGCAGTCGGAACCATCTGCCCACCACGCCTATACACGTAACCCGCATCTCGGAGCCACCGGCAAAAACGGTTCGGCCCCATGCCCTCGACACGCGCCGACAACACTGTGCCGAACACGCTCGGCAGCATCGCCTCACCCGAAGCCGCGACCGCACGCCCCAGCTGCGCGTGCGGACGCTGCGCCTCCACCTCAGCCACAGCCTCAGCAGCCACCGCCTCCGCCCGCACACGCGCCGCACGCTCATCCCTCAACGCCGTCAACGCCCGGATCATCGTCTCAGGGTCAGCCAGCATCGCATCGACCGCCGACTCCGTCGCATACACGCCATGCCGCCGAATCGACGGCAACACCTCACCCGTCACCCAACGCCGAAACGCCGCCGCCTCCGGCTTATCCGACCGGATAATCACCTCATACAACCCCGGCTCAGTCACCACCCACACCTGCTGCACCCGACCGAGCCTGTCACGCATGGGGTATGTCAGGCATAGGTCATCGGCAAGCCGCGAGCGCAGCTGCGTCACGTTCGCGATACCCAGCGCCGACGCCAAATCCGCAAGCACAAACAGCGGCTCACCCGACTCGTCGACTTGCACACGAATCTCATGCCCCGTGTACTCGAACAGCTCAAGCTCATTCATGACCTACTCCTTACCTGCAGTACCGATCAGAACGGCGGCTCAGACGTAGCCGCTTGCGAGCCCCACGGATCATGCTGCGGCGCATCAAGCGCCGCAGATGGCGCCCACCCGCCCGCATCCCGACCAGACGCAGCCCCCGCACCGAAGCCCGGCGCGCTCGCGGCCTGTGCCTGCACGCGGGTGACCTGTGCGCGTGCGCGACGCAGGGAGGGGCCGACTTCGTCGACCTGCAGCTCAACGACCGTGCGTCGCTCACCCTGCGGGGTGTCGTACGAGCGCTGGGTGAGGCGACCCTGAACGATGACGCGCATGCCCTTGCGCAGCGACTCGGCGACGTTCTCTGCGGTCTCGCGCCACACGGAGCAGCGCATGAAGAGGGTGTCGCCGTCGCGCCACTCACCGGCGTTACGGTCGTAGGTTCGGGGGGTGGAGGCCACCGTAAAATCGGCGACCGCCACGCCCGACTGCGTCCAACGCAGTTCGGGGTCAGCGGTCAAGTTACCGATGATAGTGATGACGGTTTCTCCGGCCATTTCTGCGCTCCTAGTCTTTGCCTAGCCGATGGTTCCGGCTCGGCCCTCGAATGGGTATGCCTCGAAGGTGATTCCGACCATCTTCGAGCCGAGGCACTTCGCAGTCACCGGCGCAAGCAGATCACATCGCGGATCAGGCCCCTGCAGGTGACGCCTATCGTCGTCAGGCAGGAGGCCTGCGTCGATAAAGCCGTCGACCATCGCTTTCAGCGTCGGCATGTAGTTGTGGGGGTCGCGACGACTCACGTCCGGGAAGCGGAACCAGGCGACGAGACGCAGTCTCTCCGACTGGCCGATGCCTGCCGCACGCGCCCGGATCATCGCCGTCGTGCGCAAGTTCTTCACGGTCGGAGCCGTGCGGCGACGGTCACCTCGATCATTGAGCGAGAGCATCTGCGCGGATGGGATGAGGATCTCGTCTAGCGTCCAGATTGGCCTCATTGTGCTGCCTCTTTTCGATCCCACATCCTGTAGTAGGGATTCTCGAATTCGCGCTCCCCACGCGGGTTTGCGATCTCCAAGAGGACATCCGCGTGACACGGCTGATCAGCAGGACACCAGCACGCGAGATCTAGGCCCCAGAGGTTCCGCGCCGCACACCCGGCGACGAACCGCCCCTCTGACGTGTGCCTGATCCACTCACGAAACTTCTCGACAGCCTCCGCAGGAGACTCGACAACAAAGGGGCCACCATATTTAAGCTCAAACGGCGACCGCGCAACCCAGAACGGATTGCCGTATAGGCTTCCCCTCCCTACATACCTCGTGTGCGCCGGCATCTTCCACCCGGGAGTACGGCGGCGCTGAATCCTAATCGGGAGCCTCATCGCTGCTCCTCAGCCCAGACGCCGACCTGCATGAACTCGGCAGGCGTGTAACCGCGCTCCCGGGTGAACTCGATGACGGTGCGTGCGCACGCCGCATGCGTAACCGCGTTGATCGCGGTCGCCGCGCTTTCGGCGTCGACGATCACGCGCACGTTTGCCCCATGCGGCGCGAGGCGCGTCCGGCAGACCGGGCACGCCGTGACGTGCGCCGGGATCTTGCGGATTTTTTGCGTGGTGATCATTTGGCCTCCTCCTCGGGCTTGGCCGCTGCGGCCTGCGCAACGGCTAAGAGCTTGTCCACCGGCTCGCCAATGATGAGCCTGATCTCTGCGACTTCCTCATCGTTCGCCGCGTAATTCCCGGCGATGTCACCTGCGGCGTCCGCGAGATCCACCGCCGCGACGACAATCGCGGCGCGCAGCTCGCCGAGGCGCCGGAAGAGGAATTCCAGGTCACCTACTGCGTGCTCCGTAATGTCTTCGAGTGCCTTTCGGTACGCGCTTTCAAGATCCGAGCGTGTCGCGCCCGGGTAGGAGCGGCCGGCGAACGCCACAGCCTCCAGCCTGTCCTTGATCTCGCTGATGCTTGTCATCCTTGTTCCCTATCTGTGTTTGTCCCTGCGCTGTCGTTGCGCGGGGTTCGTGCCCGCCAGGGACTTGCACCCTGGTGTCTGCTGGTCGGGCTACGCGGTCGTCAGCCGGTCCCGCCTGTTTCTTCTTGGTTGCGGGTGGCCTCCCCGTGGCCGCGCTCATCGGGGAGTGTGCTCAGTCGCTGCTCGTGCACTCGTCGCAGTTGCAACCTTCGAATTCGAACGTCTCGCAGGCGTCCTGCATCTTGCCTTCCAGGTCCGCGTAAAACTCGCGCTTCCGGGCGAGCACCTCGCGCGCGCATCGACGCGCTTCCAGGTCGGCAATCTTCATCGTCGCCTCCAAGTCGGCTTCAAACGCCGCCACCTTGTCCTGCGCGTCATCCCTGATGACCCGCGCTTCGGCGTAGTCAATTTCGATTCGCACGTAACCGATCACGCCTGCTCTCCTCTCGCCTCCGTCGCGGTGGCTGCCACAGCCGCCACTTCGGCAGCTACTCCCGCCAGTGCGACGCTCCTGTGGAGTGTGCCAGTGCTCTGCAACCCTCGGTTCTTCGAGGCGCCCATGATCGCGAACGTCAGTGCGTTCCCGACCTTGATGTAAGCGTCCGCGAGCGCGCGGGTGTCCTTGTTGGCGGTTCCGCCGACCTCTGCTGTCTTGTCTGCGAGCAGGGCCTTGAGGGCCAGTTGACCGGCGTTCTCGGCGAGCAGTACCGCAGCAATCGCCGCGTCCATCTGGTTCAGCTCGACGGTGATCTTGTCCTCGAACCTCACAGCTCCTTCTCCTTCTTGTCCGCGGGGCCCTCAAGGAGGCGGAGCAGCAGCAGGCCCGCGCCTGCGCCGCCCAGGATTGCTCCGATCATCAGGAGCAGGCCGTTAGCGGTCGCGCCGGTCTTGGCGAGGCGCTCCTGCGGGGCCGGGGCTGTGGCCGGCGCAGGTTCCGGCTGCGGCTTCTCAGTGGCCTGCGTCGGGGTCGGCTCAGGCGTCGGTGAAGGCTTCACAGTGTCGGGCGTCGGCGCGGGCGTCGGCGTCGCCGCGGACTGAGGCTCATCAGAGGGCTTCGGGGCCGGTGTCGTCGGCGTGGGCTCCGGCGTGGGCTCCGGCGTCGGCTCGGTGGCCGGGCTGGTGGGGGTCGGCTCAGGCGTCGGCACGGGCGAGGGCGTGGGCTTGACAGTGCCGTCGCCGTCCGTGCCTCCAGCGGCCTTCACGGTCGCGGTCGCTTCGAGAGACGAGCCGTTGATCGTCGCGCGGTTTGTGTAGATGTCCTGGCCCTCGACGTGAGGGGACGCAGCGGGGTACACGACGCACACCAGCGATCCAGCGGGCGGCGTGAACGTCAGCGTGTGCGCTGACTCGTCGAGCGCGCCGTCAGTCCAGGTCGTAGTCTCTGGGTCCCAGGTCGGCCCAGACGTACACTTCACGGCCTTCGGGAGAGCGTTCGTCTCGTCCGTCAGCGTGTAGGTCTTGCCGGACTCGACTGTCCACTTGATGCCCCAGCCGATCGACGTGTCTGCATTGGTCCAGCCGAACTTGATCGTCTCGGGAGCCGCGTACTCGAAGTGCGCGGGCGTCGAGCAGTCGTTCGTGCAGGTGCCCGTGCCGTCGCGGTCGCCCCACACGAGGGTACGGACGACCTCGCCGTTCAGCGTGATCGAAGTCTTTTCTGTCCCGACTGCTGCGTCATCGAGACGAGCGCGGGCGTTGAATGTGCCGGTCACGTCGGTCTTGTCCTGGTAGGCGCCCGGCACCGTCGTCACCGTGCACGTGAGGACTGCTTCGGTCGCCTTGCAATCGCCGATCCGGCTTCCGTCGTCGAGGACGAAGGGGAAGTCGGCCAGCCACTTGAAGCCACCGTCGACGCTGCCGACCGTGAACGATTGGCCGACCGCAAGCTTGGGCGTTGCCCAGGTGCCCGCGACGGTCACCTCGGACGATGTCTGGCGTGAGGCCGAGGTGGCCTTCGTGACCTGCGCGGTCATCGGCGGCATGTACTCGGCTGTGGCGTTGGTGGCTGCGCCGTAGGGCAGCGCCAGGGCTGCGATGGTGAGGGCGGCGGCTGCGGCCCAAATCTTGTGCTTCATCGGTCTGTCTCCTTGTTGGTTTTGGTTGATTCGAAGTATGTGATTCCGTGCGTCGCGCGGTGCTGAGCGTCGTGAGCTTCGGTCGGGTAGGCGATCGCCCGTTTCCGGGCCTGCCGCACGATCTCCCGCGCGGCCTTGTCGTGACAGGGACGGTCGTCGGAGGCTTCGAGACGGAGAGGCAGCGGCGCCGTGCACGTCGAATCGGTCATCACTCGACCCCCACCGGGAGGTCCGCGACGCGCAGCACCTCGAGGACGACGCGGATCTTCTTCCGGTCGAGATCGACGAACACACGCGGCGTATCGACTGCCAGGCATCCGTTGACTTCGGCCTCGAAGATCACGTCCTGCATGGCGAGGCACATGATGTGCGGCAGGGAGTCGTCGCCGGACGGGTCGTAGTAGGCGAAGTCCGCCGTGCGCTGCAGGAGCGTCGTGCCCTGCGTGCGGGCCTTGCCCGCGTCCTTCGCCATGCGCGCCGCGATGTCCTCGAGGGTCGCCGCGCGAGCAGATCCGCGCCACACGATCCAGGTCAGGACGACCATCGACGCCAAGAGCGCCAGGCCAATGCCAGCCACAATTTCCGCGCTCACAGCGATCCCTCCCGCCACTCTGCGTAGACGAGGACGCCGCCGACGATGTCCAGCGCGACACCCGGGAAAAACAGCCACTCAGGCCACCCCTCCGGATTGCCGAGTCCACGCATGCCGAACGCGATCACGAGCGCCGACGCGACGCACACGCCTCCGATCAGCAACTTCCACGGCCACACGCGCCTATTCCGCGTGCTATCCTTCTTCATGAGCATCTCCTTCTATTTGCTCTCGCGCCCCGCGTCGCAACCGCAGGGGCGCACTTCTTTGCCTTCTTCGCCGGTGAACTTCACCAGCTCCGACGCTGGAATCCTCAGCAGGCCCCCGACCTTGACCGAGCGGATCGCGCCCGACGCGATCAGCTCACGCACACCCGAGTCCGACGCCTCAATCAACTGAGCGAACGTCCTGACCCTGTAGGCCACGGGCGCCACCTCTTCGCGCGTCACATCTCCTCCTCGACATCGCCGACAGCCCCACGCCCTTCACCGTGCCCCTGCCGCGCATGTAGGTCTTCAAGCGCGCGCGCATTCAGGCGCTGCAGCTTCTCGAGGATTTGCACCTGAATCTGCAGCAAATCACCCTGCGCGCGCGCAAGGAGGTCCTCATCGAACCAGTGCCGAATGTGGGGTGAACCGAGGATGAGCGCTGTATTTTGCGTCGCCGCAGCCGCCTCGAGTAGCTTGCTCTCCGCGTATTCCTCACGATCGCTGTCGGCGCGCAGAACCTTGCAAGGCTGCGCCTTCTTGTCATCCGGCACGATCACGCGCGAAACACCGGGAGCGTTCTGCTCGCTCACGCCGCGTCACCGCCGTCCCAGTCGACGCGGCGCGCCTGGAGGACCACCACGCCCGATCGCTTGTCCTGGATGGTGAACCCATCCGACGAGACAGCCTCGTTGACGATCTGATCGGCTCGGCACATGAGGTCGGCGACTGTGGTCCCGAGGATCTCCGCGAGGCGGGTCAGCTCAGAAAGCGAGAATTCAACGTGCCCGTTGAGCTTCCTCGAAAACGTTTGACGACCAATGCCAAGGCGCTTAGCAACGATGGTGATTGAGAGGCCGTGAGCTGCGATCTGTTCGCGGATCGCGCTAGTGATTCCCTTCAAGGCTTGCACCTCCTTACTCAATACTTAGTTGTCTCGAAATCGGGACACACCAAGTATGTCCCGAATTGGGGACGTGTGCAAGCTAATTAGTGTGGACATGTCGCTAATTTGGGACATAGAATGTTGACCATGGGACAAAAACCGCTGGAAATCAACTATTTTGAGAGTTGTGTTGTCGCGCTCATCACATCCGCAAATGCGGCCCAAGGTGGCACAATCCGCTCCCTGTCAGCTGCATCCGGTGTGTCGCGCGCACGACTTGACCGCATCCTGCGTGGCGAGTCATCGATGACCACGACCGACTTTCAGAGGATCTGCGACGCCCTCGGCTTGGTCCCTTGGAAGGTTGCGCTCGCCGCCGAAACGGGGCGCACCTACAAGGAGGTTGTCGCAGACCTTGAGGACGCGGCGACGGCTTGACACGCGCTCCGCGAAAATGCCAGGGCGCCATCTGGCACGGACACTGTGAGCATTGGCATATGGGAAACGCACTCATCGCAGCTCGGCTAGATACTGGGATTGCCTGGCTGCTTTCTGAACAACAAAAACTATCCGGCGTCAGTCTCCGCGAGCTATCTCGCTTGTCAGGCGCGAAGCTCATACGCCTCGGCGATGTCCTTAAACGCGGACGCGCCGCCACCGCAGGCGAGATCGAGAGAATTGCCGACTGTCCACCTGGGTTGTTGAGGTGTGGCAACGACAGGCGCGGCGAGGCGGTGCTCGTGCTCAGCATGTGGGAGTACTTGTCCCACAACCCCCTTCACTGATACAGTGAATCAGGTCATATTACTTATGAGGAGGCGAAGAGGCCATGCCCATTTTCGGCGGTAAGCAAATCGCAGAGCTACAGCGGAGACTCGCGATTGGGGAACAGCAGTACCAGGAAGCCAGGGGAGAGATTGCCCGACTCTCCGAGGAACTCGTCCGGCTTAGCGGCGAACTCACGGCTGCGCAGGCTGGTCAGGCAAACCTCCAGGCATTTGTTGATGCCCATGGGGGTAAGGCGGCATGGGAAGCAGATCAGGCCGCTGAGCATGCGCGCCAGGCGCTCCAACAGGTTCGCACCCAATGCGCAGAACAAGAACAGGGAATCCGTGCTGATTTGGAGCGACTTATAAACGAGGAAGCAGCCCTGCAGGAGAAGCTTCACCCCATGCGCGTCCAAGTCAAACTAGAAGAAGCAGGTTTCACTGAGTATGATCACCCTGCAAAAGATTCTGTCGAGCTGGCGGCCGCTTTGCGAGACCTTCGAAAAGACGTACAAATGGCAGTTCGAAGCTATAGCGCAGTTGAATCGCTTGATGATTTCGAGCCTCCCCACACGAAAAGCGGCCGGAACAAACTCGCGAAAGATTCAGCAAGGCTTGCGCTCATGGCTTTCAACTCACAGGTTGATTCAATCATCGAAGCGGCAAGCGCTCGAAACTACGAAGCAAGCCTCGCGAAGATCTTCAAGGCCGCTGAGGTTGTTGAACGACAATGCACTGTCACCGGCGTGAGGGTCAAGCCAAACTACGTGGAACTCCGCGCTCGAGAACTGCAACTCGCAGTCGACCATCTCAAAGCAAAGCAGCTGGAAAAAGAGCTGGAAAAAGAACGCAAAGCAGAACTGCGAGAGCAAGCAAAAGCGGAGCGAGAACTCCAAGCTGAGAGGGAACGCCTCGAAAAGGAACGGCAACACTACCTCAACGTCCTCAAGACGGTCGAAGAAATCGGTGACGAAGCCGAAACTGCGCGCCTCAAGCAGCAGATCGTCGAAATTGAAAAGGGGATCAACGACGTCGAGAAGCGCGAGGCCAATATCCGTGCAGGCTATGTCTACGTCATCTCGAACATCGGGTCTTTCGGCGAACGGATGGTCAAGATCGGCATGACACGCCGCCTCGACCCCATGGACCGCGTCCGCGAGCTCGGAGACGCGTCCGTGCCATTCAACTTCGATGTCCACGCCCTGTTCTTCTCCGACGATGCAGTGGGAGTCGAAACCGAGCTTCACCACCGCTTCGCAGCCAAACGCGTCAACCGCATCAATGCGCGGCGCGAGTTCTTCTACGCAACCCCCGCAGAGGTCCGAGACGCCCTCAAGGACATCGCCGGAAACCTCCTCGAGTTCACCGAAGAACCAGAAGCGGAGCAGTATCGGCTCAGTCTCGAAGAAGCACGCGCATCCGCTCAATGCTGAGGACGCTGCTTGTCCCCGCACCCCTCCATGCGAGTACTGCGGGGCTGGGACAGCTGTCCTACTGTAGGCTGCTGCAGTACCTTGAAAAGACATGTTGCGTCACGTGAGAGGTCGGAATGACGCCTCGCAGAAAACGCCGCCCCCTAGCCGTGAGAGGCCCTGTCATCGGCTAGAGGGCGGGATCTGCGCATCTGTAGCCCGCGCATGGGCCTGGGCCGCACAGTCGTGAGCCGCGCTACCCCTAAATGGCCAGGTCGCACCCCGCGTCGAGCCGGGGCCTGCAGTGCCTTGCCTCGATATAGAACCGCGCAGCTCCCCGAAGGGGCCGCGCGATCGATTACTCTCAGACTATCAGCACGTACGCACATTTGTGTCCGGGCGGCGCTCAGGGACATTTCCGCTCCTGAGCGCGCCAAAAGCACCGCAAAAGCAGCATTTTCCGCGCGCTCATCACAAACAAAGCTCCCGCGAGCGCCTGCTTCGGCTTCGCGGGAGCTTTGTGTCGCGCTGTGTTTGGCGCCCTCATTTTTGGTGCCAAAAGTATCAATGCTGCTACACGCTGACCTTCGTGTGCGCTCCCAACTAGAGAGGCCCCGCAGTCTTTTGACTGTGGGGCCTCTCTAGGTTCAGGCACGTTACTCTTCGCCCTTGCTTGCGCGGTCCGGCGCAACGAACACCGCTGCGAGCGCGACGAGGTTGAGCGCTCCTATAATGCCGGCGACTAGCGGGTGGTTCGCGTAGATCGCGTATGCGACGACTCCGAGTGACGCTAGTACCGACACGAAGCCGAGGTACTGGCCCCTCCTCGTGAACCTGTCCGGAATCTCGAAGGGGGCACGCCGGGTGTACGACTCATCCTTGATCTGGGTGTCAACCGCTTTCACGTAGAGCGCGTAGATCTCTGGCGCGTCGCTGCGTAGATCGGCCAGCTCTTTCGGGTCAGGCAAGACAATTGGCGCATGCAGGTGATTCTCCTGGATGAACGCAAGTACTTGCTGACCTATTTGCTGCGCCGCTTCTTCCTCTGCGGCTCCTCGATCTTCGCTCTCGTGAGAGTGCTCGCCGAGTCGCGCAGCAACAGGTCCGGGGTTCTGGGCTGCGCCTCCGGGAGCTGCTGTCTCATCGCTCGATAGCTCCTTGCTCCCGTCAGGTCGAACACTGACCTCGCTCCCGTTAGGACTAGCTTCTTGCGACGACGCGCCGGTATCGACATTGCAGTCATGCTGTTCTCCTTTCCTAGCCCTTTTTGCCATGGCGCCATGGTAGCTTTGTTTGCTCTTTCTGTACATATTTCCGCAAGCGCGGTTTCTCGCAAATCACTCTCTTGGCCTGTTCGTGACGCTATTGCGGGCGGGCTGCGCGGGCCTCCATGCGTGCGATCATTTCCAGCTCGTAGGCCTCATCAGAGCGCTGATAACGCGCGGCCATGTCTGGGTCGGACCATCCGTACCGTGTCATCAGGGCGCGCGTCGTGGCGCCCGCCTGCCCGTACCTGGTGGCTGAGTAGTGGCGTAGTGCGTGCCAGCCGCCAGAGTGCCCGTCGGGGATCTCGATGCCTGCGGCGGCCTGCGCGGCCGTGAGCAGGCGTGTGAGCGCCGTGTCGCGCGCGTAGCCCGAGCCGCGCAGTGCCGGGAACAGGACTGCCTGCGGGCCGGGCGCGACATGGTCACGCAGATGAGCACGCAGCGTTGTAGCGGTCGAGGCCATGAGCGCGACCGTGCGGACACCGGCGGCTGTTTTCGTCGGCCCTGCCTCCAGATGCCTGCCCACACGATGCAGCGAGTGCTCCACCCGGACGCTCATGCCTCCATCCTCGCGCTCGAGGAGTGAGGCGCGCGTGAGCGCGAGCGCCTCATTGATCCGCAGGCCCGCATCCGCCAGCAGGATAACCAGCGCACGATACTGCGCGGGCATCGCGTCCGCGAGCGCGGCGACTTGGCCGGGCGTGTAGAGGAATTTCGAGATGACGCGCGCCTCCCTCGCGCCGCCCTTGATTCGCAGCGGGCTGGCCTCCAGGAGTGTGCGGTCATCGGCGGCGGCTGCGTTGAGGAGGGCGCGCATGGTTTCGTAGGCGTTTTTTCGCGCGCCGGGCGTGGCGTCGAGGTCGGCCCACCACTGCGCTAGGGAGGCCGGCGTCAGCTCCGTCAGTTCCTGGTCGCCGATGTAGGGGAGTATGTGCCGTCGCAGGTCCGAGCGCCGTTTGCGTAGCGTGCTTGCTGCGGCGCCGCGCTCGAGGTCGACGAGCCATGCGTTGGACCACTCGGCGACGGTCAGCCCCTTGAGTGACTGCTGGCGAGCCTGCTCAGCCTCTCGCGCCGCGACAGCGTCGGGATGTTCCCACGTCCCCGCGGCGATGGCCGACCACTGCGCGGCCAGCCAGATCTCCGCCTCACGTTTCGTTGGGAACGTGTGCGGCGCGGAGATGCGGGGCGCGCGGCCAGGGCCGGTGTAGGTAGGGTCGTCGAAGCGGGCGCGGTAGCGCGGCCTCGAGGCGGTGCCCCGCTTATCGATCGTGCCGAATGACTGTCTGCCCATCGTGTCTGCCCTCCGCGCGCCTGGGTACAAAACGGGTACAAGCACAGCATATCGCGCGGGCTACACGGGATATATGGGACATATGGATTCTCGCGCTTTTTGTGGCCAGGTCGCCAAATCCTGGCTTTTCCGCACTGTCGCGCGGATTGCCAGGAGCGCAGCTCTGCAATTCCCCCCATCTCCACCATCCCACCCCC
>ERZ773263.513-NODE-513-length-26995-cov-25.373125_pt1 | contig 26995 bp, 20 predicted proteins | sample MGYA00511076_ERZ773263 | MGnify/ENA primary metagenome ERZ773263 (study PRJEB29015, sample SAMEA2738155) | human oral metagenome | biome: human oral; feature: human-associated habitat; material: saliva | place: China | collected 2195 ... | reverse complement strand
GGCTGCCCTGCGCGCTGGCGCCGCGCCCGCCGCCCGGGCCAGCCCGCCCGCCGGCTGTTTAGGCGTCGATCGCGGCGGACGGATTACGCTAGGCGGTAGCGCTGCAGCGCTATTGCGTCGAGCCTGCGTGCTTGGGATTAGCAAAGCGTTTAGAGTTCAGCTGTGACCACTGCTCTGTATCGCCGCTACCGCCCCGACACTTTTCAACAGGTGATTGGTCAAGAGCACGTGACCGAGCCGCTGATGGCTGCTTTGCGTGCGAACCGCGTTAACCACGCCTACCTGTTCTCTGGGCCGCGTGGCTGCGGTAAAACCACTAGTGCTCGCATTTTGGCCCGTTGTCTCAACTGTGAGCAAGGGCCGACGGATACTCCTTGCGGGGTGTGTCCCTCCTGCGTGGATTTAGCTACCGGCGGCAGTGGCTCACTGGATGTGGTGGAGATTGACGCCGCCTCCCACAACAGCGTGGAGGACGCCCGTGAGCTGCGTGAACGCGCCTCGTTTGCGCCGGCCCGGGATACTTACAAGATTTTTATTCTCGACGAAGCTCATATGGTCACTAATCAGGGCTTTAACGCTTTGCTGAAGCTGGTGGAGGAGCCGCCGCCGCATGTGAAGTTCATTTTTGCCACCACCGAGCCTGAGAAGGTGATTGGCACTATTCGCTCGCGCACCCACCACTATCCTTTCCGCCTGGTGCCGCCGCCGGTGTTGGAGGACTATTTGCGCCAGCTTTGCCGCAGCGAAAAGGTTGAGGTGGGCGACGGGGTGTTGCCGCTGGTGGTGCGGGCTGGTGGGGGCTCGGTACGTGACACCTTGTCTGTGCTTGATCAGCTAATTGGTGGCTCTGACGGCAAAGTTGATTATGAGCAGGCCATTGGTTTGCTGGGGTTCACTGACATTTCTTTGCTTGATCAGTGCGTGGATGCGATTGCTGCCCGCGACGGCGCCGCCTGCTTTGAGGTGGTGCAGCGTGTGGTTTCCTCTGGTCACGATCCGCGCCGGTTTGTGGAGGATTTGCTGCAGCGTCTGCGTGACCTGCTGATTTTGGCTGTGGCCGGGGATCAGGCGCAGGCGGCTTTGGGTTCGCTGCCGGTGGATCAGCTGGAGCGGATGCAGGTGCAGGCGCGCGCTTTGGGTGCTGGACAGTTGTCTCGCTGTGCGGATATGTGTGCTGCTGCTTTGGGCACCATGGTGGGGGCTACTAGCCCGCGTTTGCAGCTTGAGTTGTTGATGGCACGCCTGCTGGTGGTGGGTTTGGCCCAGCCGACGACGGCGCCGCGCGCCCTGCCTGGTGGCGGCTCTCAGGGTGTGGTTGGGGCCCAGGGGCAAGATGGCGCGGGGCGCACGGGCCGCGCCCCGGAGGGTTCGGGCCGTGAGGCGGCGCGGGCTGCTTTGCAACGCGCAAATATGGCAATTCCAGTGCTTGCTGAGGCCCCAAGTGGGCCGGGTGCCGGGGGAGGCGTTGGCATGAATGTGCCGGTGGCGCCCAACGCCCCAGCTGCCCCTGGTGTTCCGGGCAGTGTTCCGGGCACGCCCAGCGTTCCGGCTGGTCCTAGCGCTGCCAGCGCAGCTTCCAGCGCGCCTGCGGCGCGCTCGGCTGCAGGGGCTGGACCTGCACCGGCTGGGCCTGCACCGGCTGGACCTGCAACTGTTGGATCCGCTGCGCAAACCCGCTCGGCTGCCCAGGCGGCAAATAGCGCGACTGCCCGCCCTGCCCAGGGCGCGGGCGTGGGGGCTGGCTCACCGTCGGAGCTGATCCGTAACCGTTGGGGCGAAGTGCTGGCCAAAGTTAAGGCCGCTAGCCGCGTGACCAACGCCCTGGTGGGGGCTAATGCGCAGCCGGGTAAGGTGTCGGGTGAGACTTTTACGCTGATTTTCGCCTCGCCGGGCCTGGTGCGCAGCTTTAACTCTGGGCGTCACCCGCAGGTGGTGGCCGGGGCACTGTATGAAGCTTTGGGTTTGCGCTTGCAAGTTCAGGCAGTTAGCGACGGCGAAGCAGCAACGGTTGCTGAGCCCGGCTCAGCCCCCTATCCACCTAGTGCAGCTAGTGCCACTCATGTAGGTGGCCGCCCAGGCCGTGGCAATGAGACGGCAGACGGCCAGACAGTGTCTAGGCGACCTGGTCAGGGCGCAGAATCAGGCCCTGCGCAGCGCTCAGAATCTCAGCGCGCGGAATCTCAGCGCGCAGACTTGCGCCCTACGCAGCGCTCCAAGCCGACTCGGCGTGAAGCTACTCCGGCGCGCGAGGCGGCCCCTTCAGCTTGGGACCAACCAGCTCCAGCCAGTTGGGATGAAGACTGGGAAGTAGTACAAATCCCTAACTCAGGTAGTGCTGGGCCAGGCGGCGCTGAGGCGCCGGTAGGCCAGGTCTCTAGTGACTCACATGGTGGCGCTCCCACGGACGGCCCTACTGGCGGCGCCCCTACCGGGGCTCAGGCTGGTGATCCTGCTAGCATCCCCGCTGGTGGCCCCACGGATGGTCCACAAACCATGGGCGGCCCGCAAGTCGCTGGCTCCCCACAGGCTGGCGGTCAGGATGATTGGGCTGGTGGCGGCCAGTTTGATCAGACGCAAGACAGTGTCTACTTTGGTGGCCCGGCGCAGGCTGAAGGGCAAGCTAGAGGTCAGTTTGATGCCGTGCCAGGCGGCACAAGCCCTGGCCTGGCAACAGTAACCGCAGGCAGCGCCGCAATTGCAGCTGCCAGTGCAGCTTCAGCCAGCTCCCACTTGGCGCCAGCTAGCCCTATAGCGCCAGCCACTCCTATGGCTTCAGCTGGTTCCAGCGCAGCCGCTGCGGCCCTGGCTGCCTCGCGCGCCAACCACCCCTCCAATGGCGCGGCTAGTGCAAACACCTGGAAAAGTACCTGGGAAGCCGCCCCGATTCCCACGCCAGACAACTACACGCCAGTGGCACCAGAGCCTGAACTGGCCACTGTCCACCGCCTGCACCCCCTGCCTGCGCTACCCAATGGGGGAGCACAGTCAGCCCCGGCGCCAGAGGCAGCTCACAGCTGGCAACCCGATCCAGGCGCCTCTAGCCGCATGGCCCAAGCCATCGCCGCTGCAAGAGCCGCAGCTAACGCGGGCGGCGTCGTCGACGATGAAGAAGACATGCCCTCCATGGACGACGCGGACGCAGACGAATCCGGCGCTGTAGGCATAGAAGTAGTCAAACGCCTGCTGGGTGCGAAAGTAATTGAAGAAGTAACCGTGCGGGCAGATGATCGCTAAAGACGTATCTGAGTGTTAAAGACGTGGCGTCGCTGCAATCCATGCCTGGCGCGAGTTGCTGGCTTAGCGCGGCCCCAGCCGCCGGCCTGCGGCCCCAGCCACCGGCCCAGTCGGCTTAGCCGTCACCGCGCACGCCCAGCCACCGGCTTACGCCCCAGCCACCGGCTCGCGCAATCAACCACAGCCCCACACCCCATTAGCTGCCAATAACAACCCAAGGAGACGTAAGTGCCCGCCATTTACGAAGGCGCAGTACAAGACCTGATCGACGAACTAGGCGCCTTGCCGGGGATCGGCCCCAAATCAGCCCAGCGCATCGCCTTCCACATCCTTGGCGCCGACGCCGCCGACGTAAACCGGCTGGCCCAAGCCCTAACCGCCGTAAAAGCCAAAGTACGTTTTTGTGAAACTTGCGGAAACGTTTCGGAGGAAGAGCAGTGCAATATCTGCCGCGATCCGCGCCGTGACCAGGGGCTAATCTGCGTGGTGGAAGAGCCCAAAGACGTCGTCGCCGTTGAAAGAACCCGCGAATACCGGGGCCTTTACCACGTGCTAGGCGGCGCCATCGACCCCCTCAACGGCATCGGCCCAGATGAGCTGCGAGTGCGCCAACTATTGGCCCGGCTGACCCCACAAGTGCAAGAAGTAATCATTGCCACTGACCCAAATATCGAGGGGGAGGCCACAGCAACCTACCTGGCACGTATGCTGACCAGCATGAACGTGCCCGTCTCACGTCTGGCGTCCGGTCTGCCGGTGGGCGGCGATCTGGAATATGCTGATGAAATCACGCTCGGTCGCGCTTTTGAAGGTAGGCGCCGGGTTGAGTAACGCCAAAAAGACGCTACGCGCAGGCTAAAAACAGAAAGGACCTTTATGGCCCTGGTAGTGCAAAAATACGGAGGTTCATCCGTTGCGGATTTAGCGGCAATGCGCCGCGTAGCCGCACGGGTGATTGAACGCCACAACGCAGGCGACACAGTGGTAGTAGTGGTTTCCGCCATGGGCGACACTACAGATGAACTGTTGGATATGGCCGGGGAATTAACTGACAACCCGCCCGCCCGCGAAATGGACCTGCTGCTCAGCGCCGGCGAACGTATTTCTATGAGTCTGCTGGCCCTGGCAATCAATGAGGCTGGCGTTCCCGCAACCGCTTTCACTGGCGCCCAGGCGGGCCTGCGTACCGACGGTAAATACGGTCAGGCATCCATTGTGGGTGTGGTGCCCGAACGTGTGGCGCGCGCCGTGAGGGAAGGCAGCGTGGCGATCGTGGCCGGCTTCCAGGGCCTGGACTACGACACTGACAATGTCAACACGCTAGGTCGCGGCGGCTCAGACACCACCGCGGTGGCGCTGGCAGCCTCCCTGGGTGCGGACGTCTGTGAAATCTATACCGACGTCGACGGCCTCTTCACCGCCGACCCGCGCATTGTTCCCACCGCCCGGCGCATTACCTCCATCTCCAGTGAGGAGACTTTGGAACTGGCCGCGCACGGCGCCAAGATCTTGCACCTACGCGCCGTGGAGTTCGCGCGGCGCTACCACGTGCCCTTGCACGTACGCTCTTCCTTCTCAGACAAGGAAGGCACCTGGATTCACACCTCCAAACAGGAAGACACCGTGGAAGCCCCTATCATCTCCGGAATTGCGCATGACCGCAGCAACGACAAGCTAACCATTGTGGGTGTGCGTGACCAGCCTGGCTTCGCTGCCCGCATCTTCTCGCTTCTGGCTGGCGCCGGGGTGCAGATTGACACGATCGTGCAGGACGTGGCCACCAGTGGCAACGGCTTCACTAACATTTCGCTAACTATCCCTGAGGGTGACGCCGCCGCCGCGCAGGAAGTGCTAGCTGGCGCCAAGGAGGAGCTGGGGATCTCTGATCTACAGTTCAACCCCAATGTGGGTACTTTGTCTTTGGTGGGTGCTGGTATGCGTTCGCACCCGTGGGTCAGTGCCAAGCTGTTTGATGCCCTGTTCCAGGCGGGCATTAACATTCACCTAATTTCTTCTTCTGAGATCCGTATTTCTGTGGTTGTCGACGACGACCGTCTAGATGACGCTGTGCGTGCTGTTCACACCGCTTTTGACTTGGATGCTGATCAGATTGAAGCCGTGGTATATGGAGGTACCGGTCGATGAGTGAGCTAAATCAGGGTTGCTGCGCGGCTAAGCCGGCGTTTGTGGCCGACGGCGTGAACGTTGCGGTAGTGGGCGCTACCGGCCAGGTGGGCCGGGTTATGTGCACGATGCTAGACCAGCGTGACTTCCCGGTTAAGAGCCTGCGTCTGTTCTCTTCTGCGCGTAGCGCGGGCAGCGTGGTGACTTGGCGCGGCCAGGACGTCACCGTGGAGGATGTGGCCAAGGCTGATCTGAGCGGCATTGACGTGGCGATTTTTAGCGCCGGCGCTACCGCTTCACGCGAGTACGCCCCCAAGTTTGCTGCCGCCGGGGCTGTGGTGGTGGACAACTCTTCGGCTTGGCGTAAAGACCCGCAGGTGCCGCTGGTAGTGGCCGAGGTTAACCCGCAGGCCCTGGCCCAGCGCCCCAAGGGCATTATCGCTAACCCTAACTGCACCACTATGGCCGCTATGCCTGCGCTTAAGGTGCTGCACGACGCCGCCGGGTTGCGTCGCTTGACGGTGTCTACCTACCAGGCGGTTTCGGGCTCTGGGCGCGCTGGCGTGAGCGAGTTGGCTGGTCAGGTGCGTGCGGTGGCAGACCAGGACCTTGAGGGTCTGGCGCTGGATGGCCGCGCGGTTGAGTTCCCCCAGCCCCAGGTTTATGTGGCTCCGATTGCTTTTAATGCGGTGGCTTGGGCTGGTGGCGACGCCGGTGATGGCTCGGGTGAAACCGATGAGGAGCAGAAGCTACGCAACGAGTCACGTAAGATTTTGCAGATTCCGGACTTGGCGGCGTCGTGCACCTGTGTGCGTATCCCGGTTTTCAGTGGGCACGCGTTAGCTATTAACGCTGAGTTTGAGCGTGAAATCAGTGTGGAGCAGGCTCGCCAGCTGTTGGAGAACGCGCCGGGCGTCACCTACGTGGAGGTGCCCACGCCGTTGGACGGCGCGGGTCGTGATGGCACTTTTGTGGGGCGTTTGCGTGCTGACCAGGCCGCCGCGCCGGGTAAGGGCCTGGCCTTCTTCGCGGTGGGCGACAACCTGCGCAAGGGCGCTGCCCTAAACGCCGTGCAGCTAGCCGAGCTAGTCGCAGCCGAGCTAACCGCCTAGCTGGCGTTCAAAACCAAACAAGCGTTGCCCGGGGCGATTTTCATCGCCCCGGGCAACTGTTGTCTTACACTCATGTATAAGTTATTAACAACTTGCCATGCGGTTTTCCCCGGAATGCTGCGCTTAGTCTTCTTTGGCCTCAATTCCGAGCAAAAACGCTGGTGAGAGCACCCGCTCCAGACATGTTTGTGCTTGTAACATGCAGGTATGGCTGATCCTCTGCTTCCGATGACGCTAGGCGTTGGTGCGTCTTTAGTTAAGGTACTTCTGCAAGCTAATGGCTACGTAACAGCAGCTAACCTTGTTGGGGTTGCAAAAGAAGGATGCGGCATTCTGTCTTGGTGGAAGAGCCAAGGTGGTGATGCCGATGACCAACTTGCTAAGCAGATTGCTGAAATTCTGGCAGATAAGACTCGTAGCATGTATGAGGAGTGTCGTGGCCAGGGTATTGATAAGGAGCAGCTAGGGAGTGTTGTTACTGAGGTTGAGATTCTTTTCAACAAAGTTGTTGAAAATGATGAATTACTCCTTTTAGCTGTAGAAAATCCTGCCAGTTTCTCTGAGGTACTTCAGGATGATATTAGGCAGCGGCGTAAAAATATTGAATCTCGACTTGAGCCTTATTTTGATAAACTTGTTAAGGCTGCGGTTGATGAGTATGTCGAGCTTGCGCCTTGGTCACCAAAATTCCAGATCGAGGCACTTAAAGACCTTACCAATAAGGTTGCTGAAATTCTGAAAAACACTGCCAAAGAATCGGTTATTTTCGGGAGACGCCCAGATATTGCTGACTCTTATTATATTGAGCGTGAAGAACAGGTACGACTGTACAACCGAGTAAAGAAAGACCCTCGGCTGCGACTAGTCTTGGTTGGGATGCATGGTTGCGGTAAATCGCAGTTGGCTTCTGACCTTGCACAACAGTGTGAGAAGCAGGGATGGAGCCTTGTTGCCTGGATTAACGCAGCCTCTAGAGAATCTGTACAAAGTGATTTGGCCGAACTCGCTCAGCGGCTTCCAATTGATCGAAGTGATGAACCTACTCAGGATCAGTTAATCAATCGTTGTCTTGATTATTTCAAGTCTGCCAACGCCACTGACAGACTTATTGTCTTTGATAATGTTGAAGATATTAACGATCTCACTGGTTTAGTTCCGCGCGGTGACGGCTTGCGGGTGGTAGCTACTACCACAAATGAGTACGGTTGGAAGAACCAATCCTGGGATCAAATCAAGATTGGTGTATTTTCTCGTGAGGACTCAATTGAGTTTTATGAGCAGATGTTGGCTGAGCGTGAGTGGGTGTTGGGTCCTGATCACCCTTATACGTTAACCGCCCGCAACAACCTGGCTGGCGCTTATAAGTCTGCTGGGCGTTTTGCTGAGGCCATTGAGTTGTATGAGCAGGTGTTGGCTGAGCGTGAGCGGGTGTGGGGGGCTGATCACCCTGATACGTTGAACGTCCGCAACAACCTGGCTGTCGCTTATTACTCTGTTGGGCGTTTTGGTGAGGCCGTTGAGTTGTTTGAGCAGGTGTTGGCTGAGTATGAGCGGGTTTTGGGGCCTGATCACCCTGATACGTTGAACGCCCGCGACAACCTGGCTGGCGCTTATGACTCTGTTGGGCGTTTTGCTGAGGCGATCGATGTGTGGGAGGAACTGCTGCTGGACTGTCGGCGGGTGTTGGGACCAGAGCACTCACTGACCAAGCTAGTGGAGAAAAATCTTGAAGCAGCTAAGCGCAAGATGAACCCGCCGGATGCGCCATCACCAGAAACGGGTGAGGACTAAACTCTGCTGACTCTGTGGAAGGGTGAAGTGTGGAGCGAAGCAACTGCTGTCGATAGTTACTGCAACTTGCCCCAGTTTTGCGGATGGGTTACTTAGCGTTGCTTTTCGGCGGAGGTGCCAAATGGCTGACGCGAAAAAGCAATAGCTCCAAGGCTCAAAACAGCTAGGAACGCTGCACATATGCAGATTTCCCAGCTGAGGGCAAGTAGTGGCTTGCTGTTAAACAAGCTCACTCGGATCAGGTCAACCAGGTAAGTGACTGGATTACACCTAGCAATTATGGCAGCCCAACTAGGGAAAGCCTCAATAGGGTAAAACGCGCCAGCAAAAGTAATCAGCAAGACGCTAGTAAAAGACACAGCCAAAAAATTATTGCGCCTAATTGTTACCTGAGTGCCCAGCATAGCTGCCAGAAAACTAGTACCTAAAAGTAACCCCACACCTGCAAGCAGATACATTGGCTGACCTATTGGCGTATAGCTAACAAAGGGTATAGAGATAACAATAATCACCAGGCTTTGCATCGCTGCCAAGAAAGTCTGAATAAGAGCGTGTGCATTCACGAATGCAGGAAAACCACCGGGAGACAGGCGCACCACATCTAAGCGAAGCCCCTGGATTTCCTCGCGGGCCTCATAGCTTGCACCCTGTATAGCGTTAGTAAAAACGTTTACAACAGCCACTGAGATAATCATGAACGCAACGCCATAGCTAGGTGCTAGGTAAGTTGCTGCAAAGATTGCGAAAAGCGCGGTAGAAAGCAGTGGGCGAGCCAACATTGAAAACGTATCGGTAGGGTTGCGTCGCAAGGTTTGGTAATAGCGGTAAGCAGTAGCACTAATCAAAGCGAACCTCCAAATGCGCCGTCGACCTGATACTTTTTAGTTGAGCGCTTCACCCACGCAACACCAAACAGCAGGAAAATAAAGCTAACCAAAATTCCTAGCAAAGCATGACTCGGGTTAGAAGTGCGAATAAACTCGTTTAAATGTGTCAGCGGTGATATTTGGGCTGCAATCCGAGTAATACCCGCAAAAGTATTCAGCGGCCACAACACACAAGAAAATATTACTAGTGCGTCAAGAAGAAGATTTATGAAGTGAAAGGTTCGGTTAAAACGAACCTCAAATCCATAAACCAAATACACGCAGCCTAGTGAGGTGGGAACAGCGAGCAGCGCATAGCCCAGCATCTGCCACACAACCACCGGGAACCCTAAAGCGAACCCCAAAGCAAACACAGAAACTAGTGACGAAAACAGGTAAAAACAGCAAACTCCACCAGTGTAGCCAGACAGCCAAGGGATAACTGAGCCCTCTGAATGTAAGAAAGTATCCAAGCGGCCCCCGCCAGCCAAACCCTGGATAGACACCAAGCATTGGATTACGACGGCAGTAAAAAACGCCCAAACCATGTTGGTGTACAAGAAAAAGTTTTGCGTGTCAGACTCAAGATAAGCGCGCCCAAGAAACAACAACGGAAGCACTTCCATGAGCGGCACCACCACTAAAACCCGCAACCAAATTCCCGGCTGGCGAGCATTCATGGTCAGACTGTAGCGCATATGCGCAAATAAACTTCTCACTCAGCACCGCCCAAAAGCCAGAAAGTATCAGCAAGCTGAGCGTCCCGGCGAGTGTAAGTTAGCCCCATCTGGTCAAGCAGATTAGAGTTGGATAAACCAAAAGCAAGCACGTCAACTTCCACTCCGTCGTCCTGACGAATAACGGTGCGCGCCCCAAGCTCATCATTTAAACGACTAATAACGCTCTGCTTTTGACTAGTTGGTACTTGCAGCTGGTAAACCACCTCTCCAGCGCGCATACGTAACTGCTCAGGCGAGGCGTCAGCCATTATGCGGCCCTTAGATAGAAACAGCACCCGATCGCATAGATCATTAACCTCAGTCATGATGTGGGTGCTCAGCAGCACGGTTACTCCACTGTTTTGCAGGCGCCGTATTACCCCGTACACGTCATTTGCTGCCAGCGGGTCTAAACCAGAAGTGGGTTCATCAAGGAAAATGAGCTTCGGCTTGGTGACCATGGCTCGGGCAATGTTGACGCGCTGCTTAAGTCCCGTCGATAAAGTCCACACCTGATCCCCGCTGCGATCAGCCACATTACAAAGCTCCATAGAACGGTTGATCCGCTTAGCGCGCTGTGCCTTGTGGATGCCGTACAGGCGGCAGACATACTCCAGGTTCTCTCGTACTGTTAACAGGCCAAACAGCTGGCTTGAATTACTGGCAAAACCTAGCTGTTGACTCCACTGCTTGGACTTTTTTCTGGGTAAAGGCTTGAGTAGGTCAGCGCCAAGAACCTCTAAACGCTTAGCTCGGGTTGGTACCCATAGCCCACTAATGATGCGTAGCAGTGTTGTCTTGCCGGCACCATTTGGGCCAATCAGGGCTACAACCTGACCGGTTTCAAGCGTCAATGAATCAATCGATAAAACCAGGCGATCGCCGAAAGCCTTATCTACACCACTAAGAGCAGCAATTTGTGTCATACCAAAACTCGTAACCAGTAGCTGCGGTGCTGGGTAGGTCTGCCTGCGTCAGCTCGCAGCACTAACGTCTTTGTGATCTAGGTTAAAAATATAGTAGCTGCTTTTACGGGAATTTTTCAGATTTTGGTGAAAATGTGGGGGCACAGTCTGAGCGGCGGGCCAGGTTCTAGGGGGTGGGAGTTGGCGACGGCGTCGAGCCAGTCAGGGGGGGCGTCGTCGCGCCTGCTACGGGAGGGTATTGTCAACCTGCTGGGGGAACGGCGTCGTCGGAATAAAATACTTAACCTGGCACCCAGCTATTTGAGATAGTGCAATCAATATGATTCATCCCTTGTGGTGCGCGACACTTAGGATTAGGCTTGTGTTGTTGGCACTTCAATAAGGGGGCACTGCCTTCGGGTAGTGATTTTGAAGGGTCTTGGGGCTGCTCACATCTAAGTGTTGGCGCGACAATGCTGGTCGCGCAGTGGATGCGGGATTGGTGATCATTTAGCTTCCCTGAGTGACAGGGTAAGAAGATAGTGCGTACCTAAGGATGCTTACATGAACATTCTCAAGCAAACTACAAATAGCAGCAAAGCGACGATTGCGGCGGTTGCAGCAGCTCTAGCAATTGCCTTGGCTGTTACAGGCGTCTTCTTCTGGAATCGCCTCACTAACAACACCAACACCATCTCGGCCGCTTCCAACATGAGCGCCCCTGCTTCTGTCACTACCTCCTCCAGCGCGCAGAGCTCACCCCTAGCTAAGGCAACCAAAACCCCTACCGCCACAACCCCTACACCTACTCCAACGCCTACCCCAACTGTCACGGCTTCGAGTATGCCTCCATGTGAAGATGGGACCTTAGCTCCCGATGGAACCTGCCTGCACCCGGCTTCTGTGAAGTGGCTTAGTGATCTGCTGCCTGATCCGACCACCGTAGATCGCACTGATCCTGACGCGGTGTGTGCCGCTTATGTCATCACGTATCAGACTTGGGATGCCTCACGCGATATCACGACGGCGTATGCCTCTATCCGGTCAAGCGTTTACGAAACTCCTGAGATTCGTGGAAACCATATCCCAAATCCTGACGTAGTGAAGGGACAAGGAGAATTCCTGCCGCTTGTGCCCGGTAAATCACACACCACTGTCACTATTAAGTACATATTCACTGCCGGTGAACATAACAATCCTGAACGGATCCCTGGCCATTGGCATCGTACAGTAGGTTTCGTTCGTACCTACGCTGACGGTTCCCATGAACCTGTTAGCAGTTGGGCTTTCATTAGTCTCACTAAACAGGAAGACGGTACCTGGGCGGTAAGCAATAGCGATTGGCACTACTGACACGCTGAAAACTAACTAAGGGCGACGGCGTCGAGCCAGTCAGGGGCGTCGTCGCGCCTGCTACGGGAACGGCGTCGTCGCCATAAGCTGCGCACAGGCGTGGAGAACTCACTGGTTCTACTCTGGTTTTTGTGATGGATTGGAGTTATAGCTCGCCTTGTACATCCATATAATTCCGACCAGACTTTGTACGCTAAACACAATTACCGGAATAAGTATAGAAATAGTCTCGTGGTAAATTCCTTGAAGGATAAAGAGTAAACCTGAATCTGCATAAGCAGTGGCTAAGCAAATGACTGGTACTGAACCTGCTCGTTGAACCTGATACCAGGACGACTCTGACTCTAATGCTGCCTTCGTCCTGATTCCCGCCCACATATTCGGAGGCAACTTGTCATTTCGCATAGCTCGCGCTAGACCAGCCAAGCAGAAAGCGCTAACAAACGCTAAGAGTCCTAGACCAAGTGAGATGAGCCCATCCATCAGATTAGTCCCTTCCAGACTTAGCTTCACTGCTAGATAGAACCATCTTATAGCATGATGCAAGATGTTGAGGGATTGATGTCTCTACATATATTGAGCGCGTGGCGGGCGTCGTGCTTCATTTAGTTTGAGCGCTTAGCGTGTGCTCACGCACGGACCAAAGGTGGTCACGATGGATACAAAGCCTGGGGTGGGTGCAGTACGAGGCCCGCTGGGTGCAAGGTTCGGCATCGTGGGCGCCATAGCCCGGCAGAGTGCATATGCCAGGAAGATAAACATACCAATCCAAGTAATTGGAGGCCCAGGCAAATCCTTGCATGTTAAATATCCAATACCTCGTAGGGTTTTGCTGAAAGCGCGGATTTACATTGCTCAGCCAAGTACGCATCCGCCAACTCCAGCTGTGCAATATCTGGATATACCTCTAGCGTTTTGTCACCTATTAACCAGAACTCTCGCGACCAGGTCTCAGGATGATCCCAGATTCGGTAGCTCCCTTTAACCTCATCAGGTAAAAGCCTGCGGATTTTTGTTGCAACAGCGAGCTGCCCTTTTGCTGTTTCGTAAATTGTATTAATTTGGACACCACCATCCACCGGGCGTTCAACACGGACTATCTCTCGGCCGTAAAACATCACCTTCCTCCGTGAGCCGTTTTCGTAGAGCGTTAGTTCTATTCTTCCGTAACCTTTTTCAGTGTTATGTCGGTTGGTCAAATAGTCCCGAAGCGCTTGGACGACAGCCGCTGAAACACTTTCCGCATGCTGCGCAGCTCGTTCAAATAGTTCCATATCCGCTTCTGAGACGTAAATATTCTTTGTAGGCATGTTTATAAACATACTCATACTTTCTCCGTTTGGCAACCCTGCAGAAATGTCACTGGTTCCAATTGTGAGGAGGGTATCGACGGTAGACCTGGATGGCATACATGATGATGGGCGTTAAGACAGATTGACTGCGAAGATAGAGAAGCCCGAGGTCATATGCACCTGGGGCCAAGGGGTGCAGCCGAACTACAGACTCATCCGTCGTTGAACGTGATGGTGATTGTGCCGTCGGGGTGGATGGTGGCATGGTCTCACCCTCAAGCAACGCACCATCGCCCACGTCACCGCCCTCCAAACCGAAGGGGTCGAGGTCTGCGGGTTCAAACAGGCGGAAGGCGGGCTTTCCGGCCTCGAGCTTGTCCTTGAGTTGGTCAGGTTTCGCGCCGGCGCGCACGCGCCTGCCGCCCCGGTTGGTTCCGTCTTTAGCCACGCGCCTCGCCTCCTTCCCAGGGCGTTGTGCCCCGGCGTGAAGGGCGAAAGGGGTCAATGCCGCGTTTGAATCGGTGTTTTTGCGCGCGGTTGGCCCCGCCCGCTGAGGAACCCAAAACCGGTAGAGATCCGACCGTCCCTACCCATAGCTTGGATGTGGGAAATCTGCTACCGTAAGCAATAAACTTTCGTAATGAAAGACAAGGGAGCCAGGTGAAGGAAGAAAAACGTGATTTTATTAATTAAAAGCAGCATCATTGGCATCAAAGCAACCCTCGGAAGGGTGCCTATCGCTTTAAGGCCCAGCCTGGTTTATATAATTCTTATGCTGGTGTCAGTGATTCCGATGCGGCTGCTACATTTCCCTGTTGAATCGATAGGAAGCATGATTCAGTTCGGGCTTCCTATACTTATGTATTTCATCCTAGCCCCGGTACTGGCAGCAATGAGCATCAGACAAGAAGAGTTATCAAGGGGGAACCTTCCTGCCTTGATTGTAGCTGGCGTGATGCTGTTTTTATGTATTCCAATCAGCCGATTAGCGTACTTCGCCTTTTGGGAGAACCAGTATTTCACTTTTTCGGCCATTTTTATAACTGTAGTTCCTTTTGTCGTGACTGTTGTGGCGACCTTAACAAAGATTGGCGACCTTAATAAAGATTAAAGTCGCCACAACAAAGGTGCAGTAGTTAGCGGCTAAAGATGAAGCTAGCTAGCGCTTTGCAGCAGGCGGTTATCACGTCTGAATCCGGAGCTTCAGATGCAAGCAGATCACGAAATATTGCGTCACTCCATGTCGTATTATCCTCGAACTCGGTAGCTGCGTTCCCTTCTTGTTTGGCACCCACACTCAACTCTGAAGAGCCCATAAAGCGATCACTGGCCGATACTTAGCCCTTGACGCCGCCTGCCTCAACGCCCTTGAAGAAGTACTTCTGTGCAAAGGCAAAGAGAATGATCAGAGGGATCAAAGCAATCATCGTTCCAGCCGCAACGACTCGTTGGTCTGTACCGAATGATGATTGGAGATACTGCATACCAACCGTCAAGGTGTACTTCTCGGGCTCGTTCAAAACAACCAATGGCCAGAGGAAGTCATCCCACGCACCAATGAAGGACATGAGCGCAACAACCGATGCCATACCCTTGACGTTTGGCCACACGATGTGGCGTAGACGCTGGTATGTGGTTGCGCCGTCAATTGCGGCTGCATCCAGAATCGAATTTGGGATGGCACGTGCTGCGGTATACATCAACAGCACATTCATCGCCGAAATTGCACCCGGAAGGAAGACCCCAACGAGGCTGTTCGCCGCACCCAAAGACTTGATGGTTAAGTACTGAGAAGTCAGCGTCACTTCGCCAGGAAGCAGCAGGGTTGACAGCATTATTGCCATAAACAGCCCCTTGCCCCTGAACTTCATTTGAGCGAAGGCATAACCAGCAAAGGTCGAGAAGACAACATTTGTCAGCACTGTTCCAATACCGACAAGCAGCGAGTGCCATGCGTAGCTGATGACAGGGACAGTTCGTAAAACTTCTGAGTAATTATCCAGTGTTGGGTTACTCGGGATCAGGCTGGGTGGGAACGCATAAATATCATCCCCAGGCCCTTTGAGGGAGGTCGAGAGTTCCCAAAGGAAGGGGCCAACTGTGATAACGAAACAGAAAAGTAGCAGCAGATAACGACCGATGAAACCGGGAAGCGTTGGCTTGTCAAAACCCGCTTCTCCACGTCGCCTCCACGGAAGCTCACGTCTGGGGGTTTCACTTCGAGTATTCACGGTTGCGGTACTCATTCCCTGATCCCTTCCGTGTTTGAAGCGCCTGCCTCGGCAAGTTCTTCGCGCTCAAGGTGAACATCCTTCTCCTTCAGAGAGGACTGTTCCTTAAGCCTTAATTCATGAGCCTTCTGTGCTGCCTTGGACTTCTTCCGTAGGCGAAGAGCGGCACGGATTTCAGGTCCCTGATTAATCCACGCAACCAGCAAGAGCGGACCAATAGTCAGGAAGAAGAGAGCTACCGACAGCGCGGAGGCATAGCCAAGATTTCCGCGGAGTCCCTTTCCGGTTGCTTGAATCAACATCACAATTGACTGAGCTTGACCGCCTGGACCACCAGATCCATTGGTCAACACGTAAATCTCAGAGAAGATTCGCATTGCCGAGACCGTAATAAGCGCTGAGATCAGCAACATTGCTGGCTTGACGGCAGGGACGGTCACGGTCCAGAAACGACGCCATGCGCCCGCACCATCCAGTGCGGCGGCCTCGTGTAGTTCCTTATTCACGCCGGCAAGAGCCGCAAGATACACGACCATGTAGTAGCCGAGGCCCTTCCACACTGTCAGCGACGTTGACGACAGAAGGATGAGCCAACGATCAACAAGGAAGTTAATCGAGTGGTCCGTCATTCCAACAAATTGAAGCGATTGGTTAATAAGGCCCTTCGAGTCGAACAGCCAGGACCAGATGATACCGACCACCACGACCGAGGCGATGACCGGGAAGTAATAGCTCGTCCGGAAAATAGAAATTCCGGGGACCTTCTTCTCCACAAGTAGCGCAAGAAGAAGGGGCAAGAAAGTCAGTAGGGGGACACAGACCAGAACGTAAACCAGTGAGGTTGTCAGAGCGTAGCCAAAGCGCTCATCACTGAAGAGAGTGGCAAAGTTCGTCAGTCCAATAAACTTGGCAGGCTTGAGCGGGCGCGCATCAGTAAATGCAAGAACGACGGTGTTCAAGAAGGGCCAGATGGAAAATACCAAGACCCAAATGACTGCCGGCGCAAGCAGAAGATAGGGGGTTAGCCTCGAATGGGATTTCATGTGTTGTTCCTCCTTATCCCAAAGGAAGTCGGTACACAGTGCCGCCACTTTTACCAACAGTGGCGGGGGTGGTGGTGTTGGGAGGAGCTAGCTCCCAACACCACCAAGTGATCAGAAAATCACTTTGCCAGGTTGTCGTTGCAGTACTTGACTGCCTTATCAAGGGCATCCTTCGAGGAGATTTCGCCCTTCACGGCAAGAGCAAGCTGCTGCTTGACGTAGGTACCCATCTCGTCGGTGAACTGGAGCGGAGACTGTTCAACAGTGTTGGGCAGTTCCTTTGCCGCCAACTCAGTGGCCTTCTTCTGCAGGTCAAGAGAGACAACAGAGGTGAAAGCCTCGGGCTTCTCGTTACCGGCCTTGGTTCCGGGGAAGAAGCCCTGAGCGATCTTGACGAACTCAACCTGGTTCTTCGTGTTGGTCACGTACTGCGCAAACTTGACGGCAGCGGCCTGGTTCTTAGAGTTCTTTGCAACAGAGATACCCTGGATGAACACCGGTGCGTGGCCGATACGCGGGGTAACCTCGGTCTGGTCGATCAGAGAAGGAGCATCTGCCTTAAGCGCGGATGCGAAGCCAGCTGAACCGGTGGTCCAGGTGCTCTTGCCCTGCTTGTAGAGTGCTGCATTGCCCTGGTAGTCGGCGTTCAGCGCCTCGGCGGGCATTGCGCCATCCTTATACGCCTTCTGGAACTGGTCGATGATCTTGGCAGCTTCATCGGTATTGAAGACGAACTTTCCGTCCTTGTAGATATCAATACCAGCGGCAGAGAAGGTACCAATGTCGGGAACGGAGGAGATCATCTTGACCTCGCCGTTGCTGGCCTTAGCAACATCTGAGGCCATCGAGAAGAGTTCGTCGAGGGTGGTCGGAAGTTTGGAAGTATCGACACCGACTTCCTTCATCTTGCCGACGTTGTACCAGTTCAGATCGGTGCCCAGGTACCAGGGGTATCCGTAGTGGCCCTCGATGTTCGGGAACTGGTAAGCCTTCGCAGCACTATCGACGTACTCGGATACCTTCGCACCTTCAACCTTGTCGAGGTCAACAAGGAGTCCGGTGTCCGCAAGCTTGTATGCAAATCCCGGGGGCAGGTTCAGGACATCGGGGAGCTCACCGGAGTTCGCCTGCTGGAGGATCTTGTCCTCGTAGCCGTCACCGGGCTGATCAATCCACTTGACCTTGATGTCGGGGTTCTCAGCCTCGAAGTCCTTCACCAACTGCTCGAAGTAGGGGGTGAAACGGTCGTTCTTCAGTGACCAAGTTTGGAAGGAAATTTCAGTAGTGCCGCCTGCTGAGCTAGAAGCACTGGAGGTGGAGCTTGCGCCGGATCCGCCGGTGCAAGCGGCGAGGCTGAACGCCGCAGCAAGTGCGACACCAGTCACGATAGTGCGCGTCTAACGCATGGTCTTCTCCTTCGAAGGTTTTTTCGATGAACGCTGTGGAATTAGGAATCCCACGTTGAGAGGAAAATATTCTTTTCCTCGTCCTTGCTCTCACCCGAAGAGCGATAACAAGAACGATTCAATTCGATACGACGGACATCGCCCGCTAATGCGAGTTCCATCCAGCGATCGAAATATTCGTGCCGAGCGTCGGTGTCGACGCGCGTCCACTCCTGTGCAGTCAGGGGGAGGGACGAACGTTGCTCACCGTGAGCTCGCACATCCGCCCAACGCTGAGCAGCACGATGGAAGGCCTCTCCAATGGGTTTTGGATTGCCATCCTGTCCCAGCAGTCCCAAGGAATGCTCGAGTGCCGGGAAATCCGAGAGGTCACGGGAGACATCGTGGGAGCACCACCAGGTCACTCCTTCGAGGCCTGGCGATACTCCGCCGCCTCGCTGCCCCATGAGAATTTCTACGGTATCTGTGAGGAACTGCGGAGCCTCTTCTGGATCCACGTAGTTCTCAGGTGCACCGATTTCTTGAAGCCATACTCCACGCGAGGGGTCCTCGGCCCACGCAGCTGCGAGTTCGCACAGGTAACGGGCAAACCACACGAGCTGCGGGGCACGAGCACCAAGACGCGGACCAACCCGACCAAAAATCCATGAATGGACAGTGGTGAGATCCCCCAATGACGTGGCCATTTGGGGAGAAAAAGGCTGGTCGTTTTCAAACCATAGATCGTCATCATGACTGTGGGTGTGAACACCTTCGGGCCACTCTTCACGGGCAGTACCGAGCATTTGCTCCAACCAGCGTCCTGCCTCTTCCTCACTTACTTTGTGAGGGAAAGGATGACGCGATGCGGCAAATTGGAAGAACTCATTGCCAATCGACAAGCCACTAGCGGCAGGAATGCCACGCAGAGCCTTAGCCATCTCGCTGACCAAATTACGTTCTGCTTGAACGACATCAGGGTCAGTAAAGAGATTGCGTCGATGCCAAGAGGTGACCCACGAAGGCAAGAAGTCAAAAGATGAGAGGTGTCCTTGAAGGACATCCACAGTCACCTGAAGACCGCACTCCCCCGCAATTTCAACCACGGTTGCAACATCTTCAATTGCCTTTGGGCGAATGAGAGTGCGATTGGGTTGAAGTAGCGGCCACAGCGGGAAAATCCTCACGTGGTCAGCACCGATAGCGCGGATCGCGTGGAAATCATCCCGCACGGCCTCGGAGTCAAAATCCAACCACGAATGGAACCATCCCTGCCGGGGAGTGTAGTTCACACCGAACTTCATGACGACTCACCTATTCACTTCGCGAAGGAAACCCGCAGCGTAGTGATCTGGAAGGCAGACAGATCGAAGCTCCACTCCCCTTGGCCACCGCGGAGCTCAGGTTCACTTTCGCTCGGACGATAACGCAGATCGCAAGCGGTGACAGAGCCGGCCTTGGGGGCACGGAAGGTGACGCGTGAGGGCCCACCTTCGGCCTCGTACAGGCGGATCACAAGGTCACCACTGCGGTCGGGAGCCAAGGCCACAGACTCAACGACCGCACCATCGACGCTGAAAGGAGCGTCGACGGGAGCACCGCTGACCTCTCGCTCACCCAGGTTAATCTGCTGACCGGCAGCGACTGCCTCGAGAACCGAGGCATCGGGAACGATCCTGAAATTCCACTGGTGCTGTCCCTGATCCTGATCGGGATCGGGGAATCGGGCCGACTTCACCAAGGTGGCACGCACCTGCGACCAGGTACCACGCCTGTCATTTTGGTGACGCGTGACGTCCCATCCATAGGTGGCATCGTTTGCGATCGCCCACGAACGCGAGGCATTTTCCAAGCGGACCCAGCGGTGAGCAGAAACCTCGAAGCGGTAGGCATCCCACGAGGTATTCTCATGGGTCGGACGGGTAATGTAGCCCATCTGCGTTTCGTACTGGGCATGATCGGTGTGGAGTTCAACCGGGATCGAAAGCTTGAGAAGCTTTTCGTGCTCGTGCCAATCGGCCTCAACATGGAGGTCAATTGCTTTGCTTCCCGAGGTGAAAATCCAGACCAGCTCCATGCTGGAAGAATCAATACGCGCGGTGGAATGAATCTCTACTCGATCGTGTTCAACGACGACATTGGACACCGAACGGTCGGTGACAACACGCAGGGAGTTGCGGTAGAAAGGATCCAAATCCCAAGCGTCCCACATATTCGGGAAGTCCTGATGAATATGGAATTCTCCTGCCTTTTGACCAGCGGGGATCCATTCACGATCAGATTCAATTTCTCGCAGCGAGGTCAGTTCACCACTTGTAGAAACACGCGCCTTGAAGAAGGCGTTCGTAATTTCGTAGCCATCGTCAACCTGGAGCAGGTGAACACCCTGGGAGTCCTTTTCTTCCACAGGAGCAGCAACCGACAGGGGTGCAGTTCCATGAAGCGAGAAGGAGGAGGCATTGGCAAGCAGTTCCCCACTCTGACCGTCCTTACTTGATGCGGTAAGAACCGTGAGCGCCTTCTGAATGAGCGCTTCACAGCCTTCACGAATCTGCTTATGAAGCTCACGGACTTCGCGGTAGACCCAAGCAATAGATGTTCCGGGAAGGATGTCGTGGAACTGGCAGAGCAAGAGGGTGCGCCAGTAGGAACGAAGCTCCTCATAGGGGTAATCCATCAAGCCTTGAATCGCCGCGTAGGAACACCACAGTTCGGTCTCGCGCAGGATTGATTCGCCTCGGCGGTTCCCTTGCTTCGCATCAATCTGCGAGGTGAAGGTACCGCGGTGCAACTCAAGGTAGAGTTCACCGACCCACACCGGGATCTGGTCAGCGTCTTCCAGCGCCCGATCAAAGAACTGCTTGGGAGTTTCCATCACGACTTCAGGCGCGCCGCGGAGGGAGCGGAAGCGGTCAATGCGTTCAAGCATTTCACGGGTGGGGCCGCCACCGCCGTCACCGTAGCCGAAGGGCATGAGGGAAACACTTGCATGTCCCTTGTCCTTGAAGTTTTCGACGGCGTGAGTGAGGTTTTGGCCGGTAACTTCCGCACCGTAGGTGTCCATCGGCGGGAAGTGCGTAAAGATTCGCGATCCATCAATGCCTTCCCACAACAGAGTGTGGTGCGGGAAGGTATTGACCTGGTTCCATGAAATCTTTTGCGTCAGGAAGCGTTCAATTCCGGCTTCGCGGGCGATTTGAGGAAGTGCGGCAGAATAGCCGAAGGAGTCAGGAAGCCAGATTTCTTGGCACGAGGCACCAAGTTCATTTTCAAAAAAGTCCAAGCCCTCAACCAGCTGACGACACATTGCCTCACCGCCGGGAAGAACAGCATCCGGTTCGACCCACATTCCACCTACGGGGACGATTCGGCCCTTTGCGACGAGCTCGCGGACGCGTTCGAAAAGTTCAGGGTCATCTTCCTTAAGCCAAGCCACATGCTGAGCAGCGGGGAGAGCGAAGATTAAGGAGGAACCGTCCTCAATCAGACGGACAACGTTGGCAAGAGTCCTGTTGACCTTGCGACGTGTTTCGCGCAGCGGCCACAGCCATGCAGAGTCAATGTGTGCATGGCCAACAGCGCTGATTCGGTGCGCTCCGGGGTAAGCAGCAGCCTCCATAAAAGACTTAAGAACTTCACGCGCTGCGCCGGCAGTTGCGACCACATCGTCAAGATCAAGGCAATCGAGCGCACGATTGAGTCCCAGCAGGACATCCCATTCATGATCGCCAAAGTGAGGCGCCGCCTCGATCATCTCGTGCAGAACTTGAATATCAAGTGCCAGCCCGTAGACATCTTCGTTCACGACGACAAGGTCTGCTTGGCGGAAGTGGTACAGCTCTTCGTGCGAAGCCGTGAGCTTGTCGCCATCGTGAGTGGGCTGGAAGGGAGGAATGCCCAAAAGCAAGGGATTAGCCGCTGCCTCAATGACGTAATCGATGTCGCTTCCGGCCTCTTGCGCGACAGGAAGCCACCGGCTTCGAGGGTTCAGGGCTTTGACAGTCTTCCCCGACAGATCCCTTACCAGTGCCTCGGCGTGAAAACCTACAGAGTGTTCTTCGAATCCCAGATCGATTCGAAGCTCAAGACGCTGGCCTTGTGAGAGTTCCAAGTCGCTGGGAACTTGCCCGTGGAGCTTGAACCACGTTGTCTGCCATGCTCCACCCCATGTCTGCCCTAATTCAAAAGGAGTGAATTCGGCCTTCATGGCCTGCGCAAAACGAACTGGCTCCGAGATGACACCATCTTCTAAGGGCTGGCGCCACTGAGTGACATGCAGTGAAGAAATCTTCGTGTACTCACGCGGAAGGATTCGTTCCTTCAATGTGCGTGTCACACGCTGCATGAGGATTTCTTTATTATCGTGCATCACGTCTCCGTCTTCTGCAGTGCTTCTACTTCGAGGCACTGCGTTCAGAATAACAACTAATCCGGTTTAGTACGAGGTAAACTTGTAACAATCCGATTACGACCAGAGAAGGTGTCGCAATGGCGCGTCCAACAATCCGTGATATTGCGCGAGAAGCAGGCGTCTCCCGCGCAGCCGTATCATTCGCCCTCAACGATCGTCCCGGCGTTTCGCCTACCACACGGGCAAGAATAATCGATATCGCAGCCAAGATGGGATGGCGCCCAAATGCGACAGCACGTGCACTTTCCTCCTCACGTTCCAACGCAATTGGCTTGGTCTTACAACGCCCACGTGTCAATAATTCTTCAGAACGCTTCTTCTTCGAATTCATTACCGGTGTCCAAGACGCTTTAGACAACAGCGGCATTGATCTGCTCCTCCACCTTTCCCACTCAATGGAAGAAGAACTCAAGGCATACGAAAACTGGTGGGCTCAAGGACGCGTCGACGGGACGATTGTGGTTGACCCTCGCGATGACGATCCCCGTCCATCAAAACTCAATGAATACGGACTTCCGACCGTCGTTATTGGGCAAAAGTTTGATGAATGCGGCGCAGTTATTGGTGACGATGAACAGATGGTGCGCCTTCTTGCACTTCACTTGGCCGAGCAGGGGTGCCGACACATCGCATTCGTCTGTGGCTCTTCATCCTTCACACACATCCAGCAGCGCATTGCCACCCTGCACAATTTTGGTCAAGAGAACGGAATCTCAATCACTATCGCGGCGGATAACGAGTTTTCCGAGGCCTCGGCGCTTCATGCGACACGAGCACTATTAGCTACAAGCAACCTCCCCGACGGGATCATCTTCGCTAACGAAATCTTGACTTTGGGCGGCTTACAGGCAATTGCTCACGCGGGGCTCAAAACCGGTAAGGATATTAAGGTCTGCTCCTGCGAAGACTCCCCCATGTTAGGAATGTTTTCTCCCGCCGTTACTGCAATATCTCGAAATCCCGCAACGCTTGGGTTTGCAGGTGCACAACTCCTTCTGGCACAACTACACGGCGAAAGCCCGCGCACAGTTTCCGATCAAGAACCCACGCTTATCGTTCGCTCTTCAACCGCGTCAACCCAATAAGCTGCTCATCCTCTAATCGGAGATGAGTGAAACCACATGCGTATGCCTTTGATGGCGATAGGGATTTTAGTAAGCTTTCCCTTATCTAATTAAGGAAGGTATATGCCTCGTCATCGTATTGTCATCATTGGTTCCGGCTTTGCAGGATTGACTGCCGCACGTCGCCTCAAGCATGCAAACGCCGACATCACCATTCTTGCCCGTACATCACACCATCTTTTCCAGCCACTCCTCTATCAGGTTGCTACTGGAATTCTTTCTGAAGGCGATATTGCGCCAACGACGCGTGAAATTTTACGCAAGCAAAAGAACGTGACCGTTCTGCAGGCGCTCGTCGAGGAGATCGACGTCGAGGCGCGCGTCGTCAAGTGGCGCAACCACAACAAGCATGAGCGCACCGAATATGACACGCTGATCGTGGCGGCGGGCGCGGGCCAGTCCTACTTCGGTAACGATCACTTCGCGGTGTTCGCGCCGGGCATGAAGACGATCGACGACGCACTGGAGCTGCGCGCGCGCATTTTCGGCGCCTTCGAGCTGGCCGAGATCGAGACCGACCCGGCTGCGGTCGAGAAGCTCCTGACCTTCGTCGTCGTGGGCGCAGGCCCGACCGGCGTTGAGATGGCCGGCCAGATCCGCGAGCTCGCCTCTCACACTCTCAAGGGCGAGTTCCGCAACATCGACCCGACCAAGGCGCGCGTCATCCTGGTGGACGGCGCCGAGCATCCGCTCCCTCCGTTCGGCGAGGAGCTCGGTATTAAGACCGAAGAGGCCCTGGCCAAGCTCGGCGTCGAGATGAAGATGAACGCCTTCGTCACCGACGTGGACTCCGAGGGCGTGACGCTGAAGTACAAGTCCGGCGAGGAAGAGCGGATCGAGTCCGTGTGCAAGGTGTGGGCCGCCGGAGTCGCCGCAAGCCCGCTGGGCCACGCGCTGGGCGAGGCCACGGGCGCCGAGGTAGACCGCGCGGGGCGCGTCACCGTCGACAAGGACCTCACACTGCCTGGCCACCCCGAGATCTTCGTGCTCGGCGACATGATGGCCTTCCCGGGCGTGCCGGGCGTCGCGCAGGGCGCGATACAGTCCGCGCGCTTCGCAGCCGACACGATCGCCGCCCGCCTGACCGGCCGCGCACCCAAGGCTACCGAGTTCGCGTACCACGACAAGGGCTCGATGGCGACGATCGCGCGTTTTAAGGCCGTCGTAAAGATGGGCAACAAGAAGCTGACCGGCTTCGTCGCGTGGGTCGCCTGGTGCTTCCTGCACCTGCTCTACATCGTCGGCTTCAAGTCGCAGGTCGGCACCCTGGTCAGCTGGTTCTTCAGCTTCATGTCCGGCGCGCGCCCCCAGCGCACGACCACGAACCAGCAGATGGTGGGCCGCCTCGCCCTGGAGCAGCTCGGCGCCGGTGCGTCCGGCAAGCTCGTCGTTGGAGAAGACGTCGTCGAAGAGCGCGAGCAGGAGGACTGACGCGCGACGCGCGCAGCGCTCACAGCAAACACTGAGGGGCCGGAAGCTTTCGCTTCCGGCCCCTGGGCGTTTGTGGGCCCTACCGGGCTCGAACCGATGACCTTCTGGGTGTAAACCAGACGCTCTAGCCAACTGAGCTAAAGGCCCCACGCACGCGCCAATCTACCAGAATCGGCGTCTGCGGTCACATCCGAGGCCGAGCGACACAGCGCACGGCAGCGCGGAGGAACCCCGGCCTCGTCGATGAAACTAGCGGCGCGAACGAGGACGCGCGGTAAGGCGCACGCCCGCCCAGTTCGCCCCCAGCGCCGTCGACGTCGTCGCGTGCAGGCCCGCGATCTCCGCGGCCTCCTCCACGTCGCCAACCCTCACAGAATTCGGGCGCCCCGGCTTAGGGATCAGCACCCAGATCAGGCCGCCGTCATCCAAGTTCGACATCGCGTCCACGAGCACGTCCGCAAGATCCTCTTCCTCGGCGTCATCCGCGCGCCACCAGACGATCGCGCCGTCCACGACGTCCGCGTAATCGACGTCAACGAGCGGATGACCCGTCTCCCCTTCAATCGCGTCGCGCACACCCTGATCCACGTCGTCATCGACGTAAAACTCCTGCACGATCGCATCGGACGCAAAACCCAGGCTCACTGCCATCACGCAGCACCGCCCATCAACGAGCTGGCGCTCAGTGTCATATCAACGTTCACGCCTTCATCCTAGGGCATTGGAGCTACTGGAACGCAAGGGATAGACCACGATAAAAGACCCCTACGATCACTGGCCCACCTGAGCAGCGGATTCATTGCGCGCGGAACACCTACCAACCGGTGATACGCACGTCATAGTCACAAGCCGAGGCAAACACTCGCAAAGGTCTGCCAATAGTGGGACAATAGTCCCGATATGTGCGGTGTCGCCAGAGGACACCGCTCACGCACGCTGCGCGAGCAGCACCGAGTCAAGCGAGAAGGTACACCGTGAGCCAACTCCACGAGTCCCACCCCGTCGTCGTCAACGGCCTGATTCCTCAGGTTCCCGACAACGACCCCCAGGAGACCGCCGAATGGGTTGAGTCCCTGTCCGGGCTCATCAACGAAAAGGGCGGCCCCCGCGCACGCTACATCCTGCTGCACATGCTGGACGAAGCGCGCCGCAACGGCGTTCAGCTCCCCCAGGAATACACGACCCCCTACGTCAACACCATCCCCGTTGACCAGGAACCGTACTTCCCCGGCGACGAAGCCATGGAGCGCGAATACCGCCGCTGGATCCGCTGGAACGCCGCCGTCCAGGTGACGCGCGCTCAGCGCCCCGGCGTCAAGGTCGGCGGACACATCTCGTCCTACGCCTCGGTTGCCACCCTCTACGAGGTCGGCCTCAACCACTTCTTCCGCGGCAAGGACCACCCCGGCGGCGGCGACCACGTCTTCTTCCAGGGACACGCCTCCCCCGGCCCCTACGCGCGCGCCTTCCTCGAAGGCCGCCTGTCCGAAGAGCAGATGGACGGCTTCCGCCAGCAGGTCTCCACGGAGCACGGCCTGCCCTCGTACCCGCACCCGCGCCAGCTCGATCACTTCTGGGAGTTCCCCACGGTCTCGCTCGGCCTGGGTCCCGCCGAGGCCATCTACCAGGCCTGGTTCGACCGCTACCTGCACATGAACGGCATCAAGGACACGTCGCAGCAGCACACGTGGGCCTTCATCGGCGACGGTGAGATGGACGAGCCCGAGTCCCGCGGCATGCTCCAGCTCGCCGCCCAGCAGCGCCTGGACAACCTGACCTTCGTCATCAACTGCAACCTGCAGCGTCTCGACGGCCCGGTGCGCGGCAACGGCAAGATCATCCAGGAGCTCGAGGCCTTCTTCAAGGGCGCCGGCTGGAACGTCATCAAGGTCATCTGGGGCCGCGGCTGGGACCAGCTGCTCGCCGCCGACAAGGACGACGCCCTCGTCCACGTCATGAACGAAACCCTGGACG
>ERZ773263.512-NODE-512-length-27005-cov-12.339814_pt1 | contig 27005 bp, 29 predicted proteins | sample MGYA00511076_ERZ773263 | MGnify/ENA primary metagenome ERZ773263 (study PRJEB29015, sample SAMEA2738155) | human oral metagenome | biome: human oral; feature: human-associated habitat; material: saliva | place: China | collected 2195 ... | reverse complement strand
CCTCTAGTCAGGTAGAGTTATTAGTCTCCTTGCCGTCTATTGGGATTATGTCTTTGCTGATTTTTAATAGTGTTTTAGAGCGTTTTTTATCTGAGCGACAAATGATTATACTAGGGCTATTGTTATTTTCTCTTTGTGGCCTCATCCCATTTTTCAATCAAGCTTATGGTCTCGTTTTTGCTTCGCGATTTATTTTTGGTTTAGGGCTAGGGATGATGAACCCTCGAGCAATTGCGATTATTAGTGAGCGATTCCAAGGGAGAGAGCGTGTGCAGATGTTGGGCTACCGTGGGTCAGCAGAAGTTGTTGGGATGGCTTTGTTGACTTTAGCGGTCGGGCAACTCTTGCGTTTTGGTTGGACAACTACTTTTCTGGTTTATACAGTTGGCTTTATTGTTTTAGCATTGTATCTTTTGTTTGTTCCTTATGAAAAAAGCAAAGTCGATAAACATAAGTATCTCAAGTCTGCTCAGAAAATGACCACAAAACAAGTGCGTTTAAGCATATTGTTGGCTTTTATAGCTGGAATGATTGTGTGTACCAATGTCGCTATCAATTTACGTATTCCAAGTCTTGTCTTACAGAATAAAATGGGAAGTGCTGAAACAGCGAGCTTGATTCTCAGCTGTATGCAGCTTATCGGGATTTTAGCTGGTGTTAGCTTTGCTAGTCTAGTGAGTTTACTGAAAAATCGCTTATTGACAGTAACGGGAATTGTTTTTGGTTTCAGTCAAGTGATGATTGGTTTTTCGAGCCACATTTGGTTCTTAAGTTTAAGTGCTCTGTTGGCTGGTTTTGCTTATAGCGTATCTCTAACAGCTGTATTTCATATTGTATCAGAGAAAATTCCTGCCCATTTGGTCAATCGCGCAACAGCGATTGTTGTCTTGGGTTGCAGTAGTGGTGCTTCGGTGTCAACATTCGTCCTATCCTTGATTGGAATCATTTCTTCTGCTCCAACCTTTATTTTTAGTGTACTAGGGGTTCTCATGATAGCAGTATCCATTTTAGCTGTTTTTGTCACTCATCAACAATGAGGAAAAAGATGCGATTAGATAAGTTTTTAGTAGAAATGGGCTTTGGCTCACGAACAGAAGTCTAGTGCCTATTGAAAAAGAAGCAAGTTTTGGTGAATGGAAAAATAGAAACATCTGCGAAAATGCAAATAGATGAAAATCAGGACGAAATTTGGGTCAATAACCGAGTTCTAGTCTATGAAAGATTTGTCTATTATCTTTTAAATAAACCCAAAGGTGTCATTTCTGCTACTGAAGATGATAAGCATCGAACGGTTTTGGATTTGCTGGATGAAAATGCACGTCAGAAAGAAGTCTTTCCAGTTGGACGGCTCGATATTGATACTCATGGTCTTTTGTTATTAACCAATAATGGAGCTTTGGCTCACGCTGTGCTGTCTCCTAAAAAGCATGTAGCAAAAGTTTACCGTGCAAAGGTAGATGGGATTATGACTGAAAAAGATGCAGAGCGTTTTGAAGCAGGGATAGAGCTCAAAGGCTTTACCTGTCAGCCTGCAAAACTGACCATATTAGAAGTGAATGAAGAGCAGCAAACTTCTCTGGTGGAGATTATAATTTCTGAAGGAAAATTTCACCAAGAGAAGCGAATGGTTCAAGCATGTGGTAAAAAAGTAACAGACTTGGAACGCTTTTCTATGGGACCGCGCTTATGCTGGATGAGCGTTTGGAATTAGGCACTTTCCGTCGTTTGACAAAAGAAGAATTAGAAAAACTCACTATTTTTGGTGTAGAACTCTAAGCCGGAATGTCCCATTTGACAAAACCGTTCCTTCTTGGTAGAATAAGAATGTCGTTAAAGACAAATAACTTTTTCTTGGTATTAGGTGGGCCAAGCCTAACACTCGGATGAAGCGTAAAGAAAAGGAGTCTATCATGGCAATCTCAAAAGAGAAAAAAAATGAAATTATTGCACAATATGCACGTCACGAAGGTGACACAGGTTCAGTTGAAGTACAAGTAGCTGTTCTTACTTGGGAAATCAATCACCTCAACGAACACATCAAGGTACACAAAAAAGACCACGCTACTTACCGTGGTTTGATGAAAAAAATCGGTCGCCGTCGTAATCTTCTTGCCTATTTGCGTAAGAACGATGTTAACCGTTACCGTGAATTGATCAACTCATTAGGACTTCGTCGTTAATTCAATTAAAAGTCTCTCATGAAAATGAGAGACTTTTTTTCTACCATTAGAAATAGAAATGTGGCAGAGTAAGCATATCCTTTGACTGTTGTAACAACTATTGATACAATGTATTTATAAAAATAATTACAAATGTAATTGAATAATAAAAAGGAGAATGACCATGATTGAAATCACTTATTTGGATGCTAGTAAGCAAGAGAGGGTTATAACGTTTGAAAGCTATCAAGAATTTGAGCAATCTCAACAAGCCTGCTTGATCAATGTAGCAGATTATTATCCGGTTCAAAAGCTGCTTGTTAATGGACAAAAATTGGATTACCAAGGGACTTACGGTGATGTTTTCTTTTATCTAATGAAGCAAGATTTAAATCAATACAAATAAAAGTGAGGTAAAATGATGACAAAAGCTATTACTGATGCAACGTTTGAAGCAGAAACAAAGGACGGTCTTGTTCTTATTGACTTTTGGGCAACTTGGTGTGGACCTTGTCGTATGCAAGCTCCTATTCTAGAAAAACTTTCCGTAGAAATTCCAGAAGATGAATTGAAAATCGTGAAGATAGATGTTGATGAAAATCCAAATACCGCACGACAATTTGGTATTATGAGTATCCCGACTCTCTTATTCAAAAAGGACGGCCAGGTTGTGAAACAAGTCGTCGGGGTACATACAGCAGCACAAATCAAGCAAATTGTGGCAGAATTAGGATAAAGCATAAAATCCGCTTAGTTTTTAAGCGGATTTTTAGGTGCCTGAAAACTTTTAGTCAGATACTTAAAAAAGAGATTCTTGAGGAGCCATAATAAAACTTAAAATAAAGTATTGACTTGTTTAAAATTAAGCGTATAATTATATTCAATAAAAATTAAGCGATTGCTTAACAAAAAGAAAGTGGATATAAAATGAAACGAATATTGCAAAATAAACTGTTTATGGGAACTTTCATCTCGGATATGTTGTCTAATTTTGGAGATGTACTCTATTATTTGGCTTTAATGAATTATATTTTGCTATTGCCAGAAGCAAAATTTGCAATCTCTTTAGTGACTTTATCTGAAAGTTTGCCTTTTCTGACGATGATTTTCATGGGCATGTGTGGCGATCGTACTAAGAAGAAAGTAGATATGATTTTGGTGACGCTTCTGTTTCGGACAGGACTGTATCTGCTCATTGGTCTGGCTATGGGCTTTCAGCCAGCTTTATGGGTAGTGATTTTAGCTGTATTGGTCAATCTTTTATCTGATCTAGCTGGTCAATATGAAGATGCTTTGCATATACCACTCAGCCTTCGTATTATTCCAATGGAAGATCGTGAAGCCATGTATGCCTTTCGTCAAGGAGCAAGCTCTATCTTAAAGATTCTCTTTCAATCCAGTGGAGCAATTTTAGCTGGGCTGATGAGTTATCAACACCTCGCATTTTTTAATGCTGGAACTTTTGTAGTTAGTGCTTTGATAATGCTGATACTTCGTCCCAGTTTAAATAATCTGCTCAAAGATAATCCAATTCATTCTTCTGTTGAGAATCGTGAGGAAGAGAGACATTTTATTAAAAATACATGGAATAGTTTGCAGCAATCTTATCAAACTGTTCAGAATATCTCCGTCTTAAAGACTTCTATTTTTACCATTGCTGGTTTAAATGCTGTGTTTGCAGCAGAGAATGCACTGCTCCTCCTAAATATGAAAGAAAATCCCAGTTTTGCATTTATCAATCCAGCCACAACTATAGCAACCGTTACAGTTGTAACTTTGATAGGAAATATTTTGGGGAGTGTTTTGGTAACGACCGTATTAAAAAAAGTAAGTATGGAGTTTTTGCTGAAGATTTCCGTATTCATGCCTCCTGCTCTCTTTATTGGTTTTTTACTCCACAGTATTTATATTATTTTCTTGGTTAATTTTTTGACAATGGTTATCGTAGGCATTTTTCAGCCGAAGATGAATGCTTTTATCATTTCATCGCTTCCTGAGGAGCATTTGGCGACAATCAGTGCGGGGATTAGTAGTTTTTGCACATTAGGCTTAGTTCTTTGTCAAATGCTAGTAGCAGTTTTGGTAACGTTCTTGTCATCAGCCCAAATTGCTTTCTTATTTTTAATATTATCATCAATTTTATTCTTTTATACACTGAAAGTGCCCAGAAAAAATGCTAAACAAGTGATGCAATAGCTTTCCAAACAGTTTACTTGTTAGGGTGAATTTGATAAGATAACACTAAAGAAGGAGTAAAGATAATGGTGGAAGTACAGTATTCAGAACAAGCAAGTGATTTAATGGAGCAGTTTTCTCTATCTACTCTGATACAGGATAGAAGAGAGACTATCGAAAGTTTTAGTGGCAAAGAGCGTGAGCTTTTTAAAGATGTTTTTCCTGTAATGGAAGAGCTTCGCCTTTTGTTTCAACCTTATAAGGAAAAAATGGAAACCTATTATTTGACTGGTTATGGAATCACCTTGCTGCAAAGTTGCTATTTGGAGATGGTAGATAAGGGGCTGACGCCTAAATCGGTTGAAGCGGTACATGCCTACTGTTTGCAGCTAGATGCCGAAGCGATAAGAGAACAGCTAAAAGATCTCTTAAACACAGGTCCTGAGCACATGGCTAAAAGTGGAGATTTTTGGGATTATTTAGAAGCATCATCTATTAAATCAGAAACTAAGTGGTATTTCAGTCAATTTTATCGGAAGCCACTTGAAGCTATGAAAGAGTTAATAGAATTGTCTCGGGAACTTATTCCGCTTTACCAGCCTTACTTGGAAAAAAGTGCTGCCGAACGTAGAGCTTATGCGGCATCCTTTTCATTGGAGGATACCATTGCAGAGTCTGCTAGTCTATCTCATTTTGATTGGAATTTTAAAGAAAATCAATTTATTAGGCTTTATGTTGTCAGTCCATGGGTGGTGCAGTTTGTATCTTATTTTAGTGAAACAGAACCGAGTGAGAGCCATTATTTTATCGTTTCTTGCCGCATTGATCAATTACTTAAAAGTGGAACAGAACTGGATATGGATACGTTTGCCGCAGTTCTCAAGGTACTTAGTGATAGCACACGCTATAATGTTATGGTAGAATTAGCTAAACCGTATGCAAAGAGCAAACGGATTGCTGAAGAGTTAGATATTACTGGAGCAGCGGTTTCTTTTCATACTCAAAAGCTCATCAATGCAAAACTCCTGCTTTTTAACCGTGACCATAAAGATGTGAAATATGATGTAAATAAAAGTTTACTCAGAGAAATCATTGCCAAGCTGACGAGTGACTTTGGCTTGGAGGAAAAATGAAGATAAAGACCTTTGGATTAGTTACGGACGAAAAAAGAGGCTGGGACAAAAGTCCTTAACCTCGTCAGATTTTTATGAGTTTCTTGCAAGTCGCAGTGGTTGAGTGGGTTCTATGCGGTTGATAAATCAACCTTTACAGCCCTACTCAACTGTGCGGGGGTGGGACGACAAAATCAAATTTCTTCGAAATTACCGATTTTTGTCCCACTCCCTTTTGAGTAGTTTCTGTTATTCTTCCAATTCTTTACTGTATGCAATAATCTGATCAACTGTGTCTGACAAGAATTGGATGGTATCACGGAGTGGTTTATCAGTAGAAATATCTGCACCGATGATGCGAGCTGACTCAAGAGGCGTTTTGCTTCCGCCGGATTTGAGGAAGTTGAGCCAATCGCGGGCTCCATTTTCAGAATTTTTCAAATGAAGATAACCAGCAGTTGAGATAACGAGACCTGCAGAATAGGTATAACTATACAGTCCCATGTAATAGTGACTTTGCCGCATCCAAGTGAGCGCAGCATCGTCATCAATTTCCACCGCATCACCCCAGAATTCGGTCAGAACTTCTTTCATGATACTGTTCAGTTTAGCAGCACCAAAAGTTTCACCAGCTTCAATCAGATTGTAAACACGGCGTTGGAAAGCTGCTTCCAGGAGGTGAGTAATGAAGTTATGGAAGTAAGTGTCGGTTAGGCGGTGAGCCAAAGCAAAGCGTTTTTGACGTGGATTATCAAATTGATGCTCTAAATAGTCACTAAGCAGCAGCTCATTAAAAGTAGAAGGAGCTTCTACATAATAAGTTGACATGTGGGTATTAAAGTAGCTTTGGCTGTTGTCTGAGAAGATAAATTGACCAGAGTGACCAATTTCATGAATCAGAGTATATACATCACTCATACGACCCGTCCAGCTCATGAGCACATAAGGGTGCACACGATAAGGGTCAGTTGCATAGCCTCCGGAGTCCTTGCCGGCATTAGCTGCAAAATCCACCCAGCGCTCTTTTTGATAATTGGCAATTTCGCGCGTGTATTCTTCTCCAAGCGGAGCAACGGATTTCATTACTAGTTCGTAAGCGTCGTCAATAGTGACATCAGGATTGAGTGCGCTATCCAAGTCCAATTTCCAATCTGCAAAGGTCATTTTTTCAAGACCGTTGATTTTAGCAACGTGTTTGAGGAACTTTTGTGCAACAGGGGCGAATTCTGTCATGATGAGGTCAATTTGCCGGTCAAACATAGAACGGTCTACCTCTTGCTCAGCCAAAAGATAGTCAAAGACAGAGTCATATCCCCGCATATCAGCAATCAGCTTTTCAGATTTCACTTGAGCCAGATAAGTTGCAGCAGCAGTATGTTGATGTTTGCGAAGTCCAGCTGAGAAAGAACGGAAAGACTTTTCGCGGACTTGAGCATTTTCGTGATTTTGGTAGAAATTTTCGTAGCTGATAAAGCTATTCTTATAAACTTTTCCGTCTACTTCAAAATCCTCCATGGCAAAATCACCTGCCCTCATTTTGGTGTAAATGTCTTGTGGGCTGTAAAAAACTTCACTAAGATTTGTCAGAGCCTTTTCGACATCAGCACCTACATAGTGAGCTTTTTGAATTTTTGCTTGACGAATTGCAGCAGTCAAATGCGGTAGTTGTCCGAGACGGTCGAGTACTTTTTCATCGGCATTTACCAAAGCTGCGTCAAAGAAGCTAAGCGCAACGCTGGCTTCTGTTTCAAAATCTGTACCAGCTTGCGCAATCTGTGCAAAGCTTTCATCACCGTAGTCCGTTGTTTGCGGCATAAAGCTGTAGTTGCCAATATGGCTTCTTTGAATGTAGATTTGCTCCAATTCAGCAAAAGCCTTTTCAAAATCCTCAAAAGTATGGAGGTTATCCTTATAATCACGTGTGAATTGGTTAATGTCCTCACGCGTTTTTTCAATCGCCCGCAAGAAATCCTCTCGGTCTTGATAGAGGGCTGTTAAGTCCCACAGTTCATTTTCTGGAAATTCAGAACGTTGTTTTTGTTCAACCATAAATCTATTTCTCCTTGTCATTAACTTTCTTCTAGTATAGCAGAAAAACGCAATAAATAGACGGCATTTCAAAAATTATCGCTAAATTCTCAAAAATTCTTGGTAAAAAGCTGTTTTAAGGCTTTTTCTTTTAGTTGAAAATATGATAAAATAGGGTTTATACGTGCTTGATACAAAGATGAGGATTTAAAGGCTTATTAGGGACAATCCTTGTTTATTTCAAAAGTACAGCAGATGAACATTGTGAGCGTTTAACGAGATTTGCGACAGGAACTTGTTAAATCGGTATTATTTGGCAAGAGGCTTTGACTTAGCAAGGCATTTAGCGATTAGCGTAAACTGATTAGGTACTAAGTACCAATCAATTTTAATGCTTTGTATCTTGATCTTTGTAGGCAAGACGTATAAAAAAATTAGAAATTGAGCATAAGCTCAACGAGGAATATATATGACAAAGCAAGTATTTAAAACTACTTTTGCTGGTAAAGACTTGGTAGTTGAAACAGGTCAAGTGGCAAAACAGGCAAACGGTAGCGTAGTGGTGCGCTATGGTGAAAGCACTGTTCTGACGGCAGCCGTCATGTCAAAGAAAATGGCGACTGGTGATTTCTTCCCACTTCAAGTCAATTATGAAGAAAAGATGTATGCAGCTGGGAAATACCCTGGCGGATTTAACAAACGTGAAGGTCGTCCTTCGACAGATGCGACTTTGACAGCTCGCTTGATTGACCGTCCAATTCGTCCGATGTTTGCGGACGGTTTCCGCAATGAAGTGCAGGTTATCAATACGGTTCTTTCTTATGATGCAGACGCTTCGGCACCTATGGCAGCCATGTTTGGTTCATCTCTTGCTTTGTCAATCTCAGACATTCCTTTTAACGGTCCAATTGCTGGAGTGCAGGTCGGCTATGTCAATGGAGAATTGGTTATCAATCCAAGTCAAGAACAAAAAGAAGCTTCGTTATTGGAATTAACTGTTGCAGGAACTAAAGAAGCGATTAACATGGTGGAGTCTGGTGCCAAAGAATTGTCAGAAGAGCTGATGTTGGAAGCCCTTCTGAAAGGTCACGAAGCAGTTAAGGAATTGATTGCTTTCCAAGAAGAAATCGTGGCAGTAGTTGGAAAAGAAAAAGCAGAAGTTGAGCTTCTTCGTGTGGATGAAGAATTGCAAACAGAAATTGTAGCAGGCTATAATGCCGATCTTCAAAAAGCCGTTCAGGTAGAAGAAAAATTAGCTCGTGAAGCCGCAACGCAAGCTGTTAAAGACGAAGTTATAGCCCTTTACGAAGAAAAATATGCTGAGCATGAAGAATTTGACCGCATCATGCGTGATGTGGCTGAAATTTTAGAGCAAATGGAACATGCAGAAGTACGGCGTTTAATTACTGAGGACAAGATTCGTCCAGATGGTCGTAAGGTAGATGAAATTCGTCCACTAGATGCTGAAATTGACTACCTACCACGTGTGCATGGTTCTGGTCTCTTTACTCGTGGGCAAACTCAGGCTTTATCTGTTTTGACCTTGGCACCAATGGGCGAAACACAAATCGTTGACGGTTTGGATCCAGAATACAAGAAACGCTTTATGCACCACTACAACTTTCCACAATACTCTGTAGGAGAAACGGGTCGTTATGGTGCACCAGGTCGTCGTGAAATCGGTCATGGAGCACTTGGTGAACGTGCACTTGCGCAAGTTCTCCCTAGTCTAGAAGATTTCCCTTATGCAATCCGTTTGGTAGCAGAAGTTCTTGAGTCAAATGGTTCCTCTTCACAGGCCTCGATTTGTGCTGGGACACTTGCTCTCATGGCCGGTGGGGTACCAATTAAAGCGCCTGTAGCCGGAATCGCTATGGGGCTCATTTCAGATGGTAGCAACTACACGATTTTAACAGATATTCAAGGCTTAGAAGACCATTTCGGAGATATGGATTTCAAGGTGGCCGGTACACGTGAAGGAATTACTGCTCTTCAAATGGATATCAAGATTGAAGGAATTACTGCTGAAATCTTGCAAGAAGCATTGGCTCAAGCTAAAAAAGCACGTTTTGAAATTTTAGATTTGATTGAACGTACAATTCCAGCTCCTCGTCCAGAACTCGCTCCAACCGCTCCAAAAATTGATACAATCAAGATTGATGTTGATAAAATTAAGATTGTCATCGGTAAAGGCGGTGAAACGATTGACAAGATTATCGCAGAAACAGGTGTCAAGATTGACATTGACGAAGAAGGAAATGTTTCTATTTACTCTAGCGATCAAGATGCGATTAACCGTGCCAAAGAAATCATTGCAGCTCTTGTGCGTGAAGCAAAAGTAGATGAAGTTTATCATGCCAAAGTGGTTCGGATTGAGAAATTCGGTGCTTTTGTCAATCTCTTTGACAAGACAGATGCCTTGGTGCACATCTCAGAAATGGCTTGGACGCGTACTAATAAGGTTGAAGATTTGGTACAACTTGGTGATGAAGTAGATGTCAAAATCATCAAGATTGATGAAAAAGGTCGTGTGGATGCTTCTATGAAAGCATTGCTTCCGCGCCCTCCTAAAGAGGATAAGGAGAAAAAACATCATCATAAAACGCATAAAGAGCATAAAGCTGTTCAAGAAGAAAAGTCGCAAGACTAGACAGGTTGCTAAGTGTTTGCCTTCAGTCTAAAGCTAGAAAGGAGTCATCATGGGTTGGTGGAAAGAGACGATAGATATTGTAAAAGAAAATGATCCGGCAGCTCGCTCCTCACTTGAGGTGCTGTTGACTTATCCTGGGATTAAGGCTTTGGCTGCTCACCGACTTTCTCACTTTCTGTGGAATCATGGATGTAAACTTTTAGCTCGGATGCATAGCCAATTTTGGCGCTTTTGGACTCAGATTGAGATTCATCCGGGGGCACAGATTGCTTCAGGTGTCTTTATTGACCACGGGAGTGGTTTAGTGATTGGCGAGACGGCCATTGTAGAAAAAGGAGTGATGCTCTATCATGGTGTCACTCTTGGAGGCACAGGGAAAGATTGTGGGAAACGTCATCCGACGGTTCGTCAAGGTGCGCTTATTTCAGCTCATGCGCAACTAATCGGTCCGATTGAAATCGGTGAAAATGCAAAGGTCGGCGCTGCTGCGGTTGTTGTGGCAGATGTTCCTAGTGATGTGACTGTTGTCGGTATACCAGCTAAAATTGTCCGAGTTCACGGGCAAAAAGATGCTCCAACGATTAAGAATTTAGAAGAAATCCGCGAAGAAAGTTATTATTCGTCTAAGTTGTAATGGGAAGTAGTTGAAATGTAGGCTGGAAAGAAGGTATACCGTATCGTGTTGTTAGAAGAATTTGAAAATGTAGCTGGTGTAATCGAGCCGACGAATAGACTACAAGATCAAGATGAGAGCTGTGAAACCATTATCCTGTCTTTTAATGGTGAAATTGTAAATCGTTTGATCGAAACGGGAACAGTTCGCGACGGTGGTCACTTAAAGAGTTTAAATGGTAAGCAGCCTTGGTATCTATATGAACAAGGGGAAAATAAAATTGCTGTTATGTTGGCTCTTATTGGAGCACCAGTGATTGTTGGTCAGCTAGAAGAGTTGGCAGCCAGAGACTTTAAAAACTTCATCATCTTAGGCTCCTGTGGGGTTCTAGATGGCTCGCTAGCAGCAGATAAAATTATCTTGCCAGAATCTGCTCTTCGAGATGAAGGGACCAGCTATCATTATGCTCAGGCTAGCGATGAGATTGCCTATGAGGAAGCTTTGCTAACCAAGATGGAGAATATCTTTGACAAACATGGCATAGAGCATATCCGATCCAAGTCCTGGACGACGGATGCATTTTATCGTGAAACAGCAGATAAGGTGAAACGTCGTTTAGAAGCGGGGGCCCAAGTGGTCGATATGGAGGCTTCAGCAATCATGGCTTGGAGTCAATTTCGTAAAAAGCAAGTCTATCAGTTTTTCTACACAGCAGACTATGTTGACCATCACAGTCAGACATGGGATGCCCGCCGTGAAGAGCGTACAGCAGATGCCATGACTTTTTTTGATATTGCTTTACAGATAGCAAAGGAATTAGAATATGATTAAAATCTATGACACCATGACCCGCAGTCTGCGTGATTTTGTCCCTCTGGAAGAGGGTAAGGTCAAGATGTATGTCTGCGGACCGACCGTTTATAACTATATCCATGTCGGCAATGCTCGCTCAACAGTAGCTTTTGATACGATTCGCCGCTATTTTGAGTATCGTGGGTATGAGGTGGCTTACATATCCAATTTCACCGATGTGGACGATAAAATTATCAATCGAGCTAAGGAAGAGGGGATCACACCTCAGGAAGTGGCAGACAAGTACATTGCGGCTTTTCGGGAAGATGTGACGGCGCTGGGGGTTCAACCAGCGACCCAGCACCCGCGCGTAGTGGACTACATGACGGACATCATTGATTTTGTACAGGTCTTGGTGGACAAAGGATTTGCCTATGAGTCAGAGGGTGATGTCTATTTTCGAGTGGAAAAGTCTCACAATTATGCCAAACTAGCTAACAAAACCTTGGCTGACTTAGAGTTAGGCGCTTCTGGTCGGACAGATGAAGAAACGGCCCGCAAGGAAAATCCTGTTGACTTTGCCCTTTGGAAGGCTGTTAAACCCGGTGAAATCTTCTGGGACAGCCCTTGGGGGCCTGGTCGTCCAGGCTGGCATATTGAATGTTCCGTCATGGCGACAGAAATTCTGGGAGATACGATTGATATTCATGGTGGCGGAGCTGATTTAGAATTTCCGCACCATACTAATGAAATCGCTCAATCAGAAGCTAAAACTGGAAAGACTTTTGCCAACTACTGGATGCACAATGGCTTTGTCAATATTGATGATGTCAAGATGTCTAAGTCTCTGGGGAATTTCATTACCGTTCACGACGCCCTTAAAACCATTGATGGGCAGGTACTGCGTTTCTTCTTTGCAACCCAACACTACCGCAAGCCTATCAATTTCACAGAAAAAGCCGTCCACGATGCGGAAGTGAATCTGAAATATCTGAAAAATACCTACGAGCAACCCTTTACGGGAACGGTTGACCTGACAGAATTGCAGGCTTTTCTGGATAAATTCACCGCTGCAATGGACGAAGATTTCAATGCAGCAAATGGGATTACAGTCGTTTTTGAATTGGCTAAGTGGATTAATTCTGGTCATTACAGTCAAGAAGTAAAAACAGCTTTTGCTGAGCTTCTGCAAGTTTTTGGTATTGTCTTTACAGCAGAAGTACTGGATGCGGATATTGAAGCCTTGATTGAGCAGCGCCAAGCTGCGCGTGTTGCTAAGGACTTTGCAACAGCTGATAAAATCCGTGATGAATTGGCAGCTAAAGGGATCAAGCTTTTAGATACCAAGGACGGAGTGAGGTGGATCCGTGATTGATGTCAATCTTATAAATGGTATTGCCTTGGCTTTTGAAGGCGATGCTATCTACTCAACTTATATCCGTCGTCACTTGATTTTCCAAGGCTTGACAAAACCGAACCAGTTACACAGAGAAGCAACCAAGTATGTGTCGGCTCGTGCGCAAGCTAATCTCATTTCGCAAATGTTGGAAGAAAAAATTCTGACAGAAAAGGAAGAAGACATTTATAAGCGTGGACGCAATGCTAATAGCCATACTAAAGCTAAAAACGCAGATATTGTAACCTATCGTATGTCGACAGGTTTTGAAGCCGTTCTGGGATATTTACACATGACCGATCAAATCAAGCGTTTAGAAGAGCTGATTGATTGGTGTATTGTGAGAGTGGAGGGCGCACATCATGACAAAAACTGATCTTTTAGAATGGTTCCCTCAAGGGAGGCTTCAATCCAATCCAAATGCAAAAGAGGATGAAGTGGCAATTCCCATTTCAAGTAATCAATGGTTGTTATTAAAAAAAAGCAGTCTGACAGAGCGAGAGCAAGAACTTATTTCTTTACTGACTGGGAAAGACTCTGCATTTGATGGTGGACCTTGGTATGATTATTTGGTTCATAACCGTGGCAAAATGCCTCAAAACGTTCAAAAGCTACAGTTCGTCCATTGTCATTTATTCCATTATGAAAATGAAACGATTGGGTCTTGGTTGGAAATGATGCGAACCATACTGCCCAATAGAATAGCAGATTTTCAGCTGTCCTCTCAGGATTACATCTTTGTGCTGGATCAAACGCAATTAGTCCCTGTAAAAGATGTCCTCCGTGATACTTTATCGGCTATCGAATATGACTTTAGCTTAACTCTGACGATTCAAATCGGGCAAATTTGGCCTCTAATTTTTAAAGAAAGTTATTCAGAACTTTTTCAAGCGGAACATGCTCTTTTCGTCAAATGGTGGGAGCAGGTTCAACATTCCAATGTGCATTCTTTTTCCCAACTCTTTTTGTGGGGGATTGGTCAAAAGGATTTCATATTGCCAATTTTAACGAAGAAACTTCATCAATTGATTGAAAGTCAGGATCAGCTCGTTGATATTATTGCAGCTTTGTGGGAAAATACGGCAGTTGTGACAAAAGCTGCCCAGCAGTTGTATATTCATCGGAACACCTTACAGTATCACATTGATAAATGGGAAGAATTGACGGGTTTACAGCTGAAAGACCTGACAGATTTGACCCTGTGTTACCAGATTGTCATCAATGATTTAGTGTAATGTTTTGTGCACCTTGCACAAAACATTTTTTTTATTTTGTTCACTTTGCCATAGAATGATGAAGCGTTTTCATATATAATAAAATCATAACATCAAAGGAGTTCCATTTTATGGTAGAATTAAATTTAAAAAATATTTACAAAAAATATCCAAACAGCGAACATTACTCTGTAGAAGATTTCAACTTGAATATAAAAGATAAGGAATTTATCGTTTTCGTAGGACCTTCAGGCTGTGGGAAATCCACTACACTTCGTATGATTGCTGGACTTGAGGATATCACGGAAGGTGAATGTTCAATTGACGGGCGCGTGGTGAACGACGTAGCGCCAAAAGATCGTGACATTGCCATGGTTTTCCAAAACTACGCTTTGTATCCACACATGACCGTGCATGACAATATGGCTTTTGGTTTGAAACTTCGTAAATACAGCAAGGATGATATTGAAAAACGTGTAAATGAAGCAGCGGACATTCTTGGTTTGAAAGAATTCTTGGATCGTAAACCAGCTGACCTTTCAGGTGGTCAACGTCAACGTGTAGCCATGGGACGTGCTATTGTTCGTGATGCAAAAGTATTCCTTATGGACGAACCACTTTCTAACTTGGATGCGAAATTGCGGGTATCTATGCGTGCAGAAATCGCTAAAATCCACCGTCGTATTGGGGCAACCACTATCTATGTTACCCATGACCAAACAGAAGCAATGACTTTGGCTGATCGTATCGTTATCATGTCTGCAACAAAGAATCCTTCAGGAACGGGGACAATTGGACGTATAGAACAAATCGGTACCCCACAAGAAGTTTACAAAAACCCAGTCAATAAATTTGTTGCAGGCTTTATCGGAAGCCCAGCGATGAACTTCATCAATGTAACTTTGAAAGGTGATGAAATTGTAGCACAAGACCTTTCTCTGAAAGTACCAGAAGGTGCCTTGAAGGTACTTCGTGAAAAAGGCTATGAAGGCAAGAAACTCATTTTTGGTATTCGTCCAGAAGACATCAATACAGAAGCTGCTTTCCTTGAAACCTTCCCAGATTCAGTAGTACATGCTAAAATCTCTGTATCTGAATTGCTTGGTTCTGAATCTCATTTGTATTGCCAAATTGCAGATAATGAATTTATTGCCAAAGTAGACGCTCGTGATTACCTCAAAGCTGGAGCAGGTATTGACCTTGGCTTTGACTTGAACAAAGCACACTTCTTTGATCCAGAAACAGAAAAGACAGTTTACTAATTTACAACGCCTCTAGAATAAATTAATAAGAAAATGCAGGATGCCTTGTTTTATGCAAGACTCCTGCGTTTTTTTATAGAAGTTAACTATAAGGTGATTTATAAATAAGAAGAAGCATTTTAAATTTTATGTTATACTAAAGCCATATCTCAATAAAAATGCTGATGTTGTATCTTGGGTATTTATAAGCTATAGATTTAAAAATTTGAAAAAATTAACCAAAAATTAACCAAGCAAGTTATATTTTTAGTCAATATTTATAAAATAAAGTATATCAGAATATTTCTGGTATATTTTACTTTGTATTTATAAATTCGTTCAACAAATGTATTAAAATGTTGTATAATATGATGAGAAGTTTTTTATGCATGTTCTTGATGTATGAGCAAGTCTTATCATAGAAATCTTAGAAAGGAAAAGATGATAAATGGTCTTGAATATACAAGCTGTTGATTTATTCTGTGGTGTTGGTGGTTTAACTTGTGGAGTTCAACAAGCAGGGATTAATGTTGTAGCTGGTTATGACATTGATGAAAAAAGTCAATTTGCGTATGAGTACAATAATAAAGCTAAATTTATTTTAAAAGATGTAAAAGAAATTGATGATCAGGAAATTAGTCAGTTATATCCAAAGGAAACGGATATAAAAGTTTTAATGGGATGTGCTCCGTGTCAACCATTTTCTGCATATAGCCATAGATATAAAGAGAGTGAAAATAGATTAAATAAAATGGATTTGTTGGATTATTTTGGACAACAAATTGAGTATGTTCAGCCAGATATAGTATCTATGGAAAATGTTCCTCAGATGGCTAAAGAGCCTGTTTTTGAGAAGTTTTTGGATGTATTATATAAAAATGGGTATAGTACTGATTATAAAGTAGTATATGCTCCTGATTACGGAGTTCCGCAAAGTAGGAAGCGTTTATTATTACTGGCTTCGAGGTTGGGAGAAATTAAATTAAAGGAAGCAGAATATAATAATGAGAACTATCCAACTTTACGACAAGCTATTGGAAATTTACCAAAATTAGCTGCGGGTGAGACTAATTTGAATGATCCACTTCATCGAAGTAGAAAATTATCTCAGTTGAATATGAGAAGAATTAAGCAATCAAAGCCAGGGGGGACTTGGAAAGATTGGGATGAGGAATTGCTGCTTGAAGCATATAAGAAAAAATCAGGACAAAGCTATGGTTCTGTTTATGGAAGATTGGAATGGGATAAACCTTCTAGCACGATTACTACACAATTTCCTGGGATTGGGAATGGACGTTTTGGACATCCTGATCAGGATCGAGCGTTGAGTTTAAGAGAAGGAGCTTTGTTACAGACTTTTCCATTAGAATATCAATTTGTAGATCCTGATTTAGGAAGTAATTATACTTTGAGTCAGGTAGCGTTACAAATTGGAAATGCAGTCCCACCTAAATTAGGAGAAGTTATTGGGGAGAGTATTCAGAAACATTTGAAAGGTTTGTATTATGATTAAAAAGAGTAAAGAGTATCCAATTAAAATAAGTCCTGAGATTTTAGAATTATTAGGACCAAGTTTATATTCAAATATTTATTATGTTTTAGCAGAGTTAATTGCTAATAGTTATGATGCAGATGCTCGGAATGTTTGGATTGATATTGCAGAAGATAGTATTAGTGTAGAAGATGATGGGAATGGAATGTCTTATGATGGAGGCGATATAAATGTATATTTATCTGTAGCTAAATCTACTCGTAATACTGATGAAGATTCTAAGAGTAAGGATTTACGGCGACCTAAGATGGGGCGCAAGGGAATTGGGAAGTTGGCTGCATTAGCTATTTCAGATAAGGTAAATGTAATGACGAAATCAAAATTAGATGCGGATGTGTCGGGTTTTATTTTATCAAGAAATGTTCCAGAAGATGATAAGTTAGAACCGCTATTGGATAATCAAATTATATTTAAGCATATCAAAGATAGTGGTACAAGAATTGAAATGCTGTCTCCAGAATTTGAAATGCCTAAACAGTTGGATACTTTTAAAAGAAATATTGTAAAATTTTTTCCTAATGTAGGAGAAGATTTTAGGATTCATGTGTTAAAGGGAAATAAAGAGATAGTTATTAATGATTTTGTTTCATCAATGGGACAAACTTTAGATTCGTTAATTATTTATGGAAATGACTTTTCTGATATAGAAGAATATTTTAAGAAGAATTCAAATAAGTATGCTAAACAAAATTATAAAAAGAAAGACGTTCAAACTGCAGATTATGTGATAAAAAATAAACTTGGTGAAAGTGAGAAAAGAAAATTACAAGTTAAAGGATGGATTGGAACTTATAGTAGTACGAGGGGGTTAAAAGCAGATAAAAATTTTGATTTTCCAGATAACTTTTTAGCAATATATTCTCACGAAAAATTAGGTCAGTTTAACATTTTGCAACAGATTGGTGCTAATCGATTACATGAAGTATATGTTGTGGGGCAATTTTATGTAGATGAATTTGAAGAAACAATTTTACCTGACATGGCTCTTAGTAATAGGCAAGGATATAAGAGTGATGATCCTCGATATATTACTTTTTTAAATATTGCGGAGAAATCATTAAGTGATGTTTTGCAGTTGAAACAGAATGCTATTGCTTTGAAAAAAGCTGGTCAAGAAAAGAGTAAGAAAGAGAAGAAAAAGAAAGAAGAGAAAGCATTAGAAAAATCTATAGAGAAAGGAGTAAATGATATTGTTACAGTTATAGAGGAAAAGGGTGATGTTAATGCAGTGGTTCAAAATGTATTGACTGATATAGGTATAAAGAAATCTTCAGTTGATAAGGATAGTAAGAAAATTTTGTTGAGTCATACACAAGATGATGCGAAATTGAATAATATTATATATTCTTTATTACAATTTAACGGTTTTGAACCAAAAGAAATGATATATACTAACAGTGGTGACGAAGCTTCTTCAGTTCCTTTTGGTACTGGTATTTACGATTATTTAAGAGAGTTCTTTATTCAAACATATTCTAAAAAGCCTATTTTTGTGGTTTATATCTATTCAGATAATTCTTGTGCTAGTCCGGGAGTTATGCATGAAGTGGGAGCTGGTTGGATTGTTCAAACAGATCATGGAGTTGTAAAAGCTGGTAGTAATTTTCCTACACAACCTTTAGATACTAAGGTGAAGTTTGCAGAAGTTATATTAAATAAAGAGGAAGTATTTTGTACAGAAGCTGGTTTTTTAACATTACATGAAATAGTGAAACATGCATGTAAATTATTCCAAAAAGAATGTCATACTAAGGATGAAAATGCAAAATATTTTAAATTTTTGGGAGGGGAAATATTATCTCAGGAGGAATTTAAACAAAAGCGTCCATGGGGACAATAAAAATAAAATAAAGTATATCAGGATATTCCTGGTATATTTTGTTTTGTATTTATAGAATGATTTGTTCGGTGTTAAAATGTTGCATAATATGATGAGAAGGTTTTTATGTATAAGTGGTTGCATAAAATGATAAAAATTTGATTTGTATGACTATTTGTGTTACAATAGATATACAAAGAAGAGATGAGGTGAATATTATGTCAACAATTGCTGTTCGTGTAGATGATAAATTAAAAGCAGAAGCAGCTGAATTATTTGATTCATTGGGAATTGATATGACTACAGCAGTTAAGATGTTTCTTATTCAATCTGTTCAGACTAGGAGTATTCCTTTCGCAGTGAAGCAAAATATCAGTGATGAAGAATTTCAGGAAATGATTGATAAAAAGATTCCTAGTGTAAAGGTAAGTGCTACTGATAAGGAAAGTTTAGCAGCATTTTTTGGTGATGAAGATTTTTCAGAATATGAGGGTGTATTTAATGACTGATATTGAGGTTTATTCGGTTTTGGTGACACGGATAGAATATCGTGATAAAACAGGATCGAAAATTCGTCCAGCAGTAGTTGTGAAAATCGGTGATGAGATAATACGTACTTTTCGTATTACAAGTAAATATGAAACGAAATCTGATTATATTAAGTCACAGTATTTAGAAATTATTGATTGGTTCAAAGCTGGGTTGAAAAAGCCGTCTTGGATTGATATGGTTCAGTTATACGATATTGAAAAAGACGGTTTTCAAATTAAGGTGATTGGCAGATTGAGTGATCGTGACATTAGTCGCTTAAAAGAATATATAAGAAATAAAGAGCTTTAATGTTTTTATAGAAAGGGAATAGAGATATGAAAAAGAAAGTATTGTTATTGGTGACAATGATTGCAGCAGCAATCTTCCTAATCTCTTGTTCGGCTAATAAACAAGCTAGCTTAGATGGTGAATATTATGTTGAATATGACGGAAAATTATTTGCTTCTCCTTGGGTAGTTATTAAGGGAAAAACTTTAACTTATTATTCTGGTGGAAAAGATAAACCAAGTGGTACTGTTATTTATTCAATAGATACTGAAAAACGAACTTTGACAGAAGGAAATCAAACACAGTCTTATTCATATAAAGACGGTGTCTTATCTGCTAAGTTAGGAGCTAATACTAGTGTAAGTGAATATTATAGTAAAAGTTCTAAAAAATATAAAGAGTTAGAGAAGTATGAAAAGGACTGATAATGTCCTTTTTTTATTTCGGCTGTAAAAACTATCTGTTTAGAGAATTGTTTTGATATTGTTAAAAATTCATGTTATAGTTGTAGTATGAAAGAAGAAATGATTTTTGATATAAAAGCAATTGCGAATGAATTACATTATCATGTATCAGATAATGAATTAAAATGGCGTATTTTTCAATTGCGAGTGCGGTTGGATAAATTAGAAGAAACAGTTAATAGAAAGGAAAAAGGGGCTATCAACTAGTCCCTTTGTTTTGTATGTCATAGTGTTTGAGTTTGGCTTTACGCCGACTGTCTATTTCAGATAGTGCTTGGGTATTCCAAGTGTACCAAATGGCTAGACCTTTATCATAATAAGCAGATATTCTGAAATGTGGAAATTGCTTTTTAAGAGTTTGTTGGAAATCGGGATCTATCAAAGAAGTAATTTCTTGATTAGTGATAAAGTCTGTTTCAGTAGTTAATTTTTTGAAGTAGTTAATATCTTCTACTTGAATAGCTTCGTATTCTTTAATGAGTTTTTCTTTAAAGGATTGAATGAGCTGGATTAGAATATCAGATTTTCTGGTTTTATATTGGAAAATAACTTCTCTAGCTTGTTCTGTTGAAAAATGTCCTTGGTAGTGTAAAAAGTCTTCTAAACGGATTTCTAAGGCTTGTGAAGAGACTTTTAATTCTTTACTAAGGTCTTGAAAAGACAGTTGTTGATAGACGATTTTGGATAAAAGAATAATGTCAGGCATGAGGATAAAAGAAGAAAAGTAGTTGGCTTCTTTTTCTTGCCAGTCTTGATTTTGTGCATTTTCCGCAAAGACTGTTCCAGAATGTTGTAAGACTAAGTGTCCTAATTCGTGGCATTTGGTAAAGTTTTGCCTGTTTGGGCTGCTTTCTGATTCGTAAGAGAAAGAGATTCCTAAGTTATCAATTAAGGTCAGTCCTAAAATTGCCTCGTCCGAAAAATGATGAGGCAATGTTTTAATCTTGTATTGAGTAGTAATGTGGTTGAAATAGTCTTCAAAAGTGTAATGGATTTTGGAGATATGGTAAAGTTTAATGAAATGATAAATTTCTTTCTTAGCAATATCCCAGACTTTGAAATAAACGTCTTTCACTGCTCATCTTCCTCAAATGCTTTTCTTCTAATTTCCATAAATTCTAAGAGTTCTTTTTTGAAGATCTCTTTTTGTTCAGGAGTCATATTTTTTGAATTTTTACGGTAGAGAATTTCGACGTTTGAGAGTTCGTTTTCAGGGTGTTTAATATTACTTTCTCCCAGTAAGTAACTAGCAGATGTATTTAAGACTTCTGCTAATTTTTCTATAGTAGGGCGGATAGGAGTTCTGATTCCTTTTTCCCAATTGGAATATGAATTTTGTCCGATTTGTAGCTGTTCGGCAATTTCTTTTTGAGTTAAACCGGCTTCTTTTCTAAGTGCTTTGAGGCGTTCTGTAAACATATTTTGAGCCTTTCAAAAAATTTAAAAATTTTTTTAAAAAAGTATTGACAAAAATATCTCAATGAGATATACTATAAATATCCCAACGGGATACAAACTAAATAAGATAATTATAACAAACAGATGGAGGAAGACTAGATGGAAAAAACGGTAGATAAATTAAATCGAGCAGTCATATTAAATTTTACAAATGCTGTTTTAGGTATTGCTGATCAGTTTGAAAGTGTACAAACTGATTTAGAAGAGAATGGGTTATATAGTTTAATTCCTACTGAATATAGAGAAGAATATTTTGATTTGGTGGAAGATTTTAGACGTTCTTCTCTGGTTTTAATAGATAAAATAATTGAAAACAGTTTATTAGATGCCACACCTTGTCAGGAGTGTTCATATAGTGAGGTTGAAATTTAATCATCAGATTCTCTTTTTGGGAGATAATTCAATACCCATTTTCCATTTGAGTTTTTTCTGGAAGAAGTTGTCCTTCTGTTTTTCTCCTTCTTCCTTTTCGGGAGACTTCTATTTGAATTCTTTTGTGGTTTATATTTCCCACTTTTCTTAAACTCAATTTCTTTTTCACGAAAGATAGATTCTCTTTCCATTTGTCTGTTAGTTGAGTTTATTTTTCGTTTTGATCCCATGCTTTTCTCCTTATGACTAGATATATTAAATAGTATTTGATGTATCTATTGATGAAGAGAAAGAAGTATCTTTATCAAAACATAAAGAATAGGATTTATTTCTTGAATATTTTATTATAAAGCGTTAATACAAATGAATAATGTAAATGATAAACGTGATAAGAAATATTTTAAAAAGTATTCATTTAATAATGTCCGTTCCTAGAATTCTTTATTAGAACATTGAAAATTAAATAAAAAGTACGTCTGCAATCCGAAAATCCAGACTGTAAACGCACCAAAAAAATTACCAATTTCATTATATCTTAAAATAAGATTTTTGTCAAAAAGACTTTAAGATATAGGTTGTGTTGAAGTGTGAGATATGTTGGTTTGTGGAGATGTATAAATTCACTAGAACTTAATTTTGATTGTTGTTATTAAATCCAAGCGAGGATAGCAATGATAATTAGGATAATAGAGACAAGTGGGTAGGTTAAAAACATTTGAAAATAGTACGAGAGTACAAATCGAATTATTTTAAAAATGAGTTTTGTAATTCCTTTAATAATGTCTTTCATGTCTAGTTCTCCTTGAAATTATGTGTATAATGAAGAATAAAAATCATCCAAGGGGTGTTTCCATCTGCCCGAGGATTGATTTGTTATTCAGTTACTTTTTAAATTTTTCAAATTTTCTTTATTGTATCATAAATATTTTAAGAAGTCAAAATTAAGTTCCAGCGAGTTTATACATGAAGTATTAAGGTTTATGCTAGTTCTCCTGTGTAGAGCAAAAAACTAGAGGTGCTGGCTGAGAACAGTCGGAAGAGCGATCGAGGGCAATGTCGGAGAGAGACGATAACCTTTTATACGGGATAGGCGCTAGGTAAGGTATAACTCTTGCTGAAAAATGGTATGCGAAGATACGAGCATGCACTAAATAGAATAGTTACCTATTTAGTAGAGCAGAAAGAAAAAGGTAGGAATTCCCAGCCTTGAAATTAGATTATCCAACTAATTATGATAATAATTGTTGAAATTTTTCTGTTCTATTAAGTAGGTAATGTTGATGAGACGATTTGTTTATGGCAAGTCGTCTTTTTTTATTACGTGAAATGAGGTGAGAGATGAATAATAAGCATTTTAATGAAAAAGATTATAAAGATGTGATTGGTTGTAAATATGGAGAGTTAATGATTTTATCTTATACTTCTCCATTAAAAAACTATGATTCTATGCGATTGTGTAAATGTAGATGTTCTTGCGGAAAAGTTGTAGTATCTCGTTTATCGCATGTTATAGGTGGAGAAATAAAATCTTGTGGTCATTTGAGAGTAGAGAATGGAAAATTACATAAGGCTAATCTTAATCAAGAAAAAGCTTATGAAACTAGAACGAGTAAAGATGTTCCTTTATCTACTAATAAAACAACAGGAATTAGAAATATTTCTTGGAGTGGTAGAGAACAATGTTATGTTATTTCTATGAAGCGACATGGAAAATATTTTAGAACTCGAGCAAAAACATTGAAAGAAGCAATAAATGAAAAAGAGAGAATGATTGTTGAGGTGGAAGAGTATTTTCAAGAGAAAATTTATAAAAAGGGGTGAATGATAGTTGGTAAGGGCTATAGTTATGGGTGTAAGTTTAATTGTTTTTGCACCAGTCTTGTTGTTGATGTTGATTTTTAAAACGTTAGGTTTTGTGTTTCGTTTTTAAAGGGGAATAGTATTGAGGGAATATAGTGTGATTTATAATCAGAGGTATTTTGCGATTGTTGAGGATAAGGTTGCTGATATTATTAGTCGTATTTCACGGTCAAATAAGGTTCATCGGTTAGATGATTCGGATGTTTGGGATGATGTGATAGAAAATTATCAAGATCGAAATATGCAGTATGTTGTTTTAGATGAAGATGATTTTGAGATGATTTCTGATTATTTTGGATAAGACAAGGTGGTTTATGAATGATGTTTAAAGAATGGCTAAAAAAGCAACAGTTATTATTGCTTTTGAGAGACAGAGGGAAAAAGAATGATGTAGCTGTTTATTTTGATAATGATAATTTAATTTTTGTTAAAACAGGGAAGCATTTGAATAAGTATTTTGCGGTTCGTTTACCTAAACATGATATAGAGATGATTCATCAGTATTTATTGGATGGATCTTTTTTAATTTATTCTGGAGTAGTTCAATCAGGAATTTATAATTATGTGATGAAGACTAGATGGAAATGGCGAGATATAGTAACTTGGGAAGACTAAGTTAGAAATTGATAGATAGTGAGGTTGAGTAAAATGTGATGGAGAATTATGAGTATTTTGAGAAAGGATATGAGAGAATTTGGCAAAATTTTAAATTTTCTTTTAGAGTGTATCAAGCAAATATTGTTTTTCAGCGTCGTTTGTGTGTAGAGACATTGGAGGAAATTGATAGATTACATAAAGAATATTTGCGTTGTTATGGTGTTTCAACTTATGGATTGTATCGACGTTATTTGAATATGGTGGAGAGAAATTATGAGTTAATTAGATAGTAGTATATAATTTTTGTAGAAATGTTTATATTGTTATAAAATAAATAAAAAAAGATTTAGGAGAAATTAAAATGAATAAAGCTGGTAAAATGTTGGTGACAACAGTTGCGACTGTTGCCGTGGTAGGTGCAGGACAAGTGGTACATGCAGAAGACGTGCAATCAAAAGAAATTAAAGGTACAGAAGCCATTCAATCAAAAGCAACTGTAACCAAAGAAGAAGTGGCAACCAGTCAAACAAAAGTAGATGTTGCAAACGCAGCGGTTAAATCACAAGAACAAATAACTAGTCAATTACAAAAAGATGTGACGGCTGCTGAAAATGTGGTCAAAACAGAAACAACGAATGTCGCTCAAGCTGAAAAAGTAGCTCAAGAAGCGACTCCAGAAAACGTGGCTAAAGCAGAAACTTCTGTTAAGGAAACGACTAATCAGGTAAATCAAGCTGAAAATGCTGTATCTGCTAGTCAAACAGTCCAACAAACAGCTCAAAGTGAAGTGACTAAACAAACAGAAGCGGTCGCAAAAGTACAAGAGACAGTCACTCAAAAACAGGTAGATGTTGCACAAGCAGAAAAGAAAGTTGCTGAAAAACAAGCAATTTTAGACGGTACAGGTACTAAAGAAATTATTGCTAAAGCGGAACAAACGCAAGCTAAGGTTAATGCAGATAAAGAAGCAGTTACCAAAGCTCAAACGAATTTGGCTGAAGCGAAGCAAGCTGATCAAAAACGTGCGAGTGAGTTGGCAAATGCTGAAAAGGTAGTGACTCACGCTCAAGTAACTGTAACTACTTCTAAAGCTGATTTAGATCAAAAGGTTGCTATGGCTAATAAAACAGCTCAAGCTTTAGAAAAGGCAACAGCTAATTTGACAAAAGCTAATCAAGATGTTGAAGCTATCAACCAAATTAAATTGACTCAAGAATATATTGCCGCTTTAAGAGACTATGCTCAAAAAATTGCCACAGCTTCTCCAGCTGAAGAGAAAGCTATGACGGATAAATTAGTAGCTCTTGGAAAAGTATTAGCGAAACAAAATCGCTTTAAAGCGAATAAAAATGACAGTGAAGAGAAATTAGATTTGAATAATCTTTCAGAAGCAACAAGAGAAGAATTGTCCCTCTTTGCAGCGGATTTATTGAATCAAATTCACTCATATTTTGGTACATCTAAGGTTGAAGTAACAAAAGATGCAGCTAAAATTGTTCACAATCATGTTTCAACCTCAAAAACAAATGGCGTGAAAGGTCATGATTTGGCAAACCTTAATAAAGTGTTGGCACAGTATGGAATTTCTTCTGGCACTGAAGAAAATATTGGTTTGTTAGGTGGTGCTGGAGCAGGACAGACTGTAACAAAAGCAGAATTGAAACATTTGGTTTATAATACGATTTTGAATTTTATGTTTAATGCTTTTGATGATGTAGAAGATAATGTAAATAATGAATTCTTCCATGCTTCTAGTATATCTGGTTTGTTTACTCCAGAGGCAAAAACATCCTACTTAGGCGTTGCAACATCTTTTAAAGATGATTATTGGCAAGTGGTAAACTTTTTATTTGTTCATGATAAAGCATTGGCAGGTAGTAGTTTTAATCGTACAGTATTGAGCAATCCTTTTGACAGCCAAAAATTATTGAAGACTCAAAAAGAAGCTCAAAGTACTTATAATGCTGCAAAACAAGATGATGAACGTGCACAAGCAGATAAGTCGAAAGCAGAAACTTCTGTTAAAGAAGCTACTGCTTATTTAACAGGAGTAACGGCACAACGTGACGCTATTAAAGCTATAGAAGTTAAAACTCCTGCAGCACAAACTCAATTGGATCAAGCACAGGCAACTTTAAAAGCGGATGAAGCTGAAAATAAAGCAGCACAAGAAGCAGTTGCTCAATTGAATGCGGACGTGAAAGCTAAACAAGCAGCTTTAGCACAAGCAAAAGCTGAATTGTCTCAACAACAGGCAGAATTAAACACACTTAAAAATAGTCTTTCTGCTGAACAAAACAAATTAGCTACTAAGAAAGCTGATTTGGCTAAAGCACAGGCATTGGTTAGCCAACGTAAGGGTGAATTAACTCAAGCTAAGGAACGTTTGGTATATGCTCAAGAAAGAGTTCTCAAGCTAAAAGACGCTCCTTTACGTTTAGCACAAGCAAAACAAAGCTTATTGACAGTTAAACAAACTTTAGCAGAAAAGAAAGTTCTGCTTGAGAAAGAAGAAGCAAAATTGCAAGTGTTAAAAGCAACTCAAGCAGAAGTGGTCGCTCAACATACTAAGCTTGTAAAAACATATCAGGCTCAATTGGAAGCAGAACGCTTGGCAAAATTAGTAGCACAAAAAGCAGCGATTGAACAAGCAGGCGGACAAGCAATTCCGGTTGTGGACGAAA
>ERZ773263.510-NODE-510-length-27015-cov-4.058383_pt1 | contig 27015 bp, 25 predicted proteins | sample MGYA00511076_ERZ773263 | MGnify/ENA primary metagenome ERZ773263 (study PRJEB29015, sample SAMEA2738155) | human oral metagenome | biome: human oral; feature: human-associated habitat; material: saliva | place: China | collected 2195 ... | reverse complement strand
TTTTGTTCTTTATTTTCGGATCAACTACTGTAATTATTTTCTTTTTATTCTATACGGGAGTATTTGTAAATATCGTTGGGTCTATAGAAGCTGCAATTACGATATATTGCATAAACACCGCCCTGCTAATACCCGTAACAATCTGGTATGCAATCGAGCGCTCACATAAAACAAAATATAAGGAGAGCGATATACTTGAAGCCTACTCTGAAATGATATCTCGGACTGACAATGAGTACGCCACCAAAGAAACCACGAAGCACGACAATGAAAAAAGCTCGCCACAATAAGCAAGCTACTTCAAACGTTCTTTATGGTGAGTCTACCAATATAAAAGTGGAACTCCTTTTTCGCGATTTGTTTGCGCTGCGAGATCGCTTCAAGGAGCTGGGTATGGTCATTAAAAATGGCGAGGTATATTTGCCAGATTTGGAGGAGCACGATGTTTAATCTACGAAAATCGAACTCAAAACTCTACGACCAAAACACTTTTGACGACCAGTTCATGCGCGACTTGCGAAAAGCCCGAAAAAGCATTATCATCGAAAGTCCGTTTCTCAGAACTGCCCGAGTCGAAAGATTTATTCCAATATTTCATCGTCTCAAAAAGCGTAGTGTGAAAATATTGCTTAACACAAAACCACTTGAAGAACACGATGAAATGTACAAACTACAAGCCCAAAAATCTCTAAGTTTACTACAATCAATAGGTGTCGAAGTACTTTTTACAGTCAAACATCACCGCAAATTAGCCATCATCGACAGAGAAATTATTTACGAAGGCAGCCTAAACATTTTATCATATCGCGACAGCTGTGAGATAATGAGAAGGACAACATCTGCGCTTGAGGCGGAAATGTTGATAGATTTTATCGGCTTAAATAAATTTATGGAGGTGAAATAATTATGAACGACGAAGATACAATCAAGAATCTTCACCTGTACGAAGACGAAGAAACAATTCAGAAAACGATCCACTACCTGGAGCTTCACGACCCGGAAAACGCTAATCGCGAATACGCAGTCGGATTTCTGAAATTCATGCAGCGATTTGCGCATGTTGCCAGCAAGAATGAGGGGTTTGATTTTGAGGGGTTTTTGGAAAAGTATAAGAAGTCTTCAAATTCTTAATGCTCAGTAATGCTTAGCTAGAGAGTAGGTTCTTAATTTTTACCTTTATATTAGCATATACTGTTGTCAACCTGTCCTTAGCATCTTGGGTAAGTCTTGACGTATGCATAATCGCATTGCGGATCGGCGTGAAAGCTTTTTCGTCGTTAGTGAGGTAATCTGGATATCCATCACCACTTCTGGAAGGGTCTGCTACAGAGGCTAGGTGCGCTAGATCAAGATAGAACAGATCCTCGTCTCTGCTACGTATGTTGATTGCAATGTTACCGATCCTTTTGTCTTTTTTCTCGCGATCCCTCCATTTTTTAATCTCACGAATAGCTTTTTTCTTAGCCTCTGAACTTTCATCAAGAATAATAGATTTATGTTCTATTAACCTCCGAACAAGATTCTCTGATATAAAACACTCTGTGTATGATTGGAGATTGAATGTAGCATCCTCCTCTAGTTCATTTATCCATTTTCTTACTCTTGTGGCAGGCTCCGAAATATCCGGTAGGTCTGACTTATATTCATTTGCCGTCTCATTATATAATTTCTTTGAGGCGCGCTCCTTCTGTGAAAAACGCGGGTTATCATTATCTCCATCTTGCTTGATCTCAATACGCCACTTATCCCATTGGTCAATTATAGATTGAACAACCGGCTTTATATCTGCAAGCAACTCAAGAAATAGCGCATCGTCAGACACTATCCCTTCACGACTACTAGTAAATCTATCAACCTCGTCTCCATCAAGGCCGTTATAGTGAATCTGTCCATACAGATAGCTCTCTGGTATTCTTGCACTTTGAACATGCTTTAATATATCTCGCTCGCGAAGCCGGCCATTAACGAACAAGTCTACTCCAACTTTTTCTCCGGTTCCTAGTATATTTAGGTCTTTTGGTTTTTTGACCGAGGCTATGAAGCCACTAATGTTCTTGTTGAGCCTGACACTCTCTGTACGAGAGGCTAATGTTGAAAGGGTATAGATAAGCGAATCCTGACTTTTATTTATTGGCCACAAAAATTGAGTCCTATCGGTTAAATCCTTTATATCGCCTAGGTTTATTTCATTGCCATCGACATAAATTTTGAAACTCTCATCAACGAGAGAGAAACGGAAGTATAGCGCGATGGCTTTTCGTATGTTTTCTAATGTGTTAACTATACCGCCCTTAAGATTAACGAACTTAATAATAGTTCCGTGCTCCATTCCGTCTAGCAACTTCATATCTTCACTAGAAAGCGCTCCTAACTTGTAGGATTCATGATCTTTGTCGTCCTGTATAGCTTCATCTAACTCACCATTGTCTATCACTCCGCCGGTGGCTGATTCGCCAGCTTTTTTCGTCACAATAATGATACGATTGGCACACGAAAGGAGGGCCAATTTCCCAATCCCTTTTCTGCCTATATACGGGCGACCTTTTCGTGAATTTGACCCATTTGCCCGTTTTGAGTAGCCAATCCTTAAAAACTTGCCGCTAAAATCAGATACAGACATACCGTCGCCGTCATCAATAACGAGCATTTCTGATTTTTCTCTATTTATGATAATTTTGACATTGTCGGCATCTGCGTCCCAAGAGTTGGATATAGCCTCGCCTAATATTGTTATAAAATTTCGATAAAGATTTCTACCTAGACTATTTAGCACTGCTAAAGATATATTGAAAGTAAATCGACTATCTTTTTCGTCGTTCATAGTTTTATATTCTCCAAATGTTCATTAATAGACATGCCAATAATCTTCCCTAAATCAACTGGTACAGCATTGCCTATATGCCTACTGATTGTGCCGATTGAAACATTGTTAACATCTTCGAAAAATTTATAATCTCTTGGGAAGGTCTGGAGCAACGCGCCCTCTCTGAGAGATATCGCTCTATCTTGTTCAGGATGACCGTAACGACCGGTGCCGAATGAATAAAATTGCGTTGTAACGGTCGGCGAAGGTTTATCCCACTCCATACGGCCATATACGCTGCCGAATGACTTGCCAGACGGCTTTTTGTAGCATTCTGGCAGTAGAGATTCGTCCCAGTCTCGCCATGTACCACCTGGTTTTGACTGCTTGATTCTCTTAAGATTTATCTCAGTTAATCCGGCGCTTCTGTGAAGAGGGTCGCTTTCATCTACCTGTCCTTGAGATATCACAGGCAGCCCTGATAATACATCTCTGACTGTGAGCTTTTTCTCTATGGAGGCTTCTGGGATTAACTGAATATCGCCGTGTTTTGATGCTAATAGAACAAGCCGGCGACGTTTTTGTGGTAATCCGTATTTGCTGCAGTCAACTATTTTGTAGCTTGTGTGATAGCCTAGCTCGTCTAGTTTATCCAGAAAATCTTCGAATATGTCGTACTTATGAAGCTCTGGCACATTTTCCATAGATACAATGTCCGGCTTTATGTCTTCAATATACTGAGCAAACGACCTCAGTAGGTTCCAGCGGACATCCGTCTTGGTGTCTATACTTTTACGATATTTGTTGGCGTGACGCGAAAATCTCTGACAAGGTGCACAGCCGACTAAGACCTTAATGTCAGCTTTTCCGAACATATTATTAACATCTGAACTTGGCAATTTCGACACATCCGCTTCAATAAATTTTGTATGATTATTTTCTTCGTAAGCGTATCGGCACGTTGCATCATTGTCTATACCAGCAACGACATCCAAGCCGGCTTTTTTTAGTCCGCAAGTTAACCCACCTACGCCGCAAAATAAGTCTACGACGGCAACGTTATTGTTCATGTTTATAGTATAGCAACATATACCTCTTGCGCCTAGCCAAAGTCTCAGATTTCATCTATCATCGGCTCCACCTTAATCTGCGATTTTTTCTTTGTTCGTCCGTTGGCTTTGGTGGTTTTTCTTGATACAGTTCTGCCAACCTTTTTTCGCTCAAAAGTCTCTTCTCGCTTCTTAGCAAACTCCTTTCGTGAATGTTTAATAATTTCATCTCGCACCATCTCATTACCTTCGTTTTCTAGCAGTAAAGTCTGCCCAGATAGTGGTTCTTGCGCGTGCACCGCTGCCAGTCGAGCGTAGTAATTATACGCTGGCAGATTGCTGATTTCGCCTGGCTCAATATACGGGCTAAACATCGGCAGCAAGCGCTGTTCATCCTGCGGGTTTCCAGTTCGGAAGCAGATAATTGTGCCGACATTTGCCAAAATTATATTCACCGTTTGCTGGTCGCTTTGCTGCGAAGTGGACTGCTCAGCCATAATCATAAAGACGTGATATTTGCGGCTCTCGGATAGCATTTGCACAAATGACGTCGTGGCGAAATTCTGAAACTCATCGACATACAAGTAGAACGTCCGCCGCTCCGCCTGTTTGATGCGGGCGCGACGGAGACTTGCGAGCTGGAGCTTCGCAAGTACGGTGATTCCAAATAGCTCAGATGTGTCTTCGCCGAGCAAACCTTTGGACAAATTGCAAATAAGTATTTTCCCCGAGTTGATAATATCGTCAAAGTCAATCGTCGATTTTGGTTGCTCGAGAATTTGTCGAGCTGATGCCGAAAATAAAAACCGCCCAATTTTCGCCGTAATTCCCGCCGACATTTTCACTTTCTGCATGTCGCCAGCTTTACCAAACTCGTTTTTCCAGAAATTTATCAAGTTTGTATCGTCAAGATTTTTGACAACACCGCGGCGATATTTCGGGTCATTTAGCAAATCAAACACAGTGAAAAGCGTGGGATTTTCCTGCGTGAGTGCGGTTTGAATGGTGTTGCGCAAAATGTATTCGATACGATGCCCACCCGAGTCCTCGTCGCTAAAGATTTTCCGAAAAATCGACACGACCGACTCAGTGATAAGATCTTTTTCGCGCATCAACTCGCTGCCATCTAGCCCGGGCGTTAGCTCCAATAAATTCAAACCAATCGGATAATCCAAATCATCAGGATTAAAATAAATCACATCGCTGAGGCGCTCTGGCGGAACGTGTCGCAAAATCGTCTCCGCCATATCGCCATGCGGGTCAATTACAGCCACACCCTTGCCGTTACAAATATCTTGCACAATTTGATATTGCAACATCGTAGTTTTACCGCTGCCCGTACCGCCGATGATATACTGGTGGCGCTCGCGCTCAGCTTCCGTCAAGCCAATCGGTGTTACCGTATTGTGGTGATGATTTTCGCCAATAATTACATCGAGCTTCTCTGATCGCTTGAGTGAAATTGGCGCGGGCAGCGTGCGGCTGAGCGAAGTTATCAGATTGTCGGTTTTACTATGATAACTTGAAGGAAAATGAAACAAGCTAGCGAGTTCGCTTGAAGCGAGGATTATGGAGTTGTTTTTATGTAGCGATGGTAGGCGCTTTGTAGCTGTGTGAGTTAGCAGGTTGTTCAAAGTCGGCAGACGATACTTTGCTTTGAGTGATTGATATGGCGGCGTACTAAAACCGTCCAACGCGGATTTAAGCGCGGCGATATGTCTCTTCGGCTCTGGGCTATTTACCATGACGCGGAGGTTGACGCGAAATAGCGGACGAGTCACTTTTTGATGCATGGTTTCCATTAGTTCTAATTCAAAAGCACTGAGCATGCGCGCCGGGCGGTCGTCTCGTGGCACCCTGATTTGCTGCCGCGGGGATGTGGTTTTTGAATTGTAATAATTGCGCTGACTTGTTGTCATGCTAGCATGAACTTCGCTAACAAAGTCGGTTGCGCCAGAAGAAATTTTGCCAAATAGGTTGGCTAGTTTGCCGAACATTGATAGCTTTTTGCCACTAATATATTTCAAAATGTTTTCATTACCGAGAATTTTATGCGATAAAATTTCTGCTTCACGCAAGTGAGTTGGTGTTGCTACGAGTTGTAAAATAATCTCCTCATCATCGTTCAGTCTAGTCATCGCGCCCATTACATAGCTCAGCGGATCACGTTGCTCTAGCGTAGAATTTGTAGCTAGCGGCAAAACATAATGACCAGTTTCTCGAAATTCAATGACCTGATAATTATCACCACTTTTCCGCTTGACCGTGCGGACTTTTGAGTCGGCAATGTACGATGTAATTGCTTTTTGTATGTTCACAGCGTGACGCCGTTCTACTTGTACTAAATACCGCACGCCGTGCTTCTTGGTTGATGTAATTTCAAAACTCATAACTGGTGACCGGTGGAGTAGTTTGTCTTTGAATGGGCGCGCTGCTCTATGTCCATGAATCACCGAAAATAATTGTTCGGTTGCTTCGGGTGTTTTGGCGACTGTGGCTGGCGGTGTAATTTCTAGCCAAATCATGTCTCGAATTCGTAAATATCGACGATTCAAAACAAAACGAATCACCAACCACAGAATAACTGCGCTAATCGCAAACACGATTAGACCTAAAACTATCGACCCAAACCGTAAGGCGGTGGCGAGGTAATCGGCTGCGGATTCCACGGTTGTGCTCCTGGTTTATTATGAATAAATTTATACGCCTTGGCAGCTTCTTTAGAAAAAGTGCGCTGCGACACTATATTCAAACCGCGCGCGTTCATTTCAGAAATTTTCCAATCGCCGCTGATTTGATTAACTTCTATCACATACGCAACATGTCCATAAGGACCTTCGTCAGTCTGAAAAACTGCGCCAGCCGCTGGCGTATCGTTGACGATGTAGCCGTCGCGCTTGGCGTTGTCATCCCAGGTGTTAGCGTTACCCCAAGTATTCGGAATCGGACTGTTTGCCCACCGACGCATCGCGTACGCCCACCAAGTGCAGTTTCCCCAAGCATAAGTATTTCCGGGCATCACGCCGCCGCTGTAAAATCCGCGCTCTTCCGCCGCTTTAGCACTTGGTGTATTTGCTAAAAAACTCACCGCCGGCAAGCCAAGCGATGAAATAGCTAGAATTGGAAACATCAAAATAAGCAATAAGGTAGCGATGATTATGACCAGAATCTTCTTAATACTGAAGCCAAAATTTGTAAACAAAATTACTGCGCCATTCATGATGAATATAACTCCGCAGGGTTGGTGGTGATGAGTGGATGTTCTTTTTCGGCTGCCACAACTTTAACGGTGACATGGTTTTGGTCAGCGATAAGCAAAGCATCGCCTCGCTCGCACGTGAGCAGAAAACTTTGCTCATATTCACTGAGGTTAAATTCGTTGACCACGCCTTTGATAGTCGTCGTATCCTGGCGCATTAAAATTCGCAGTGCACTTTGTGAAGCGATGGCGCGGCCGTATTCGCTTTTTAGAAAATCGTTGGCTTGCTGCGATATGATTGATACGCCAAGATAATATTTGCGAGCCCGACGCACCAGTCCTGCTACAAACCGCGCCGACTCCTCGTGTTGCAATAAAATCCAACCCTCGTCGATAATCAGCAGCCGTTTTTCCGGCTTAGCCATAACTTGATTTTTCACAAAATTAGAGATGATCAACATCATGATTTGAAGCAAATTTTCTGGCAAATCTTTGATATCGAAAATAACCAAGCGGTTGTCTAATTTAACATTTGTTTGCGCATTAAATACATCCGCCAACGAGCCAGAAATATATTTTTCTAATTTTTTGCACAATTTTAACTGACCCAACTTTCGAAGTTCCGCATATAAATCTTCTAAAAGCGGCTGCTTAGTTTTTGACTTTTTGTAGATTTTCAAAACCGCTTTGTCGATGGCGGCTTTTTCGCGCGCCGTTAAACTTTCAGCCATCAAACCGATTACGTCCATCAAATCTTGCGTATGCTCAAATAGGTCACTAATTTCGTGAACAGTCGTCGCTAGGTCAAAGGGGTTAATTTTCTGTTTGCTTTTGGCAGATAATTTTATGTATGTACCGCTTACTGATTCAGCGAGTCGCTTGTATTCACGCTCTGGGTCGATGACGATGACACGCGTGCCTTGCATGAGTTGGCGTAAAATTTCGACTTTGGTGGTGTAACTTTTACCAGCACCCGACTGCGCAAATGTGATCGAGTTAGCGTTATGTAGACTAAACCTATCCAAAATAACCAACGAATTATTTGATTTATTAACGCCGTAAAGAATGCCCGATTCTTGTACTAATTCTGATGACATAAACGGAAAAGTCAGAGCGGCACTGGAACTATCGAGGTTGCGCTTTTGCGCCAATTGGTCTTCGCCGCGTGGCAAAATTGATTGCAGCGCTTCCAGTTGCTGATAGCGCGCTACCTTTGAGTAAAACAATCGCGCCGACAGATTCGCTTCAAGCAACTTGGTGGTTTTATCAAGTTCTTCTTTGGTCTCAGAACGAATGCAAATGTATATCGCCATTTGGAATAATTTTTCTTGACCACGCTGAATTTTATCGCGCAAATCAATCGCCGATTCAAGCGGGTCGGTAATCTCCGAGCCGACAATCCGTCCCTCGCGCATCATCGCCCGCCGCGTGGACTCAAGTTCGGTAATTTTACGATTTAGTTTTGGCAGTGCCGCTCGGGCGTCTACTTCGTATAGGTGATAACTAATGTCGATATCGTGATTAAAATGAATCAAGCTATCCATCCAGTCCGAACTCGCCACGAACGGATATCCAGAAATAAATAACGTGCGCATGTACACGCCGTCGATGCAAAGATGATCAACGTTTTCCTCCAGCCCAGAGTAGGATAAGATATCTAGTGCGTCTTGCTCACCAAACGTGATATTGAGTTCTTTTTGCTGCTCTTCGCGCTGACGGTCGCGGCGGCGTTTCGGAGCACTAATTGAGTCACTGATTCTTTTGATAAATATTGGTGTACGTGATTTTTTAGTCATTAATTTTACTCCCGTCCCGTACAAGTGCGGTGTGAATTGTTTGCAAAGCACGTTCAGTTAGTGGTTGAATTTTTGCTTGCACTGGGCTGTAAAAACTATAGAACAAATCAAGCACTTCGAGGCTATCTAGCTGATCAGCGCGCATGCCGAGCCGCGCCATACCTTTGGCGATAATATCAATGCGGAGTTTGAGCTGTTCGCGGATTAAATCAAAATCAGCTTTGTTGTCGGTCGGTCGAAAAGGAATAATGATATAAAAATGCCGTGTCAAAATCTTGTTGTCGGTGATGAGCGAACGAATAAATTCATCGTAATTTTTCAGTTGAGTTTTGTAAACGGGAATCGTCTCGCTTTGCAATCGGTAGTTCAAATCCTCTAAATATCCGTCCATATCAATTTCGCGCGTGCGTACTAAAATTTGAATCGGCCAACCAATCGAATTGAGAAAACTTTCGTAGGTATCAATGATTGCGTCTTGCTCATCCTCGCTACGCAGCTCAAAATTCAGCGCCGAAACGGACAAAATTGCCCGATAATTATTCTGCGGCAATAATAAAATTCCGTCGCGCACACCCTTTAGCGCAATCTGCCGCCTGGCGTTAGATTTAGTGTTTGACTTTCGTAAACCGAACATGCAAACCCCCTTTCTTATCAGTTTCAAAACGAACATCAGCGGTTGGGTCGTCTATAATTTGGCGGGTTTTGATAGTTGATATATCGTCTAATTTTTCTGGCTTTTGCTGCTTTTTGGCTGGCTGATTTATGACTTCTTCATCCTCGCACGAAGTATTTTTATATTCATTGCGAAATGCGGTGGTATTTTTATCAAACAAATAATATTTCGGTCGTAAATTGTAGCGTAGCACCGTCACCAGCCAAAGCGCGATAATTTTGCCCTTAACGCGAATCGACAAAATTCCGCAAGTAATCAAACTTAACGCCATCAAAACGTATTTATGAAGCGCACCGTTCATCACCGGTGGCAGCAATGTGAAAATTCCCGTACTCAAGAAAACAGGAATCATCAAAAGCACGATTTGCGAAAAGCCAAGCTTACCGATAATCCGGTCTTCCACGGTAGTAACTTGTGCGGGAACGACTGTTGTCTTCATGATTCTTTGCCTCGTTGTTTGGTCGATTTTATTTTCGAGCCAGCACGGTAAGTTGTACCAGTTTTTAGCGGTTTTGACTCGGGCATATTAACAACGGTTGGATTATTTTTGCTACGCGGATTTACGGCGTAGGTGATTTCCGCATCGCCTTTTTTGTTCAGATAACTTACTTTCATCGGCGACTTTGTTTGGCGCGCCACTGTTTCGAGGGTTGAATGAATTCGGGCTTTTTTGGCGGCGTGAGTAGTATTCTTTACTCGCTGGGTAGTTTTGTGTGCCACTTTCGAGCCAGTGCCCGTCATGTAGCTGACGCCGTTCATAAATTGACCGCCCAGTTTCTTTAGATTGCGCGCACCCATGCTAACGAAGCTAAATTGCATCATCACACCTTGAACTTTTAATAAAGTCAGAATAGTTGCTATGCCCGCTACCATCGCCATCAAGGTGTCGGGTATAGCATTATTACCAGTGGTAGCCATGCCAGAGAACAACGACGATGCTAATTGCAAGATAACCACATGAACAAACAAAACGAAAATTGTTGACAAAAACGTCTTCATTGAAGTTTCGGCAAAATCGCGAAACCCTGGCACCAGCCACAGCATGCTCACCAGAGGCGACAAGACAGTGCCGATGAATAAAGTGATTAAGCGCATAACATAATACACCAACAATATGATCGAGCAAATCAAAAATGCCACCATAATTAGCAGTGCTGCCGCGCCTTGACCGGACGTTTTTTCGACAACTTTGACGAGTGTGCTCCAGACGGTTGATGCACCCGAAATTTGATTGACTGCCGAGATGAGAACGTTAGATAAACTGATGATGCCGTCAATCAAAAATATAGAGGTGTTCATTAGTAAAAATATCAGTGCTATACGTGGCAGCAAGTGCTTAACCTCAACTTCGTCAAAGCCAAAACTTGACGCGCTCATGACCTGAAATCCGACTAGTGCCACGATTAAAATCAGCAGCACATCAGCGATGCCAACTATTGCTAGCCATAAGTTAAACACAGCTTTATTGCTCGCCATTAGCGGTGTTGATTTGGTGAAAAATTCTAGCGCATTCAAAAACGGTGAAGCTATGGCGTTGATGATTGATGATAATAGGCCCGTCACGGCTTTGATAATCATTTCGATCAAGCCGTTGTTTTCTGATTTGGGCGTGACAGCTTGCAGGTTTGGTAGATTTGCGTCGTTTGGATTTTGCACCGCTTGATACGAACCATTCAAAATAGAAACTATTGTCACGGCGGCTAGTACGATGACTAGCCCAGCCACGGCTTTTTTGGCAACACCTTTAGCGTACTCCATGCGGTCTGGTTTGCCGCTACTTGTTATGTAAATATAGCCAGCGTGAGCCAAAAAGAAAGCACAAGCCAGCGATGCGATGCCCGATAAAATCTTGGCTGTCGGCAAAACATAATCACGCACAGTTTTTATGGCGCCAGCCGTATCGGCAAAGAATACTAAGTTACTGGTGAAAATATCGACAAAGTCGAACATGGACGGGTTATCCTCCGAAAGCTTGTCGCGCTAAAGTCGTTACGATGTTCGCTAATACAAACGCCGCGATGACGATCGCCAGACCAATTGCCGACCACGTGATAGTGCGCTTTGCTTTGTCAAGCTGCTCAGGATTTCCCGAGCTAGTGATATATGTAAAACCGCCAGCAACAAAAAAGCCGGTCGCTACCAGACCGGCTAGCCCCGCCACTACTTGGATGATGCTTCGTATAAAATTCTCAACATTACTGACACCCGCTGGTGCGGCTAGGGCTACATTCGCCAACACAAATGGCGCTCCAACCGCGATAAATATTGCCGCCAAACAATATGTTTTTCTTGACACCATAAACTCCCTTTCACCAGAGCGTGAACTTTGTGTTTACCTCTGTTATTTTTACGTTAGCAGGCATCATTTTACTTGGCAAGACGGCACTTAAAAGTCTATTACGGCGATATTAGTATGTTAGTTTCTGAGAGGTTTGTTAAATTTATAGAGGTGTAGTTATGTTTTAGTTTGAGTTAAAAATTAAATTAACGAACTTACTAAAAATGATATTTGACTGCCAACTTTACACTAATAAAAATTACAAGTAAACTAAAAGCATGAGCAAACTAAAATCTGAAAAGGTTGTTATATCTTCGCCGCTATCGTTTAGTGGTTCGGCAAAACGCATTTGGAAAATCACGGACGTGGATAGACCAGCGATGAAGGCGCTGCTTGGTTTGGTTGCTGCCATGCTCATTTTGTTTGCTTGGATTTTTGTGGCGTTTTGGTATGTGTTGATTTACGTTGTTTTTGGAATTTTGTTCATTCCGTATCGGCTGCTACGGCGAAGTAGTCGCAAGCAAAAACAAGCAAAATTGCGACACCGCGAAGTGCTGGAAGCGATAGAGAAAAAGCGTAACTTATAATCGCCGCAGCACAGTTACGCGTTTCTTGTTGTAAGTTTTCTGGGATTTATGCAGCGTTTCAGAGTGAGAATCAAACCACGTAGTTATATCGCCCGTCAGCTTTAATAATTCTAGACCGGTTTTCGTTAATTCATATTCAACCCGCGGCGGAATCGTCGGATAGAAAAAGCGCCGGACGATGCCGGCGCGTTCTAGCTGTTTGAGGTGCTCGGTGAGCACTTTTTGAGTCACTCCCGGAAGAGAACGGTGCAATGCAGAATAGCGCTTAGTCTCAGCTCCAAGCGAAAGAATAATTGCAATAGTCCATTTGCGAAACAGCAGGCTTGTCATGAAATCGCGCGAATCGGCGTACTGATTTTTGGGTACAGTAGTTTTTGTCATGGTTACCTCCCGTTGATGTAAATGTATATTTGGCGTAAAAATGGCTGATATAAAATATCTCTGGAGATACCCTCCAGAGATATGTATTAACAATGACCTCTAGGTAAATATATAGCAGAGTTTTAATTGAATGTCAAAATTATCGTAACAACCCACTATGCTATGTTGAGTGTTTTGTTTTTAGATTAACGGGTCTCGCTATGAACTCATTGAATATATGAACATATTATGTCATAATATAGAACGTTATGAACAATATAGTTGTTGTTGGCCTTGGCTACGTTGGGTTACCTTTGGCAGAAAGAGCAAACTTCGTCGGCTTCTCTGTGCACGGTGTTGATAGCAACAGGCAAGTTATAGATCGCCTTGATGCGACAACCACCACGTTCAATAGTCTATCTACTAACCTTCAAACGAGTGGCGACGTGGATATTTTTGTTGTTTGTGTACCGACACCAATAACAGACGAGAAGCAGCCTGATTTATCATATATTAATCGTGCTTTAACGAGTGTGAGTAAAGTTTTGCAAAAAGGACAGCTTGTAATTGTTGAATCGACCGTTTTTCCAGGATATTGTGAGAATATTGGTAAATCCATCCTGGAGGATTCGTCCGGTCTTATAGCAGGAGTGGACTTTTACTTTGCACATTGCCCGGAGCGGGTCAACCCTGGTGATTCAAACTGGGATGTCGCTAACATTCCTAGGGTAATCGGTGGAGTGAACAAAAAATCAACAAAGGCGGCTATGATTTTTTATTCAAGAATCACTTCCGGAGAACTACATCCCGTGTCGAATATGGCTGAGGCGGAAGCTTCAAAAATGATTGAGAATGCTTTTAGAGATATTAATATCGCTTTCGTGAACGAAATGGCTCAGTCTTTTGACGGAACCGACGTAAACATACACCGTGTCCTAGAGGCCTCAGCCTCTAAGCCGTTTGGCTTCATGCCTTTTATGCCCGGAATGGGGGTTGGCGGACACTGTATTCCTGTCGATCCGTATTATCTCATAGCGTCCGCCGGCAAGCGTAATTTCACACATTCTTTCTTGAGTCTGGCGCGAAACATAAACGATAGCATGATCAATTATGTTTATAAGAAGATAGTTGCACAAATAAAAGAAACCGGGTTGACCAATCCACGCATTGGCATATTCGGTCTAACATATAAGCCCAATGTGTCTGATATTCGAGAAAGTCAGTCGATACGATTGATGAAGCTGCTAAAATCAAAAGGGCTGGTGGTAAAATCATACGATCCAATAGTTGAATCGGATGTTAAACTAGAAGATAGCCTATTTGAATGGGCTAATATTGTAGTAGTCGCTGTAAAACATGATCTATTCGTAGATTTTGAGAAAAAAATAAATTTGGCGCATAATGTCAGAGTAGTTATTGATACCGCACATATGATTAATCCGGATAGCTTAAAGAGAGCGTCCTACAAGGGGATAGGCTTATGAGTATTTGGTCTTATATATCTATTGCTCTATGTTTGACGATTACACTTCGCTCAATCATCAATCTCTATAATTTGCACGGCAGTCTAAAATGGCTTCACGCAAAACCTGCCACCAAGTCCGCAGGAGAAACTCAATTCATTGTATGCATACCGGCGCTCAATGAGCAAAATACTATCGTAGAGACGATAAAAATCTTCCTTGAACAGTCGTATCCGATTGACCGTATTTCTATTTACGTTGTAACCTCGGCAAAAGAAGTTTCTTCGCCGGGCTTGCCTACAACTAGAGAGGTTGTAAGTCAATATATCGCGGGCTTAGATAAGGCTGCCCGTCGTAGAGTCCACCTGCTACACTACCCTAAAAGTAATGGCTATATGGCGCATCAGGTTAATTATGCAGCAGATAGCGTACGAAACAAGCTAAAAAGGTCTGGGACGTATTTTGTTATCTATAATGCTGACTCGCACATAGATCAAGACACATTTAAGGTCGTGGACTCTATGATAGTCACTAAGACAACTCGTGACAGCGACCAGCCAACCCTGCTCCAACAATCGGCTATATATCAATATACAGGGGAAAGCTCTGTCGCCGAAGGGGCGGGTTTACATCAAACACTATGGACACTTATCCATGAAATACCTAAACTTCGCAAACAATCATCTAAAGTACAGCACTTGCGAGAGACTGGATTTGTTGAAAGTATAAAAAACAGCCGGATTGCGCACTGTGTAGGGCACGGTTTATTCGTGCGCGGCGACTACTATCTTAATCACCCTCTGCCACAAGATATACTAAACGAAGATCTTCCATACGGTCTGCTCGCTTGCGCATTACGTGAACCAATATGTCCAATACCTTCACTTGAGCTTGCGTCTACGCCCAGCAAAATCATAAACGTATACCGCCAGAAGGCTACTTGGTTTAATCCATTCTTTGAATTTGTAAACTATGGAAAAAGTATAATCCGTCGAAAATTATATATATCGAAGTTTGAGGTATGGTGGCTACTCGTTCAAGCGTATGCTTCACTGATAATATGGTTCGTGCATAGTATTATCTTAGTCGGCGGTCTAATTGTCAGTATTATAGCTGGCTGGCTATATATTATATGCTGGACGATTGCCTTCTTACTGTACTGGATTGTTCCTGCGTTTATCGTCACAAGACAAAGAAGTACTATAAAGAAAGGCGGTAACAATTCCTACGCGTCTGTTCTGGGCGGTATTCCCTATGTGTTGACTCATTCAGTTGGCCCATTTATGTCAACATATCGCTGGCTTGTGGCAAGCATACATGGCGCAAAACCTTCAAAAAGAAAGACAGAATCAACGTGAAAAAACTTATTGGCATAGAAGGCTCTAGTTACGCAGGAAAAACCACTGCCGCAAACGAACTGGCTAACATGGGATATGGCGTCATACCTGAGTATGATGCGTTTGGACCGTTTCCTAAATCTGACGGCAGCGTGAGAGGACTAAAAGAAGTGGTAGATGAGCTGCTTGACCGCGAGGTACAGCGCAGCAAACTCGTCACCTCCGAAATAACGTATTTTGAAGATAGAACTCCAATATCACTGGTGACTTTCGAGGAGATGAAGGCATTTCATGCTGATAGTGTAGATCGCGAAAGGATTCATAAAGAAATTGGCGACTATGCTTTGTCGAGAATTGTTCAACTGTCAGAGGGAGGTAAAATTACTCTACCGAATGGCGTAGCTGTACTCAGAGTGACTGACAGGCAAGATTTTGAGAGGCGTGTGAAGAGGCGAGGTATTACCGCCGTCGGCGAGCTTGCGTTATTTGCAACACAACTTCATGTAGCACAAAAGTCCCTAGAATATGCAACACTACTACCCGGAGTGGACAAGTCTATAATAATTGATGTTGAGACCAAATCCCCTCAAGTGATAGCAAGGGAGTTGGTCTACTTTGCTAGGCGGATATAGTATAAAATAGAAATATGACGAACAGACGAGAATTACTAAACGAACATAATAATGACTACGGTTTTGATGTATACAGTGTGCTCGCATCCACTTTGAGTGCAGAAGATGCGCCATCATTTTCAATCGTTATACCGTATTACGAAACAGGAGAGAACTTTAGCCGCTGTCTCTATTTTCTAAAGCAAGCTATCAGTAAATACCCTGGTGAAAGCGAGGTTATCGTGGTTGATGACGGGTCGGTTCACAGGAAGTTGCTCGATTATATTGATGATAAAAAAGAGATTCGTACTATCGTATTTAAGGACAATCGTGGTCGTACTGAAGCGAGAAATGCTGGGGTGGCGGCGGCAAAAAATGAACTAATTTTATTTCTAGATAGCGATGTTCTCGTCGACGAAGACTTGCTCATCAACCATGCAAAGCTTCACATTGAGGCACGGCGACATAAGTTAAAAGCAATTTGCATAGGATTCTTTGAATTTGCAGATAGAGAATCGGCTAAAATCGCACAGACGCGTCTGACGGCACAAGATATTGATATTAACGATTTTAGGATAGATTGTATATATGGAGCATCTTGGATTGGTTGTGAAGACGATAAGCAATTTATTGGTCAACATATGAATCTAGTTGATGAAACGCAAACTCTCAGATCATGGAAAGGTCAATATAAGGCGTGGATGCTGCCAAATATGGTTCTAGGCGGTGCATTCTCAGTAGCAAAGGAAGAGATCGACGCCGTGGAGGGGTTTGATACTCGATTTGTAGGATATGGTTTTACGGAGACGTCTGCCGTCACTAGGATGGTGGCTGAACGCAATAATGTTGTAATACCTTGTCTTGCCGGAGGCGCAGTCCATATAGAAGATGAAAGCATCAATGTATCTCGAAATAAAAAAGATGAGATATTTAAGAAAAAACACGATTTTTATTTTAATACTTTTCTAACGGAGGAACTATGACAAAAAAAGTAGTGTTTATCGACTGGAACAAAACTCTATCGTATAGCTTGTTTTGGGAGCATCTCCAAGACGAAAATCACCCGAACCACCAGCATCTACCAGCAATTGAAAAATGGCTGTTTGTCGATAATCGAGATGTTATAAATCCATGGATGAGAGGTGAATTCTCTACCGAGGATATTGTCGACAAAATGAGCCAAGACACTGGCATCGATAGCGACACGATACTGGGCGAATTGCGGCGAAGCTGCGAAGAGATGCGCTATAGTATCGATGACCTCGAGGATATTATCGGACGACTTCGGGCTAGCGGTATTAAGGTGGTTATCGCGACCGATAATATGGACACCTTTTCTCGTTTCACGGTTCCTGCGATGCGCCTAGATGCTGTTTTTGATGGAATATTAAGCTCGTATGATATAGGATGCCTAAAAGATGACGAACACCCAGATGATAGCATACCATTCTTTGACAAATACCTTGCGAAGCACGGCTGGAATTACGCCGACGCCGTACTCCTGGATGATTCTCCCGATAAAAGCGGCAAATATAAAAGGTTCGGATTTGAGCGCGTGCTGATAGATAGCCCTGAAGTCTTAAGGGCAGAGCTTGAAAGGTTTGTTGATGCGAGATAAAGTGTTAAACATATGTTTACATGATATCGTCGCAGACATAACTGAAGTGAAGACGATTTACGACATAACCTTGCGACAGCTTGAAGATATAGCTGAATCATTGCAGAAATTTCGAACAGAAAAAATCATTGATTTATACCAGATATTTTTCGACGATGGATATAAATCAGCTCTCGACGTAGTGAATAGTGTTGATTTAGGAATTAGCAACACTGACGTGCATTTGGCGATCATTACTGACGACATCGGTAAATCAAACAAACTTACGGAATCAGATATTACACTACTCTCGCAAAAGGAGTACTCTATCGACTCCCACGGTGTTTCACATGCAGCGCTCGCCATCTTTAACGATGAGATACTTCAAACATCGCCAAGTAATGGCGCCTACAAAAACATGCCTTACGGCAAGTCGAATGTTCTATCGGATAAAGAAATTGCCTATCAGTTGATTGAATCTAGTAAGCGCCTTGCTCCCATTACAGGTTCCTTGCCGACAGCCTTCGTTCTACCGTATGGACTATATAACCAAGAAGTGGTCTACCAAGCCGTACAAAGTGGTTATTATCGTATATATACGTGTGATGCAGCATTAGATACAGGGCAGTTTTTAGCTCCAAGACTACTCGTTACCCAGGAAAATATTGAAAAATTTACAGAACTCGTCTTAAATCTGTCTACGTACCCAAAATATTTAATATAAAAGGCGCTTTACGGTGAAAATATAAGCTCTTTGCATCTTCAGTGGTGTTCTGTATTTGATAAATTGCCGAATGACTGCACTCAATTCACATCACCAAACAACGTCCATACTTACCCCGCTCACTTGACATACGCCTTATTGGCGCAGTCAAGATGAGCGGAGGTAAGAATGAACGCGCTTAGGCCGGAAGCTGGCAATATTAGTTGATGAATCGTTATCTTATTTCACAAAAAGACAAGCCAGCCAGCGCGCACTGCGCTATCGCACAAAACGCGCCACCTGTCTGTCGTTTGTGAAATAAGCCTAGCCCTAGAAACTACGCGGCGGCTTTCGTGCGACCATTGCAAGCTCGCCCGTGGCGTGCTCGCAATCATCGCACGGCCGATTGACACGCATGCATCCTCAAATTAATTCACAACTCATCTCAGGAAAGAAGTTCGCCAGGCTCATCAATGTTCGACCAAATCGCAGAATATTCACCCAGCAAACTCTCAGTCGTCGCCGTGTATATCTCAATTTCATCATCCAAGTCAAATCGGCTCCGCACGGCATGAGCAGCGCGCCGCAAGCGGTTTTCTGTGGCTGGATTTTCCAGCAAAAATAAGAACCTCGGTAGGTTGCCGCCAGTCGCATCCCAGCCGCCGTCGTCGAAAAATTCCATATAATTTACCAGGCGGCGATTGATGGCATTGGGTGGCGTATCTTTGGACACAACATCAAAGAAAAACCGCTGCAACCCGTCAGCCGTTTTGAGCGACAAAAAGGCGTCGGGCGGATTGGCTGGAAAGTAACTATAAAGCATCATTTCGCGCCGCAAAAATACTTTTAAGGATGGATGTTTGTGTTGCAATCTATTGGCGTGAACGTAGACTGCAACCGCATGATTAACAAACGATTGACCAACGATTTTGTCGCGGTAGCTCGCTTTGATGATGGCGTCGGTGACGCGTTCGCTGCCATGAATTGATTGCAGCTGCCTAAGTCCTTTTGGTGTCAAATAATACGCCGCTGGCACGCCCTGTAATTTGAAACTTTTATCATACCGTCTAGCCACAAAGCCATGCTTCATCAGCACGTTCAGTTTTTCATACAAATTTGAACCCGACTTAATACCCAGGCTATCCGCCAACAACTGACGACTACCAAATCGGTATTTATACAGTGTTTCCATTATATCTATCTGCCCCTGCTTGAGCGCTGAACGTTTGTCTACTTTCATTCTAGGCCTTTCACGATTCCTTTCTAATATATTTATATAAAAAGAAGAGAAAAATAGCAATAGCTAACATTAGTTTTATAGATGAATTATAGTGTATATCGATATTCGGTATATTTTACATCATAAAATAGCTAAAAACTATTGAATATTTGTAGTACAAGTAGTACAATTTAAGCAGAGGTTTAATCATAAAACTGGCTCGTTAATAACAAGATAAAACTAGGCTTCAAACAGTAGCGCTTTTTGGCTATCATCCCGTGTAGTATACTAGGGTTAATGAGCCAATCAAGAATTCAGCTACAAATCGACACGTCAAAAGAAGTGCGCAACCGAGCCAAAGCCGTTGCGTATAGCCAAGGCATGAGCCTGACGGAACTGGTGCTAAAAGCGCTAGCGACGGTTGGCGATAAAGAGTTGAAGCAGCTGATTGAAAAGGATTTGCAGGAGCGTTCTGGGCGCGGGCGTCCGCAGCAGCCTAAGTCTAGTTGATGTTATGACGAGTCGCGGCAGGAGGGATTATGGCGCGACCAAAAAGAAGTAAAAATAAACCAAAAGCCCCGCTGGTGGAGCAATTTTCGTTCACGACCGAGTAGCGGATTAGGTTGGTGGCAAATTTAATCGTCGAGAAGATTATCGAAGACGGCGCGTTTGCCAAAAAGCTAATCACGATACTGGAGGATGATAAAAATGTCTCCAAATAATCAGCCGCGAATTGGTTTGCTGGCGATACGGGTTTCTTCTGACAAGCAAGGTCTTGATGGCGACTCGCCCGAAGCCCAGCGCGAGCAAGGCGAAGCTTACGCCAAGGCACACAATATCATAATCACCGAGACGATTATTTTGCTTGAATCGGCGTCACACGAAACGCAACCGATGCAAAAAGTAATTGATGTTTGCAAAGACAAAAGCAAAGGTTTTCAAGTCGTACTAATTAAATCAATCGACCGCTTCACGCGCGGTGGCGGCGATTATTATTCGCCGTTGAAGCGGCAGTTGACGCGGCTAGGTATCGCGCTTGAGGATATGTACGGCGTGATTGGTAAACAGCAAATTAACACGCTGGAGCACACTGGATTTAAGTATTATTGGAGTGAGTTTAACCCGACACAAAAGTCTGAATATTTGGAAGCGGAGCGCGCTAAGGATGAAATGCGCGACATTATGAGCCGAATGATTGGTGCAGAAATTCGCTACACTCAGCTCGGTTATTGGATGCGCCGTCCGCACTATGGTTTTCGCAGTGTTAAGGTGGATACGAAAAATGGTCGACGTACGATTTTGCAGCCAGATGAGAACGAGACTAAATTTATTATCAAACTTTTTGAAATGCGTGCCGCTCATATTTATACCAATCAGCAAATTGCTGACGAACTAAATTCGATGGGCTTTCGCTCGCGCGTTACGATTGTGCGCGATAAGTACGACCGAACCAAAGTCAGGCGGCAAATCGGCGGCAAGAAAATGACCGCTAAGATGATTGACCAGTACGCTAGCAAGCTGGTTTATTGCGGCATTATCAAAGAAAAGTGGACGCACGACCAGCCGGTCAAGGCACAGTTTGATGGATTGGTTAGCGTTGAACTTTTTAATGAAGCGAATCGCGGGCGGATTTTTGTGGAGATTGACAGCCACGACATGATAACTATCAAGCGTAGAGCCGTGCCAGAGCACTTGAAAAATAAACAAATCTACAATCCGGAATATCCATACAAGCAAGTCGTTGCTTGCCCGAAATGTGGCAAAACTCTTTCTGGCAGCGCTTCGCGTGGCAAGATGGGTGCGTATTATCCGGCGTATCATTGTAGTCGCAATGGGCATTATTTCCGCGTGCCCAAGCCTGAATTCGACAAGACGCTTGAGGATTTTGTGCGGACTATTACCGTAAAGCCGGAGTATGTCGATGATATTATCGCTGATATTGCTGAACTGTGGCGCGAACGCCAAGCAAAGCAACTTGAAGCTAACCAGCAGCGCTTAGAATACCGCCAAAACCTGCAAAACCAAATTCGGGCGACCGTGGACAGAATGCGCGTCGTCACTAGCGAAACGGCGCTTACGTACCTGGAAGAGGATATCGTCAGCGCCGAAACTGAGCTAGCAAACCTAGACAAAGAAATCGCCAATCAGCCTAACCTGCAAGCCGAATTCGACCAAGTCTTGCAATACGCCAAATATATTTTGGAACACCTGCCTGAACTACTGCTTGACCTCTGTAATCCTCTGCGAAAAGCTGCCTTTTTCGCCGCTATCTTTAACAAAATCCCAACCTATGACGAAATAAACTTTGGAACTCACAAAAACAGCCCGCTACCAGAGGTAAACGAGCTGTTTCGAATCCGGATGGATGATAAATCCTTTGATGGTGACCTTACCGGGAATCGAACCCGGATTGCCAGGATGAAAACCTGGTGTCCTAACCGTTAGACGATAAGGCCACGACTTCAGATATCATAGCAAATTATTGTAAAAATGTCTATAGTCAAGCGACCAGTTGTCTGCAATTCGCCCAGAGCCAGTCGCCCTGTTCTTATCGGATGGTGATACTTTAATGTATAATCAATCTATGGTAAAGCAGAAGAAGAAACGCAATAAAAAATATTCTGGCGCAGACGCCACAGTTCAACGGCCAAAAATAACACGTATCACAGCAACAAATCGCTCCAAATTATCTCAATGGCTATTTGACCGAAAGAAGATTCTTCGCATAATTGGTATAACTATGCTAATTGTTATTGCAATTGTAATTACTGCTTCTGGAATCGTCAGTCTATTTCGCTAACGAACCGGCAGCTTAAATCCGAAAGTACTGCCCTTTCCCTCTTCTGATTCAAAGATCATTTCACCGTCATGTGACAAAATGACTTTCTTCGCCAAGAACAACCCGACGCCTGTACCATCGGGTCGTCGTTTTTTAGCGTTAGTGCCACGGAAAAACTTGCCAAATAGATTTGCCTGCTCCGACTTTGGCACACCAATTCCCGAATCCTTTACTGAAAATTCAATCATTTTACCACTACTCTTTAAAGTAATCACCACCTTTTTATGTGGGTTTGAATAATAAATAGCATTGTCAATCATATTCAGCATAACTTGACGAATCTTCTCAGAATCAACCGCTAGCGAAGGTATCTTTTTATCAATCTTTAAGACCATCTCGACCGATCGCTGATCTGCCACAACCTTAAGTAATGAGACTTCATCACGGAGAATCTGTGCGATATCCACGCTCTGTTTATCAATGGTAAACTTTCCCGTCTGAAGCCGAGACACATTAAGAAAGTCATTAATTAACCGTACCATTCGTTCACTAGAAGAAAACGCTTCTCTAAGAACAGCTCGCTGAGTTGGCGATATTTTCCCCAAATCTCCTTCCAGCATCATATCCAAGTAACCTTTGATGCTAGTCAACGGCGTCCTTAACTGATGTGAAGCCATAGAGATAAACTCATTTTTCGCTTCATCCAGACGCTGCAGCTGGCGGTTACTAAACCTCAGCTCTTTCGTCGCCTCATCAATTCTACGCTGCAAACTTTTATTTAGCTCACTTATTTCTTCCATTGAAAGAGAGTTGCGTATTGACACTGCCAGCTCACCAGCAATTGATTCCAGCATTTCAATATCCCGAGAGCTATAACCCAAGCTCTTATGCTCCCCTAAAAATAAAATTCCTGTTTCTTGATTTTGGTGTAAAAGAGGCACGACAATTTTTGTACGATGAATATCTAAGAGTTTTTTTAGCTCTGGGTCCTTAACTTGATTCGCTAATATAACCTCTGGAAAACTGCAATTTTTATAGTAATAGTCCATAATCCTACGCACGTCCTCCTCGACAACCGACAAGCGCCGCCGACCAGTTCGACCATAAATTCCCTTTTCTGGAATACAAAACGCCACTTTCTCCGCTTTCAATGAACTTGCTATATAATTGCCGACCCGCCGCGTCAGCAATTGTAGGTCCGCCGTATAAGTTAATATCTTACTAATCTCGCGCGCAAAAGTATCAGCGTCATACTCACCATAATAAAAAACCCTATCCGTCAACTTATTAAAGAACCTCTTAATGGGCTGATATAAGAACGCCAAAAGTATAGCTAGAACCATGTTCATGAAATTCAAACGACTATCAATTGTCAAGGTCCGCTGGAAAATAACAATCGAAATCACATAAGCAGAGATTATGTAAACGACAGCTAGCGCGATTAGCAGTAGCATGTATGAAACACTGCGAGCCACTGCCGTTTTTACGTCCATTAATCTATATTTTACGATGCTATACATAATTGCAAACAGAAAGAGGATAATTGCCACCGGTCCAACCCACACGTATCTATAATCGCCAAGAGCTGGCAACAATAAGTCAACTACAAACCCCGGAATACTAGATACCAACAAGCCGGTCATGTAAATCGCCACTTGCTTACGGCGAATAGTATCAGACTTCCGCCACGCAACATAACCAAACCACATAACAACTAAGAAAAATACTGAGAAAAAAGTAGCAAAAACTATATAATTGATAGCATTAATAGGAATTTGTGAAAAATCTACTGGTGTCGTAATCTCTGATGCGTTAATAATAAACTCAGGCGCCAAAATAATATATATAGACAATACTATAAATAACGAACTAGATATAAAGATAAAACTCCTTACGGACTTCGTTAGAGGAAGAAATGACTTAGCGGTAAAGATAGCCAACGCTGGACAGAAAACCGCCGAAGCAACATAAAACCACCGCGAAGCAATGTCTAGCGCCGCTCCATTATCCGCCAAAGAAAACATCTCTAGTCCAGCCGACCACACAGCCAAGCATAAACAGACTAAGAAAAACCACTGTTTAGTATCGTAATGGCGTCTAGATTTTTTAAGCACTAACATACCTAAAATGAGCGCCATTAGCGCAACCATGCCCAGTACTAATGCTCGAGACATCATGCTAATGCTTATTATAGCATTTTATCTGGTTTTTCAACCGTAAAAACCGAGTAAACACCACTTGCGGTAATATTTGCGGTAATATTATCCTTTGATACACCAGCCACTTGAAGCAATTTAAGACTTCTGGCAATTGGACGCATGATTACGTTTGGGGTCCAACCCATTAAACCATGGAGAAAATCTTTTTGCGGACGATTTGCATTCATATTGCCGGTAATCATTAGGCCGCCATCTCGCAAGAATCCCCAAGATTCCTCCGTTAATTTTTTATGCACCATATCAGGAAGATATTCGCGCAAGCCAGAATCCTCCATGACATCTACTTGCCGACCTTTTAAAACTTTCTTCAGCCCCAACGGACGCCCAAACTTACTAAAAAGTCTATGGCAATGAATCTCCACATTATTTTCCAGCCCCATTTTCTTCGCTAGATTCTGTGCTGCCGCTAAAGCCAGCGGATCTTGATCAATCAAAATAGCCGTTGGAGCCTGACCGGTTTCTTCTTTTAGCTCTTTTAGTATCTGCAGGGTCGGCAATCCGGTTCCACAACCAAAGCTCATGACTATCATATCGTCAATTGACCGATTCTCATTTCGCATATCAATACCCAATATGTGATCAATGGTTATTTTTTTCACCAAATCTCCCCGCTCACGGATACCCAGGGAATCCATACAATATTTAATAACCTCAGCAAATTTTGGCGTCACCGGCGCGTTGATGAATTCGCAAACGTTATTGATTCTATCATCCACCGCTTGCGTTGCTTCTTGCTGAGTTTTATCATGATTTGCCACTTCGGCTTTAATCATCATGTCTCTCAACGGCATGCTGTCAATCTTCTCGTCAAATAACGATTCATCTATTGGACCGCTCATTGTTGGATATCTTCCCGGAAAGGCCAACTTGCCACCCTCTATAACCGCCAAAGAAAATGCCGGCCCAATTGACAAGAACGTTGAAGCTGAACCTCGTTGCTTATGCCAAGGCTGAGAGTTAGTCTCCTCCTCGCCGTACAGCAGCTCATCACGGTAAGGCTCTAAGAAGCCATCAAGTTCTTTATTCCAACGACCCGCCAATTTACTTATAAAAGGAATTTTACTCACAACACCAGCAACTGCAGCCCTACCCATATTACTGCGAATAAACCTATTTCGCACTTCTCTTAATTCTCTTCCGCCTCTTTCCAGATAGCTATATACTTTTTCAATCTTCTCTGGATTCTTATATGCAGGATCATTATTTTCACCCACCCGAACCTTATATCCTTGAGCCCTGAGGTCTACAATTTCTCTATTTATTTTTTCATTAGCTTCGACGTCAAACCCATCAACAAACTCGTGACCGCCACAATTATTCCCAATTTTTTCCATGTCAAAAATTATACCATAATTATTATGCTATACTTAGAGCATGATAAAAATTGCCATCATTGAAGACGACCCAACCATCAGCCAGATGTACCGAATGAAATTTGAGTCAGATGGATTTGAAGTCCGCCTGGCGGCCAACGGCCAGATTGGTATAGAAGTTGTCGAAAAATTCCAACCAGATATCATTCTGCTGGATTTACAAATGCCAGAGATGGATGGCACAGAAGCCTTAAAGCACATTAGGTCTAAGGATTGGGGGAAAACTATTCCCGTTATTGTCCTGACTAATTTGGGCGAAGAAGAGGCGCCGCGCGAATTGAAAAAACTAGGCATACACAGCTATATCGTAAAAGCCAACCTTACGCCGCGCCAAGTCGCTGAGCAAGTCAAATCTGCTATAAAGACTACTTCCTAATCTTTAGCCTGATTAGCAATCTTTAAACACGCCGTAATTAAATTATCAAACAGAGCCGATACCGTCAGCGGACCAACGCCACCTTTTTTCGGAGTTATTAAAACATCTTCACGCTGCCGCACTTCATCTGACACGTCACCCACTATTTTCCCATCTTCCGAAGCCGTCCCCGCATCAACAACCACCGCTTTTGACTTAACCATCTGATCAGTGATTAAACCCGGTACACCAGTCGCCGACACAACAACGTCATAGTTAATCAACTGCGATAAATCATCTCCTTTTTCAAACACAGTAGCGTCAATACCAGATTTCAGCCACATCTTCTCTAAAGGAGCCCCGACCAGACGACCTCGCCCAACAATCGCAATTTTTTTGCCCTTAAGATCAATACCATAGCCAGCCAACAGCCAATTAATAGCTGTCGGTGTTGCCGCCTGAAAATCCGTCTGCCGACACAGACCATCGACATCTTTGTCTGTCCGAATACTCTCCAGCAGCTCCTCAGTTTGTTGAGGATTACTAATTGGCAGCTGTAAAATTATCCCCTGAACATCATCACGATTATTTAGCGCGTCAATCCCACCTAAAAC
>ERZ773263.509-NODE-509-length-27038-cov-3.419042_pt1 | contig 27038 bp, 20 predicted proteins | sample MGYA00511076_ERZ773263 | MGnify/ENA primary metagenome ERZ773263 (study PRJEB29015, sample SAMEA2738155) | human oral metagenome | biome: human oral; feature: human-associated habitat; material: saliva | place: China | collected 2195 ... | reverse complement strand
TCGTCGAGGCGGGTGGGGGTGGCGACAATATCGGCGATGGCCTTGTGAATGCTCATGTCCATCGGGTCTGCCTGGGCAGAGATGCGGGTCACGGTTGTATCTTCGTCGCTGCGGTAGACCAGCCTGCGGGCCGGATTGTAGCGGAGGATGGCATCGTCGTGTTGGGCCTTGGTGATAGCGGCGCTGTCCCCAATGAGGTACGCCCCGAGTTTGGCGTCGGTGAGTAGTTCTCCGTGTTGGAATATCAGCCCGTTGTCGGTCTCCGTGGAACTAAGGCGCAGTGCGTGTCGGCCAGCCCAGTGTTCTGCTTTGTCGGCTTTGCCTCGGCTATCTGGCCAGAGGAGACGCGCCCACCCGACGGGAATGCCTGCGTCCACACTGACCAATCCCATGACAATGGAGGTGTCGGGTTTGATACGCAGGCGGCTGGCGCGAACGGGCATGCCACACATAGCGCTCAGCCGGGTGCGATCAAGCACAGTGTCTAATGCGACGCGGGTGAGGGATGGGGACTGCTGCATGGTTAGTCCTCAATCCTGATGTCCATGGTGGCGCGGTTGCTGGCGTCCACCCAGTCGCGGAATTCCTGGCTGGTGGCAAGCAGTTCGGCAGGCGAGCCGTCGAGAAGCACCTGGCCGTCTTGCACCCACACCACGCGGTCGGCGCGAAGTGCCACGTCGGCATCGTGGGTAACGGCAAGGGTGGTGCGGCCAGCAACGAGCTGTTCGATGGCGTCCATGACCAGCGAGGCGGATTCGGGGTCGAGGCCGGTGGTGGCTTCATCCAGCACCACAACGGGGGAGTTACGCAGGAGTGCGCGAGCAATGGCGATGCGTTGGCGCTGTCCGCCAGAGACGGTGCCGCCGCGTTCGCCGACGATGGTGTCGTACCCGTCGGGTAGTTCCATGATGAAGTTGTGGGCGTGCGCCGCTCGGGCTGCTTGCTCGATCTCCTCGTCGGTGGCGTCGAAACGCCCGAAGCGGATATTCTCCCGGATCGTGCCCGCGAACAAGACGGCTTCCTGGTGCAGGATGGACACGTTGGAGCGTAGTTTCTCCAGATTCAGCGTGGGCAGCGCCCGCCCGTCAAGGGTGACGGTGCCGGAGGTGGGGTCAATGGCGCGCACCAGTAGTGACACCAGCGTGGATTTACCAGCACCGGACGGTCCTACAATGGCGATGTTCTCACTCGGGTCAACGTCCAGATTGAAGTTACGCAGCACCGGGTGGCCGTCGTACGCGGTGTTGACGTCAATGAATCGGACTTCACCTAAGACTTTATGCAGGCGGGCCGGACGCCGCGGACTCACAATGTCAGATTGGATGTCCATGAGGTCTGCCACGCGTTCCCCAGACGCACTAGCGCGGGCGATGCGGCCGGTGTATTTGGCCATGTCACGCAGGGGCTTCATGGTGGTGCGCAGGTAGGTGGTAAACAGCACCAAATCACCCAAGGTCATGGCACCATCCAACACGCGAAAGGCGCCGCCGATCATCACGGCGGCAGAGGCCAGGCCCACGATCACATCGGTGGTGCGTTCCAGCCGCGCCGCCAGCCGTCGGGACGTCACGCCGGTGTCGAGGGAGATGCGGTTGGCGTCCACGAAACGCTCCCCAATGTGGTCTTCCAGCCCGTAGGACTGCACCACCTTGATGGAGGACAGGGATTCCTGTGCGGTGTTGGCCAGGCGGCCTTCGGCTTTGCGGGTGCGACGTGAGGCATCCGCAATCTTCTTTGACGTCCCCGAGGAGGTGACAAAAAACAGCACCATGGCGATCACCACCACTGTCGACAACAGCGGATCCAGCACGATCATCACCACCAGCATCACCAGCAGGGTAATCATGTTCGCCAGCAGTGGAAGTCCCGCTGTCACCGCCACTTCCTGCATCCTGGCCACATCACTGACCACACGCTGCACTGTGTCGGCACTGCGGTTGCGGGAATGGAATTGCTGGGAAAGACGCTGCACGTGGCTAAACACTCGGCTGCGTAACGACGTCGCGGCACGCGAACCCACCAGCGAAAAGGCCACCGTTGCCAGGTAATTCGATAGGGCGCGCGCACCCACAATGGCCAGCAGCGCGACCCCACAGGTCAGCAGCAGTGCAGGAGTGGCAGACAGTTCATCTACTTTGGCGCCCAGGGACACAGACAGCGCATCCACCACGATCTTGAGCGGCCAAGGCTCCAACACCCGGAAGCACACCTCACACAACAGTGCCACCACGCCGGCACCGATCAGTTTCTTTTCCGGTGCCACATCCTGGCGAATCAGCCGGAGGGTACGTCTCATTGACGTCGTTTGCTCAGCGCGTTTTGTGTTGTCAGGGTGTTCAGCACGTGAGGTATCCGGCACAGCCCTATGCCGGGCAGCATTAGCCATGGGGAACATCCTCCTTCACACCAGCGTGGGCCAGAATGTGGTCCACCGTACCGGTCCAGCTGTGCTCACGCTCCGCCTGCCTGCGATTATCCGACCCCACCCGTGCCCGCTCGACGGGGTTGGCTACCAGGGCATCCAGTGCTGCTGCCAGCGCTTCCGGGTCAGACGGCGGCACCAAATACGCCGACTCGCCCATAATCTCAGGCAACTGCCCCACCCGGGACGCCACCACCGGCAGGCCCGCCGCCATGTACTCATACACCTTCAACGGGGAAAAATATTGATCGGAATCGGTATCCATGGCGGGGTAAGGAGCCACGCCGATGGCGGTCCCCGCCATATGCTGCGGAATCGCGTCGGGGGCCACGGCGCCCCGGAAATCCACATCAATGCCCAGAGAGCGGGCTAGATCATCGAGTTCGGCACGCATGGGGCCATCGCCAATAATGCGCAGTTGCCAATCTTTATGCGCCTGAGCGCGCGCACGCAGCAGAACATCCACCCCGTGCCACGGCTTGAGTGTGCCCACGAACGTCACTACGGGCGCGCCGGGGGATTCGGGCTGTGGGGTAATACGGTGCACATTCACGCCGTTCGGCACGGTAAACACCCGCGTCCCCTCCGTGCGGGCGATCACCCAGTCGCGCACGGGGTCGGAGACGCAGATTGTGGCCAGCGCCGCCTGAACCTGCTCCTGCAATGCTGCGTCAGCGGCCTGCTCATCCACGAGCACGCGGTGTGTCCGCTGTTCATCAATCAACGGTGCGTTGACCTCCAGGATTCCCGGCACTCCGCACTCGGCGATGACGGTGCTGAACAGGGAATACCGCTCGTACACAAGGTCGTAGCCCCCGGCGCGAACCATGTCGGATACCGATGCAGATGCTGCCTGCTGGGCGCGTTCCCGCTCCTCTTCGTCGCGGGTGGTGATGGGAACGTCCACGACCCGCAGTTCCGCGAGGTCGTCAGGGACGTCGCTCCCACGACGGGTGGCATAGACGGTGACGTCGTGCCCGCGGCGTCGATACGCGCGCACCACTTCCTGAATGTGTACGCTGGCACCTTTCGTGCCAAAGACGGGGATGCCGGGGTCGAGGCAGACATAGGCGATACGCATAGCTGAGTCCTAACCCTCCGACTCAGTGGCTTGCTGCCATGTGGACAGCTGCGCAGCCTGCTGGCGGCTATCAAAGTGCTCCTCAATGAGCTGTCGGGCGTTGTGGGTCAATGCCGTAATGTCCACGTTGCCTTTGATCACGTCTTCCAAGGCGGCGGCGAGTCCATCGACGTCGTTAGGCTCCAGCAAAATTCCCGTTTCACCTGTGCGAATCACCTCCGGCAAACCGGTCACGGAGGTGGCGATGACGGGAATGCCGGAGGCCATTGCTTCCAGCACCACGGTGGGGAGTCCGTCAATATTGCCGTCGGCGGCAGGCACACAGGGGGCGACAAACACGTGGGAATTTTTAATCAGGTTCCGAACTTCCTGTTGATTCAGTGGCCCGAGAAGGCGTGCGGATTCTTCAAGTCTTTCCTCAAGAATTTGTGCTTGAAGTTCAGAATATAATTCACCTGCGCCGCCAATGGATAAATCAATCTGATAGCCTTTGTCGCGCATTTTTGCCACGGCGTTAATTAAATCGGAGAATCCTTTTTTCGGAACAAGTCGGCCTATGGCGACAATTTTCAGCGGATCGGAAACGGGCAGGGGCTCGTGGAAAGGGAAGCGAGCCAGCTCCAGGGCGTTGTAGCGCAGGGAAATGGTGGCACCCGTTCCGGCTAGTGCTTCATCCAGGTAGGTTTTGTTGAACTGGCTGATGGCGATCACCCGGTCAGCGTCGCGGCAGATACGCCGCAGCCAGGTGGAGTCCACGCTTTTGTGGAAAATATCCTTGGCATGCGTGGTCAGGGTGTAGGGGATACCAGTGATTTTAGAGGCCATCCAGGCCATTCGGCCAGGCAGGGAGGCGAAATGCGCGTGCAGATGGGTGATGCCGTCATTGTGCACGGATTGTGCCAGTGCCACGCCTTGGGCGACCTCGTCGGCGGGTAGTTCCACCAGTTCCGGGAGGATACGCAGGAAATTGTCGCGCAGGGTGGGATGCTTAATGATGTTCACTAATTCCGCCCACAATCCAATAGCAAGAGCAGGGCGTGGTATCCATGTGACTTCCGCCTGTACTCGGGCCAGTTCCGGGTGGAAGCGCGCATCAGTCGTGGGGCGAAGGGCGTAAATGCTTAAGTCGTCGCCGTGTGCCTCTCTGGCCAGTATTTCGGTCACAATAAATGTTTCCGAAAACCGGGGATACACTTTGAGTACATAGCCGATGCGGGTCATTTGAGGGTGCTGCCTTCCGTGGAAACAAGATCAGTGTGATGTATCAGTTCTGTGGCGTAGTGTGCTGCAACATTCAATCCGTCTCGGGCTAAACTTGACCGATCAACAGTGCGGTGCACGGCATCGGTAACCCAGGCGCTCAGAGCGTCGGTGCTCACTGCGCCCACGCGCAGGTAATCAATAGCGCGAGCCCCATGCAAAGATTCTGCGCGAATGAGTTGTTCACGTCTGGGGTGTTCACGGGGAATCAGTAGCCCTGGGGTGTCAGTGCACAGGATTTCGCACACAGTGTTATAACCACCCATGGCGATCACTGCCGACGCCCGCGCAATTTGGGTGCTCAGTCCGGGCCAGGAGTGGTGCACCTCGGTGTTCGGTCCGGCCAGCGAGGCGATGTGCTTGAATGCTCGTTCCTCAAGTTGCGGCCCGGTGACAATGATGTGGCGGTGGCCAGCGGGGACGTCGATACGCGTGGCGGCTTTGAGGAGGTGGTAGCCGTCGGACCCGCCGCCTGCGGTGGTGAGGATGAAGGGCTCGGGTGCCAGGGTCGTGTCGTGATCTGCGACGCGCCGACCGTTGGCGAGGTAGCCGGTGAAGCGGAGGCGGTCGGTGAAAAAGTCGGGGATTTCGCCGGTTTTGAGGGGGTTATGCACGGCAGGGTCGCCGTAGACCCAGACTTCATCAACAATGTCGCAAAGTTGTTCGGGGTTGCCCAGTGACTCCCATTCAGCGGCTGCAACGGCGGGCGCAGGCCCAGCACTACAGAGGTGTGGGGGTGCGCCGTGCGTAGTTGTTCGAGTGGGGTGAACAGTTCCTTCCACACACCGTAGATGTGCCGGTCGATGATCACCAGGTCTGGGGCGAAGGAAAGCAGTGTGGATTTCAGCAGTTCAGAACGCAACCGAATGAGGTTGTGGGTTGGTTCGCCAAGGCTGCGTGGCTGGTAGCCGTCTTTTCCTTTGGATATTCCGGGAATGGTGAGCCAGTCGAATCCTTGTGGCAGCGGGAACACGCTGGCGGGGGCGAGTCCTGAGACGAGCAGGCCGGAGACGGGACGTCCTGTTGCTACGGGGATCGCGGCAGCGATGTGGTGGGCGATGGTCAAGTTGCGTCGAACATGCCCAAGACCTTGGGAATCATGGCTATAGAGCAGGACGCGGACAGGGGTAGTTTCCATGATGTCTTCTCACTACGTTTCTCAAAGCATCTGGCCACATGGTGGTGTGGCGAAGAAATTAAACGACAGGATGGGTGAAGCAGGTAAAAGCAGTTATGTCAACAATTCCCTAGTGGATTGTTTAACCGTTTTTAGATGTTTCGTTAGCGCTCGCAATCAAAAAATTTCTAGAGGTTGGGAAAGGGTGTGTCCTGGAAGTTCGTCCTGGAATTTTGTTTTGAAGTTTTTTCGGTGCGTAGCTAGGGGTGGTAAAAAGCCAGACACCTGCTTTGTTTTTATTATAGTGGAACGCACAAAAAAAGTCACATCAAAAAGGTAGACGGCCTATTTTAATGAATTTCTCACAATATTGGTAGCGCCGTTAGTTGGTGTGCTATGCTCGCATCACGCAAAACATGGATATGAAAATCGTTTTTTGTTATCGGCTATCTATAGCGGGTTAAGCGGGGAAATAGCTATAGTGCTATCGTGCAGATGGCGGCCATCGCTTGCCTGATGTTGCTGTCATGAATCTCCCCATAATTGCAGCTCATGGACCTGTGACTAATCTTTCGGTTAGTTGCTCCATGTGGCTATTGCCGTCCATGAACGTGAGGTGTGTGATGGATAACACCATAGTATTTTCCGTGACATTCATGATGTTTTCGTGTCCACTAATAAATTCTGGTAAGAAAACTAATGAGAAAAGCTCAGAATTGCATGAATTATAGGTATTATAGCTGTCGCTACTGAATAAAATAGGGGAAACCGGTGAATGGGGCTGCGGCGTCGCTATAGTCATCGCCCTGACCAGAGCTGCACATCTCAGGCAGTAGTGTTGCCGCTACCTGGGTTTTGGGGATGTGGCAACGACATAACAGCACGACAGTGCCTATGCGTGAGCTAGGCGCGTGCCTTCATAGTGGGCTAGAACTCATTCATGCTATCGTGCTTCCCTTTGTGAACGCACAGGCTAGACTGGTGTGACTATCAGGTCATGTTCACAGTTTTCACGAACTAAGGGGTATTTTTTCTATGAGTGGTGACGCACTGGCTGCGACTCCCATTGCCGATCCCAACGATTCTTTACTGGGGTGGACGCTTCAGACGGAGCTGTCGCTGAACCAGCGCTTTAAAGACATCACGATGTTTGCCCAGTCGGATATGTCCGCCGATGAGCTTGAGCTTATCGACCGCTTCTACGGCACGTTTTTGTCGCGGCAGTTGGCAGCGGGCGCTCAACTGGACACGCTGCTGGATAACACCCCGTACTTAGCGGTGACTACGTTGGTATCTCGCGCCGCGCGGATGGTGGACCCTGAAAGCTTCTTCGCCGAGTACATCGGTGGTCTGGAACTTCACCCGACCCCAGAGTGGGTGGATACGGTGCAGCAGAAAACCCTTGATTTGTTGGCGCAGGTTGGCCTGTGGGTTCCCGAAGGCGACCAGCCTACGGTTGAGGTGTTGGCGCTGCATGCTGGGGTGACTGGCTCTGAGGTGGCGGCGCTGTTGGAACTCATGGATAGTCTGGATAGCGACGACGCGGAAGTGCCGTTGGATGCTCTCCCGGCAGAGACCATGCCGGTGACGGCTGCGGTGGCGCAATGGGGCGTCGATACGCTGAAGCCCGTGGTCGATAAGGTTGCGGCTTTCCGGGCCTTTACCCAGGCCCATCCCCATAACTGGCAGGAGCTTGAGCCACCTGAGCTTCCGGCCTTGGTTCGGGAGGCCGTGGCTGCTGAGCTGCGGGAACGTCCCGTGGGCACGCAAGATCGCGCAACGGCCGTGGGTATCGCCACCAGGGAGGCCCGTCCACGGTTGATTATCGACGCCGCGCGCCGCAAGGTGTGCCTGCGCCTGCCGGAGCAGATCCTCCCGGAGGGAGCGGAAGAGATTCATTGGCGGGTGAACCTGGACGGCACCACCAAGATTTACCGTACTGGCCGACCGTGGGGCGAGACCGGACCGTTTGCGGAGTCCCTGGATGTGGCGATTGAACGGCAGGTTCGTGAGTTGACCGTCACGGACTCCACCACGGGCACTACCTGGGTGATTCCCGTGGTGGATTCGGAGGATCCGGTGCTGGTGTTCAGCGCCAAAGGCCAAAACCTCACCGACAAGGTGTCCTTGCATTACGCGGAGCTGCTGGTGCTTTGCCCCTCGGATGCGACGCTGGTGGACGTAGTGGCTGGTGCGGATATTCCCGTCACTGACACCTTCGATATTGAGGGATGGGCAGGTTGGGTGTGCAGGCGTATCGATGCTCACGCAGCCGCATCTCTCCAGGTTGTTCGACCTGATCAGAAGCCCTCTATTGTGCAGCCGGTGCGGTGTATTGACCCTCGTCGCCGGGTGACTTTCCGTGACCCGGATGCCCCAGTACCGAACCTGTTTTCCTATGCTGGGTTGCCTGTGTACGCGCAGTCGCTGTTGGCGGAGTTTTCGCCCACGGTTTCGGGCCAACCGGAAACGTGGTACTTGTCTATCTCCTCATTTGGCGGGATTGGGCAGGCGGGGGAGGAGGTTGCCCCAGCCGAGCCGCTGGAGATTCCCGCCGAGGGCGGCGTGTTTGATGTGTTCGATCCTGATGCTTATGACGCGCCCTGGGTTGGGGAGTATCTGATTCGCCTGCGCGGCCCGCGTAACGAGTCCTTCCGCCACGAGTTCGCCATCGTGGAGGGCATGCACGCGGTCACGGAGATCGCCGGGCCGTGCCGATCCTTGCGCATTCCAGCGCGCGGCGGTCTGAGCGAGGCGGCGTTGCTGGTGCGCAGTGGTGCTAAGCCGTTTGATGTATCGCCGAAGGAGGTGTTGGTTCCCGCAGATGAGGCCGGTGCGAGCGTGGTGGTGTCCACCGATGAGGGCGACCAGATGCCTTTGCGGTTCATTCCGCCGCGTCTGCGATTTGAGGTTCCGTTGGTCACCGAACCTGCGATGTGGCGCACCACGCGCCTGGTGTGTACGCCCCGCCAGTGTGATGCAGATGGGGTGGTGCGTATCCGCGCAACGGGTGAGCTGGGCACTCCGACCATGACGGTACGTAACCACCACGGTGCGCCGCTGCGAACAGTGAAGCTGACCACCGTGGATGGGGTGACGTATACGGCACCCATGGCAGCGCTTGCGGCGTCGATTAACGTGATCAACAGTGGGCGGCTAGAACTTGAATGGACGGACCACCGCAGCGATAAGCGCGTGTCGGTGAACGTGGCGGAGGTAGAGGCCGCCCCGCACGCTACCGGCTGCCGTATCGAGGATGGCGCGCTGGTGTACGAGCAACCCGCTGCGGGTCGTAATATTGCCGCCTGGGTGTGGCCCGCCACCGCACCGTGGGTGGGCGGGCGCACTGTCCGTGACCAGCTTCCTGAGATGCTTCTCGACGCCGGTCCGCTCATCGTTCAACTTCATTCCGCTGATAGCTTCAACGTACTGTGGCCACCGTTGGTGCCCAGCGCTGACGCTTTTATCGCAGAGCAGCCGGGCTTCTATCGCGACCCTAACCCCGCTCTGGCGGAGCTGTCTGCGTTTCTTGCCGGTGAGCGTGAAGATGCGCCGTCCAACCCGGACATCATGCCCATACTTTGGGATTATCTTGATGGCTGGGGGAGTGTGGAGGCATCGTCGTCGGAGTCCCGGAAGGCAGTCATGGAAGCTATGGCTGCGTATCCCAGCGCAGCCTTGAAGGGGCTGTCGGTATCGCTAGTGCCCGTGGAAAAGCAACCCGGACGGGTCATTGCATCGGGATTGGTACACGGCGTTTTCAACGACGCGAAAGACGTCACGGAGATACACCGCACGGCCTGGATTGGCACTCTGCAATTGTTGGGGCAACTGCCCGCGCAGTACGCTGCGGCCGAAGTCGGCGAAGGGCGCGCCGCACTGCGCGACACGGTCTCCAAACTGGAGCAAGTGGCGGGTAAACGCCTGGTGGAGGCCCTTGCCACCGGGCGTGATGCCACCTTGGACACGGCCTGCGTGGACCAGTCCATTGTGCACATTGCGCATATGGAACCCGCGCAACAGGACACACTGATTGAGATGCTGTTCTCACAGGCGGAGATCGTGCCTGGTCCCATCATGGACGATAGTGCCCGCCTACTTGCAGTGTTTGAGACCTTCAAACAACGTGCGGCACTCAATGAACTGCTCTCCGACCAGGCGCTGATTGCCACGGCGGTATCGCTGCTCCGCGCCTTGCGTGGTGCAAACCGCCAACTGTACGCTTCGGCACGTATTCGTTTTGACAAGCTGGACGGCGTGGACACCGATGACCGCAGCAACATCTGGACGTTGGCCCCGGTTATTTCCCTGGTGTTTGCGTTGACCGCGCGTATGCGGGCGCACGAACTGATCGGTAAGTCCAAGTTGCTCACTGAGGCGCGCACCGGCTGGAGTGCTCTTGCCGATGTTGTGCCCGATCTTGTCACCAGCGACCTGATTTCAGCAGAGGCTATGGTCTTGGCGGTGAAATACCCCGGCATTGGCGGATAAGTGGGTTCGTTTTCATTTTTTCGTTAACGGTGTCATTGCGATAAATTTGCGTGGTTGACTAGCATTTTTCGGTAGTTCCGGGTGTGCCGTAATGGCTATCGGACTGTCTACTTAGGTGAGATTCTGGGGCGAACCTGCCACTATGGAGGTTATGACTTTGACGGCCATTATTCTCATCGCAGTTTTTCTGCTGTTTATGCTTGGTGTGTTGATCCTGGTTGGGTTGCGGCGCAGCGATGCCAAGAAGGTATCCTTCACCACAACCGACGAACCTAAAGAACTCACCCAGCAGGAAAAGTCCGGCAACTATCAAGCCCACGGCGGGTTTAACTTTGCGCCCGCCAAAGCCGACGACAAAGAACCTGCGGTGCTTCCTGGTCAGGAGCTCAAAGCGGAGCCTTCGCACTTCGATCCTGCACCCCTAGAACAAGAAGCGCAGCAACAAGCTGTGCAGGAACCCGTCAAGGAACCAACAGCGGAGACCGAACAGGCTGCAGCTGAGCAGGTTGCTTCCAAGCCAGTTGTGGCAGAACCAGCTGCGACGGAGTCCGCTGTGACGGAGCCACCGGCATCTGAGAAGACGGATGCCTCCCAGGCAGAGGATGAGGCTGCTGAAGAAACCACCAAAGAATCCGCCGAAGACAACACTGATGTGGCTGATTCCCAGGAAGAGGAAGCCCCCGAGGAAGCCGCTGAGGTTTCCACCGCCAACGCTGTGGTGGTGGAAGAACTAGACGATGAGCTGGAACTTGAGGAAGTCACCGCCAGCGAGGTGATCGCCGAAACACCCCCAGCAGAAACACCCAAGGAAGCACCCTCAAAGGAAAACACCTCAGACGAAGGCACCACGGACGCCGCCAAGGATGAGGATGAGACCGAGGATGACGCATCCGAACCTGGCGACGAACATAAGGACGATGCTGAAGAGGCTAAAGAAGCTGCAGACTCTGCTCAAACACAGGTAGCCGCTGCGGAGCAAGCGCTGGAAGAAACCCCGGTGCCAGAGGCCCCTGCGCAGAAGGCAGAGTCCCAGAAGCCAGAATCCACGGCTCAGCAGCAGGCACCGAAAGAAGACATTGCTCCAGCTGCAGGTCGCCTGGGCCGGCTGCGTGGACGGTTGTCTAAGTCTCAGAACGTGTTTGGTCAGAGTGTCCTGGGCATGCTGAGCGCTGGTGACCTGGATGATGACGCCTGGGAAGAAATCGAAGACACCCTGCTCATGGCGGACCTGGGAACCACCATCACCATGGACGTGGTGGAAAAACTGCGGGAGAAGATCGCCGAGCGTGGTGTGAGTAGTGAGGAGGAAGCGCGTGCCATGTTGCGTGAAACCCTCATTGAAGCATGCAAACCAGAGTTGGATCGTTCGATTAAGGCGATGCCTTACGAAGGCAAACCGGCTGTGATTATGCTGGTCGGCGTGAATGGCACGGGCAAAACCACCACCACCGGCAAGCTTGCCCGAGTCTTGGTGTCCATGGGGCACAAGGTGCTGTTGGGCGCAGCTGACACGTTCCGCGCTGCTGCGGCCGACCAACTGGAGACGTGGGGACGTCGCGTTGGTGCGGAAACGGTGCGTGGTGCGGAAGGCGCAGACCCCGCATCGGTGGCGTTTGACGCTGTGGCGCAGGGCGTCGATACGCAGGTTGATGTTGTGCTTGTGGATACCGCAGGCCGTCTGCACACCTCGGTGGGGCTGATGGACCAGCTAGGCAAAGTGAAGCGTGTGGTGGAAAAGAAAGCCCAAGTGGATGAGGTGCTGCTGGTGCTGGACGCCACCATCGGGCAGAACGGTTTGATGCAGGCCCGCACCTTCCGCGACGTGGTAGACATCACCGGCGTGGTGCTCACCAAGCTTGATGGCACCGCGAAAGGCGGAATCGTCTTCCAGGTGCAGGAGGAACTGGGTGTCCCGGTGAAGCTCGTCGGCTTGGGCGAAGGCGCGGATGATTTGGCTCCCTTCGAAGTCGAAAGCTTTATCGACGCCCTCCTCGGCTAACCCCGGCGAGACTCGCAGGAAATGTGCAGGCGACTTTCTGGGAACGGCCAGCGTCGCCCTGCACAGTAGGGAGCATGAGAAAACGTCCTCTACGACTACAACGACGACACTAAAACCACGTCGTGGTCGAACTTCCCCGTCACCTTCGTCGAGCGCTCCGGTCTGAAGCTCGGCGACCTCAACGAAGAACAACAAAAGGCCGCGCTCAAAGTGCTGAAAGCCCTGCTCAACGATGACGCCTACGCCAAGGTTACCGGCATCATGGAGGGCGACCAGTACCTCTACGACAAAGCAGGTTCCACAGACCTCGGCAACGCCCAATACAACATTGCATTCTTTGGCAACCCCTCCAACATCTCCGCATGGGCGGTGCAGTTTGGCGGCCACCACATCGGTATCAATGCCACCTTCGACAACGGTGCCATCACCTTCGCACCCACCCACCTGGGCACCCAGCCCACCACCTATGTTGATGACAACGGCCAGACCAAATCCGCGCTGGGCGGCATGTACGAGACCGCTTTTGCCTTCTACAATTCCCTGACCGAGGAGCAAAAATCCAAGCTCTACCAGGGGGAAGAGGTGAAAAACTTGACCTGCGCGCCGGGCGACACCTGCGACTATCCCACCGGTACCGGCATCAAAGGCTCCGACCTCACTGACGAGCAAAAGCAACTTCTGCTCAAGGTGATCGCCAACTGGGTGGACCTGGCCGACAGTGAGACCACGCAGAAGGAACTCGACGCGATCTCAGCGACTCTTGACGAGACCTACATCAATTGGTCCGGTGCCACCACCCACGACACCTCACAGGGCAAAGGTATCTACTTCCAGATTTCCGGCCCGAAGGCGTATATCGAGCTATCCAGCCAGAACAATACCGCTGGCGCAGAGATTGATGGAGTGTCCACCTCAGGGTGGGGGCATATCCACACCATCTACCGCGACCCAACCAACGATTACGCAGGTAGCGCCACCCAACAGAAGGCATCCGCGCCGACAATGGGCGGAGGCATGCCGGGCGGTGGGGAAGGACCAGGTGGGAACGGTGGTACCCCGCCCAACGGCACTCCTCCCAATGGCGGCACCCCGCCGCAGCGGCAGTAACGGTGCCGGGACGCTAGGCATGCGGGGCATCGTTAAGTGATGAAAGTTTGTCATTACCGCAGCATTCTATAGAACTTATTGAACATATTTCTATCGCATGATAGATTCCTTCCTGATTGATCAAGCGTAGCGCCACTACAGTGCCACCACGCCGCGTAGGCGTTCTTGTGGTGCGGAGCTGATCGCGGGGTAAAAGTTATAGGATTGGGAAGATCAATAAGGGAGAACAGTAATGAAACTGATTACAGCCGTGATTAAGCCTTTCACGCTCGAAGACGTCAAACAGTCCCTCGAACAGGTGGGGGTCTACGGCATGACTGTCACGGAAATTCAGGGCTTTGGCCAGCAAAAAGGCCACACCGAGGTGTACCGCGGCGCGGAATACGCCGTGGATTTTGTGCCGAAGGTGAAGGTGGAAATCGTGGTGAGCAACGAGCAGCTCGACGAGGTTGTTGCCGCCATCGTAGACACCGCCCGCACTGGGAAAATCGGTGACGGCAAGGTGTGGGTGATGGATGTGGAAGAACTCGTCCGCGTACGCACTGGCGAGCGCGGAAACGACGCGCTCTAACTCACCCGCGAACTAGCCCGTGTCGCTTCTCGACGCCCCCGCCATCCGCGCTGCCACCATGGCTGAGGTCGGTACACTGTTGCGCAGCCTAGAGCTGCCGCCTGGCACTGCGCTGGCCGCCACTGGGTCTTTTGCACGCGGGGAGATGACCCCGTATTCGGATATAGACCTACTGCTTATTCACCCAGATGGCACGCAACCCCCGCAGGCGGATGGAGTATGGTACCCGATTTGGGACGCCAAAAAGCGTCTCGACTATGCGGTTCGCACCCCGCGCGAGTGTGAAGAGATGGTGGCCACTGACACCACGGCCGCGCTCGCGCTCTTGGAGCTGCGTCCGATCGCAGGTGATGCCCAGCTGGTGGAAGAGACCATTCAGCGGGTGCGCACGCGGTGGCGCCGGAGCGTGCCAAAGACCTTTAACACTGTGGTGGATACAGCCATTGCGCGCTGGAATCGGTCTGGTTCCGTAGTCGCCATGACCCGTCCTGATGTGAAGCACGGGCGCGGGGGACTGCGTGATATTGAGCTACTCAAAGCCCTAGCGCTGGGAAATGTGTGCGACGCGCCACCTCTAGAAGAGCAGCACCGTCTGCTGCTGGATATTCGCACCCTGCTGCATGTGGAAACGCGCCGCTCACGCGATGTTCTCGACCCCGAATGTGCCACCGATATTGCAACTCACCTTGGTTTCGATGACCGCCTGGACCTCTCGCGCGCGCTTGCCGATGCCGCCCGTACCATTGACGCCACCCTCACCCAGGCGCTCGCAACCGCGCGGCATGTTCTGCGTCGTCCTCGTAACTACCGGCGCAGGCCCGTGGACCTGGGGGTGGTGGATGCAGGCGATGAATTGCGGCTCAGCCGTAACCAATCCCTGGATGATCCGGGCCTCGTGTTGCGTGTTGGTGCGGCATCGACCCGCACAGGGCTTCCCGTCTCTGCAGCTACGTGGCGCAGGCTTGCCAGCACCCCACCGCTTCCCGCGCCCTGGCCAGCGACTGCGACCGGCGATTTTTTTGCCCTTCTCGGATCCTCCGAGCACACGGCCCGTGTCGTGGGGGACATGGATACCCACGGGCTGTGGGAGCGCATTGTTCCAGAATGGGTGCATATTCGAGGTCTCATGCCCCGCGAACCTAGCCACATCAACACTATTGACGTGCATTGTCTGAATACGGTAGCTAACTGCGCCCACGTCAGCGTCAATGTGTCCCGGCCCGATCTGCTGTTGCTTGCGGCCCTGTTTCATGACATTGGCAAAGGATATAATCGCCCACATTCCCAGGTAGGGGCGGAAATGGTGACGCGTATGGCCGCAAGGATGGGGCTTAACCCGCGCGACCGCATGTGTGTGCAAACCCTCGTTGCAGAGCACACGCTGTTGGCCCGCCTCGCCGCCACCTGCGACCCATGGGATGACGCGGCCGTCGATACGCTGCTGGATGCGCTGCACTACGACCTCCTTACCGTGGAACTCCTTCAGGAGCTTACGGAGGCTGACGCCCGTGCAACTGGCCCTGCCGTATGGACTGCGCATCTTAGCCACGCTGTAACAACGTTTGCCAACCGGGCGCGCAACGCTCTCACCGCCGTCCACCCCCATAAACCACACGTATCGACGCCCACTGACCTCGGCCTCACCAGCTCCGGTGAACTCGCCCACGTGCATTGGCGCGGCAGCGACATTGTCCCCATCCTTGCTCTCATTGCAGCCAAAGGCTGGAACATTGTCACCGCCCGCATCGTTGCGGAACGCACTATGGTACGCGCCGAATTCGACGTCCGCGCCATGCACGTCGGCGGATTCAACCAGGAAGAATTCATCCAAGGTTACAAATCCGGCGTGTTTTCCACCCTCCCCGCCCTTGAACCCGCAGCAACCGCTACCCACTGGTTCGGTTCCGTACTCGAAGTCCGGACGGTGGACCGCCGTGGCGCACTCGGCGCGCTCCTCGACGTCATACCCGACTACACCTGGTGCACCGTCGAACTGCCTGGATCCACCATGATCGCCCGCTTCCACCTTTGCGGTGCATTTGACAGGGCAGCTGTGGAACGAAGCATTACCCAAGTTCTGGCAACCGGGTAACCCAACGGGCTAACATGGTGAGGCTAGCTAGCTAATATATTGAGGAAGTACATCGTGTTCGAGTCTTTGTCCGACCGCCTTACCGGTGCCCTTCAGGGACTCCGGGGTAAAGGCAAACTCAGCGAGGCAGACATCAACGCCACCGCGCGTGAAATTCGCCTGGCATTACTAGAAGCCGACGTCTCACTGCCCGTTGTGCGCGCCTTTATTAAACGCATCAAAGAACGCGCAGCAGGTGCCGAAGTCTCGCAGGCACTCAACCCTGCACAACAGGTTGTCAAAATCGTCAACGAAGAACTTATTGACATCCTCGGTGGCGAAACCCGCCGCCTACAACTAGCCAAGACCCCACCCACCGTCATTATGCTTGCAGGTTTGCAGGGTGCCGGTAAAACCACACTTGCCGGCAAACTAGCCAAGCACCTTGCCGGGCAGGGGCACACCCCCATGCTTGTGGCCTGCGACTTGCAACGACCAGGTGCTGTCCAACAGCTGCAGATTGTGGCGGAACGCGCCGGAGTGTCCTGCTTTGCGCCTGACCCCGGCACTGCGATTGACTCCCACGACCACGACATGGGCACCTCCCACGGCGATCCCGTTGATGTGGCGCGCCGCGGCATTGAGGAAGCAAAACGCACCCAGCACGATGTGGTGATCGTGGATACTGCTGGTCGTCTGGGCATTGATGAGACACTGATGACGCAGGCTCGCAACATTCGCGATGCCGTTAACCCGGATGAAGTGCTCTTTGTTATTGATGCCATGATTGGCCGGGATGCCGTGGCTACCGCTGAAGCCTTCCGCGACGGCGTCGACTTCACCGGCGTGGTACTCACCAAACTCGATGGTGACGCTCGTGGCGGTGCCGCACTGTCCATCCGCGAAGTCACCGGCAAGCCCATCATGTACGCCTCCACCGGTGAAAAGCAGGACGATTTCGATGTCTTCCACCCCGAGCGCATGGCCAGCCGCATCCTGGGCATGGGTGACATGCTCACCCTCATCGAACAGGCCGAAGCCGTTATGGATGAGGAAAAAGCCCTGGAAGCAGCCAGCCGCTTAGGCAGCGGTGAGTTGACTCTTGAGGACTTCCTGGACCAGATGCTCATGATCCGCCGCATGGGACCCTTGGGCAACATCCTGAAAATGCTTCCGGGTGGCAAGCAGATGTCTGAGATGGCCGACATGGTGGACGAGAAGCACCTCGACCGCATCCAAGCCATCATTCGCGGCATGACCCCCGAGGAACGTATTAACCCGAAAATCTTGAACGCTTCGCGCCGCAAGCGCATTGCCAACGGTTCCGGTGTCACCGTGACTGACGTGAACCAGCTGGTGGAGCGCTTCTTTGAGGCGAAGAAGATGATGGGTGCCATGGCCGGGCAGATGGGCATGGGTGGCATGGGCAAACGCTCTGCCACTAAGAAAAAACCCAAAGGCCGTAAGGGTAAAAACGGCAAACGCAAAGGCGGCGGCCGCAGGGGACCTTCGCAACCAAGGATGCCCATGGGTGGTTTCCCTGGCATGGGTGGCGGAATGCCAGGAATGCCTGGTGGTGGCATGCCTGATATGGCCGAGCTTCAGAAGTTGCAACAGCAGATGGGTGGAAAACTCCCCAAAGGCATGGAGAACATTGACTTCAGTCAGTTGGGTATCGAACAGGATAAGAAAAAGTAGTCAGCTAGCCGACGTTTGTGGATGCGCCTGCCAGCCGGTATAGTTCTAGAGGTTGCCCACCTTAGTGGGGAGCTTTTTCATGCTTCACCCTGCGTAACACCGCCCCCGACCACGGTCGACCGGTAGTCACACGCAGGCTCAATCCAAGGGCTGAACCGGCTGTTCGCACAATGCGGATGGTGACTGTACTGCCCAGTGACTACATGTAAGGAGCCATCATGGCTGTCAAAATTAAACTGCAGCGTATGGGTAAAATCCGTACCCCGCACTACCGCGTGGTTGTGGCTGATGCCCGCACCCGTCGTTCTGGCAAGGTCATTGAGAACCTGGGCATCTACGAGCCCAAGGCCAGTCCTTCTGTGATCCGCATCGACTCTGAGCGCGCACAGTACTGGCTGGGTGTCGGTGCGCAGCCGACCGATCCGGTATTGGCTCTGCTGAAGATCACCGGTGACTGGCAGAAGTTCAAGGGTCTGCCTGGTGCTGAAGGCACCCTGGAAGTTGCCCCAGAAAAGCCCTCCAAGCTTGACCTGTTCAACGCTGCACTGGCAGAGGCCAACGAGGCTCCCACCGCCGAGGCCATCACCGAGAAGAAGCGCAAGGAGCGCGAGGATAAGAAGGCTGCCGAGGCTGCGGCTAAGGCTGAGGCCGAAAAAGAAGCTGAGGCTGAAGCAGACGCAGAGATTGCTGCTGAAGAAGCTTCCGAGTAAAAAGTACTCAACACAACGAAACCGCCAGATCGTGCATCTGGCGGTTTCGTTTACGTGCTTAGACCTTTTCTGCTGTGAGCATGGTGAGCATAAGTACGTTGCCGTCGGTGGGGGCGTCTTCGGGGCAGTCCACGCGGTGAATAACGTAGGCGGGCAGGTGTACCGCAACACCAGGTTCCAAGCGGACAGTCTCGTCGCCACAGGTGAAATCAAGTGTTCCACGGAGGGCCTGCACGATAATAGGATGTGCGGCCTTGTGGTCTTGAAGCTGTTGTCCGGGAAGGAAATTGAAGGCGATGATGTTGGCATGATCGCCTTGGAACAGGCGTGACACGGCGGGGACATTGCGGTCGGGGTTGGGGGCCGGGGCGTCGGCAAGCACGCGAACTGTGGACATTCCAGCCGTGGACTCGTTGTCGGCCGGGCCGAAGGTATCGGGAGAATTAACAGGAATATTCATGCCTTCCATGATGCACTTTTTTTGATGAGTGCGTCATGGAATCAAGTGTTATGTGCGTTTCAGCACCATGCCGATAGCGTTCATGTGGTTGGCGTGTTCGCGGAACGTGCTCCGCATGGTGAGAATGCGGCGACGAATGTCCGGCTGGCGGAGAATATTAAAAACGATCTTCGCGGTGCGGAGGGGGCCTTCGTCGGCAATCATGCGGCGTGGTTCCAGCAGTGCCATGGGGGCGTGGTACACACCGACCACGGTGAAACCGGCCTGCTCAGCGATCTCAGTCCACTCGGCGGTAGTCAAGGGCCTAGCATTGACTTTGATTGCCCGGGCCAGCGCCCGTTGAATCTCCGTTTTGACTTCCGAGTCCAGTTCATCAGGGGTGAGCCCGAGTTCGTGGATGGCATAGTATCCGCCTGGTGCCAGGATGCGGGCGGCCTCCTGCATGATCTCCAACTTGTGCTTGTCCGTCTGCATGGTCAGCATCGCTTCGCCGACTACGATGTCGGCGGAATCATCGGGCAGCCCAGTCTCGGCGGCGCTTCCGTTGATGATCTCCACATTGGCAGGTGATGTGGGGGACTTTTCCACGATTTCCGCGAGGGTCTGTTTGGTGGTGTCTACTGCGTGAGGGTCTGCGTCAACGCCGGTGTACGTGGAGGGCTTCTTCTGTAGAATTTCCTGCGCGGTGACACCCAGGCCGGGTGCAAATTCAACAACACGCTGATCGCGGATGGGCAGTTGCTCAATGAGCCACCGGGTGGTTTCCAAACCTCCCGGCCGGAGCACTTTCTTGCCTACCTTTGCAAGAAGCCAGTGGCCGGCGAGTGGTTTCGAGGAGGTGCTGTCAGACATGGGAACCTCATAACGTCGGAATGGGTATTTGCTTAGGCTAAGATTACGCTGTTTTGCCGGATTTGGTGGTCTATGCTGTGTTGGCATGGAGCTAAAGATTGGTCGCGTGGTGAAATCCCATGGAATTAAAGGCGAAGTGACGGTGGACATCACCACCGATGAACCGGATATTCGTTTCGCCGTGGGGGAGGTTCTTCACGGGCGTCAGGGCTCCAAGGAACATACGTTAACTGTTGAAGCTGCGCGTGCGCATCAACGTCGGTTGCTGGTCAAGTTTGAAGAGATCACGGACCGTAACGCCGCTGACTCGCTGCGCGGAACCGTGTTTTACGCCCCGCCACTGGACAGCGATGACGACGATGAAGGCTTCTACGACCACGAGCTTGAGGGCCTGCGCGTGATTCACGATGACGCCAATATCGGCGAGGTGACGGGTGTGCTGCATGGTCCAGCTGGGGAAATTCTGGAGGTGCGATTGAGTGGCGGCAAAGACGTGCTGGTCCCATTCGTGCATGCCATAGTGCCAGAGGTGGATCTTGATGCTGGTACTTGTACCATCACCCCGCCTGATGGGCTCTTGGAGCTGTGACATGCGGCTTGATGTGATCACTATTTTTCCTGAGTACCTCGATCCATTTCGGCATGCACTGTTAGGCAAGGCGATTGAGAAAAATATTCTTCAGGTCGGCGTACACAACCTTCGGGACTGGGCGACAGACGTGCATAAATCCGTCGACGACACGCCCTACGGCGGAGGACCTGGCATGGTCATGAAACCCGAGGTCTGGGGACCTGCACTCGACGATGTTGCCGTTGGTGTTGCTGATGCACCCCTGCTGGAATCGGCGCAGCCCCACCTCATTAAGTCGAGTGACGCCGACGTGCACGGTGGCGGTGATCAAGAGGGTGTCGATAAGAAACCTCTGCTCATCGTGCCGACGCCCGCCGGTAAGCCCTTTACTCAAGACATGGCGCGGTCCTGGTCTGCGGAGAACCACATTGTGTTCGCTTGTGGGCGCTACGAGGGCATTGACCAGCGCGTCATCGACGATGCCACCCGCAACTACCGAGTCGAAGAGGTCTCGATCGGAGACTATGTGCTCATCGGTGGGGAAGTAGCGGTGCTGGTCATCGCTGAAGCTATCGTCCGCCTCATTCCCGGTGTGCTCGGCAACACGCGAAGCCACGAGGAGGACAGTTTCTCTGATGGCCTCCTGGAAGGTCCCAGCTACACCAAGCCCCGCACCTGGCGAGGGCATTCCGTTCCCGACGTGCTGTTTTCCGGCAACCATGCACTCGTCGATCGCTGGCGCCGCGACCAATCCCTTCTCCGCACCGCTTCTCGGCGCCCCGACCTCATTGATGCTCTCCGTGCTTCGGGTGGCCTCAACTCAGCTGACGAAAGTGTGCTTGACAAGATTGCGGCGGCACGACCGGTGCGCGTGTCCCTGAATGTCCTGCTCACCCCGGCAGAATGGGTACGCAGCCAGGCACTACTCTCCGACGTGGAGGGATTCACTGTGGAATCACTGGAAGCTGAGGAAATGTCCGGCTTTTGCGAAGCCGAGAACATGCTGGTCGCCCAATATCAGCAGCTTCACGGGCGGTCTCCCGTTGTGGAAGTCGTGCACCGCATTGAGATAACGGGCACGACCACGCTTTCCGACCGCGACGTTACCCGCGCAGTGGTTGACTCCGCGTTCCCCGAAGGTACGCTCTGGTACGGGACGGCCATAGCGGAGTGAGTTTGGTAGAGCGCTGCAATGCTCAAACATCACGCTCTACCAAAATGTCAAAAAAGCAGGATAAATTGGCAGTTTGATAGAGTTAGACACCAAACTAAGCCGTGGTGCTCTATCACAAGGCCCGAGGAATGACTCGCTGGGCAATATGTCGTTGAAGTGCAGTTGGATTTTGTAGCAATGCATTCGTGACTCGCATGGACTCCCAACCAAGATCATGCAGGATCAGAGTTACTTCCGCGTCATAATCATGCTGTTTGCGCGTGAGGTGATGCTCGCCATCGTAGAATAAGCCAACTTTTTCTTTGCACCAACCGCAGTCAAGCCTGGTAACTAGATGGCCACCATAATATATCGGGATCTGTGTTGTAAGGCCAGGGTGCACTTGCGCGGCAATGAGGCGAAGAGCCGTCTCGGGTGGGGATTGGGCACCAGGATCTGACAAGCCCACAGCCTTTTCCACGATTGTTTTCTTTACGACACCCTTCGCTTCAGCCTGTATGTCTCCAAGATTGAGATGGGGATCTAGCTGCCGAATTGCGTCAATGAACTGCACAGATCTAGTTTCACCATAGGATAGTCCTGGCACATTGTACGTCCACCAACCATGTGCATTATTCATAATGTCACGAAGGCACTGCGCGGCGGCGTAGGGCAGCATGGTCGTGCGTAGATTCGGAAACTCAGGGTCTGGCGTACATGTTTCAAGGGAAGCACCAAGTCGGCGACGATTCGGTCTGCGTAGGGTGGTCGTCTTGTGGAAACCACTCCTCACCAGCAGCGTCACCGGCGCGGTGTCAGTCCAATATGAAAGCCCCGCATAGGAAGCGGCGGCCCAACTGTCGATCACAGCCTCGGGCGCTGTGAGGTGGTGGGCGCGGGCGCGGGTAATGATGTCCACATGCGTTGAACCTTCAGTCCGCAGCATTCTCACCCCGTGGACAATTCCAGTAAACAAATGGTCAAGTTCCCTGCGTGAATGCCGGCACAGTAGGGTGTGGGTGCGTTCAGGTGTCATACTTCCTCTGTAACCGACTATCTCGCCCTAGCAGCGCAGCGCACCCTGTGCCTGTGGACAGTTCCACGTTATCCACAACCGCCACGACAACATCTGTGTCCTTGCCCTGACCCGAACCAACAGCCGACTATGCTTGTTCAAATGATTAATTCCACTATTGCCCGCGAGCTTGGGGTGTCGGAGAGCCAAGTTGCAGCCACGGTTGCATTGTTGGATGAGGGGAACACGGTCCCGTTTATTGCGCGGTATCGCAAGGAGATCACGGGCGGCCTGGACGACTCGCAGCTTCGCCAGTTGGAGGAGCGTTTGGCATATCTCCGGGAGTTGGAGGAACGTAAGCAGAGCATCCTCGCCGCGATTGAAGAGCAGGGGAAACTCAGCGATGATCTGCGTGCCTTGATTCTCGCCTGCGAGACGAAGGCCCGTCTAGAGGACTTGTATCTGCCCTTTAAAAAGCGCCGCAAAACCAAGGCCGATGTTGCCCGTGAGGCCGGGATTGAGGCGCTGGTGGATGCGCTTATCGACGTCCCGTCAACCGATGCCACCTCCGCCGCCACCGCGTACGTGTGTGAGGGTTTCGAGGATGAGAAGAAGGTACTGGAGGGAGCTCGCGCTATCTTGGTGGATCGCTGTGCCACCAACGCTGACCTGGTGGGGGAGGTTCGCGAGGAAATGCTGAGTCGCGGCCACATGACCGCCTCCGTCGCGGAAGGTAAGGAACAGGAAGGCGCTAAGTTCAAGGATTATTTCGAGTTTTCGGAGTCCTTTGAGTCGCTGCCGTCGCACCGCATTCTGGCTCTGCTGCGCGGAGAAAAGGAAGGCGTGCTGAACCTGCATCTCGATGCCGGGGATGACGCATTCTATGAGGGGCTTATCGCGGATCGTGCAGGTATTGATACTACTAACCCCTGGCTTGACGACGCCGTGCGCTGGGGCTGGCGCACCAAGCTCTATGTGTCCTCGGGGCTGGATGTGCGGATGCGGTTGAAGGAGAAGGCCGAGGCAGGCGCGTTGGAGGTGTTTGCCAAGAACCTGCGTGATGTGTTGCTGGCCGCTCCGGCCGGTCAGCGGGCCACCTTGGGGTTGGATCCGGGGTACCGCAATGGTGTGAAGTGTGCCGTGGTGGATACAACTGGCAAGGTGTTGGAGACCATGATCGTCTCCCCGCACCAGCCGCAAAATCGTTGGTCCGACGCGGTGAAGGTGTTGTCCACGGCATGTGCCACGCATGGCGTGGATTTGCTGGCTATCGGCAATGGCACGGCATCCCGGGAGACGGAGAAGCTGGCATCTGAGGTTGCGGATATGATCGCCACCGCTGGTGGTACCCGCCCTACGCCGGTGGTGGTGTCGGAGTCGGGTGCGTCGGTGTATTCGGCTTCTGAGGTTGCTGCGAAAGAATTCCCCGATATGGATGTGTCGTTGCGGGGTGCCGTGTCTATTGCACGGCGGCTGCAGGATCCGCTTGCGGAGTTGGTGAAGATTGATCCGAAGTCCATTGGCGTGGGGCAGTACCAACACGATGTGAACCAAAGCGCACTGGCAAAAACGCTGGATGCGGTGGTGGAAGATGCGGTGAACGCGGTGGGCGTGGACGTGAACACGGCGTCGATACCTTTGCTCACGCGGGTGGCGGGTGTGACGTCAACGCTGGCGGGCAACATTGTGGCGTACCGCGATGAAAACGGGGTATTTCCTAGCCGCGCGGCGCTGAAGAAGGTGCCGCGCTTGGGGCCGAAGGCGTACCAGCAGTGCGCGGGCTTCCTGCGTATTCAGGGTGGCAAGGATCCGCTGGATGCGTCAGCGGTGCACCCGGAGGCGTATCCGGTGGTGCGGGCGATTGCCACTGCGACGGGCTTGACTGTGGCGGAACTGATCGGCAATACCCGCGTGCTTCACGGGCTGAACCCGGCGGATTTTGCCACCGACGAGTTCGGAGTCCCCACCGTCACCGACATCATCGCCGAGCTGGATAAGCCTGGCCGCGATCCCCGCCCCGAATTCACCACAGCCACCTTCAAAGAAGGAGTGGAGAAGGTCTCTGACCTGCAGCCCGGCATGATTTTGGAAGGTACCGTGACTAACGTGGCCGCTTTCGGCGCGTTCGTGGATGTGGGTGTCCATCAGGACGGGCTGGTGCACGTGTCAGCTATGTCGGACACATTTGTGGATGACCCGCACACGGTGGTGCGTTCCGGCCAGGTCGTCAAGGTGAAGGTCATGGAAGTGGATGTAGATCGTCAGCGCATCGGCCTATCGCTGCGGTTGAATGATGAACCCGGAGCAAAGGGGCCGAAGAAGTCGAAGGGTGGGCAAGCCGGTAAGAAGCCCCGTCAACAACGTGGGAATGGACGCAGCCAACGCCAGCGCCGCAATGACCGCAACGACACTGCGGGCGGCAGCATGGCTGATGCACTGCGAAAAGCAGGTTTTGGTAACTAAGGCGCTGTGGTCATCGACTGGTCACAGTACGACTGGTCATAGCATGACAAAACCCAGCGTGACCAGAGAGAGTGCCAACATTCCCAGGCAATTTAGCCAGAATTCCCTGCCCAGGAAATGCGCCCGAATGTGTGCCACGACGGCACACAGGAAGTACACCACCACGCCCACGGTGGCTGCCAGCCCGACGCCCGCGTATCCGGCGTCGGCAAGCCAGTGGTCGGCGATGAGGCCCGCAGCTGCCAGGGTTTTGATCACGAGCAGCACCCACCAGAAGTTTTCCGGCAGGTTCACCCCGCTCAGGCACGCGCGAATGAACGCCATGGGACGTATGGACATGGCGACGTCGGCGAGTAGGACGACGGCGAGAAAAAGAGTCATTGATTACCTTCCTTGGTACGTGAGGGTGCCCATAGCGTCCGGTTCAGTTGTCAGATTCAGCCCTTCACGCAGAAACTTGCCGAACGCACCGGGAACGCGCAGGTTAACAAGGATGCGCTTGCTTCCGTGTGCTGTGCGATACCGCTCGGCAGCCTCGCGTGATGTCAGGGTTTCTGGTCCAGCGAGGGTCAACACATCTGATTGGGGCAGGGATGCCAGCTGCGTAGCGACGTCTCGTGGATCAATCAGCTGCCACCGAGCCCCTGTCGGTAGTGGGATGAGGCCGGTGGGCGTTGCGGCGTCGAAAAGCGAGGTGAGAAATGTGGTGAATTGTGTGCATCGTACGGTGGTGTAGGGGAGACCGGACGATGCGTAGACCTGATGTTGTTGCTGCTTGTGTTTGTAATACGAGAATGTGCTCTTGTCCTGGTTGAGGATGCCCAGGCAGAGGATGCGGGGTGTGACAGCGGCGCGGTGAACGCTGGAGACAACATTGGCGGCCATTGTGGGGAGCATGGAGCTGTGGCGTTTGGCGTCGGTGACGTCGATGATCAGTTCTGTCCCTTCCACCATGTCCAACGGAATGAGCTGTGTGGAGAGGTCACCATGTGTACGTCGTGACCAGGCGGTTACAGTGTGCCCGTCGTCATGGAGACGTTGTGTCAGCGGTGTGCCAATGGTCCCCGTTGCCCCGAGTACAAGGATGTTCATGAGTGTGCCCCTTGCGAGGTGAAAAAGAAATTGACGAAGCGGCGCAGCTCAGTGGTGGGAAGCTGGACGTCGCCCACAGTGGCATCGACACTGCCCGCCCATACCACCAGCACCCCTAAGAAACCCAAGTAGAGTGCGTGGGCAGCGCTGGCGGCGGTGTCAGCGTGCTGGGGCAAGAAGTGCGTGATGAGTTCTGCAAATTCTCGTTCAAGCGCTTCGGCGAGTTCGTTGAAGATGATCGAGGAGTGCGAGCCGCTGACCAGCGTGGCAAAGTACTCGCGGGATAGGTCCAAGTGCTTGGCGAAAATCGTAAGGAATGGAGAGACGGTGGCCAGCACTGCGTCGGTGGGGTTGGGGGCGTCAGCAATGCCAGTGTGGCCGTTGCGCGATTGGTGGATGGCTGCAATCTTTGTGTCAAAAATCCTGATGAGCAGCGTTTTCTTATCGCCAACCGACATGACGGAGCCAGTGCTCACATTGGCTTCTGCGGCGATGGCGCGGATGGTCGCGTTCTGGTATCCGTGCGTGACAAAGTGCTGTTCTGCAGTGGCAAGGATGGTGTTTTCTGTGGCCAAGCGTTGTTCTTGTCGTGCGGTCATGAGTGATCCTATCTGCGTAACACGCCAGGGTGAACAGGTTCAGTGAACATGTTCACCAAAGTAGTGATGAGTTGTTGTGCTGTCAACAGGAGGCGTTGTATGTGCGTCTTGTTGCATCGATTTTTGACGCCACAGCGCTTCATGTGCGAGAATTGCGCAGTTGTCTGCTTGGTCTTGGCCTGGCAGTGGCACGTCATGTCTCGGATACGAGCCGGCCGAGCGCCCGATTAGTCACCGCGCGATGGTGCGGTGGGAGGCGCCGCCAGGTTCCTCTTTCCATTACAGAACTTAAGGATTGTTTCTATG